>TARA_R110000751_G_scaffold307819_2_pt1 | contig 329836 bp, 262 predicted proteins | sample TARA_R110000751 | Tara Oceans TARA_R110000751 (sample SAMEA4398001) | marine metagenome | biome: Polar Biome; feature: [MES] marine water layer (ENVO:01000295) within the mesopelagic zone...; material: water (ENVO:00002006), including particulate matter (ENVO:01000060) such... | reverse complement strand
CACAAAGAAGGGAGGCCTATTCTATGAGGGGATCCCCCAGCGCCTAGCATCCAAGGCCCCTGACACTCACTATGGCACACAACATGCTCATATTATCGCTTAACTCAACGGGCGCAGCTAAAAATCATGAATCATATTCGTTCAATCCATCACATTAATTACCTGGTTAAAGATATCAATCAGGCCCTTCCCTATTTCACAAGGTTATTTGATTGCCAGCCAATCGTCGAAGCATTATCAGGGCGAAATGTGACGACCGCTCGTTTTCCGGTCGGTGATGCTTGGTTGGTATTAGTTCAGCCTCTGAATGAACACGGCGAAGTAGCACGTATTCTAGCGAAACGCGGTGAGGGGCTTTTTTTACTCTCATTTGGTGTAGACGATTTAAGCAGTACTTTAGACGCACTCGTTGAACGCGGTATTGCACCGGATGCTAAAGGTCCTCGCACAGGCCTCGACAATTGGTCTGTACATGATATTGAGTGTCCTTTATCGCTTGCTTTTACTTTGCAACTTTGCCAACCCAGCTAAAATATTCCTTTCTATTTTTAACCTTTCAAATTAGTTTCATTATGAAAAATATTTTTCATAATGAAACTAATTATGTGTTTTTTGTTGCTAAGATGTAAGCAATATTATTTCCACACATCCCTTACAGCCCCTTAAAAATGGAGGGGACAATAAAAAATAACGAGTATGGCATAGCTGATGCTACATGCTCCGTACCTGCGAGAAACTAAATGAAAAAACGAAAAGATAACGTGGACTACTTAATTACCCAAAATATAACCAATGTGCTCAACAGATTATTGTTGGCGCCGACAGGCTTAGGAGAGCAGAAATGAAAGTTTCTAAATCTTCTTCTGAGCACGTACGTGTTTTGGTATTTGGGCACAAAGAGTTTAGTCAGCTTATGACCAGCGTTATGCCGGAGTTTACCGAAAAAGCGCACTTTCGCATTCTTGATACCATCGTTGGAAGCGTCAAGGAAATTGAACAACATATAACTGATTTCAAACCTGACGTGATTGTCAGCGCAGGGGCTAACGCCGCTTACTTAAAGTCAGCATTAGATATCCCCGTATTGTCTCTGGATAGCACCCCAGAAGACATTATTTCTGCGGTTAAAAGAGCCGCACAGATTTCCGGCAATATCGTATTGATCAATTTCGCTGAATCGTCTCCTGTCGTTCCTCTATTAGAAACGGCGTTAAACGTTTCTATTCAAGAAGAAATTTATACCACTTCAGACCAAGCCAGAGAGTTATTTCAACTGACTCGTCAAGTGAACAACGTAGTATATGTTGGCGCAAGCTTGGTCTGTGGTCTGGCAGCGCAACATGAAATCCCAGCATTCTTGTTGTATTCCGCGCAATCCTGTAGAAAAACCCTAGCCAATGCCATCCGCGCCGGACGTAATCATTTACAAACCCAGCAACGTACTGCCCTAACCGATTGGCTTGTGTACCAATCAAAAACCCCTATTTTTATGACTGATGAACAAGGTGATTCGGTCATATTTAATCAAGCGGCTTATGACGAATTAGGGGTTGATAGCGAGAGTCATATAGAGCTAGAAAGTTTTATACACTCCGATGAACAACAGCGTCCAACAGATGGCGAATGCCAAATACATGGAACGGATTGGTGGTTTCATCAAGACTGTGTGATGGCTAAAGGCAGCCCTTCCTATGTTTATCAGTTCTATCGAAAGAAACCTAAAACAGAAAAACAGTTAGTCACCAACCGTCACAACTTAGTGTACTCGTCACCGGCATTAGTTGAGGTGGTCAATCAGGTTAAATCATTCTCAACCTCACCTAGTAACGTACTGATTTTTGGTGAATCTGGCACAGGTAAAGAACTGATCGCCAGAGCCGTTCATCAACACAGTCCTTACTGTGAAGGACGTTTTGTTGCGTTAAATTGTTCCGCTATTCCGACTGAATTGTTTGAAGGTGAGCTTTTTGGCTATCGTGATGGGGCTTTCACCGGTTCGAAACGTGGCGGTCGAAAAGGTCTTATCGAAGAAGCACAAAATGGTGTGTTATTTCTTGATGAAATAAGTGAGCTGGCACTCGATCAGCAATCAAAGTTACTACGCTTTATGCAAGAACGGCATTATCGGCCTCTCGGCTCAAATGAAGAGAAACCAGTCAATTTAAAATTAGTCGCGGCAACCAATAAACCGTTACGTGAACTGGTTGAGGCTGGCTCATTCAGAGAAGATTTATTCTTCCGCCTTAACGTTTTTAATATTCATATTCCAGCCCTTCGCGAGCGCCCTGAAGATATCAAACGTATCTCCGAACAAAAGTTAGCTGATTTTATTATCAGTTATAAGTTGCCGTTCTCCGTTGACGATATTTTACCTCCTGTCATATCAGCTTTAGGTGATTACGCTTGGCCAGGCAACGTCCGTGAATTGGAAAATGTGTTAGAGCGTTTAGTTGCCTATTTGTACACCGCTAATAGCACGAACAATATTCAACAGGTTTTACTCCACATTGCGCCAGAAATGTTAGAGCACGAAAATTTTGACCCAGACAACGGTTTAGTTAAAGCGAAAGAGCTTGAGCTAGTTGTTGAAGCTATGACTCGCTTCAATGGGGACAAGCGCCGCGCCGCGGCGTATTTAGGACTGAGTCAAACCACGTTATGGCGGCGGCTTAAACGCATAAACAATAATTAAAATTAACGGAGAACACACCATGGCAGATCTGCGACTAAATACCTTAACCAGCAGCATTATATTAGCGCTCAGCAGCGGATTTTATCCTCTTGCTGATGCTAAAGCGCAAGAAAAAACGGCATCAAATGAACAACTTGAAATTATCAGTATCTCGCGCAAGCGACCTGAAAGCCTACAAGAAGTGCCCATTGCGATTACAGCGCTGTCAGAAAAGGTTATTGAAAACGCAGGGATAGAACGACCGGGTGACGCTATAGGATTGATCCCAAACATTACAATGGTCGATGCATCAAACGTAGGCGATACCCAAGTTACCATCAGAGGGATAGTTTCAACCCGTGACGCTGAATCAACATTTGCCTATGTAGTCGACGGTGTGCTGATGACCAATCCAAATGGCTTCAACGAAGAATTATTCGATGTAGCACAAATTGAGGTGTTAAAAGGCCCACAGGGTGCATTGTACGGTCGCAATGCAGTGGCAGGAGCAATCATAGTCACCACTAAACAGCCTTCTGATGAATTTGAAGGTCGAGTTAAGATCGGTTTGGCCAATAACGATACCCAAAAAGTCAGTGGTGTTATATCTGGTGCACTCTCAGACACCGTACGCGGACGCTTATCAGCAAGTCGTAACACCACAGATGGTTTTTACACTAATGCATTCACCGGTGCTGACGACTCAGTGGATTATTTGGAAGACAGCAATATTCGAGGCCGATTAATATGGGACGCGTCCGATATTCTCACATTGGACTTTCGCGCCAGCGTCAGTGACGTAGAGGGCGGAGCCATTAACTACAATGCGGCTTTTGCTTTGCCGTCATTTGTCGACGCGTTTAATCAGCCTGCTTATTTTGCCGACGTCAACGAGCACGATTTTATTTTCGCCTTCAACGTGCCGGGCATAAACGAACAATCTACCTTTGAAACATCACTAAAAGCAGACCTGGATTTAGACGGCTTTGATGTCACCGCGGTACTTGCCTACAACGACTTAGAGGAAACCCTGTTATCTGATGGCACCAGTGCTTCTTTTTACGGTTATGAGCTTACCGCCCAATGTCAAACTGATCGCGCCACGTTGAATAACGCCCCAACAGCTATCGGTGGTGCGGGTAGAACCGATTTATTCGGAGAGTTTTTTGCTCCTTTTGGTGTTTTCGCCCCCGGCGTTGAATTCACTGGCGTATACGGTCCATTCACCCCGACATCGTGTGACGGGTATCAATTCCAAGAGCGCAGTCAATCAGACTTCAGTGGTGAGCTGCGCTTCACCTCTGACTCGCCAAGTGACCCGTTACGTTGGATCGCCGGTTTATATTTTGCAGAAATTGAACGAGACGTCGTTGTTGCCTATGGGGCAGACACAGGTCAAGGCTTTTTAAAGCAAGCCTACATCCCAGCAACTGGTCCTAACCCTACAGATCTTTTATTCGATGATACGTTTGATACATCGGTCATGTCTGCATTTGGTCAACTCGAGTATGACTTTAACGAACAGTGGGAGCTGTCAGTAGCGTTGCGTTACGATCATGAATCTCGAGATGTTAGCAATAACGTACCCAATGTCAGTGCTTCGGGCCTCAACATAAACACCATAATTGACGGCGTAGTGGGTCCCATCAACCCTGCATTTACTGCAAACCCAGATGGTATACCCGACAGAAATAGTACGTTCAGTCACTGGCAGCCTAAGGTAACCCTAGCATACGCTGCCAGCGATGATTGGAACTGGTATGCCAGCTACGGTGTCGGTTTTAGAAGCGGTGGATTCAATTCCATTGGTACTGAGGCAACCCTTGATTTTTGGTTCAACGCCACAGGTGATGGTAGCCCTGGTGATGCGGTCAATGCACAATTATTAGTCAGTGATGAATATGACAAAGAAGTCACCACTAACATCGAGTTAGGCTTTAAATCAAGCTTGTTCGATGACCTTATTAAACTCAACGGCGCAATATTCGACACAACCGTTGACGACAACCAATTCTTTGAATTTTTCGCAGGTCCATTTGGCCTAATTCGCGCGGTTACCACCATCGATGAGCTTAAAATCCAAGGTTTCGAAATGGATATAAAAGCCCAAGTAACAGAAGATGTCAGTATTTTTGCTGGTGTTGGTTTACTTGATAGTGAAATAAAAGAAAATAAAAACCGTCCACTTTCCGTTGGCAATACGGCGCCTCAATCACCGGATGAAACCTACACACTTGGCGTTAGCTGGGACTACTCGTTAGCCGAAGATCTATTTATGACCAGCCGTATTGATTGGCAGTACGTGGGTCAAACTTACTTCCATACGCTGCAAGATGAACAAACCCCTACTATTTGGGACTTCTTTGGCACCTTAGGTGGCGGTGTACCCGCTGGCCCGCACTCGGTTGATTTTTCAAACGCTACGCGTGACGCCTACAGCACCCTTAATTTACGTGTCAGTCTAGACAGTGAAAACTGGACTCTGGCCCTTTGGTCTAAAAATCTGACTGATGAAAATTATCTACAAGAAGTGATACCCACACCTGAGTTTGGAGGATCCTTTTTACATCCTTCAGCCCAGCGTTCTTACGGTGTTGACTTTGCTTATCGTTTCTAATTTCCAAAGCCCTTTGGCTTTTCCACATTGGAGTAATTTATAGTGAAAAATAAACCCTTATCAGGACTGCGTATCATTGATTTAACGCATATGTTGTCTGGTCCTTATTGCGGGATGATCTTAGCCGATTTAGGTGCTGAAACAATTAAAGTTGAACCCCTAAAAGGTGAAGGCACACGCTCGTTACTGGCCAACGACCCTGAAAATTCTATTAACGGCATGGGGGCGTATTTCATTACGCTTAACCGAAATAAACAGAGCGTCTGTATAGACCTTAAGTCGCCCGAAGGATTAAAGGTATTCTACGATTTAGTCAAAAAATCAGATGTTGTTATTAATAACTTCGGAGCCGGTGTGCCTACCCGTTTGAAAATTGACCATGCGCACCTCAAAGAAGTGAATCCACGGATTATTTCTTGTTCAATCACGGGATTTGGTAACGATGGTCCCGGATTCAAACGCCCTGCCTTTGACCAAGTTGCACAAGCAATGGGTGGCGGCATGTCGATTACTGGCGCCGGTCCTGATCAACAAATTAGAGCTGGTATCCCCATTGGCGATTTAGGCGGCGGAATGTTTGCCGTCATGGGTATTCAAGCGGCTTTACTTGAACGCGAGCGCAGTGGCGAAGGACAAGACGTTGACGTGTCTATGCTCGATTGCCAAATTTCTTTACTGAATTACATGGCAACGATGCATTTTATATCAGGTAAAGACCCCTATCCTATCGGCAACTCGCACTTCGTACACGTGCCATACAATACCTTTACCACGGCTGATGGGCACATTGTCATTGCCGTTATCACCGATAATTTCTGGCAAAATTTGAAAGATTTATTAAAGGTAGCCGAATTCGATAAACCAGAATATGACACGCAACCCGGTCGCTGGAAAGATCAAGACTTCATCAACGAAACACTCAACAAGGTGCTGTCTAAAAATACCTCAGCACACTGGATAAACCTACTTGAAAAAGCGCGTATCCCTTGTGCGCCAGTCAATAAGTTCTCCCAAGCCCTGAGCGACGAGCAAGTATTGCACCGTAATATGGTTGTGGAGTTATCAGACCCTGAAGGATATAAAACCAAGGGGCCTGGCAACCCTATTAAGTTCTCACGAACCAACGAAGAAACCTTCACTGCCGCCCCTGGGCTAGGTCAACATACCGACCAAGTGCTGAACGAATTATTAGGTATGGACGCTCAAGAAGTTAAACGCCTGAAAACAGCAAAGGTAATCGGCTAATGGCATCAAATAAAGTCACCATTAACGACGTGGGTCCCCGTGATGGTTTACAAAATCAACCCAAGGTACTTAATTTAGAACAACGTTTGAGTCTGATTTTGGCCCTTGAAGCTGCAGGTGTGCCTGAAATAGAAGTGGGTGCATTCGTGTCTCCTAAAGCGGTTCCCGCTATGGCGGGAACCGCGGACTTATTTGCCATGTTACCCAAAGGAAGTGCGCGGTATTCAGCACTTATCCCAAATATGAAAGGGTTCGAGTTAGCCCTTGAAGCAAACGTGCCCCTGACGTCGCTGGTAATAGCTGCATCAAACACTATGAATGAGAAAAATATTCGCATGACAACCCAGCAGAGTGTCAATGTGAGTCGGGATGTACTGAGTTTAGCAAAATCAAAAAGGGCAAATGTGCAAGCCTACGTAGCGACTGCATGGGCCTGTCCGTTCGAGGGGAAAATAGCGCCCGATGAGGTGTACCGCGTAACCGAACGACTTATTGAAGCAGGTGCGAGCGGTATTGTCATTGCCGATACTATCGGTGCAGCAAATCCCGCCCAAGTACAAAGCTTGATGGGTGGCTTAGTAAGCCGATTCGATAGCGACATATTATCTTGTCATTTTCATGATACTCGCGCCATGGGGCTTGCCAATACATATGCTGCAATTGAAGCAGGTATTCGCAAATTCGATGCCTCAATAGCGGGTTTAGGGGGCTGTCCTTTTGCCCCTGGCGCCAGCGGAAATGTGGCGACTGAGGATGTCGTCATGATGCTTGAGCAAATGGGTTTTGATACCGGTATCAATATCCCATTACTGTTAAAAGCATCTAATGTAGCCATTGCCTTAACGGGCACCGCGACCGGCGGTAAAGCGAAATCCTGGATGGAAAAATATTATAACAATTAAGGGGCTAATTTAGCCTTACATCGGAGAGCAATATGAGTTATCGATTAGGTGTAGATGTAGGCGGTACGTTCACTGACTTACTGTTGATTAATGAAATAACGGGTGAAACACACACGGCGAAGGTTCCCTCAACGCCAGAAGATTCATCTGTCGGCGTACTCAATGGTATTGCCCGTATCTGCCAAGAGTCAGGTGTCGATGTGAGTAAAATCGGCAGAGTCATGCATGGCACTACTGTCGCGACCAATGCGGTATTAACCGGCAAAGGCGCAAAGGTAGGTCTAGTGACCACTAAGGGCTACAAGCAAGTGCTGCAAGTGGCAAGGTCTTTTTGCCCCGGTGGCTTAGGTGGTTGGGTAAGCTTTGTCAAAAAGCCTCTACTCGCCCCGCTCGAATTGACCATAGAAGCAGACGAGCGCATGAGTGCAAAAGGACAAACGGTTACCGAATTAGATGAAGTCGCCTTACGAGAACAACTGCTAAAACTTAAAAATACCGGCCAAGTCGAAGCGTTAACGATTTGTTTTATAAATTCTTATTTAAACGGTGCCCACGAGCAACAAGCGAAGAACATTGCCAGTGAGTTTTTTACGGATGTTCCCATCTCCATATCCAGTGATGTGGTGCCTGAAATGCAAGAATATGAGCGCACCGAAACCACTGTAGTCAACAGCTACGTTAGACCTGAAGTCGCACGATATGTGGATAATTTGAGTCAATCGCTAATGGGTAAAATGGGTAACGATTTACATTTATCTATTTTACGTTCTGACGGTGGTTTAGCATCCGCTCGCTCATCAGCCGAAAGTCCAGTTAACTTGTTAATGTCTGGACCCGCTGGCGGGGTATCTGGTGCCATACATTTTTGTAGTAAAGCCGGATTTAACGACATATTGACCTTTGATATGGGCGGTACCTCGACAGATGTAGCCCTTATTCAAGACGCTAAAGCTCGCGTTCGTCGCGAAACGCGTGTTGGCGATGTAACAGTGCGCGCACCTTCGGTGGATGTACGTACAGTGGGAGCAGGCGGTGGCTCTATCGCTTTTGTACCTGAGCTAACCAAAGCCCTGCGAGTAGGTCCCGAATCAGCTGGTGCAAAACCCGGACCTGCCGCCTACATGAAAGGCGGAACCGAACCGACGGTATGTGATGCAAACGTTGTACTGGGCTACTTACCTTCTGACGTTCAACTAGGAGGTGCCATGGCGATCGATAAGAGCGCCGCGGTAGCGGCCGTAAAAAAAGTTGCCGATGCTATGGGTATATCCGTTGAAGAAGCAGCCGAAGGTATAATCAAAATTGCCAACGAAGCTATGTTTGGTGCCCTTCGTTTAGTCTCTGTTGAGCAAGGGTTCGATCCACGAGACTTCGCCTTAGTGGGGTTCGGCGGTGCGGGTCCTCTGCATGCCAATGCACTGGGTATTTTAACGCAAGCTTGGCCGACAATAATTCCTCCCGGACCCGGTGTCTTGTGTGCCTACGGTGATGCCACCACGCAGGTGCGAGATGAAGCATCCCGTACCTATGTGAAACTGCTCAAAAACAGCACTAAAGAGGAACTCACCAGTGCTCTTATTGAGTTACAAGAGAAAGCCTGTTCCACACTTTTAGCAGACGGGATCCCTGCAGACGCACAAGATCTTACCTTTCAAGCCGATGTGCGATACACAGGACAAGCCTTTCAATTGTCTGTTGAATTCACCCTAAGCGAACTACAAGCCAATGGATTGGATGTCTTAAAAGCGCAATTTGATAAAGAGCATACTCAGCTCTTTACCTTTGCCTTAGAAGAAGGACACGAAATCGTTATGATCCGTGCCATTGCCACTGCCAGCAGCGGCGAGCTACCAACCATGCCACGTGGAACCGCAGGCGCTACGCTTGCAGATTGTACTATCGCCCACAGCAAAATTTATTTCGAAGGTGAATATCACACCGCCCCTATATACGACCGAAATAAGATGCATCAAGGCATCTGCCTACATGGCCCTGCCATTATATGTGAAATGGATTCAACGTCCGTCATTCTGCCTGGCTATGAAGCCTCAGTAGACGTTGTCGGTAATATTCTCATCAATCCAATAAAGTTTTAGGAGACGAACATGAATAATAAAATAAAACAAAGCAATACGTCGCCTCTGGGCCGTGTCGATGTAGACACGGTAACCGTAGATATCATTGAAAATGCCCTAAGCAACGCACGGGAAGAAATGGACGCCGTGTTATTCAGAACAGCAATGAGCCCTGGCATACGTGAGCAAGGTGACTGTTTCCCTATGATTGCCAATAAAGATGGCAAAATGGTAGTAGGTCAATTCGGCTCATTCATTCACGGCTTCATGGATGCATTTGAAGGGGAGCTTGAAGAAGGCGATATCATTTTGACTAACGATCCCTATATGACCAATGCGGCGGTTTCTCACCTTCCAGATTGGATTGTATTGGTGCCTATTTTTAGAGAAGGCCGCCACATTGCTTGGTCTGCAATGTTTGGGCATATGTCTGATAACGGCGGTATGGTGCCAGGCTCAATACCGATCAAAGCCGAAAGCATTTTCCAAGAAGGCATTAGGATCCCCCCCACTAAGCTGTATAAAAAAGGCGAGTTACAATCTGACTTGTTGGATTTAATTTTACACAACGTGCGTACCCCTCAGTGGAATAGATTCGATCTTAATGCGTTAGTTGCGGCCTGTAATACCGCCGCTAAACGTTGCATTGAAATTTCAGAACGCTTTGGCGACGACGTGTTTTATTCCACCATGGAGATCATGCTTGAACGAAACCGTGTCGCCATGAGTGCCATTATAAATATGTTGGTACCAGAAGAGCCTAGAACCTTTGTGGACTATGTCTGTGACGATGGCGTGGGCATGGGCCCGTATAAAATTCAGTGTAAAATGTGGCGCGAAGGTGACCGCGCATTTTTTGACTTCGAAGGAACCGATCCGCAAGCACAAAGCTCAATCAATTTTTACCTAAACGAAGACATGTTCAAAATGTTCTTTGGCTCTTTCACCATTAACTTGGTCGATCCACAAATTTTATTTAACGATGGATTTTACGATTTAGTGGATGTGCACATCCCGGCAGGCAGCCTGCTTAAACCACACTTTCCTGCGGCATTGTCTGGCAGAACTCATGCCCTAGGACGTATTTTCGACGTAATGGGTGGGTTACTCGGTCAAGGAGCGCCAGAAGCGATGAACGCAGCGGGGTTTTCTGACTCTCCACACCTGTTCTATTCTGGTTACGATGATAACGGCGAGTGGTTTCAATTATTTCAGATTGGTTTTGGTGGGATCCCGGGGCGTCCTGTTGGAGACGGTCCAGATGGCCACTCGTTGTGGCCGGGGTTTACTAATGTTCCCAATGAATTCATCGAAGCTTATTTCCCGCTACAGGTAGATAAATATGAAACCATCGTCGACTCAGGTGGCGCAGGACAATACCGAGGTGGAAACGGGTTGTCGGTTGCTTATCGATTCTTAAACGATGGATCAATCGCTATCCATGATGATCGTTGGTTAACGTACCCTTGGGGTGTAAACGGTGGCACGCCTGGTATGCGTTCAACAAAAGTAATTCACCGAGCAGATGGCACACAGCAAACCTTGCCGGCAAAGTGTGATGGCATCGAAGTTAAAAAAGGCGACGTACTGTACTTTAACACTTGGGGTGGTGGTGGTTGGGGTGACCCATACTTGCGTGAACCGGCTCATGTTTTGGACGACGTAAATCGCGGTTTGGTGTCCATTGAAGGGGCGAAACGTTATGGCGTAATAATAGAAAATGGCCACGTTGAGTTAACGAAAACCGTAACATTACGAGAAAAGCTCAGTAATGCTCGAGGCGAAACGCAATTATTCGACTTTGGTGGCACTATTGAAGAAATAAAAGCCCGCTGCTTAGAAGAAACTGGTCTTCCTGCACCTGAAACACCACGCTTTGTTCGAGCTCGCGCTTAATCGTGGATAGAGGAAATCATGTGAACAAAAAGACCACGAACGATCATGATTTATCCGTTGGTTCACTAACGCTTGGCTCACGCCCAGCGTTGGTGATCATCGACATGTCATTGGGGTTTACGCAATCAGAGAGCCCATTAGGGGGAGATTTCACAGCTGAAGTAGACAACATTAAGCATCTGCTTGAACAATTCAGAGCCCGAGACTTGCCCATTTTATACACCACTGTGGTGTACCACAATGAGCAACAAGCTCGCGTATTTCGTACCCGACTGCCGGACTTAAACATACTACAAGCCAACAGTAAGTGGGTACAGATTGACCCAAGAATAACCCCCAGACCAGATGAGCCTATTATTGAAAAGTGCTGGGCTAGCGGTTTTTTTAAAACCGATTTGCACACACATTTACAAAACAAAAATGCGGATTCAATTGTGGTTGTCGGATTAACCACCAGCGGTTGCGTAAGAGCGACCGCGGTAGACGGTTTACAACACGATTACCCTGTTTTTGTGGTACCTCAGGGCTGCGGCGATCGAAATTTAACCGCTCACAATGCCAGTTTACACGACATCAATGCTAAATATGGTGTGGTGGTATCCCTAGAAGAGTTGTGTGGTGCCCTGGCCCAGCTGTAATCCATAAAATATTGATACAAGGTGACAAACGTGTCCAAAACCCTCTATGACAAATTGTGGGAAGCTCATGCTATTTCCGCTGCTCCCGCAAAAAACGCTACGCAACAAAATAGTAAGCAACAACTGCTCTATATCGACCGCCACCTGATACATGAGGTGACCTCACCACAAGCATTTGATGGCCTAAAACAAAAAAAACGCCATGTACGTTGCCCCCATAAAACCATAGCTACTATGGATCACAGCGTATCGACGCGCTCCTTAGCACTTGATGCGTGTGGCCCGTTAAACGCGTTGCAATTGACCACATTAGTCCATAACTGCCAATATCACGGTATTGTGCTTTACCCCGTAGGCAGTAAAGAGCAAGGTATCGTGCATGTTATGGCGCCTGAAATGGGCCTTATATTACCCGGTATGACGGTGGTATGTGGTGACTCCCACACAGCCACTCATGGTGCATTCGGCGCTCTGGCATTCGGTATCGGCACGTCGGAGGTTGAACATGTGCTTGCCACGCAAACCTTACGCCAGAGTAAGGCAAAAAGTATGCGCATTCGCATTGACGGCAAATTGGGCGCGGGCGTAACTGCCAAGGACATTATACTGGCAGTTATAGGTCACATAGGTCATGCAGGATCAACGGGGCACGTCATTGAGTATTGTGGCCAAGCCATAGAAAAAATGAGCATGGAGCAGCGTATGACTATTTGTAATATGAGTATAGAAGTCGGTGCCAAAGCTGGGATCATAGCTCCTGACGATGTCACATTTGCCTATCTACAAACCCGCCGACACAGCCCAAATGGCAGGGAATGGAACGACGCATTAACACACTGGAAAACGCTAAAAAGTGACGAAGGAGCAAGGTTTGATAAAGAAGTACTGCTTCGCGCAAATGACATAGCCCCCCAAGTAACTTGGGGCACAAACCCAGGGCAAGTCGTTGCCATAGATAAACCGATCCCTTGTCCAGACTCAGTGAGCAACGCAATGGAAAAAGAAGCGGCTATCCAAGCATTAACTTACATGCAACTCGTCCCGGGGCAAATGCTCAGTGATGTGTCAATCAGTCATGTATTTATTGGTTCTTGCACCAATAGCCGCATCGAAGACTTACGCAAAGCTGCCAGCGTAATAGGTAACCATAAAATATCGCCTAAGGTCAGCGCGATCGTCGTGCCTGGCTCTGCGGCGGTGAAACATCAGGCTGAGCTAGAAGGTCTCGATCAGATATTTTTACAAGCTGGTTTTGAATGGCGGTTACCTGGCTGCTCTATGTGCTTAGGCATGAATGACGATGTATTAACGGCAGGACAACGCTGCGCATCAACCAGTAATCGTAACTTTGTCGGTCGGCAAGGGCGTGGGGCTTTCACCCATTTAGTGAGTCCCGAAATGGCTGCCGCTGCTGCCATAGTCGGTAAATTCACCGATATCAGAACATTTAAATAGGAGCATAAAAATGTCAGGTTTTTCAGTTTTACACGCTAACGCTCTGCCTTTTTTAAAAGCCAACGTTGACACAGACCAGCTATTGCCTAAGCAGTTTCTAACGGGTGTTACTCGAACTGGCTACGGAAAACACTTATTTCACGACTGGCGCTATTCCGACGCACAAGGCACCCAACTCGCAGCAGATTTCATCCTTAACCTACCACAATATAAAGGTGCTGAAATCCTGTTAGCCGGGGAAAATTTTGGTTGTGGGTCAAGTCGAGAGCATGCTCCTTGGGCGCTAGCAGACTTCGGATTTAAAGTGATTATTGCCCCCAGTTTTGCCGATATATTCTACGCAAACTGTATCAATAATTTAATCGTGCCAATTGTATTAAACAAAGACGACATAAAATACCTAGCGCAGATGATTGAAGCAAAACCGGATACGCAATTACATGTTGATTTACCGGCACAAGCGGTAACCGAGGGCGACAATACGTATCCGTTTACCATCGAAAAACATCATAAAGAAAACCTTATCTCTGGCAGAGATATGATAGATCAATCTTTAATACTCTCGTCACTTATCGTCGAGCACGAAGACACTATACCAAGCTGGCTAACCTAAGATTAATCTTTACGATGAAATAACAAAGGGTTAGTGCTTATCCGTTAGCCCGTTTCAATCAGTAATCAATACGTATTAGACTAATCAAATTGCTCCCTCCATGCCCACCTGATAAATTGCAGACGCCATTAAACACTGGCGTGAAGCTCAAAGGTCATGTATTGACAACCCACCAGAATCCACTCATTTTGCACGGCATCTCGTCCAATTGAGGTACGTTAGTAGGTCTTTGCGAATTCACACATTATCAATAGAAACTATATTCTAATTCAGTTAAAACGTGGATTATAAAGATAATAAGCAGGATGTAAGCTACTGGCTACTTGTAAAACAATAGGTAGGAAACAAAAAATGAGTTCTATATTTAGATTAACGTTACTGATTATCAGTTTGCTTGGGCTGCAGAGTGTTTTTGCAAAACAGTCTGCTGGGTTATTAATGACATTGCCTAACACTTTTAATTCTCCGGCTAGCAGTGATCTAGATAGCCACGGCAATATTTACTTCACATCTCCTAACTTCCACAACGATACATTAATCAAAGCTGGATTAATGACAACTCCCGCTTTACCAACGATAGGCAAAGTGGACAAAGATAATAAGTTGAGCACTTGGTACACATTTACTGATGCCGATATGGAGCCCACCACAGGCAAGGTTGCGCCAATGGGAATTGCTTTTGGACCCGACGGCAATGCGTATGTGGCGGATATGCAAATGTGGTTTAACGATCAATACAAGTCGCGTATTTTACGTATCAACGTAGTAGAGGGGAAAGCCGTTGGTACAGATGTGGTCGCCAGCGGCTTGCTTTTCCCAAATGGTTTGGTATTTAAAGGGTGTGATTTGTTTGTCTCTGATACTGTACTCAAAGTTCAAGATGGTAAAACAATTAGTGGTATATATAAGCTCAACTTGGCTGAATTATCCGCTGACCGTCCGGCGCATATCGAACCTTTTATTAGCAACCGAATTCACGACAAACATTTGTTTGAACGTTTCATATCAAGTGGCAAACTCAAATTTGGCGCAAACGGACTAACCATTGATGGTGTTGGTAATATTTATACCACCATAATGGAAGATGGGTCAGTACTGAAAACGACTATGGACAAATACAATAACAAGGTTGAGACGCGCTTGTTCAACGATGGTATGCGCGCCACAGACGGCATAAAATGGGATAAGCGTACTAATAAACTTTATGTGACTGACTTGTTTGCTAACGCCATATATAGCATAGACATGCAGGGTGACCGTGCGCTGATTGCACAAAACGGTGATACCAATGGTGCAACAGGCGAAATTGATGCCGCATCGGAGCTTATTATTCGTGGTAAGGATATGATAATTATGAACTTTGACGCTGTTTTTGATAGCCCTGAAATGGTTAACAGTCAAGCTGATGCGCCCCATACTTTATCTATTATTCATCTCCAATAATTCAAGTCTTAACGCAGCTATTAACCTTATAAGTCGCCATTTACACCTTCAAAAACCGTTAAATAAAAAGGTGAACAGTGGTCTGTTCACCTTTTTTGCATTGAAAATGTAAACATGAAGCTCAAGTCATAGATGTTGACTTAGCCTTTGCGCCAGGTGGTGCCATTTGGCCCATCTTCTAACACGATATTCAGCGCATTTAGCGCATCACGAGCAGCGTCAGCTGCGGGCCAATCTTTGGCCGAGCGAGCATCATTTCGCGCTTTAATGAGCGCTTCAACTTGCGCGCATTCATCGCCGCCTTGCTCATCACCTTGCAAATAATCATTAGGGCTACGTTGCAAAATACCTAACACCTGCCCTAAGTTAAGCAATATTCCGGCTAAGTTACTTGCCCGCTCAGCCCCGCTTTCACCCTCAGTTTTGGCTTTATTAATTCCCCGCGCTAAATCAAACAACACAGCCATGGCTTCAGGTGTATTAAAGTCATCATCCATCGCTTTATCAAAGCGCACAAGATAATCACCACTTTGCATATCTACCTTGTCACTTGCCACCACGTCACGCAGCGCGGTATATAAACGCTCAAGTGCGCTGCGCGCTTGGGTGATATTACCTTCTGAGTAACTTAACTGGCTGCGGTAATGGGCAGACATTAAGAAGTAACGTAAGGTTTCTGAATCATGTTGCTTCAGTACATCACGTAAAGTGAAAAAGTTGCCAAGGGATTTAGACATTTTCTCACTATCCACTTGTACCATACCGGTGTGCACCCAGTAATTTACGTAAGGAGTGTTATAAGCACAGCATGACTGAGCGACTTCATTCTCATGGTGTGGAAAAATCAAATCAGAGCCACCACCGTGTATATCAAAATGCTCACCCAAGTGTTTTTGATTCATGGCAGAACACTCGATATGCCAGCCTGGGCGACCTTTTCCCCAAGGTGATGCCCAACTTGGCTCGCCTGGTTTAACCGACTTCCATAGTACAAAGTCCATGGGGTCGTCTTTGTCGTTATCGACATCCACACGCGATCCCATATTGAGTTGCTCTAAATCTTGTTTGCTCAACTTACCGTAATCACGGTAGGAACTGACGTCGAACAACACATCGCCGGACTTAGCTTGATAGGCATGGCCGTTAGCGATTAAACGTTCGATGATGGCGATAATTTCAGGCATATGAGTGGTAACACGAGGCTCAATATCAGGAGGCAGCAAGTTAATGGCAGCAAAGTCTTCATGCATCATGGCAATGGTACGCGCAGTTAATTCACTGGTGGTTTCATTATTGTCATTGGCGCGCTGAATAATTTTGTCGTCGATATCGGTGATATTACGTACGTAATTCACTTCGTACCCTTTGTGACGTAAAAAACGTACCATCAAGTCAAAACTCAAGTACGTTCTAGCGTGTCCCATGTGTGACAAGTCGTACACTGTGATACCGCACACGTACAACCCTACTTTCGATTCATGTAAAGGCGTGAAAAGCTCTTTTTGTCGAGTCAGTGTGTTGTATATGTGCAGCATTAACCGGCTTCCTATTGATAATAAATGAGTCTATAAATTGGCGCGCGAATGCACACCCAAAGGCCGATTCTATCACTGAGTCACCCACCTCGCATTAATCAATATGAATCAACTGCTTAAAAAGCGCTTCGCTTTACGTTAGAATGACGTACTTTTATTTTTATGGTTTATCTGAGGGCATTATAATGGTCACAATTCATACTAATTACGGTGCGGTAAGCATCGAGCTTTTCACAGACAAGGCGCCTGAAACCGTTGCTAACTTTCTAAGTTATGCTAAAGAAGGTTTCTACGACAACACCATTTTCCATCGTGTTATTGATGGTTTTATGGTTCAAGGCGGCGGATTTGAGCCGGGTATGGAGCAAAAAACAACTAAAGCGACCATCAAAAACGAAGCAAACAACGGTTTGGCCAACGAAATTGGTACGTTAGCAATGGCACGCACAAACGAGCCTCATTCAGCTAGCTCACAGTTTTTCATCAATGTGGCGAACAACAGCTTCTTAAACTTCCGCAGCGAATCTGGCGACGGTTGGGGTTACTGTGTATTTGCCAAAGTGACTGACGGTATGGACGTGGTAAACAAAATCAAAGACGTGAAAACAGGTAACTCAGGTTATCATCAAGATGTACCTGTTGAAGATGTGGTTATTCAAAAAGTTGAAATAAGCGAATAATCCCATTATCGAGGCTTATTTATTCTGAATAAGCCTCATATCGAGCCCTACTGTATGTCATTTAGCTATTTTATTGCCGATTTACACTTGTCAGCTGAACGCGAAGACATTAGTCAATGTTTGTTTCAGTTTTTGCAGCACGACGCTCTTCAAGCTGATGCGTTATACGTGTTGGGTGATCTGTTCGAAGTCTGGATAGGTGATGACAATCAAACCCCTTTTAACCAAGCAATCGCCCGGGAGTTTAAACGGGTGGCTGACAGCGGGGTTAAGATTTATTTTATTCATGGTAATCGTGATTTTTTAATACGCCAGCGTTTTGCTACCCAGGCTGGGTTTTCGCTTTTACCTGAACAGGTTGTCGTTGATTTATATGGCATACCAACCTTAATAACCCACGGTGACGAACTCTGTACCCGAGACGTGGCCTATCAAAAATTCCGGCGAAAAGCACGTGGCTGGTGGTGGCCAAGATTAGTACTATGCCTGCCTTTGTCCACTCGTCAGAAAATAGCGGATAACGGACGAGCTGCAAGCAAAGAAAATCAAAAGCAGCTAAGTACAGAAATCATGGACGTCACCCAGCAGGAAGTAGAAGACACGATGCAGCGTTTCAACGTGCAACGTTTGATACATGGGCACACTCATCGCCCCGCTATTCATAATTTCAATGTAAATGGCTTACCCGCTAAGCGCATAGTATTAGGGGATTGGTACGATCAAGGCAGTATTCTGAAGGTAACCCAAGACAAAATAGAACTAACAGAACATCCCTTTTTCAAGCGCAGAAAAGCAGAGAATCAAGCATAGGCTCAGGCCATCCTTCACGCTAAATTTACCTTCATCTGAGCAACCTTACGGGTATATTTACGGCTAAGAATACACCCACAACTTTGCTGTTTTCGTGCGCTGCTATTCCACTCGTTGATCATTCGTTAAAAAATTTGCCACAGTAATGCCCTATTAACGTCACCAATTTGTCAAAAAAGTGTCAGCGTTAATTCATATGACTCCCTTACCCTAGCTCTGCGGTTACTGGGCTCACCAGTAGCAAAAACAACCAAAAGCACATCAAATTCGGGATAATAAGCATGAAAAAAAACTGGATCGCAACAGCCAGTGCACTCGCATTCGCTGTTTCCACTGCGCTGCACGCTGACGTCGTACCTACTTATCAGACTGACAGCAGTTGGTATACCGATGCACAAACCAAATTAGCCACAAAATTACAAACAAATAATCAATTTAAAGCCAAAAACGTAATTTTATTTGTTGGCGATGGCATGGGTGTTTCAACGCTGACCGCTGCACGCATTTTACAGGGGCAACAGGCTGGCAATCCGGGCGAAGAAGGCTACTTAAGCTTCGAGTCTTTCCAGCATACCGCGCTTGTTAAAACCTACAATGTTGATGCGCAAACGCCAGATTCAGCAGGTACGATGACAGCAATGATATCTGGTCTCAAAACCGATGTAGGTGTAATCGGCGTCAATGAAGATATTGAACGCGGTGAGTGCACGACGGTTGCAGGTAATGAGGTGTCTACCGCATTAGAATTAGCTGAGATTAAAGGCATGGCAACGGGTATTATTTCTACCGCTCGTATTACCCATGCTACGCCCGCAGCAACCTATGCAAAATCAGCTGACCGTAACTGGGAAGATGTATCAGATATGCCAGAAGCTGCAGTAGCTGCTGGGTGTACAGATATTGCTGATCAACTGATTCACTTCGAAAGTAACTTAGAAGCACGCTTCGAAGGCGTTGACGTTGACGGACTTGAAGTGGTTATGGGTGGCGGTCGTCGTCACTTTTTACCCAAAGACGCCGCATTTAACAGTGCTGACGCCGTCAGCGAAGTGGAAGGTGATCGCACTGACGCACGTGATCTGACTCAAGAGTGGCGAGATATTTACGCCAACGGCGTTTATGTTATGGATAAAACTGGCTTTGACGCAGTGGATGCAGCTAACACAAAGCATCTATTTGGTTTGTTTAATGAGTCTCACATGCAATACGATACCGATCGCGCTAATGACGTTGCAGGTGAACCATCATTGACTGAGATGACCACTAAAGCGATCGATGTGTTAGACAACAACGAAAAAGGATTTTTCCTTATGGTTGAATCAGGTCGCATTGATCACGGTCACCATGCAGGTAGCGCGTATAACGCACTCACGGATGCGATTGAGTTATCAAACGCAATTCAATCCGCAATGGAAAATACCAATCCAGAAGAAACGCTTATTTTGGTCACCGCTGACCATGGTCACGTATTCACCATAGCTGGTTATCCCAAACGCGGTAATCCTATATTAGGCAAGGTGGTTTCAGTTGGTGCAACAGAGCCCGCATTAGCGGCTGATAACATGCCCTACACGACGTTGGGTTATACCAATGGTTTAGGCTTTCAGGATCTTGGAACAGAAACTGATGCTGATGCCAGTTACAACCAAGAAATTGCTGCAGGTCGTATGAATATCACAAACGTGGATACCACGGCCTCGGGTTATCACCAAGAAGCACTTATTCCACTTAGTTCAGAAACTCATTCGGGTGAAGACGTCGCCTTACATGCTAGCGGCCCAGGTTCGCAGTTAGTACAGGGCGTAATAGAGCAAAGCGTTGTATTTCACATCATCGAACAAGCGCTTGATTTAATTCAGGAATAGGTAGGGAAATAATATGAAAAACGTAAATTTAAGTTTAATTGCGCTTGCAGTAATGGGTTTGACAGCCTGTGTGGATGATGGCGATGATGGTACAAACGGAAGCAACGGTACAAGTAGCCTTATCGTACAAACAGCGCTGGCGACTGGCGATGTAAATTGCCCAAATAGTGGTGTACAAATTGAATCAGGTATCGACGCAGATGCCAGTGGTACGCTCGAATCAACAGAAATTAACGCCACAGAATATGTTTGCACACCGGGCGTTACGAGTGTGAGTAGCAGCGCATTACTCAGCAATGTAAACAACGACTGGTTCATTGACGGGCAGCAAGAAGTCTCTGCTGCCCGTCAAACTTGGTTAGATGCGACCAACACAACGGCGGCAAAAAGCACAGCAGACACAACGCCACAAGTAGCAGCTAAAAGTATATCAAGCCTGCGTGGCAGTGCCAAAAATATCATCCTGTTCGTAGGTGACGGTATGGGGATTTCAACTGTAACCGCATCACGTATTCTCGAGGGTCAACGCAAAGGTAATCTAGGGGAGGAAAACCAACTTAGCTTCGATAAGCTGGCGTTTTCAGGCTTAGCTAAAACCTATAATGTCGATGCTCAAACCCCGGACTCAGCAGGTACAATGACCGCTATGATGAGCGGTGTAAAAACCGATGTGGGCGTAATTGGTGTTAACGAAAACATTGAACGTGGCGACTGCTCTACTGTAGCAGGTAATGAATTAATCACCGCGTTAGAGCTAGCTGAAATAGCGGGTAAATCGACGGGTATTATCTCCACTGCCCGTATCACCCATGCGACTCCCGCTGCGACCTATGCAAAATCGGCTGACCGTAACTGGGAAGATATTTCGGATATGCCTCAAGCAGCGATTACCGTTGGCTGTGAAGATATTGCCCAACAACTTGTAAACTTCGAGGCTAACCTTGAAGCCCGTATTAGCGGTATTGATGTAGATGGTATCGAAGTGGCTTTTGGTGGCGGACGTCGTCACTTTTTACCTAAAGATCCTGCGTTTAACAGCACTGATGCCGTAAGTGAAATAGAAGGAGATCGCACTGACGGCCGTGACTTAACCGCTGAGTGGCAAGAGAAATACACCAATGGTGTATTTATCATGGACGAAACCGGTTTCAACGGCATTAATACCGAAACAACCGAGCGCGTTTTTGGCTTATTCAATGAGTCACACATGCAATACGAAGCCGACCGCAAAAATGACGTCGCTGGCGAACCTTCAGTTAGCCAAATGACTAAGAAAGCGATTCAGATACTAGATAACAACGACGATGGGTACTTCTTGATGGTGGAATCAGGGCGGATTGATCACGGCCATCATGCTGGCAGTGCTTACAATGCGTTAACCGACACCATCGAATTTGCCAATGCCGTACAAAGCGCTATCGATAATACCGATCCAAGCGAAACCTTAATATTGGTGACCGCGGATCATGGTCATGTATTTACCATTGCTGGTTACCCTAAACGTGGTAACCCTATTTTAGGGAAAGTGGTCAATGTTGGCGAGGAAATGCCCGCGCTTGCAGCCGATGATATGCCATACACCACATTAGGTTACACCAACGGCTTAGGTTTTCGTAACCTTGGTAGCGAAACGGACGCTGATGAAGCCTACAATCTTGAGATTGCAGCAGGACGACAAGACTTAGCTGACATAGACACCACTACATCGGGATACCATCAAGAAGCGCTTGTGCCATTTTCCTCTGAAACGCATTCAGGTGAAGATGTTGGCGTTTACGCCAGTGGCCCAGCTGCATTGTTAGTCAACGGTACCAATGAGCAAAGTATGCTGTATCACATCATGGACTTTGCTGCTGACTTAACGAACAAAGCTAATGCGGCTCAATCACCAGAGTAACGATGCGCTATATGAGTAGGGCGCGCGCCCTGCTCTTTTCGTTAGTTTTTGTAGCATGATCAACACGGTGAGCATATTTTTATTATTTGAAGTACTCAGGATAGTTCTGTTTAAGTACAGGATCGGTACGACGAACTTGAGCCCCCGGTAATACACCACATGCACATCATTAGAAACTGACGCGCCACTTATCAATTCGATCACCATAAATTCCGGAGTACATCATGCGTACATCTTTATTTTTAATTATTTCACTGTGTGCGAACCAGGCATTTGCGACTTGTGACATTTCTCCAACCAAATTGACAGCCAGCTATCAAATTACCGCTACCGATGGCACCAAGCACCATACTAGCGAATTAGTGTTGTGGCGAAACGGTAAAACTGTCGCCCATCAATACCCGCAAACCCACATTACCGAAAGTTGGTATTTAGCCAAAAATCAGCTGATAAAACCCACGCGGTTTTTTGATAATGAACAACGTGCCATCGAATACCAACCTGGTGAAAAGGTGCATGGAAAAGCAGAATCAGACTGGAATTACCGCTATAAGCTTATTTCCGACACCTTACTATCACAATTAAATGTTCAACAAGAAACTGGCGCAGGTTGTGAGCAAACACGGATATACACTAAAAGCATGGGTGACACCAAAATCGAAGTGCGCTACTTAACCCAGCAAAACTTAGTCAGCTACTACAGTTGGCAAAAAGGAAGTACGCAGGAAGTATGGACGTTGCAAAACGTCACCAGCGACACACGCAAAATCAACGTATTTTTTGACCGACGCGCTGCTTATCAAAGTACCGATTTTGCTGATATCGGCGATGATCACAGTGATGCCTTTTTAACAAAAATGGTTACCTTAGGCTTTATCGAAAAAGGGGCTTCGGGCTTTTATGATGACAAAGGTCACGCATTAGATGGCGGACACCAGCATTAAATAAACGTTAACGTAGGGAACTAATTGATACAAAAAAACGGTTGCCCCCAAAAGTCTGCAACCGTTTTTTAATTCAATTTAGAGACTAAAACACAATCGACTTACCACGCCCACTGGATTCAGAGCCGGCCTCAAGTTTGCCATCCCGATCCACTATAGTATGCAAATCACCAAATCGACTGTTATCCATGATATAGCCCATCTTCTTTAGTGCGCTGACCACGTCAGGCGTCAAGCCCTGATGATAACGGATGGTATCCTTCGGCAATAACTGATGATGAAAACGGGGGGCATCTACCGCCTCTTGTGCACTCATGCCGAACTCTAACGTATTCAATATTGAGGTATACACTGAACCAATAATCGTTGTCCCACCTGGTGAGCCTGTCACCACACTGACTTTACCGTCTTTGAGCACTATGGTGGGTGTCATGGATGACAACATACGTTTTTTAGGTTGAATTTCATTCGCCTCTCCACCTACTGCGCCAAACACATTCGCCACACCAGGTTTAGCACTGAAGTCGTCCATTTCATCATTCAACAAAAAGCCTGCCCCTTCAACCACAACGCCACTGCCAAACCCTAAATTAATCGTTGTAGTGTTCGACACTGCATTACCCCATTTATCAACAATCGAAAAATGGGTCGTTTCCTCACTTTCTTTTAAGCCGGGCTTAATAAGCTCAGTGACAGAAATACGATCCATACTGATATCTGCGCCACGTTTAGCGATGTAATCAGGGTTTATCAACTCTGCGACCGGTACTTTAATAAAGTCAGGATCCCCCAGATACTCCGCTCGATCGGCAAAAACACGCTTGCCCGCTTCGGCTAATACGTGCACATAAGGGGCCGAATTGTGTTCTAGTTTTGCTTTGCCCGCAGTTAACTGGTCGTACATAGTTAACCATTGAATAATCGCGATACCACCAGAGCTAGGCGGTGGCGATGTTAACACTTGATATTCACGCCATTTAGCCGAAATTGGTTGTCTTGACTTGGCTTCGTATTGTGCCAAATCATCCTCGCTAATTAACCCTTGGTGATGAGCCATAAAGTTGGCAATGATTTTGGCGGTTTTTCCTTTATAGAAACCATCACGGCCTTGGTCACGTATAAGTGCTAACGTCGCAGCAAGTTCAGGCTGTCTAAATACGTCACCCGTTTTTGCCGATGCAAAGTAATCGTCAAAATTAACTGCAAATTTATTGTCTTTTAAATGCTGACTATAGCGACTGATGTAACCGGCAAGCTTTTCTGACATCACAAAACCATCTGCGGCGAGCTTCACTGCGGGTTCTACTAAGTCTTTCCAAGGTAAGGTGCCATATTTTTCATGGGCTAACCACATGCCCGCAACCGTACCTGGAACACCAGATGACAAAATACCGATAACAGATTGATAAGGCACCACATTGCCTTGCTCATCTAGGTACATGTCTCGGTGAGCGGCCAAGGGAGCTTGCTCGCGATAATCAATAAAATCAGCCTGTTGATCCTTATAGACCAGCATGAAACCACCGCCGCCAATATTACCGGCCTCAGGTAAAGTTACCGCTAACACAAACTGCGCTGCAATAGCTGCATCAACAGCATTTCCACCATCCTGCATAATCTGTTTAGCAACATCCGCACTAAACGCATCCGGCATAGCAACAGCGGATTGCTGTTTTTGCTCACCACAGGCACTAAGCACAAGTATCGATAATACGAGCATAAGTGAATTTTTCATCAAATTTCCTTTTCGCTGTTATTGTTTATATGGGAAGTAAACGCCACGTAAATCGAATGATTATCGATGGGAACGTGACGCATTAAGCAGCAATATTAACGACTAAAGCATAATCAAACTGGCAATAAAGTAAGCAATGAATGCCAGTGCCCCGCCAAATAACGCATAAGGCATTTGGGTACGTACGTGGGTTAATAAATCACAACCCGATGCAATCGATGAAACGGCTGTGGTATCAGAAATGGGAGAACAATGATCCCCAAATACACCGCCGCCTAGTATAGCGGCTAGCACCAAAGAAGGTGGCAGGCCCAGTGTTTGGATCAAAGGCACACCGATAGGGATTAAAATGGCGAACGTACCCCAGGATGTACCTGTAGTAAATGACATAATTCCTCCCGCTAAAAACAACACAGGAACAATCAAGGACAAAGGTAAATAGTCACCGACTAGGTTAGCGACAAATATGCCAGTGCCTAACTCTTTCAAACTACCACCCAAGGTTAATGAAAACAGTACAATAGTCACTAAAGGTAGGATCTCTCCCATACCTTTAAAACCCTCGTCCACTAATTCTTTGTGCGTGTACTTTTTAGCACTGATCAGTAAAAAGTAAGCCACCATGCACGCTAATACTGTTGCATAAAGCACAGACTTACTGCCACTGCCCGCTGCTATGTCACCGTTACCGGTCCATAACATGAAGCCAATCATACCGAAGATCATGGTACCTAACGGAATCAGCATAAAACGAGCTTTACTAGCCGGGATAGGCAGACTGGCATCATTATTATGTTGCATCTCACGCTCTGCTTCTCGCATCGGGCCATGTACCCGATCGGTTACTATGGTGTAGGTGACAATCAACAGCGCGATAATCGCGTAAAAGTTAAAAGGAATCGTGCCCCATAAAATAGAAACAGGAGATTCTTCAAGTTCGTAGTTGCTTAGCAGGCCTAATACAAATGCCCCCCAACCATTGAGTAAAATTAAAATACACACAGGGGCACTCGTACTGTCTATAACATAGGCTAAGCGCGCTCGACTCATCTTAAATTTGTCGTACAAACCCCGCGACAAAATACCCGACGCCAACACGCTTAGATTCGATTCAATAAACACCACAATACCGGTGAACATGGTAAGTAGCCCTACTTGTCGTTTACTTTTGGCAACCCCTTTACTGATAAGCATTTCAACGGTCGCCGTCACGCCACCTGAATTACGGATGTAAGCCAACAGCGCACCAATTAACATGCTAAAAATTAATATACGTGCATTGCCCGCTGAACTCGCTATTTCAATTACCCGTTCAACTGAGCCAATAACACCGCTGAATAAAAACTCACCGCCTCGCCGATAGGCAAGTAAAGCTTCAGCTGAAAAAATAGCCAAAATGAGTGCCAATATTACTTCTTTGCGCCAAAAAACTACTACAATTGCGATGATCGGCGGAAGAATAGAATACCATTCCATATAGAACCTTATTTATGCGCTGACGCGCTATTATTATCGTTTATTGAATTGGGGGGTGTGCACCTCAAATAAATATTTACCACTTGCGAGCAAATACTAGAATAAATTATCACAAATTTGCGGTGTTCGTCTGCAACATTACACTATTTTTCCCCATGATTTAAACACATAGATAAAATTATTGAATTGCTAATGCGGTAGTATACTTTATCTGTTCCATGGCAAAACTTGATGTAACATCGGATAACTCAATCCCGCCGACTAACTTTTTATAGAAAACATCGAACGCCTTCATATCAGCCACCACGACTTTCAGCATATAATCGTATTCTCCACTCATACGATAGAATTCGACTATTTGCTCCATTCCAGCGGCATGTTCAGCGAAACGGCTTAACCAATTAATGTCATGTCGACCCGCTTTTATTTGCACGAAGACCGTCATGCCTAAATCGAGTTTTTGTGCATCCAGTAGCGCCACGCGCTTGGTAATGATCCCCTGCTTTTCTAGGTTTTGAATTCGCCGCCAGCAAGGGGTGGTGCTTAAGCCAATACGGTCTGCCACATCATTAACGGACATAGTTGCGTCTTCTTGCAATAGCCTCAAAATCTCTTTATCCAACCTATCCATAAAAATAATTCCAATATTTTACATTTAATTAGAATAAATTTTTAATGCAGCCAAAACAAGCGCAATAGTTAGAATAATTTTTCGCCGCTCCTATGGCATAGTATTGACCTGATTTAATCCTAATCAAGAGTATTAACTTTATGTCAAATGAAGCCTTAGCACTTGCTGTAAATAACGAAAAAAATGAAAACAGCGCAGAAACCCTCCAATTCAGCGCTCACACTGGGCGAATCTATGACGACATCACCCAAACCATTGGTAACACGCCTTTGGTCCGTTTAAGCCGTCTGGGTGCAAAATATCAAGCAGTTGGCGACATTCTCGCTAAGGTGGAATATTTTAACCCTGCTGGCTCAATTAAAGATCGTCCTGCATTAGCCATGATCAACACGCTGATGCAATCAGATTCGTTTAATGCGAATACCCAGATAATTGAAGCAACCTCTGGCAACAATGGTGTGGCCTGTGCGTGGATCTGCGCCATGAAAGGCATTCCATTAACCATAGTGATCCCCGAGCACATGTCGATTGAGCGTCAAAAACTGATCAAACATTACGGTGCTCAAATAGTAACTACGGCCAAAGAATTGGGTACCAAAGGAGCGATTGATAAAGCCAAACAGCTCGTTGATGAAACCAAAGATGCGGTAATGCTCGATCAGTTTGCTAACCAAGCGAACCCGGATATGCATTTTAATAGCACGGCACAAGAAATTTGGCGCGATACCAATGGCAAGGTCGATGTGTTAGTTGCTGGCGTAGGCACAGGTGGCACAATCACAGGTATCGCCAAAGCTCTTAAAATTCGTAACCCTAATATCAAAATTATCGCGGTAGAACCGGCTTCTTGTCCGGTACTTAGTGAGGGCCGCGCTGGCGTGCATAAAATTCAAGGATTGAGCTCAGGCCATGTACCTGACGTGCTGGATGTTAGTTTATTAGATCAAATCATTACCATCAGTAATGAAGATGCCATTACCTTTGCCCGAGAGCTTGCGCGAATAGAGAGTTTGCCGGTAGGTATTTCATCAGGTGCAGCCGCTTGTGCAGCCATCACGATCGCCCAGCGTCCAGAATATGCTAACAAACAGATTGTCACCATATTAGCTGACACGGCTGAGCGTTATTTCAGTACCGATTTGTTTCCCCAAGACTAGCCGGCAATAGCGCAGTATAAAATAGCATTGAGGGCACTTTGAAAAAGTGCCCTTTTTATGGTTGCTCAAATATCGTGATTATTACTTCTGTGAATGGCCGTTGTAGGCGTGATTAAACGGCTCGGGTTTAGTGGGGTTGTCATGCTGATACCGAGCAAAAATGACATCATCATTATGACGCAGTTTACGCCAAGGTCTGTCACTGATAACCAACATCAGTAATACACCTGCCGAGATTGCCCCCGCAATTTTGAACAGCAATAGTGCCACCATAAACAGTGCCGAGTGTGACGTTTCTGGCGGTAGATTCGCCAAAGGCAAGAAAATAACGATGGTGAGAGCAGTAATAACGACGGTGAGCAACAATGATATTAGTGTTTTATTATTAGACATTATCGGTTCCTCTAAAATTCCTTTTGAAAACGAGTCCACCACACACATACATGTACAAGACAGTTACAATATAGCCAGCAATGCACGTCCCATCAAACCAATTTTGAGTGAATTTTGATCTTCAATTGAGTCAACGTAATTTTACGGTAAATAAAATACGCAATAATTTTCATGATGTAAATTGCTTAGGTAAACTCAAAATACAAGATTGTTAAACTGATCGTTGCGACCAGCAACAATATGAAACCATTCACCCCAAAGTTATCGTTTTTGCGTCGGGTGCGTTTTCGCTTCAACAATAATACGGCTAAACTCAAACCCACACAGCAGAACAATAATGCCACAAGATAAGTACTCAAAGACGCCGACCATTGTTCACGCCCCGTCACCCCCCAAAAATCTTGCACGCCTGTGATAAATTCAGGCCGCGCATAATGGAAAACAATTAACGCCGCTATAAACACAGCCCAGCCAAAAACATTGACGCCAACCATCATTTGAAACAGCTTGTCGTTTTCAATTGGTGTTTTTCGGCGGTTTTTACCCTGCCAATCTTGTTTATTACGTTCCATTGCCTGCTTGCTTCCGATTTATCTTGAGTCTAAGCCCCACCTGAGTAAGATTACACACCTTGTGAAATTAGCCAAGAAACGGACACATTATTTTGGCCTAATGCGCGTATTTTTCACACAAATTGTTTTGTTATTGATAAATCGTTCGCTGAATTAGTCGATTTAGCCGCGATATCATGGCACTTCCCCCCCAAAAAATGACATAATTTGGCTCGGTCCGAATTTTAATAAAAATACCCAAAGTGGTTTGGAGAGAAAACATGGCGCAAGCCCCAGTGGCAGATATTTTTGCCGGTAAATATTCAGTTGGTCAGCAAGTCACCGTAAAAGGATGGGTACGTACTCGTCGTGACTCTAAAGCTGGTTTGTCGTTCATTGCTTTGCATGATGGTAGTTGCTTTGATCCCATCCAGGTCATTGCCCTGAATACCCTGAATAATTATGTCGACATTCAACGGTTAACCACTAGTTGCTCCATTATTGCCACAGGTGTACTGAAGGAATCCCAAGGCCAAGGGCAATCTCTTGAAATTGAAGCCAGCGATGTTGAGGTTGTAGGTTGGGTCGAGAATCCTGATACTTATCCTATGGCGCCAAAACGCCACAGCTTAGAGTATTTGCGTGAGCATGCTCACCTACGCCCAAGAACTAACGTTATCGGTGCGGTGACACGTGTGCGTAACTGTTTGTCTCAGGCTATTCACCGTTTTTTCCATGAAAATGGTTATTGCTGGGTGAGCACACCTATTCTTACCGCCAGTGACACTGAGGGCGCAGGGGAAATGTTTAGAGTATCCACGTTGGATATGATGAATCTACCTACCACAGAGCAAGGCCAGATTGATTACAGCCAAGACTTTTTTGGTAAAGAGACCTTCCTCACTGTATCGGGTCAACTGAACGGTGAAACCTACGCTACGGCCATGTCAAAAATCTATACATTTGGTCCGACATTCCGTGCCGAAAACTCCAATACTAGTCGTCACCTTGCTGAATTCTGGATGATTGAGCCTGAAGTTGCTTTTGCTGATTTAAGTGATATCGCCCAGCTATCAGAAGACTTATTGAAATATGTATTCAAGGCCGTGTTAGCAGAGCGCGCCGACGACATGGAATTTTTTGCTCAGCGTATCAATAAGGAGGCGATTACTCGCCTCGAAAAAGTGATAGATCAGGATTTTGTGCGCATGGATTACACCGACGCCATTGAAATACTGCAAAACTGTGGCAAAAAATTTGAGTTCCCCGTTTCTTGGGGAGTTGATTTGTCCTCTGAGCATGAGCGTTATTTAGCGGAAGAACATGTTGGAGCGCCGATTATCATGCAGAATTACCCGAAGGACATTAAAGCCTTTTATATGCGCATAAATGACGACAACAAAACCGTTGCCGCTATGGATGTACTTGCGCCGGGTATTGGTGAAATTATTGGTGGTTCACAACGTGAAGAACGCTTAGACGTATTTGACCGTCGTCTTGAAGAGATGGGATTAAGTCAAGAAGACTATAGCTGGTATCGTGATTTACGCCGCTTCGGTACCGTACCCCATGCAGGTTTTGGTTTAGGTTTCGAGCGATTAGTCGCGTATGTGACAGGTATGCAGAACGTACGTGATGTCATCGCGTTTCCTCGTACACCTGGCAACGCCAACTATTAAAATTAAGAAAATGAAAAGCCACCTTTTAGGTGGCTTTTTTTTACCCCCACGTCTGCGAACACGTCGATAAAATGCCAGTTTGTCGTGCTATATAATTGAATTAAAGCACTTTATTACAATTTTTTACAATGAACCATCCCAGCCTTTCTATCAATTAAATGAATGTTCTGTATAATCCAACATTACCTCAAATGATGGAATATTTAGGCTACTCTAGGCCTAATCAGAGCGTAAAGTGATAAAACTATGAATTTAAATAGAATCGATCTTAATCTTTTTGCCGTATTTGATGCGATATATACAGCAGGCAGCTTAACCAAAGCGGCTGATGTATTGTGTATCACCCAACCGGCAGTAAGTAATTCACTGGCACGCTTGCGAGAAATGTTAAACGACCCATTGTTCGTACGCACGGGTCACAGCATGACACCGACTCCGGCCGCACAAAATATTATTGGTCCAGCGCGAGAAGCCTTGGGTTTATTGCGTAAAAGTGTGCAAGAAAGCCATACCTTTGACCCAGCTACTGCAGAGATTAGTTATAACTTTGCCGCTAGGGACTTATTAGAAGTCAGTATCATGCCAAGGCTAACAGCCAAATTGCAGGTTATCGCTCCGAACATCACGTTAACCAACTACGATATATCCCGCACTAATATAGTGTCAGCCATGGCCAGTGGTAGCTTAGATTTTTACGCAGATGCGTCTTCAGCTTTTGTTGATCCGCATCTGTGTAAGCAAAAAATAGCAGAAGATAGGTTTGTTGTTATTGCTCGTCGTAATCACCCGGCACTAAGTCAGGGATTAAATTTAGATACCTTCTTGCAACTCGGTCACATTAATATTTCTCAGCGTAGAACAGGCCCGGGTCCAATTGATGTAGCCTTAGACAAACTAAACTTGAAGCGCCGAGTCGTCATGCGCGGTCAGCACTTTTTAACCGTGCCTGCTGTCATTGTTAAAACGGACTTAATTTCATGTATTCCGTACCATCTTGCTAAGCATTATGAGTGTTCAATCTATGAATTACCCTTTGAGTTAGCACCGGTCGAGTACTTTCTATATTGGCATGTCAGTGCAGATCACGACCATGCGCATATGTGGCTAAGAGAACAAATCGCTGATGTAGTGACGACATTTCATCCCAGTACTACAAACGGCTAGCACAGACTAACCATATGCCGCAGTAACGATTGTGGCATATGGCTTAACGCAAAAGTTCATGCAATAAACTAGATTTCCTCTCCGCCGTATTTATTGGCTAAATCGTCCAGTTCTGAACAGGTATAATCAAACCCTTTTCCATCAAACAGATAGCGTACGCTTACTGTATCAGAGCCTTTTGCCAACTTAGCTTTGACCGCCACATTACCCGACGATGAAGTCCAATGCGTGAGTTCGTTCAAGAATCGATTAGCCAATTGGCCACTGCTAAATTGAAATTGTAATTCGCTGATCAACGCTATTCTCTCTGTTATCTAAGCACACGGGAAATGTCTGTTTTAGTAAAGCGGGTTAATGCAAAAAAACGCATGGTAATCAACCTTGGGGAAAGTGTCTACGTTAGCCTCCAGTGCTTTTTGTGAATACACAAAAAAGCCGCTCAAAAGAGCGGCTATGTCATCTTACTGAATAAACGAGATGGACTAGGTTAAATCCATCTCTTGAATAATTTCGTGGGCTATATCTGGCGTTGTACACTCTGGTTTTTTGTGTATATCGCCTTTCAACTGACCTTTACGATGTTTTAGTGCAGCATCCATTTTTTTAGCGGCTTTAGAAATCGCAGGATACATCACAGAGTTCTCAGCTGAAGCAGAGATACGTGTGCCCTCATATTGCGTACTGATCTCAACATCATATTCGCCATGCTCTTTTGAAATAATGATGTCCAGAGCAATTAACGTAGGGAAATGACTTGCTAACTTAGAAAATTTTTCATCGACGTGTTCTTTTACGGTATCGCTTAAATCTACATGGTGACCTGAAAGATTTATTTTCATAGGTTTTCCTTTTGAATTAACGTTACTTCTTTTCTTTACTGTACTTTTAACAGTACGTCTTCTTGGCACTAACAATAGAGTTTGGGGCAGCGTGGTAAAAACTCAAGTATTTCGCATCCCAATTCACGTTTACTTTGTGAAATCGAGTCTGTTTGCTTAATTAAAGCGCAAAATGGATATTAAACACGCCATTTATTTTGTTTTCCCCCTCCCAGTGTTCTTTATCGCATAGTTAGGCGTTTAAATGCTAATAACCTCTTATTCGTTGAAAAGGGATAATAAGACCCCAGTGTTATTAGGCAATGAGCAAAAATATGTTCTGACTAAATAACCACACCGTCATCATAAGCGGTTTATTTACGTAAGGAATACTAGACTTTAGGAGAATATTAAATGAACAAGACCTTGATCATAGGTGCCAGTGGACAAATCGGTAAAATGGCCACTCAGCAGTTGCTAGATAGCGGACAAGACGTGGTCGCGTTAGTGCGAGATAAAGCAAAATTATCAGATATCGCTCAAAATCGTTTACACATAATAGAGGGCGATTTAGAGCAAGATTTCAGCCATGCATTCGAAGGTTGCGATCAGGTTATTTTCAGCGCAGGCTCAGGTGGCAATACAGGTGCAGATAAAACCATGCTCATCGACTTATGGGCCGCGTGCAAAGCCGTAGATTACGCCAAAAATGCTGACATTTCGCATTTCGTCATGGTCAGCTCCATTGGCGCCGACGACCCAGCGCAAGGGTCAGATAAAATGAAACCTTACTTAGTAGCCAAACATATGGCCGATGAGCATCTTATTCAAAGCGGCGTGAATTACACGATTCTGCGACCTGGTAGTTTGATTAACGACGTAGCTAAAGGGCGTTTTCAGACGACAAAACCAGCTAAGAAAGAAAAAATGATTATCACCCGTGAGGACGTGGCCGATGCACTAGTATTTGTGCTCGGTAACAGTCAATTAAACAACAAAACGTTCGAGCTGTTCAATGGCGACTTATCACTCGAACAGACATTTAGTTAACGCATATCACCAATAAGGTGGTGTCAAATAAGCCCTCGTTAATGATGAGGGCTTATTCACAATGGCTATTGAATGTCATCGTTCAGTTTAATATTGACTGACTCAGCATGAAGATGCGGGACTGAATATGCAGTGCTACTTAGCAAAAATTCGTTCCGCCAGACATTTAAAAGCAGCTCTCCCCCCTTATAGACCGATATCCTACTTCTAAAGTATGAGTTTTTCTGTGCAAAGGAAGCATGGTACTCAATCACTTACTCCACCTATTCTAGTACCCGAAATAACACATTGGCTTCAACCCTTGAGGGTAAATCCTTTGACCAAAATATATGCTGAACTTTCCAGTCAATGATACGAGGTACATTATGATCTATGCAAACCCTGGCAGCGCTGATGCTGTAATCAATTTTAAAGAAAAATATGAAAACTTTATCGGTGGCGAATGGGTAGCGCCAGTTAAAGGTGTTTACTTTAAAAACCTAACGCCTGTTACTGGCGAAGACTTTTGTGAGATCCCTCGCTCTAGCGCCGAAGACATCGAATTAGCCATTGATGCTGCACACTCAGCAAAAGACGCTTGGGGTAAAACCTCGGTGCAAGAACGCTCAAACATCTTATTAAAAATTGCGGACCGTTTAGAAGAAAACCTAACCAAACTTGCTGTTGCCGAAACATGGGATAACGGTAAACCCATCAGAGAGACCATGGGCGCAGATATTCCACTGGCAGTTGATCACTTTCGTTATTACGCCGGTTGTATTCGAGCTCAAGAAGGTACGCTTTCGCAGATTGATGACAACACGGTTGCCTATCACTTTCACGAGCCAATGGGCGTGGTGGGGCAAATCATTCCGTGGAACTTCCCTATTCTAATGGCAGCGTGGAAATTAGCTCCAGCGTTAGCGGCAGGTAACTGCGTAGTGCTAAAACCAGCTGAGCAAACGCCTGCAAGTATTCTTATTTTAGCTGAATTAATTTCTGATATTGTCCCCCCTGGCGTACTTAATATTGTTAACGGATACGGTAAAGAAGCCGGTGAAGCATTAGCCACTAGCACGCGTATTGCCAAAATCGCTTTTACTGGTTCGACAGCGGTCGGCGGACACATATTAAAATGTGCAGCTGAGAACCTTATTCCATCCACCGTAGAGCTTGGCGGTAAATCACCGAATATTTTCTTTAAAGATATCACCAACTTTGAAGATGATTACCTCGATAAATGCGCTGAAGGTTTTGCTCTCGGTTTCTTCAATCAAGGAGAAGTCTGTACGTGTCCTTCACGTGCCTTAGTCCAAGAAGATATTTTCGACGAATTCATGGAACGTGTGCTAGAAAAAACCAAGAAAATTATTCGCGGTAATCCACTGGATGATGCCACTATGGTGGGCGCTCAGGTATCTAAAATTCAGTTCGATAAGATTATGGGTTACATCGACATTGGTCGTGAAGAAGGCGCTTCAGTGCTTACAGGGGGGTTTTCTGAAGAATCTGCTCCAGCAATCGATGAGGGGTACTATATACAGCCCACTATCCTCAAAGGCGACAACTCAATGCGTGTTTTCCAAGAAGAAATTTTTGGACCTGTCATCTCCGTGACCACATTCAAAACGCCAGAGGAAGCCGTCGCTATTGCTAATGACACAGCATATGGTTTAGGTGCAGGTGTTTGGACCAGAGACGCTAATTTAGCTCACAAAATGGGCCGTGCAATAGAATCAGGGCGCGTATGGACCAACTGTTATCACCTTTACCCTGCTCATGCTGCTTTTGGCGGATATAAAAAGTCAGGCATAGGCCGCGAGACGCACAAAATGATGTTAGATCATTATCAACAAACCAAGAACTTATTGGTTAGCTATGATACTGCTCCACTAGGTTTCTTCTAAGCTGAAGAAGTACATACCGCCTGTTTCTGTTCGTAGGCGGTGTGTACATTTATTCGCGAATTGATTATGCGTTTAACTCACCTACTGAATAATCTAACCCTGCTTATTGGCGCGTTACTGTGCCTTTTTTCATTGGCTAATCATGCTAATACTGTTCCTGTGAATATTGCACAATTATTCCCAAGCGCTACCCGAATCGAGACTTCCCTTGATAATCTTGCCGTGACACCTGTTTATCAATTAAATGAGTTGCTAGGTTATGCGTTTGAGTCTGATGATTTCACTCAATTTATCGGTTTTTCAGGACAATCCATCAACCTCCTCATTGGTCTAAATACCCAAGGGGTTATCACAGGTATTATAGTGCTTAGCCACAACGAACCCATTTTTCTGCATGGCTTAGGAGAAGAAGCCATGTTCGGGTTTATCGCGCAATATCTCGGGCATTCAATCAAAGAGCGCTTTATTATTAACAGCCGCGAGCAACACTCTGCCGACAATATTTATCTAGACGGAGTGACCCGAGCGACGATCTCCGTGCTTGTCATCAATGACACCATCATTGCTTCGGCGCTTAAAGTTGCTAGGCAAAAACTCGATGGCTTTTTAGCGGCGCATCCTCATCAAATTAAACAAGACTACTATCATCCTCTGACTTTCGAGCAACTGCTCGAAAAGGAATATGTCCATCATTGGGTGGTCACTACTAAAGACGCAATGAACATTTCGCCAAAGCTCGCGCAAAAAGTTAAAACCTTATCGAATGACTTTGAAGACTTTATTGATATCTATGTGGCTTTCGTCAATATCCCGATGATTGGCAGAAACCTGTTAGGCGATGAAGAATACGCGCGGCTTTTGGAGGAGTTGTCGCCCGGTGAGCACGCTTTAATGTTATTCAACAAAGGGCAATATTCATTTGTCAGTGAAGAGTTTATACCTCAGACGACGTCTAGCCGACTGAGCGCTGAGCAAGGCGGGTTTCCCGTTGATGTGCGAGACATAGATTTTTATAGTTTTTCCCCCCCAACATTTGCCATGGAATTACCGAAATTTGATGACCAACGTGTGTTTCGCATTAAATCTCAATCGGGTTTTGATATCAGCCAACCATTTAGCTTAAACCTGTCAGTGAACTACCATTCGTCATTTTTAAATCAACAAGAACACGCATTTCCTTTTACGAGTGCACCAAGTGCAGTGCTATTTGAAGAAACACCTGATGACTTAACCAGTATGGATCAGCGACCGTTATGGCAAAAAATATGGTTAGATCGTCCCGTACAAATCGGCCTCACTGTGCTTTATCTGCTATTCGTTCTTTGGGTGTTCCTCACTCAACATGCCCTCGCAAAAAGCCAAACAAAAATGCATCAACTGCGTTTCGCTAGTTTAGCTTTTGTGCTGTTTTTTCTCGGGTTCTATGCTCAAGGTCAACTTTCCGTGGTCAATATATACACCCTACTCCTTGCTTTGGGGAGTGACTTCAATATCGCGGTCTTTCTACTCGACCCGGTTATTTTTATTCTATGGGTCTTTGTATTCGTAACCTTATTTTTATGGGGCCGAGGGATATTTTGTGGCTGGCTTTGTCCTTTTGGCGCGCTTCAAGAATTCATGGGGATGCTGGCGACAAAACTACGTATTCGCCAACTAAAAATTTCACCGAAACACCACAAGTTCGGCCAGAAAATAAAATACTTGGTGCTTTTAGGGCTAGTGGTATGTTCTTTTTATTCCCTGACGATGGCAGAAAAGTTGGCCGAAATTGAACCTTTTAAAACCTCGATTACGTTAAATTTTGTGCGTTACTGGCCGTTCGTTCTTTACGCACTGCTATTACTGGTTCTGAGTTTAAAGATCCATAAAGTGTACTGCCGCTATTTATGCCCCTTAGGTGCTGGCCTAGCCGTACTTGGCCGTTATCCACTATTCAAATGGTTAACTCGTCGTAAAGAATGTGGCAGTCCTTGCCAACTTTGTCGTAATAAAAAATGTGCGATAGACGCCATCGAGGCCACTGGTGCCATTGATTATAAAGAGTGTATTCAATGCCTTGAATGTCTCGTTACCATTGAAAGTCCTCAGCTATGTGTAGTGGACAAGTACAATAAAAGACCGATAAAAATACGAGAAGTGAAATAAAAATGATCAACAAAAATTCTGAGGATGTCGCTGATATTCTAAATATTAGCGTAGCTGCGACACAGGCCTCAAGATGCGTATTTATCCTACTCATCTGCTTTGGTAAAAGGGTTTTGCACTATATGATGAGCGAAAGAGCAGTCATAACGTGATGCTGTATCTCAGCTAACAACACAGAATAAAGGCTATAAATAATGTCAAATATAAAAACAATAACAGCCATTACCCGTTCCATCGACCCAGCAATTGCCAGCCAGGAACTACGCCAACAATTATCAGATCCGAATATCGCGTTCGTACTTTTCTATTGCTCATCTGTGTACTCATTGGAGCGCCTAGCAAGCAGCATGGCTTCCGCATTTAATGGTTTGGACTTAGTAGGTTGCACAACTGCAGGTGAAATTACCCCTAATGGTTACGAACAACATTCTATTATCGCCATTGGCTTTAGCGATTCACATTTTGCCATTAGCGCTCAAATTGTTGAATCAATGGAAAATTTCACCTTAATAGATGCTCAGGAAACCATTAATAAATTAACCGAAAATTGCTACGTAAAAAAACTCACCTCGATTAAAAACAATTCCTTTTTATTAACACTACTCGATGGGTTATCCGCCGATGAAGAGCAGTTTTTGGTCACCCTAAATTCCGCTTCAGGGGGCATACCTCATTTTGGCGGCTCTGCTGGTGACGACATACATTTAGCCACAACCCACGTGTTTTATCAGGGATCGTTTTACCAAAATGCCGCAATTGTACTGATGGTAAACACCACTTGCGCCTTTGAAGTATTCAGTTGTAACCATATTAAATACCCCACCAGTAAAGTCGTGGTAACCGCTGCCGATGCTGACAGTCGTACGGTGTTTGAATTAAATGCTGAACCTGCAGCACTAGAGTATGCAAGGCTATTAAATGTCACTGTAGAAGAGCTGAGCCCCTACTTATTCGCACTGTATCCATTAGCCGTGAAAGTAGGAGGGCAATACTATATTCGTTCTATTCAAAAAGTGAATGAGGCGGACTTAAGCTTGACCTTTTACTGCGCCGTAGACGTTGGCATAGTGCTTAGTACTGTAGTGATGGATGACATTTTCGCATCACTTACCAGCGAATTGACGCGCATGACCTCTCAGTATGGCGAACCTGAACTGGTTTTGACTTGCGACTGTTTCTTACGTCGCCTTGAAATAGAACAGCGCGAGCAACTTGAGCAAGCTAAGGTCCTGCAAAAACGATACAACATTCGTGGTTTCAACACTTACGGCGAACACATTGATGGCACGCATCTAAATCAAACGTTTACCGGCGTTTTTATCGCCCGAGGTAACGAATGAGTCAACAAGATTTGCAGCAGGAGTTAGCTCAATTAAGAGCAGAAAATACCAAGCTTAAAAAAATAAACGAAGCACTTATTTCTAGAGTTGAACAAGGCGGTGGTAATCAATACGCGCCTTACGCGGCGTTTGAACACTCAGTACATTTGGCCGAGCAAGTCAGAGAAAAAACCCAAATTTTAAATGAAACCTTGGCCGAGGTTGAGCATAGCCACCGCGCATTAAAGCAAGCCAACAAAGATGCGAATATTTTCAAACAACGTTTTATTGATGCCATTGAAAGTATCTCCGAAGCCTTTGTACTGCTCGACAGTGATGGCCTAATTTTGCTGCAAAACTCCAATTTCGCCACGTTTTGGGGTAAAACAGGATTGGCCATCCAAGAAGGCGCCAATTTTAACGATTTGAAAGATAGAGCAAAATCCAGCGGCATGATTAGGCGCGCTAGCCCTGGCGGCGAGCAAAGCAGTCCTGTTTATCAGTTGGCCGATGGGCGTTGGTTTCAATTGAACGAGCGGCGAACAAGCGAAGGCGGCTGGGTGATGTTGTACACCGATATCACAGATGTCAAAGTCGCCGAAACCGCGCGCTACGAACAAGGTATGATCCAAAAATCCATGCTGCTACAAGGCTTGATAGACAACTTATCCCAAGGAGTTGTCATGATCAGTAACGCTAATCAAATTGAGGTCTGGAACAACCGATTTGTGCAAATGAGTCAACTATCCCCTAATCAATTGCGCTCCATGCCCTATTTCCAGCATTTAACCAATTTAACCGAATTAGAACTTGGTGAACAGCCACGAAACAAAGAGGGTTACCATGTACAAAACCTATCAAACGGCACCGTATTAGAAATTCGCGATCACAGATTACTCAACGGTAAATTAATCAAAACGTACACTGATATTACGGTTCGACACCGCTATGCAGAATCTCTGGAAAAGAACGAACGTTGGCTGCGCCTGATCACCGATAACGTACCCGCCATGATCGCGTATATTGGCAGTGATTTGAAATTTCAATTTACCAACCAAGTCTACGTGGATTGGTATGGTTGGCCCCAAGGCAGTTTAGACGGTGAATCAATAAAAGACAGTCGGGTTGATTCTGATTACGGCCAGCTTCGGCCCTATATTGAGCGCGCCCTAGAAGGGGAAAGTGTCAGCTTTGAAATAGCCGAAAACAATCACGCTGGTGAATCCAGATACCTACTGAAATCTTACGTACCTAATCGCAATAGCAAAGGGTACGTACAAGGTTTTTTCGTTTTGGTCAGAGACGTTACCGAACGAAGACGCAACGCAGTCGCATTACAAAAAGCCCACGACCAGCTTGAAATTCGCGTGGCTGAGCGTACATCTCAGCTCAAAAACTTAAATGATGAACTCATCATTGAAGCGGAAGAGCGCAGGCTAGCACAGGTCAACCTCACCACAGCAAAACGCGAAGCAGAGTTTGCCAATATTTCAAAAACAAAGTTTCTTGCTGCCGTTAGTCATGATTTGCTTCAACCCCTTAACGCCGCGCAACTTTTTACCAGTTCATTAGCTGACACACTCGTCAATGCCGAGTCTCTGCCAGTTGTTAACTCATTAACCAATTCACTTGATGATTTAGAGAATTTGATCAGCACGCTTATTGATATCTCGAAGTTGGACGCTGGTGTAGTAAAAGCAGACAAAGGGATATTCAAACTTTCAGAGCTGCTAGATAACTTGGCCAATGAATACCAACAAGCAACAGGTCAATACCATATCGAATTACGTTATGTTCCATCTAACATCATGGTGTATAGCGACAGCGTCTTACTTGCCCGCATCCTGCGAAACTTTATGTCTAATGCGTTTCGATATGCGGCTCAGGGGAAAGTGTTATTAGGCTGCAAACGCCGAGGAGATCACGTCGCAATAGAGATATGGGATACAGGCTCTGGCATTGCACAAGATCAACTTACCGAAATTTTTAAAGAATTCAAACGCTTAAAATCATCTCAAAGCGCCTTTGGTAATGGCCTAGGCTTGGGGCTGGCCATAGTCGATAAAATTGCTAATGTGTTAGGCCATAAAATTAACGTAAATTCTGAATTAGGCAAAGGCTCGGTCTTTTCAGTTACCGTGCCCATATGTGCTAAGCATCAGCCGTTAAAACAATTAGACTCAACTCAGACGGTTGTCAATCCAACAGACTTTTCACACTGTCGAATTTGGTTGGTCGATAACGACAAGAGCGTTTGCGAAGGAATGTCTCGCTTACTCGCCGGCTGGGGATGTCAAATTATCACTGCGATTAGCTTGAAAGAATTAAAAGAAAAGGTAGACATTACACAAGACGAGGTGGATATCTTGATGGTTGATTACCACTTAAACGATGATGAATTAGGCCTAGATGTGGCACAACATATCAATCAAACTCGGCGAAGCGCCCTACCCACTATTATGATCACAGCCAACTACAGTCAGTCACTCAAAAATGAAATTAAGAGCAGCAAAATATTGTTGCTTAATAAACCAGTCAAACCCATGAAACTGAAAACATCTATGCTCTATCTCTTGCGAAAAACTTAGCGTTTTAAATATTGATTGAAGTCGATATCGCCGCAACCTACCACCACTTTAACACGGTTCGTAGCGCCCAATTTTTTAAGGATCGATGACACATGAGACTTAATGGTTGTCTCTGAAATATGCAGATTATAAGCAATCTGTTTATTGGCCTCACCTTTCGTTAAATGCTTTAACACGATGAGTTCACGGCGAGTCAATAGTGATATTTTTTCAGGAGAAATTTCACATTCATTTGTCTGATTAGCAACGGCCTGACTGCGCATAATATTAGGCGGTAAATACACGTTTCCAGCAAACACACTTTGAATTGCTTCGCCAATCACCTGCTTTGATGAAGATTTAGCAATGAAGCCAACAGCACCATAGGAAAGTGTCTGCAGTATTTTTTGCTTTTCAGTTTCAGCCGATACAATAACCACTGGCGTGGTGGGGCATTCATTGCGAACATCCAGTAAACCGTTAAGGCCTGTCATGCCGGGCATGTTCAAATCGAGCAAGATCAAGTCTATTTCGTCATTGCTTTTGACTAACTCAAGCGTTGATTCAATGTCTTCTGTTTCATAGGTAGTAGAGCCCGGAAACGCAGACCTGATAGTATTGATTATCGCTTCACGAAATAAGGGATGATCATCAGCAACTAGAATTTTATACATGATGCTTAACACTATGTTTTAAATAAAATATTCTACCTTATTTAGCCCTTGCAACCCACCCAAAACTAACAGTTTTTTAACACAAAAAGGCAGTAAAACACGGTATTTTACTGCATCAGGTAATAAGACTTTTCGTTTAACCATCAGCGCTAATTAAAATATTCGGCGCCCCCAGATGATATACGCACGGCATCACTTGCCACGCTTTGCATCTCTTCACTCGAGAGTGTTTTATGTAGCTCATTCATCGAGCTAAAAACCATACTAAACATTTGATAATACTTAGGTATTTCATCATCCACGACTACGAATTTAGTTACCGTGTAAGGCAATTTTCCTGTTCGAGGAATGCTCAGCTTTTGATGGAACATATCCCAGTGCGAAGCGTAATCGTGATCGAACACTACGTTGTCTTTAGGCTGTGGGTACAACACCAATAATTTTACGCTGTCCATTATTGTAACTCCTATGTTCGTTGCCGTTAATTAAGTTTAGAATGTCACCACTGCACCAACGGAAATCGTGTCATTGTCTTCACCTGCCAAAGAATCCGTTACGTCGGCTTCGGTGTGGTTGTATTCAAAAACAGCTGTCAGTCCTGGGCGGATAGTATTGAAGTAAGCCAGACCCGTATTCTTGTGTTCAGCATCCAGGTCGCTGTCGGTGTTTTCCACTTCGGTTATTCCATGGGTGATGACGAATCTATGATCTTCCATGGTGTAAGATGCTTGAAACAGCATACCGTCAGTTTCGATAATCTCAGGGCCTACTATCTGGTCAAGCCCTGCAACATGCCCTAGCCCCTTACTACTAAAGCCTGAGGCGGTTAATGCAATTCCCGCAAACTTAACATTTGCACCATACCCGACACCAGATTGATCTTGTTCGATGCCATCCACTTCACTGGATTGACTCACACCACTTAGCCATGCTTTAAACGAACCGCTGTCGAAGGTCGAGTTGTACATTAATTCCACCTCAAAACGCGGTAAATCTTCAGAAGAATCAGATGAAACCTTGTTAGGATCCATCAGGCCTACTGCAATTTTGAACCCATTAAATTCAGGAGAACGATAAGTGATTTGTGCCTTGGGGAACGGATACGTATAACCCGTACTGATGTTACCGAACGACACGTTACCGCCATCGACTAACCCAAAAAAGTCAGACGTTTGACCAAAACCCAAGAGTAGCTCATCGTTTAGAATATTAGCGCGATTGAACAAGCCAAAATCTTTGCCGATGAGCACTTCCCCCCAATCAGCTTTAACCGTCGCATAAAATTGACGCACATCAATCAATGAACCGGTTCCCAAATCAGCGGGAGATGCGTCACGATTATTATCCGTGTCGTTAATGGATACCCAAAAGGAAGAGCGCATTTCAATTTTCATGTCTGACAGTTGATTTGAAAAGTTGAAACCCACATTATTAGGTAAAAAGCCCATACGTACCCGAGATTGGTCTCTGTCTGCACCAACGCCCGCAGCATCGGTAGTTTCAATTGAACTATTAGAATAAAAAGCGTTAACCAAACCGTCAGCGCTGAAGCTTAAACCGTCATTTTCATATACTTCTATTTTAGCCGCTGCACTGAAACTGAAAGCGACCGTCGCTGACATGAGGCCAAATTTCGTTAATGTGTTCATGATTGTGTTTCCCGTTTTTTGTTATTGTTCAACGGGATCATATAAACACTTGCCCCGCTACAGAATTGAACGAGATAACGAAATCACGCGTTATTTAGTATGACAAAAAAGAACTAGTACTTAAGGAGGGAAGCTTTCAGCAAACGCAACTTTGCTCGTTGGCGCAGCTAAATTGAATAAAAGAAAGTAAAAGTGGAAAAAGCAAACCAAAAAGTCAATTGGTTTGGTTTTTGATTACCCGCAAGAGGAAACGCATCACTAGCCAAGTAAATACCAGCAGCACTGGAACGGCAGCACCTTTTACTAAGGTTTTATCAAGCGCTAAATCAACCGACGCGAGCGCGTTCAAAACATAATCAAGCAAGCTCATGGAATAATACACAATCGCTACAATAGACACGCCTTCCACTATTTGTTGCAAGCGCAACTGCACTTCGCCTCTTTGATTGATCGCCGCGAGCAGTTTTTGGTTTTGTTGCTCAATCGATAAATCGACTCGGGTTCGCAATAAACCGCTTGCTCGCTCTATTCGACAAGTTAATGCATCCAGTCGGCGCGTTAACGCCTGACACGTCTTAACCCCAGGACTTAGCCTGCGAGTAACAAACTCACTAAGCCGTTCTTTATTGCTAATGTCTTGCTCTTTAAGCTGGGTAATGCGCGAGCACACTAGATCGTAATAGGCATTCGTAGCGCTAAAACGATAGCTAATATCAGCCAATATCTGCTCCGTTTGACTGGCTAAATGCGATAAAGCGATAAGCGTTTTTCCGTCATCCGCATCATTGATAAGCGCCATACTTTGACTTATTACCACCAAACGTTGTTCTATTTTCGCCACATCGGCTGATAACGCCTTAGCGATGGGTAAACTTAACAGCGCCATCATTTGGTATGTTTCAATTTCTAGTAGTCGCTGCACTAAACGCCCCGCTTGGTAGGCATTCAATGCCGATGACTGAATATACAGCCGAGAAAAACCGTCGCTGTGAATGCGAAAGGAGGTAAACACGTTAGCTCGTCCATTGGATACCTTACTGCCTAACACTTGGTAATTTTCAAACGCCTGGCAAAGTAACTCTTCACTGGGTGACACAGCAGTCAAAACTACGTTAACGGCGCTAACAAGCTCACCGGCTAATTCGTCAAACCATTGCTGAGGTACAAACTCAATGGCGAAGCTATCAAATAAGGTATCGCTGATCCCACTTCTAATGAAGGTGTAGCTGGAGAATTCTAAGTGTCGTTCCCAGCGGATCTGAAAACCCGTGAAATGCTGGTAATAGCAACATGCATCGGGCTCTGGAGGCGGTGCATTGTAACGTGCACACAAGGTGCATAGTTGTTGAAACTCTTTTTCTCGCTGGTCTGGGCTGATCCTTACAGCAATGTGGCTAATAGTGGTACAGATAGCAATTTGGACACTGGGCCGGTTATGCAGTTCTTGACTCAAGCTTTGCCGTGTTTCTGATACCCATAGACAAGGCGTATTTTTGATACCTCCCTTCACAGCTTCTTTATTAAGTTGTATCGTCATTCTGGCGACTTCATTATCTTGCTAGTAAGCGCACATTAATTAACACTTCCCGCAAGCAAACTTGGGTACTTTGCTAATAAAGCAGCTTGCCAGATAAGTTCATTAGCGCCAGATTCTGTTCGCGGACGGGTTAATGTGACTGATTCTTGATGCACTATACGACTTGGTGGCTGACTCAAAAATAGAATTCGATCGGCCAAGTACACGGCCTCTTGCAAATCGTGAGTGACAAAAATCACACTGCATCCTTGACGCTGACAGAAACCAATGAGTAATAAACGTAGCCGCGCTGCCGTAGGTGCATCAAGTGAATTAAACGGCTCATCAAGTAACAACACTTTGGGGTTAATAAGAAAAGCACGGGCGATACTGACTCTACGCTGCATCCCTCCAGACAAGGTGCGAGGGTAGCAATCTTGCTTGCCTACTAGCCCAACGCTCGCCAGTAATTCACTGATGGTATCGGGCCGACAGTTTGGCTGTATTAGCATTAAGTTTTGCTCAACGGTTAACCAAGGCATTAATCTGGGTTGTTGAAATATGTAACCAATTTGGGTGCTCATTTGGGTATAGAAAGGCTCACCATCAAATACAATACTGCCCGTCTCGCATGGTTCAAGGCCACTTATCATATTAAGCAAAGTCGTTTTACCACAGCCTGAGGGGCCAATGATCGCTACAAACTCCCCTGCCCCTAAATCAAATTCAATATTATCAAGGACATTCGTGCCATTAATGTACTGTTTATTTTCAATGCGAACGTTAAGTTCAACCATGCACACTTCCCCGGGCGATTAATTTATCAAGAGGGCGAAAAATAACGGCTTCAACGCAAAGTATGATGCTGATAAAGGCACACGTGTAAGCCAAAATACCAGTGATATCAAAGAACTGAAATTGGGTATTTAATGCAAAGCCAACTCCGTCACTACGCCCAAGTAACTCAACGACTAGGACTATTTTCCAGATCAATGACAGCCCAGAGCGAGCTGATGCCATAATAAAGGGATACAGTTGCGGCAAAAACACCTTGAAAAAGGTACGCCCGGGTGACAATCGATAGATTTTTGCCACGGCCAGCAAATCGTGGTCTACGACCCTCGCCCCTTCGCGGATCATCACTACAACCGTAGGGATTTTATTCAATACCACGGCGGCAATAGCGGCACTTTCTACCAAACCAAACCAAATATAACACAGCAAAATAGTCACTAAAGCGGGTACATTCAAGGCTATAATCAATGCCGTATCAGTCAATCTATTGAGCTTTGAATAGGTTCCCATCAGCACACCTATTACCACGCCAAACAACATAGAAATAACGAAACTGATGACCACACGCTTCAGGGTGACCCAAAGGTTTATCAGCATATCCCCTTGGGTGAGATGAAAGTGAATACTGTTAAGCACAGCGATACAACTGGGGAAATCAGGACTAGCCACGAGCCACGCGGCCGCTTGCCACATTGCCCCAATGGCCAACACGGTCGCTAAACGCGTAAGTAACCATCGACTTGTCTCCTGAGTCAATAATGCCATTAGCGATACGCAGGCGGAAAAAACCGGCTTTTTCATAACAGGTCTGCGAGTGCGGCAAGGGGAAATATCATTGAGCGTTTTCATCTACAACCGCTGGGATCAAAGTCAATAACTGCTGATCGAGTGCATAGAACGTATGCTCATCTAAGGATGTGGCATTGCCCACTAAACTATGACCGCCTTGCTGGGCTAATACAGTAAATGTTTTTTTTGTTGCCGTTAATTCTTGAGGGCCAAACTGACGTAACAGCCCCCTTCTATATTCGGTTTTTAAACTCGCAAAAACCTCTTCATCTTCCGCTTTAGTTAAACCGCGAATGCGTGCCCATTCATCATCCGACGAGTAAAGAATTTGCTTTGCTTCCAATGATGCTCGCAAGAAACCCTTTATGCTATTAGTATGCTGCTCAGCCCATGGTTTTTTAAATGCCCAACCCAATAGAGGCACATCATGTTCAATGTGAAGGGCTTTCAACATTTCAGGCACAGTAACCAATAATCTATATCCTTTGGCTTTTAAACGTGCGCCGTAGTGCCAAAAGTTGATCCCCCCATCAAGCTCTCCTCTTAACATGAGGACGTTGAGTAAAACAGGAGACATGAAACTCGGTTTGGTTTGATTCTTTATATCAAAACCATATTGAGATTTTGCGTACGCTTGCAGTAACAACCAGTTTTTATCCACCTCGCCACCCGCAATACCCACTTTCTTGTTCACTAAGCCGCGCACGTCCATAACCGATGAGTCATTTGGAACATATAAGCCACCCGTAGCAATAGAGGCAGGAAAAAGCGTAATATCTTTGCCGTTTCCGCGCTGGCGATTTACCCATAACCAATCGGTTAAAATGATGTCCACCGCATCACTTTGCAAAGCCACGGCAGAAGCATTTTTACTGCCTAAAGATAATACGTCTAACGTGAATCCGTATTTTTGATCCAGTTTGTGGTGTTTAATCACATCCACTTCCCAGTTGACCGTGCCGTATTTCAACACGCCCAAGCGCACGTTTGGCGCCTTCTGGGCTAACGCTTTCATACTGAATGCCAACACAATCACAATCAGGCCAAATATCAGTAAACGTTTTATTTCTGTGGCCTTAAACATGCTTAACTCCCCTTGCGTTTAGTGATCCAAATTGCGTATTTGACTCGTTTGGTGGTATTAAGCGAACATCAATAAATGGCGCGCGACTCAAGATTTAAAACCTCGCCTCAACACCCAAATGTATGGCTCTAGGTTGCCCACCAAAGTAGCGGTAAGAGCCAAACGCATAATCCGCACGACTGGCGTATCGCTCGTTTAGTACATTCTCAAGTCGTGCCAATAAGCGCACCTTATCAGACAGCGAAAATTGACCACGCATTTGCAACAAGTTATGCCCTTGGTACTCGTGCTCATTCGATGGGTCTAAGTAGTAGCTACCCACATGCGCCCATTCAAGCTCCAACGATGTGTCTTTATTAGGCTGCCAACCGAGACGCACATTGCCCAACTGACTTGGAGCCGTATCGATATCGTTCCCTTTTAGCACACCGCTATTGGCATGTTCTGATTCGTATTGATGAATCGCGTAAGTATAATTAACCGCAATAGATACGTTGCTAAGTAACGGATAATGAATACCCACTTCCACACCTTTGTGAGACGTTTCAGCGTCAGTTACATTCAAACCATCGTCGTCTCTAAAGAAGAAGTGATCTTTGGTCATATAAAATGCCACCAGCTCAAAATTCATATCATGGGCTAAGCCTCTTACCCCAACCTCTTGGCTAGTTATTTTTTCTGATTCAATTTGTCCTGCCACTTGCTGATTTTGAATGCGGTACAAGTCAGTGGTCTGCGGGGCTCGGAATCCCTGAGACCAATCAGCAAAAAGTGCTACGTTCTCATTCATCAAGTAATTAAACCCAATTTTGCTGCTGAGGTTATCAAAATCATCTTTGCTGTCAGCTGGGCGTTGATACAAACATGCGACAGGCTCATTATTACCATTAACACATGGGCTGCCGTCAGCCTGCGTGGTTCCATCAGCAAGTCGGTTTTTATAATCGTAATGAGTATTATCAAAACGTACACTGGCAGACACTCTCAACGCTTGACTGTATTGCCAGTCAGCTTGAACATAAGGGGCAAAGGTCATCACATCGACCTCGTAGTCGTAGTGCAAACCTTGCTGGCGCGCTTTACCAAAGCTAAAGGTACTGGCTTTTTGTTGGGTTTCAGTCAGCTCACCTGAGGTCCATTCTGCATCGGCCCCCATAACAAGCGCCAAGCTCGGGTCAAACTGCCAGTGATAACTACTGGTCAATCCAATACTCGAATGACTATTTTCTTCAATCGCTTCAGAGGGTAAGTAGTGCTGGCGAAACTCCATATCATTAGTTCTGACATAGGGCGTAAGCACGAAATATCTGTCATCAGACAAGGTACGTTGCCACTTACTCGCGACACGTATTGATGACCATTTTCGGTAGGAGTCGTCTTCGCAGTTTTTTTCCATGGCTTGGGTATCTTTAAACAAACGGTCATCTGCGTAACTCGATTCAAAGCAACCTTCCCCATTGTCGCCAGAGGCAATAAACCCCGCGGTGTTTTGGTCAAGTATGAAGCCAGAAACACTGGTCGTTATCATATTTAGATCATCATTGTATTCATGACGCAGCCCAACTTTGGCTGACGTAAAGTCACTGTTATCGCGGTATCCACCATTGTCTATCAATTGTGTATTGATGCTTAAACCGTGTGCACCAAAATCATTACCCACCGTACCTTGCACTTGATAGTGCTCGTTTGGCCCAAGTAACAAAGACACGTCACCGCCGTCACGTACCGCTTGATTAATCACATTCACCACACCGTGAACCGCATTTGACCCATAAATCGCACTCGCTGGACCACGCACAATATCTACTTCTTGCGCTTGCGCTAAATTTAGCTCTGATAAGCCATTGTTATTAGCGAATCCTGCAGCTCGTGTTGCAATACCATCCTCTAAAAATAAAAAAGCCCCCCCTGCACCAGGCCCTGTCACCACAGGAGAGCGCAAGGAAGGCAAAGACTCCATTCCATTATTGGCTTGTACGTACACACCTGTGGCGCGATTAAGCAGATCGCTAGGGTAAACTGAACTCACGGTTTGAATATCTTGCCGATTGATGCGCGCCAAATTTCCAGTCAGTGTTAATAAGTTCTCTGTTTGACGCGTGCCGGTAACAACGATGACATCAGATATATCAGCCGTTGTAACTCGTAACTCAGCTATGTCATTATTGATTACCTTTGTTTCAGCAGTATTCGTCTCGGCAGCTTTGGCTTCAGCGATAGTCGTTGCAACCAAGCTTGCCGCAGCCAACATGGAAAATGGAAAAACAGGGATTCTTTTTTTAACTGACTTTCGAAACATCACTATTCTCAAAGTATTCGATAATGTATGTTTTATGCTATTGCCAGCTCTGTTTTTATTCTTTCCTCCTTTAGTATGACTACCCTCGTCAATTAAGGCTGAAAGGCGTAGTTTTTGATGAATGTCAGCATACTTCGCCATTAAAACTGTACCTGTACATTAGCCGTTACTCGTCGCGGGCTACCTGGACCAACAAAAAAAGCCTCATCAATTTCTGGGTGTACATCCTCTAACACCTCATCTGGCTCACCATAGGTACCAAAGGTATGATATTGACGGTCAAAGGCGTTATCGATGCGTGCTGAAAGCTGCACAGAATCACTCACTTGATAGTTTGCATACACATTGGCAATAGCGTAAGACGATATCTTTTTATTCTCATTAGCTTCATCCCCACGGTAATAGGATGACGATGAGAACAACCATTCAGCGCCTAAACTAAGTACTTCGTTCAACGCCCAGTTGGTGTGCATTTTCACTTGATGCTGAGGCTGGCCAGGGATCGTGTCACCGGCTTCCACTTGACGTCCCCCTCCTAAAGGATTATTCGGGCTAAATGTGACAAATTCTGATTCAAAAGTAGCGTCTAAGTAGCTGTAACTGGCACCAAAACTGAGGTTCTCTTGTTGATGCAAGAACGACAGCTCTGCCCCTTGACGATTGGTTTTGTCAACATTGATAAAGTAGCCCTCAGACTGCGTCACGCCCGCTTGTTGAAAAATAATGTCATCCACGCTTTTGGTGCGATATAAGGTGGCCGTTAGCGTATTGGCGTCCAAGTGATAATCAACCGACGCTTCAATTGTTTTTGCAACGACTTTGTTCAGTGGCGGATCGGCGACAAAACCATTGGGTAATTTGCATGGGTCGTCTTCATCGGCACAGCTTAGCTCTGCTGGACTTGGCATACGTGACGACTCACTGTAGCTCAGTGAGATATCCCATTTTGGGGAAAGAGAATACTGAACCCCTAACGCAGGGTTGAAGCGATTGAAATGGTGCTCGCCGTTTAACGAGCCCTCACCTACATCTATCCTGTCATGCATCGATATTTGACTATCGTTATAACGTCCAGATATACTGAATAACCAGCGTTCATCAAAGCGCACTGAGTAACCAGAGTAGAGGTAGTGCTCGTAGGTTTTTACCCCTAGTCTCACTTGAGACTCACTATCAAAAAATCCTGTGGGTGAGACAGAACGGTCATCATCAATTGTGCTGTTGTGCAAAATGCCAAACTCAGTATCACTGATAAAATCGATATCAGCTTGGTCTATCCCGCCGCCAATAACCCACTCATGCTCCGCATGTCGAGTTTTTTTGCTACGCATAAGTTGAACAGCTAAGCCATAACTCTTGTTTTCGGTGGCACTTTGGTTCAACGTGCCGTCAATATCATCTGCGTCCAAATCAGAAATGTCACTGAAGCTTACCTCTGGGGCATAACCCACAAACTCAACACGCTCTACCTCGACATCTTCTTCCTCACACAAGGTAACAACATTATTAAACTCACATTCTTCGTAGTCGCTGTCATCACCGTTAGTGGTGTCAATATTGTTACGCCTGTAATAGCTTTTTGCTTGCAATGTAAAACCATTGCCCAATGCTGACTCGCTGCTAAGCGCAAACATACGGTGATCGTTTTCAGTTTTATCGGGATAGGTGTAAATAGCGTCGTATCCCTCGGCGGCTTGTAATCCCTCCGGCACAGCACCATTCCCTGTCAGGGCGTTGTCATTAGCCGCGGCAAATAACTCAAGGTGATGGGTATCCCCTTGGTAGGTTAGTGTACCCAGCACCTGCTTCAAATCACTGTTTGAGAAGTCTCGCCAGCCATCTTCGCTTAAACGGTTAATTGCCACATAATAGCCCCAACGGCCATTATTGCCGCCACTTTGCACCGTCGCTTGGCGTTGACCAAAACTCGCTATTTGTAGGTCCAGCTCATTACGCGCGAAGGTAAAACCATTTTTGACCCGCATGTCTAATGCACCGCCTAAGGTATTCTGCCCAAAGCTAGGGTTTGAGCCCGAGTACAACGCGACGCTATCAAGTGCAGCAAACGGGATCAGATCCCAGTTGACGGTATCGCCAAATGGCTCGTTGAATCGAATACCGTTGAGGTATAAAGAAATACCTTGGGGTAACCCAAGCAGGGGCGACGCGGTAAATCCACGGTATTGCACGTCAGGTTGAAAAGGATTGTTCTGTACATCGTTGATATGCACGCTGGTTAAGCGATTTTTCATGTGTTGCGATAGCGAGAGCGCATTGCTTTGCGCTAGCTCCTCACCGCTGATGGTTTGAATACTGCCAATGATACTAGTGGTGTTGTGTTCGCTAAAAAGAGGGTTTTGGCCAAACACACTGATCGTTTCAAGACTGGCGATTTCATTTGCCATGCCCTCAAAACTTAAGATTACACCGACTGCGATTACATATTTCATCATCAATTCCATTGCGTTAGTTATCACTTCAGCAAGGAAATTAACGGATAGTTGCTTTGGCTACAACTTACGCCAAGAAGCGAAAAATAGTAGATAAACAATATAAATCAGTACGTTAATTCATATTCATTCTTTAACCTCCTTCTAAAGTAGGAGGCCATTCCTGCCAAAGTCAGCTCAACACTACTGCGAAAAAAACGACGTGACTTTAGCCACGACCACGAAACGTCACTAGGGCAATAGCACACGTCATCATGGCGCTGATGAACACCACGGAAAATGCAAGTTCATTGACTTGCCCGTATAAAGAAAATCGCAATAACTCGACGCAGTGCGTAAAGGGATTAAACTGACAAATCCAAAACAATACGGCGCTTGCTTCTTGCATTTTCCATAAGGGATACAGCGCACTGGATAAAAAAAACATCGGGAAAATTACAAAGTTCATCACGCCTGCAAAGTTCTCTAACTGAGTAATCAGATTCGCGAGCATTAATCCCAGCGCGCTGAGGAAAAACGCTATCAGGAAAATAGCAGGCACAGCGTATATATATCCCCTAAACTCAATATCGACTCCCACCAATCGGGTGATGAATAAAAATATAAGCACTTGAAAAGTGGATAAAATAGCGCCTGCCACGAGTTTACTAAACAGTAAAAACGGCCGAGGCATTGGGCTCATAAGCAAGACTTTCATACTGCCCATCTCTCGGTCATATACCATGGACAACGAGCTTTGCATGCAATGAAATAAGATGATCATGCCGCCCAGCCCTGGCGTAATATACTGCTGATACGTAATGTAGGTGCTGTAGGGTTCCATTATCGAGATCCCCAGCGCAGAACGAAACCCAGCCGCAAATACGACCAGCCACAATAACGGGCGTAACAAAACGCTCAGCAAACGGGTTCTTTGCTGTAAGAAGCGCAATACTTCTCGTTTAACAATGCCATTCATGCAGTATAAGTAAGTTGCTGGGCTCATAGTACCTCCATGCTGGCGGTTAACTTGCGGTATAGCTGCGGCACATCATCGACTTGATATTGGGCACATAAATCTTGGGTGACCCCATGCGCTTTAACATGCCCACCATGCAGAACAATCAAACGGTCTTCTGCGCTTACTTCATCCAACAGGTGCGTCGCCCACAACACACATAGGCCTTCTCGCTCAGTTAATGTGCGCACGTATTTGATGATCAGCGCGCGGCTCTCTATATCAAGCCCTACGGTAGGTTCATCAAGTAATAGCACGCTGGGCTGATGTAACAGCGCCCGCGCTATTTCTACCCGCCGGCGATGACCCCCATTCAACGATCTGACTTTCACATCTAGCTTGTCGTTGAGGGATAATCCCAACAGTATGTCGCTAATACTACTCAGAGCATTCGCCGAAGAAATACCGTGCAGCGATGCGTGGTACAACAAGTTTTGTTGAACGGTTAAATCTAAGTCTAGGGTGCTTTGCTGAAATACCACTCCCATAGAGCGCATGATATTGGTACGGGCGCTTTGCAGGCTCAAACCGCATACCTTGATTTCATTCTTCGATTGGGGAGTTGCTGCGCTTTTATCTGCACTCGTATCTTCTGTTCCCCACTTAACTATGTTCTTCTTTAGTGAGGCAGACTTTAAACCCGTGAGCAAAGAAAATAAGGTACTTTTGCCTGCACCGTTTGGCCCAAGCAGAATATTGATACCCCTTAGCAGGCTTAAATTCACGCAATCAAGCGCGCGCTTTTTGCCATAACGGTATGACAAGTTTCGCACCTCGATACTGGTGTTCGTTATTTTATGACTGAGTTCGCTTTTGTTCGAAATTTTCTGCCTAGCAGGGTTAAGCTTCACGTCTAATGGTTTGTTCATTGCGCACCACGCACAACAACGCCCCAAGGATAACGCCCTACCTTGATAGAATGCGTGACCTTACGCGTTGCAATATCGATCACTGATACATCCCCGCTAACACCATTGGTGGTTAACAGCTTGCTTTGGTCTGGATTAAAAGCCAACTGCCAAACCCGTCTACCCACCAGTAAATATTCTTCAATATTCATGCTAGGCACATCAATGACCGCCACATGATTCGCTGGCCCTAGTGCAACGAATGCTGTTTTACCATCACCGCTCAACTCCACCCCTACCGGCTGAACTTTGTCCCTATGTACCCCTGAAATAGCAAAGGTAAATTCATGGATAACCTGACGGGTATTAACGTCAAACACACTTAAGGTGCCACCAATTTCAGAGCTAACCCAGAGCTGCTTGCCATCTTGAGAAAATTTTGCCGATCTGGGGCGCGCGCCGACCAGTGAATTATCGATGTTTTCGTAAGTTCCTGTGTCTATCCAGTGCACCATATTGGTTGTTTCTGAGGTAACCACAACAAGTTTACCATCGGGGCTTACAGCAAGCCCTTCGGGCTCTACACCCACATCGATTTGGGTTATCACTTGTCTTGAAGCAATATCAATCACTGTTAGTAGGGCATCATCTTCGTTTGAGGTATAAATGATTTTGCCATTGGGATGCAGCGCAATGGTTTCCGGGTCCTCCCCTGAAGGTAAGTCCCCTATAACGGTTTCATTGACTAAATCAATGATCTGAATGCTGTCAGAATCACTGGCACACAAATATGCAATCGTGCCATCATGGCTCAGTACCAACCCTCTGGGTCGCTGGCCAACGTCAAACTCCCGCAGTACTTTGTGTTGCTCGAGATTGATGACCGAAATCGTGTTGTCCTTTTCATTGGAAACGTAAGCGAGTTCTTCTGCTTGTACCTGAGTGATTACATTGCAGCTAAGTGACATCCCTAACATTAGCGATTTATTAAAAGCATTCGTTTTCATAAGTGGCCTCTATTGATATTAACGGCTCATTGGCAGCGCATTTCACGCGCATCAAAACCTAAGGTATCAAGTTCGTTTGTTGGATGTAGCATGCCCACTTGGGGCGATTCAGACACAAAAGCGTTTGGCTGCACCAATGCCAAGGGCATTCTCAACTGACCATTCCAAGAGCGAAAACTGAGCTTACGCCCCTTGTATGCGGCCAGTTCAAAGGCATCAGAATGAATATAATCAATCAACTCTGCAGGTTTACCTGAACCTGTTTGCTGTGCCGCTTGGGCGACACTTCGTACCGCTAAATAAGCACTGAAATCCAATTCATTCATGTCTCTTGCTACCATTTTTCTAAAACGACTTTGCAGTTGCGCCGCGCCCCACTGCTCAATGACCCGATGCCATGCGAGTGCTTCTAACCCTGCTGAACCGATAACCGGCCTTGGCAGGTACGTGTTGTAAGGAATGAATTCGGCGAAGTCCTTGTGGGCATCAGCTACAAAGACCACATCGTAGGAGCGTGAGGTTTGGGTAAATAACGGAATTTCTTGCTGGGTACTGCGGCGCAAGTCAGTGTTAAAGTCCCACACTCTTTCATCAATAATGGATAATCCAAAGCGTTTTGCTGCAAGAGAAAACGCGTGGGCTATATGCTCATCGGCCGCTCCCTTGCCTTTGATCAGCAGTATTTTCGATAAACGCTTTGCCACAAGCCATTGTGCCAATGCGTCTGATTTCATTCGGTAACTTGGGACTGTGTGCAACACAGATGACAAACACAATGTGTAGCGCATTTCATCCTCCGATTCGCTGACATTAAACACCAACACAGGTTTATTTTTCGCCCATTTATCTATGTCTTCAAACACATCGCTATCGCCACTTACAAGAAATACAAACACACCGTTTTTAAACTGTTGGTCAATACGCTTAAGCAGTTCTTTAGGAGCGTTCAACTCAAACTGAGATAACGTAAACATTTGATTAATAAACTTACCCGTAGAGTTAGCATCATTTACAGCCAACTGAGCGCCAGAAAGGCCACTATTTTCAGGCAATGAATTTATATTACTTAACGTCACCACAGGCGCTTTCAGTAACTTTAGGTAATTCACTTTAAAATGAAGTGGGGTATTTTTAGCCATTGATAGGCCTGTAAAAAATAGAGTGCCAATGGTGCACAAAATCCAAACCTTGCTTTTAATAATGCTTATTTTCTGCCTCACTAAATGGATTATTCCCTTGTTCATCCCCCGCTCCTCTATTCACGCTAAAACGACTTGTTACATCAGCATATAGAAGAACAAGCGTGTTGGAAATTACGATAAATACAAGCTAACCAGTTGAATTTAAACAATTATGTTCAATTCAATAAGAAATCTTCGCTAAAAATCATCCTAAAGGATGAGATTTAATCTAGCTAAAGTGCAATGTGTCGATGCCTCGCAGATAGGTAAGCTGAACCTCGTTGATTAAATGACTAACCAGTTACATACAAAGAGGATAAACGGTGATGATTAGACAAACATTAAGCCGCAGTATTTTTATAGCAGCCATAACTACTTGCTCTTTTGGTTTGGCTGCACATGGCTCTGTGACCCCGCAGAGTGTTGACACCTCAACCATACCCGAGTTAGGCGAAGAGTGGTCTGACACAAATCCCTATCGTGAGGCAGAGGGTCATGATCGTGACGAAATTTTGCGAGTTGGCTCATCAGCTTACAATCAAAACTGTGCACGGTGTCATGGCTTAGGTGGTGTTTCTGGTGGTATAGCGCCAGACTTACGCATGCTAGCCCCTGACTACGATGGCGACGAATGGTACGTATATCGCGTGCAAAATGGTGCCGTACGAAACGGTGCTGTTTATATGCCTAAAATGACCGAACACCTCAATCAGGAAGCATTGTGGGCCATTCGTAGCTGGTTAGAGTCTGTCAGTGACACCCAGTAAAACCTTACATCGGATTTTGTGGGCGGCTTGGGCACTGATTATCAGTGACACGAGTCCAGCCCGTCCTTTCGATGACATCATACAAACCAATTTTATTACGGTTGCCGTATATCGCGATTTCGTGCCTTTTTCGTTTCAGGAAAACGGCAAAGATCTGGGCATTGATGTGGACATAGCCAAGCATATTGCCCAGCAACTAGGCGTAGAGCTAAAGTTAAAATGGGCTACGGCGGATGAATCCGTAGAAGATGATCTGCGTAATAATATCTGGAAAGGGCATTTCCTTGATCGCACAGTGGCAGACCTAATGCTGCGGGTCCCGTACGATAAAAAATACAGCCTAAAACGCGATGACATAGGCGAATTGGTGAACGGCCAAGTGCACATGTTTGCGCCTTATCATGTGGAATCTTGGCAGATAGTGTTCGATCGAACGGCGATTCAATCGGTGCCGACTATAGCCGTCTTTCAATATCACGATATAGGCGTTGAAAACGATTCTGTCCCGCAGTTTTATTTGATGTCAGCCTTTGCAGGTCGTATGCGCGATAGAAGCAAACAATTTGTCACAATCCCTTTGGCAATACAGGCAATGCAAGCAAAAGAAGTTGACGCAGTGATGGGCATGCGAAGTCAAATCAGTTACTACCAAAGCCATTTAAACAACCAACGCTATCCCTTGGCACAAAACGGTTTCCCTAACATTGGCAAACAAAAGTGGGACATCGGCATGGCCGTCAAAGCGGATTATCGCCAGTTGGGTTATGCCGTAGGCGATATCGTTGAGCAAATGACCAAAGATGGCACCATGGAAAAGATTTTCGAGGGCTACCAGACGACATATGAAACTCCTGAATATTATTCTCCCTGAACGTACGCCTTAAGCTCTCCTACTAAGTGATGAATAAATATCCTACGCCTGAGTCATAGAGCCAAATCAATGCGCAGAATACTATGCATATACCCTAATAAAGGTTCTGTTTTAACGATATGAAATATACAGCAACGACCTTAATTAGATCCTGAATTCAAACACGTAAAAAACTAAAATTTCATGAGGAAATAAGATGAACAATAAAGGTATGAAAACAGTATTGTCATTATCAGTGCTCATATCCCTTGCACTGTCCCCTGCGGTAGCCGCAAACGTTACAGACAAAGACATTTTAAATGACCAAGCGACCACAGGGGATGTGGTGTCTTATGGCATGGGCCTCAAGGGTCAACGCTACAGCCCCCTGTCAAAAATTAACGGCGACACCGTTAAAGAAATACGCCCAGTTTGGGCATTTTCATTAGGCGGCGAAAAGCAGCGAGGGCAAGAGTCACAACCCATGATTAAAGATGGCGTCATGTACATCACTGGTTCGTATTCTCGGGTTTATGCAATTGACGTCCACACAGGTGACGAACTTTGGCAATATGATGCGCGACTGCCTGACGGTATTATGCCCTGTTGCGATGTAGTCAATCGCGGTGTGGCCCTGTATGGTGAACTCGTTATTTTCGGTACGTTAGACGCCAAATTAGTCGCTTTGAATAAAGACACGGGTAAAGTCGTTTGGAAGAAAAAAGTCGAAGATTATAAAGCCGGTTACTCTATCACTGCAGCCCCTATCATCGTTAAAGGCAAGATCATTACTGGTGTAGCCGGTGGTGAATTTGGCGTAGTCGGTAAAGTGCGCGCTTACGATGCAGTCAATGGCCAACTCGTGTGGGAACGCCCTACCGTTGAAGGCCATATGGGTTATATATGGAAAGACGGAAAGAAAGTTGAAAACGGTATTTCAGGGGGGGAAGCCGGTAAAACTTGGCCTGGCGACTTATGGAAATCCGGTGGCGCTGCGCCTTGGTTAGGCGGTACTTATGATCCTGATGTAGATTTACTCTTCTTCGGCACAGGTAACCCTGCCCCGTGGAACTCTCACCTTCGCCCAGGCGACAATTTATTTTCCTCGTCCCGTTTAGCCATTGACCCAGACACAGGTAAAATAGTGTGGCACTTTCAATCGACTCCACACGATGGTTGGGATTTTGATGGCGTAAATGAACTGATTTCTTTTGATTACAAAGAAAATGGCAAAACCATCAAAGCGGCAGGCTCTGCGGATAGAAACGGCTTCTTCTATGTATTGAATCGCGAAAACGGAGATTACATTCGAGGCTTCCCGTTTGCTGATAAAATCACATGGGCTTCTGGATTAGACAAAAATGGGCGCCCTATCTTTGTGGATAGCAACCGCCCAGGCGATCCGTCGGAATCAAAAGACGGCACGCAAGGTACATCCGTGGTTTCTGCACCTGCTTTCTTGGGTGCCAAAAACTGGATGCCTATGGCCTACAGCAAAGACACAGAACTGTTTTATGTGCCGTCTAATGAGTGGGAAATGGACATTTGGAATGAACCTACCGCCTATAAAAAAGGCGCCGCTTATCTTGGTGCGGGCTTTACCATTAAACCCATCAACGAAGAGTATATAGGCGTATTAAAAGCAATCGACCCTAAAACAGGCAAAGAAGTGTGGCGTTACCAAAACTACGCACCATTATGGGGAGGCGTTTTAGCGACGGCAGGCAACTTAGTGTTTATGGGCAACCCTGAAGGTTACTTGCTTGCATTTGATGCTAAAACGGGGGAAATAAAATACAAGTTCAATACCGGCTCAGGCATTGTTGGCTCACCCGTTACTTGGGAAATGGACGGAGAACAGTACATTTCAGTGCTATCAGGCTGGGGGGGCGCCGTTCCACTTTGGGGTGGTGATGTAGCGCAGCGCGTTAAACACTTTAACCAAGGCGGCAGCGTTTGGACCTTCAAGCTTCCTAAATAATGTGATGATTTAATCAGCCAATATTTTAACCGCGTGCAGCTACATAGCGGTAAAACACCAAGACCAGCCTAGCTGGTCTTTTTTTGTCTGCAAAACCATCTCCTTTTGTCAAAACGGCCAACCAATCTCTGCACATATGGCTTCTGATGGTTGCTATAATGGAAACACCTAGCGCGACTAGTTAGACTCAAGGAAAACAACATGTATTATCTACTGACATATGATGTTAAAGCGGATTATTTAACAACACGTGGAGCCTTCAGAGAGGAACACCTAAAACTTGCGTTATCTGCTGTATCTCGTGGTGAGTTACGATTAGGTGGTGCATTAACAGAGCCGACACTCGGCGCAGCCTTATTGTTCGAGGGCAGTTCAGCCAAAGTGGCTGAAGATTTTGCAGCTCAAGATCCTTATGTGCTCAATGGATTAGTCAAAAGCTGGCAGGTAAATGAATGGGCAATCGTATTGGGGGCCGGCGTTGAAAATCCCAATTAGTGTTTAGATAACACAACAGCAATTCCTTCGATATTGCATAAGCAACGACTCCTGGGGTTGGCACAATTAAACATTCCCCCAAGGGAATTACCCGAAAAACGCCTTGCGCCTCTATGCACGCAGAATCGGTAAATAGGCGTTCGTTTTGACTAAAAAAATAATTCTTTTTAGCATTCTCGTTTAAGAAGCAATACATATTGCTTCGCGCTAAAAATCTGAAACGACGCATACGTTATTTTAACTGCCAAAATGCGAACGACTCGAACTATAAAAACAAAAATCGTAAATGATAACCCTTAACGAACCCGTAATATATTGTGATTACTACAAGCATTTTTGGCAGCGACTATCTGTTACAGGTAAAAAAGGAATGGCGATGGGACACACCATATTTATAGGATGTATTTTTTTAACGAGCAGTATTCATGCACACGCACTGACATTATCCCCTTTATTTTCTGATCACATGGTATTACAACGGGATAAACCTGTTCGTATCTGGGGCGAAGGTCAGGCTAACCAGCAAGTGACTGTTAGTTTGCTCGATAAGCATTATCGTACTGACGTCGGTGCTGATGGCCAATGGCAAGTTAACCTGCCTGCCCATGCCAAAGCAGGCCCCTTTACCCTGACCGTAAGCGCAGATGATATCAAGACGATTAATGATGTGTATTTTGGTGAGGTGTGGATCGCGAGCGGCCAATCCAACATGGAGTGGAAATTAAAGGGTGATGTGGTCGGTAACGAGAAAGAAATTGCATCCGCTCATCACCCACTCATACGTTTTTTTGATGTGCCTGATACCCTAGCGGCAACAAAACAAACCCATTTACCACCCAGCCATTGGCAATTGGCTTCGCCCGATTCCGTTGGCTATTTTTCCGCTGTAGCCTGGTTTTTTGCTAGAAAATTGCAAGCACAAGAACAGGTTGCCGTTGGCATCATTGAAAGTAATTGGGGTGGTACACCAGCTGAGTCTTGGATAGATATCGAAACCGTTGCCAAGACTGCTGGATATGAAGCGCAAAGTGCAAAGGTTAAAGTCCGGCACGATTGGCCCGAGGTATTAGCCGCCAATACAAAACAAATTGAACAAAAGTGGCAACGCATAAACGATCTTCAAGGTGCGTTAAGCGTTGGCGCAGCGAACATCGAATATGATGATAGCTCATGGCAAACTATTGATTTACCAAATAAAAGCCCGCTGCATCACTTCGTATGGTTACGCCGCGATTTTACCTTACCCGCCTTACCGACCTCCCCCATTATGTTGAGTTTTGGCGATATTGTTCAAAATGTCTTTATTTTTGTTAACGGTCAGCATATCGCCACTGAAAATTGGGAGGACAGTAGTTCTATTCATCAAATTCCCCTAGATTTATTAAAAAAAGGCAATAATATTATTGTCTTACGCGTTAATAGCGATTGGGACAATCAGGTATTGGTGGGTAAAAATAACAAAATATGGTTGAGTATCAATGGTAAAAAAACGGATATTGCCCAGCATTGGCGAATGAGTAATAACATTGAGCCGCCCATGCCTAAAGTGATGAATTACACCTTTACCCCAAGTTTTTTGTACAATGCCATGATCTATCCTTTATTACCTTACACGGCTCAAGGTGTCATTTGGTATCAGGGTGAAAGTAACGTCAACAAACAAGTCTACTATCACACCTTATTTAGCAATCTGATCAGCAATTGGCGAGACCAAGCACAAGCACCGGACATGCCATTTATATTCGTTCAATTGGCAGCGTATTTACCTCAACAAGACCTGCAGCCCGATAGTGCATGGGCGTATCTGCGTGATGCACAGCGCCAGACATTAGACGTACCTCATACGGGAATGGCTGTGGCTATTGATGTCGGTGAAGCAGACAATGTGCATCCTAAGCAGAAGCGGCAAGTTGGTGAGCGATTATGGCGCCAAGCCGCCAGCAAAGTATATGGTTTACCAATAATCCCAAGTGGTCCCGATTTTACGCGGCTCGACGTCAAAGCACATCAAGGGATCGTGCATTTTAATCAAGGGAGTAAACTCAGTACTGTGGATAATCAAACCCTACAGGGATTCATCATCGCCGGTCAAGACAAGGTATTTCGGGTAGCGCAAGCCCACATTGAAGGCGAAACCGTAGTAGTGTCTCATCCAGAAATCAGCCAGCCTGTGGCGGTACGTTATGCCTGGGCAGATAACCCTAGGGCAAATTTGATTAATAGCGAAAAATTACCCGCGGTTCCCTTTCGGAGTGACACTTGGGCGGCCGAGCAAGTGAGCGCAAAATAACGCAAGTTTGACACAAATCGGTGTCTGCTAGATGCTAGTGTATCCCAGTAGAGGTTATTCCCAATAGCGATAACCACTACTGGGATAATGCACATTAGCAGTCCTCACTATTCACCTTAGGTTTTTGAACCCGCATCCTTAATCGGCTTATCTAATGTTTTAATTTGAATATTGCGATAAAACACTTCAGCGCCTTCCGATTGAAATTCAATTTTCCCCTTGGTAAGGGGCTTGTATTGCCCGTCTATATTCTGCCTTGAGTTATAGCCTCGAAATACTTCCTGGCCGTTAACTTTATGGATCACAACGTTTTCGTCAGCGATGACCTCCATAGTATCCCATTGACCTACGGGGTGCTCGAACTCACCTAATTTCAATACTCTGTTGGCAATGTTTTTACACAGGGGCATGTCCGGCGCGTAACGGTAAAAGTGCCAGTCTCCTTGCTGGGCGTCACCACAGTACGTATCAATCAATACGCCAGCTAAACTATGATAATCGCCGCTGTCTCCCACCTGAATTTGCATTTCGTGACTGCGCATCCAGTGATTCATGGAACGGCCTGGTTCGCCTACAGCAAAATACAAAACGCCACTATCGCGGGGTAAATTTACTCTCGGTGGCCATTTTTTATCTCCCCACTTCACATCGAATTTAAGATGAAAGTTGCCGTACTCTTCAATTGTACTGATCCCGCCCCACTCTTCGCCGGATATACGCAGCATACCGTCGTGTGCGCTAAAGACTTCTTTAGGATCGTTATTTACTCCGCGTACCGGCATATCATCAGGGTCTTGGTACTTGCTATCTTTCGGTTGATAACTGACATACGTTTGCCAGCCTTGAAGATCCTCACCGTTAAAAAGTGAAACCCATTGTGTTGCAGCCTGAGTTTCATCTGTCTTGTTATTAGTGCAGCTAGTCAAAGCCGCACAAGTAGCGGCAACCATCCCTATAAATTGAATTGTCTGTTTCATCGTATTTTTCTTTCGTTATCGCGTTTATGCATACAAACAGTTTAGGGAAATCCAACGTAAATTCGATAATCAAAATCGGTAACGGGTTTGTGTTATTACCCATTATGGTATGGCTTTGGCTCTTGACTGACTTAAAATTTCACTATCGGGCCTGGGTAAAATGCGCAAATAAAAAACGCGATAATCCATATCGCGTTTGTGTTTTAATTATTGAAAATTAACCACAAAGCGTAAGGAATTACGCTGTTTTTCACCTGTTTCCACATTATGGCTACAACTCAGTCAACGTCACTGTAGGTGCTGATGGGTCAGGCCCTGTCACACTGAAGCGATAGATTGCGCTAGTGGGAATATCTATCATTAAGTTAGCAGCCACAGCATAGGTGAGCAGTTTAGGCTCACCTATAACGACTTGTGCGCCTTCCCGCCACTACCTAAATCAACGGTAGACCAATTCCCAGTGGCAATTTTGAATTCACAACTGTCTGCCGATGACTTGCCAGATCTTTACTTAAAAGCAGAGAAAAGCGAGTTAATTAATATCGCATGTGGGAGGAATTATAAGCTCGGCCTCAGCCGAATCTGTAATCTAAATCTGAATGTAAAGACAATCTCTTAGTTAGAAAACTGTTAAGTAGGCCATTAAGGCGCCATTGCGAAAGACGCGACTCCGATTGACCTTTTCCAATGGCTGCCTACTACTATGGGGTCGCTCCGACGGGGTTGCCCCAACGGAGTTGCCACAGCGCATCGGCCCTATCATGGAACTATTCCAGAGCGAAGGTTATCCTTTGACCAATACCGCAGCCCATTTTCGCGGTAACCTTATACTTAAAACGTCCTGCTGTTGCGTGATTTTGGCGCCGCTTAGACTATCGGTAAATTGATAATGTTGAGGATTATCCAGGGTTAGTTGCTGCTCTTGGTCACTGTTGTTAAAAATCACCCACACACGTTGCCCCTGATATTCACGTTCGTAGCCATAAAGATCCTTTTTATCATCTGTAAGCAAAGTAGTGAAACTACCTAGGGTCAAAGCTGGATTCTGGTGACGCATATGGATGAGCTTTTTATAATGAGCTTGTAGCTCGGTGTTTATGTTTACCTTGTCTGGTTGGCGCTTGTTGCCATCGGGCAGATATACTTCGTCGTCATATTCTATATCTGGCCACAACATAGGTTTGCGGTCATCAGGATCATTACCGCCCCACATACCGACTTCATCACCATAATAAATCATCGGTGCGCCCACATAGGTCATTTGCATCACAGCAAACAGCTTTTGTAATCGGATCTCTTGCTCGTTAGGTTTACGTACCTGATAGTCCGGATTACTGGCGGCTTGGGATAAATTGAAATAGGTTCCCCAATCGGCAAAATTACCGATACCGCGATTGACTATATGTGAACCAATTCGGTTAGCATCATGGCTACCAAACAAATTCTGGGTAACATAAGCTACCCCTTTAGGATATAAGTTACGCATCTCACGAAGCTTTGTATCAAATTCGCTCGGGCTAATACTCATGTCGCCGGGGTTGAAAAAAAACTCACTACTGGCAAAAGCGAAATTGTAATTCATCTCGCCGTCAAATTCGTCACCTTGCATATATGGCTTAACGTTTTTTGGCGTATCAACTATTTCTGCAGTCAGATAAGCATCTGGGTTAATCGATTTCACGTGTTTACGCCAGTCCTTCCAAAAACCATGGGCCACACAAAACGCGACGTCCAGCCGCCAACCGTCTATGCCCTGCGCCGCACCTTGACCTTTGGGGTTCATCCAGCGCTCAGTGGCTGCAAAAATATACTCCTTAGGCCCCTGTGCCAGGCCTTTTCCATCTTCTTTAAACTCCGGCAACGAAGGCACGCCAAACCAGCCCTCGTAAGCAAACGTGGTGCCGGCCTTTTCATCATCCCAGGAAGTGACCGTAAACCAGTCTTTATAAGGTGAATCTTGCTGATTTTTTTTGAGGTCCTGAAAAGCAAAACTATTGATCCCCATATGGTTGAACACCCCATCAAAAATCACCTGAATACCCCGTTTATGGGCTTGGCTAATGAGCTTAAGAGCCAATTCGTCGGCTTGGGTCCACACCCAAGATGCTGGATCCGTGGCGTTTTCGCTCGCCATGAGCTTGCGGTCCCCTTCAGGGTCGGGGCCAAAATTTGGGTCTATATGGTGATAACTGGCCGCATCGTATTTATGCAATGACGGCGAGTCAAACACCGGGTTCAAATACAGGGCATTAATCCCCATGTCCTGCAAATAATCCAGCTTATCAATAATGCCTTGCAAGTCGCCGCCATAGCGGCGTCTAAGCATGTGTTTCCATAACTCTTTCTCGCCATTGGCTTGTTCATAGGCTTGTAATTCGAACCAATCACTGCCCCAAGGGTGTACTTGCCATTCCTTGGGAGGCTCTGCAGGATCGGCACCCACCAGATCCTGCTTGGTGGGATTGTTGCTGCTGTCGCCGTCGCGAAAACGCTCAGGGAAGACTTGATACCACACGGCTTTCTTAGCCCACTGGGGTACAAACTCGCCTTGCGCATTAAGCTGAATCGGGCCTTTGGGGGAGGCATCAGTATCGGTTGCACAAACCGCAAAAGCAGTTTGACAATATAGGATACTAGCAAGCGAAAGCCCTAGGCTTCGAAACAAAAAGGATGATGATGACTTATTCATGAGAGTGCAACCTAAGACACGGATTGAGTTTTCAACCCTAAGACTAACGACATAAGAGCACACCTTAGCAGTGCCCTGCGAATGAGTAAAACAGCATACGTATGCATAACTTAGAGCGCACTCACCATAGTGTTTTATATGGCTGTGCGCTATTCCTTGTTGAACTCGCGGCGGGGCCAGCATTGACATGGGCTCACTGTGATTAGCTCGGAGGCTGCATACGTATTCAGCTACGTTGGCCTTAGTTACGTTTTCCAATTGATGTAAACTAAATAATCAGAAAAGGTTAGCAAAATGTTAAACAGATGCGCGGCCATCCATTAAATATGGAACAACGGCGTTCGTTTTACTAAACAGATAATTGGAGAACACATGAGACGAATCTCACACCAATACACCTTAAAGACAATATCGTTAATCACTTTTGCGGCGCTGTCTTTAGGGGCTACCGCCAGCAGTGCTCTTGGGCCAGTAACAGCCAAAGATGTGGTATATCAAATCATTACCGACAGGTTTTCGGATGGCGATCCTAGCAATAACATTCCTGCAGGCTCACCGTCACAAATTTTTGATGGTAGTGGTGCCGACCTCAAACTTTATCAGGGCGGAGATTTTAAAGGGATCACCAACAAAGTATCTTATTTGAAAAACATGGGGATCTCGGCGGTCTGGATTTCGGCGCCCTATGCCAATCGGGATGAACCGATTAATGACGTACAACCGAGCGGCGGCACAGACGTTTATTCCAGTTATCACGGTTATCATGTGAGTAATTATTTTCGCACCAACCCCCACTTTGGCGACATGCAAGATTTCACCGATATGGTCGATGCTTTGCACGCACAAGGTATTAAAGTAGTCGTTGACTTCGTTTCCAATCACACCAGTCGCTGGCAAAACCCGACTACGGGTTATTCCCCCGAAAATGGCCGTTTATATGAGCCCGATAGAGACGCTAATGGTGATTTTGTCTTTAATGCCAGCGGTGATCCGCTAGATTACAATAACGACGGTTCAGTGGATAACTTGATAGCGGATCCTAACGGTACCGTTAATCCCGGCTGGTTTCACCGGATCGGCGATCGAGGCAGTGACAGCAGTCGCTTTGGATTTCGTTATAAAGACCTAGGATCTTTAGCCGATTTTACCCACGAGCTACCCGCTGTAGTTGAACACCTGGAAGAAGCCGCTACATTTTGGAAAGCCAAAGGCATTGATGGCTATCGCCACGATGCCACCCTGCATATGAATCCAGCCTTTGCGAAAGGTTTTCGCGATGCCATTGATTCAGCTCCAGGTGGCGCAGTGACCCATTTTGGTGAGTTTTTTATTGGCAAACCGGATCCCAAGTTTGCCGAATATGCATCCTTTCCAACGCGCACCACGATTAATAATTTGGACTTCGAATTTTATCGGACCATAGCCAATGTGCTCGATAACGGCTCTGAAGATATGAATGCCTTAGCCAACTTTTATCAATACACTGATACCCAATACAATTATGCCAACCAGACCGTGACCTTCTTTGATAATCATGACGTGAAACGTTTTCTAAAAAATAACGGTGACGGCCGCAGTTTGGAGCTTGCGTTAGCCACAACATTGGTTTCTAGAGGCATTCCCAATGTGTACTACGGCAGTGAGCAGTATGTTGAAGGTTTCGGTACAGACGGTAACGACGGCCGCGTCTTCATGGATACGTCTAGCAGCTTTAACCAAACCACGCGTGCCTACCGGATCATTCAAAAATTATCCGCCCTTAGACAACAAAATGATGCTTTGGCTTATGGCTTGACCAGTATTTTATATTCAACCTCAGATGTGCTGGTAATGTCGCGCAAGTTTTTTGAGAAAGAGGTCATAGTCGCTATTAACCGTAGCCCCTATAACACTTACAGCGTCCCTAACCTAACCACCAGTATGCCAGTAGGCACATACAATGATGTACTCACTGGGGAATTAAGTGGCAGCACAGCCAGCGTGATTTCAGCCGGCGGAGCACAAATTACGGGATTCACCCTTAGCCCGCAGGAAGTGAATGTATGGAGTCATGACGCGCAACTTGGTAGCGATCCGCATATAGGTGATATGCAAGCGGTTGCGGGTCGGGCGGGTAACGAAGTGACAATCGTTGGTACCGGCCTAGACGGTTCAGTCCAGGTGTTTTTTGGTTCGGTACAAGCAAGCGTTGTCGCTAATGACTACAACAGCATCCAGGTAACGGTACCTGGGGTTGTCGCTGGTGAAAAAGTGGTGACGGTGAAAAGAGGCGCGGTTACCAGTAATAACTTTACCTTCAACGTGTTATCAGATGATCAGAATCAAATGATTTTCCATGTGCAAGCTTATACCTCAGTAGGTGAAAACGTGTATGTGGTGGGCAGTATTCCTGAACTTGGAAGTTGGGCACCGGACAAGGCATTAGACGCCTTCCACAATCCGGATCCTAACCAGTACTGGAAATGGTTCTTACCTGTGAGCGTGCCAAAAGATACTTACTTTGAATACAAATATATTCTCAAAGACGATCTCGGCAATGTGGTCTGGGAATCCGGCACCAATCGCTCTGTTACGTCTGATCCATCGGCCACAGGTGTCATCGATTTAGCGGAAGATATTTTCCAATAGTCCCGGCACTTAGCTACTAGAAAAACGCCCTGGCAGATACATTACCAGGGTGTTTTTTGTTATCGCACAATGTTATTCCGACCCCTTTTCCAGACGAATGGCACTTCTAAATGTAAACCCTCATGCCAATCGGCAGCTTAAATAACCATGCCAGGGGCCAGATAAAACCAGCTTATATTAACGCCTGCTTGCTAGTAGCACGCAAGGTTTCAAGGTTGTGTTGATGGGACGAAAAATTTAAGCCACAACCTTGAATAAACTTCTGCACTCCTTGCTCTTGATACAAGTCCCCCTTACCAGGTTGCTTATCCGCCAAGGCTGGAAAAGCACCATAGCCAGCCAATAAACAATGCCAGGACTCAGCGTTAAAGTGGGTACTGAGATCTTGGCGGGTGATTTCTGCTGCTAGATCTTCGCGTTTATACCACACGTCCAACAGCTGGCTGAGTGAATCTGATAATACGCCGTTGTCGCGGTTGGCTCGCCAATAATCGCTGTCCTGTCTGGTGTTCAGTTTATAATGGGCAACGATATAGTCACGCACCCGTTCGAATCGCTCGCTGATCTTGTTATTATATTCAGCCTGATGTTGGTTGCTAAAGTTACCTTGTTCGTACTTGATAATAAAAAGTTCGATACAAATTTGCACCAGATGTAACGCCGTTGCCTCCAAAGGCTCTATAAAGCCTTGAGATAAGCCAATAGCCAGACAATTACCTCGCCAATGTTGCTCCAGGCAACCGACCTTCATGGGTAAATGACGGCATGTCTGTTCGTTATCAAGCATTCCCAGATGTTGACGAAACTCGATTTCAGCCTGATCTTTCGTGACAAAATCCGAGCTGTATACATAGCCATTGCCGATCCGATTAGTTAAGGGAATATGCCAGCACCAGCCATTAGCCAAAGCCGTGGCTGTGGTTTGGTTAGCAACCGTATTTTCACTTGGGGTTGGCATAACCAAAGCGGAATCATTAAACAGATTGTCTTTATATGGCTTAAATGACACACCAAGGGTTTGTTGCATCAACAAGCCCCTAAAGCCACTGCAATCCACAAAAAAATCCGCAGCTAAGCTTTCTCCCTGAGCCGTGATCAATTGGCTAATATCCCCACTGGCATGCTGTTTAACCTTGTCGATTGTCGTCTGGCGGTGCGTGACACCTAGCTTAAGCGCATGCTCAGTCAAAAATTTCCCGAGCAGCTGGGAATCGAAATGGTAGCCGTACTCCATGGGAAACGGAAAACTTTCTGGGGTTAACGGACCTTTATTTTGTTTGGCTAAGTGTCCATTAATAAAGAAGTCAGCGGGGCTGGTGTGCGTATCTAGGCCAAGGCGTCGGGTGCGGCAATTCACAAAAAACGCCCGTCGGGTAAAGGTATCCAGTTGGGTGGTAAACGGGTGGCTGTAACTGGTTATACCTGACTGTGGGCTCCAGCCGTCAAATTTAATGTTTACTTTGTAGGTTGCGTTGCATCTGGGCATCCATTCATTGTCTTCAATACCGAGCATCGAAAAAAAACGCTTAAGGGTTGGAGTAGAGCCCTCTCCGACTCCTACTATGCCGATTTCCGCAGATTCCACCAGGGTGATCTGCACGTTTTTATCTGCCCATTTATGGGCGAACAGGTTGGCCGCCATCCAACCAGCGGTACCGCCACCGACAACAATAATACGGAAGGGCTTTGTCATATTAAACCTTGCAAAACTGTTGTAAAAACTCGTCGTGACTAGGCAGGCTGCTCAGCGGTTCGTGTTTAATATTTTTAATATTTGTCAACATTTCAGTTAATTTTTCAGCAGACATATTGTTGGCTATCGGATGGTAATCTTGGGGCATGATCCCCTGCCCCAACATGACTTGCAGCCATGAGCTTTCAAGAAATAAGTCATTTTGCTCACGGAACAGCTTTCCATTAGCCCGAAACAGTTCCATTTTATGAGCCAGGCTGTCAGGGATCTCCATATGCCGCATATCCCGCCAAAAATGGCTATCGCTACGTTCGTTTAGATGGTAATGCAAAATCAAAAAATCGCGAATTTGTTCAAATTCAATTTGTGACTGCTTGTTGTATTCCGCAACCGCCGAACTATTTATGCCATTGTGAGGAAAGAGATGAATGAGGCGCACGATTGCCGATTGAATAAGATGAATACTGGTAGATTCGAGAGGTTCTAGGAAGCCACTGGCCAAACCAACCGCTATCACGTTTCTGTTCCATTGTTTGCGACGGCGGCCGGTTTTAAACTTGATAAAATTCGGTTCACCAATGGCTTTGCTTTCGAGGTTTGACAAGAGCAGATCAGCTGCCTGCTCGTCACTATAATGAGAACTGCTATACACCATTCCGTTACCATTACGATGCTGCAACGGAATGCGCCATTGCCAACCTGCCGAGTGCGCTATGGCGCGGGTATAAGGCAGAGTTTTCTCGAAACGCTGCGAAGGAACAGCAATCGCTCTATCGCAGGGTAACCAATGACTCCAATCTTCATAACCCGAACCCAGCTCCTGCTGGATCAATAAACCACGAAATCCCGAACAATCAATAAATAAGTCACCGGTTATCTCCTGACCATCTTTTAAAATAAGTTTTTCGATAAACCCTGTTTCGTTATTCTGCTCTACGTGTTCAACCAAGCCTTCTGTGCGTTTAACCCCGATTTTTTCGCAGTATTTCCTCAAAAAAGCGGCGTATAACGACGCGTCAAAATGGTAGGCATAAGGTAATTCAAGAATGGGATCTTTACTATTGATGTGGGCAAACTTGCCGTCGCGCGCGCACAAATAATTTAGATCGTATTCCCACAGGCTTGTATCTATGCCTAGTTGTTGGCCTCGCTGCCAAAAATGATGAAATTGGCAGAACGCCATGCTTCGCCCAGATGCACCAAATGAATGAAAGTACTGTTCGTTTTTAACCCGCCAGTTTTCAAACATTATTCCCAGCTTGATGGTGGCTTTGGTTTCACGCAAGAAGTCGGCTTCATTAATGCCCAAAACCTGATTAAGCAGTCTAATAGGCGGAATAGTCGCTTCACCCACCCCTACAGTACCTATCGTTTCAGACTCAACCAGTTCAATGGCTAAAGGCGCGCCAATCATTTTCTTTAATAAAGCGGCAGACATCCAACCGGCAGTGCCGCCACCTACGATTACCACCTTTTTTATTGTGTTTTTCATTTATCCACTTTTCACTTAATAAAAAACCCCACTAACTATGCTAGCAGGGTTTTTGTTTTATTAATAAGCACTTAACGAGCACAAATTATTAATCGGAAAATATACTAGCAAGGTATACAGCTTATCCTAAGCTTCATAGAGCTGCTAGAATGAATAATTTATTCCTAGCAGATAGTTAGCACCAAAGGATTGATACTGAGTAATTTGCCTAGCATCACCATTACCATTTGTTTGCACAGTGTCCTCATCGGTTAAGTTCTGCCCCTGTAGCGTAATACTAAGACCTTTTAGCGCAGCTATACCGGATTCATCAAAGTTATAACCAATTTGCGCATCCCATAATTCAGTTCCTTGATCTGTCGCGTTCACTAGGGCCAAACTTAAACCGCGCGTCTCTGACAAGAACGAATCACGCTTAGTCCCGGAGATCCGGAATTCAAATCCAGCCTTTTCGTAATATGCAGTGATACTGTAGATCTCTTCTGATAAACCTGGAACACGACCACCATCGTCTAGTTCACCATCAAGGAAGGTGGCACTTGCAAACACCCCAAACCCTTCCAGTGATTTATGTATTACACTAAATGGAATACTACCTTGCAATTCCCAGCCTCTAACGAACCCTTGTAGACCGTCTTCTCTGCCCGTCACCACACCAGTGAAAAGTGTGGGTGGTAATATCTCACCATCAGCTATCCCATCGCCGTTTTGATCTTGACTACCATCAGTCTGATGAAATCCAGGTATGAAGAATTCGCTAAAGTCAGTGACAACCGCTGAATTTCTATGCCAGTTTTTCAAATCCTTATAGAAAAAACTTACAGCGAAAAATCCATCATCTGCAAAGTAATTTTCATAGGCTAAATCAAACTGATTTGCTTCTAATGGTTTTAGTAGTGGATTACCTGCACTACCAGACCAGGCTGTATTAGTAACCTCTGCATCTTCTAAAATATTGGTATTGTTGAAAGCAAAAGAGACCTGGTTGTTGGGTTTCATATCGTCCATACGTGGACGACTGAGCACCTTAGAGGCTGCCGTTCTAATAAATTGATTCTCGGCAATCTCAAAACTTAAATTTATAGTAGGCAATACATCTGTATAGGTATCACCACCTGAAACTGGTATTTCTTGGGTAAACCCATCAGCACCCGTTATACCACTGAAGCCGATTGCATTTTGATCGGCATCAACAATCTGAACACCGATGTTACCTCTAACAAACACGTCGCCAATTTCTGTATCAATGTCTAACTTAGCGTATAGGGTAACCAGCTCTTCATTTACTGTATAGCTATCTCCAAGTCTTGAGTTATCCAATAGGCGGGCATCCGATTCAATATAAAACCCGTCGTTGTACAAACCAAGGCTGTCATATGCAAGTACCCCTTCGATACCAATAAAACTCAAATCGGCGACGCCTAGCACTTCAGGAATAGGACCGTCGGCAGGCCAGGTTGGCGCAGTTAAGAAAACCCCCGAGTTGACCTTGGTTTTCGACCGATCAGAGTAAGCAATACCGGCTTCTAGCCCGGTAAAAATGCCCCAATTTACAATACCGTTAACTTGAAGTCGTAAGCTGTCCAGGTCTTCTTCGAAATCGGCATCGTTAATGAAACCGTCCTGTGCGGTGCTGGGACCGAAGCCAGTACCGGTATCCTGAAATGTATCTAGTGGTGCCAACGCTCCCCCCCAGCCCTGGGGTCCAGCCAGTGTAATCAAACTAGGATCAGTTAAATCCAAGGGTGCAATAGTGGGGTGATCACTAAATACAGCCCCTCTTGAAGTCATTTCCCAGGAGCGCGCAGTCAGAGGACGTCCATCAATCCCCGTACGACCCACACCCGAATAACTTTCAATGTCGGTTATCTTCTTCTCGACCTTACCGGTGGAGAAATCAATCTCGCCTGTCCAATCATTACTGAATTGATACTCAATATTCAGGCCAACTGTAGTTAAGTCAGATTTTTGAGTCTTACCGTCGTTACGTATAACTGAGTAAAAACCATCATAATTACCTGATGTCACCAAACCGTTGTCGACACCCGTTATTTGATAGTTGTCACCAACCCCCCACTCAGCCCCACCTTCTTCAAGACCTCGCTTTACATCATTCTCTTCAAAATCAATATAAAGGGCATCAAGTTGGATCATTAATTTGTCAGTCGGTGCGTATTGGATAACGGCCGCAATAGAATCTCGTTCCAAAAGCGCAGAACGTACGAACGAATCGTGCCCACCTAACACTACATCGCCAGGTGAAGCTGTTGCTGTGTCCGACGCTCGTCTTGGACTGTCAGTATTAACATCTGCATAACCCCATCCACGGAATTGCTCTTCCTGGCGAGGAGTCTCCATAGAGGCGATAGTCAAAGCAACACCAAGGGTGTCATCAGCGAAAGAATCAACGTAGTTTAAAGATAAACGATGTCCATCATTATCGTAATCAGGGTTGCCAGATTCTTTTTCATTTTGCTCAATGTTGGCATTAATGGTAATACTGCGCTCCATCCCAAGGGGTTTGACAGTTTGCAAATCAACCGTACCACCTACACCTTGAGTCAACAAACCCGCTTCGGGTGTTTTGTATACCAGAATATTAGAAATTATTTCAGTTGGATATAAATCGAATTCAACCCCACGGTTGTCACCCATTCCGAGTAATTCACGGCCATTTAGCGAGGTACCGATATAGTTTTCGTTGAAACCACGAATAGATAATCCGCTTGTTCGGCCATTGCGACGCTCACCGGCTAACCCTGGTAACCTTGCCAAGGATTCCGCGACACTGGTGTCCGGCAGTTTACCAATGTCTTCTGCAGATAAAGCCTCAACAATAGAAGTATTTTCCATTTTAATAGCTTGCGCTCTAACCAGAGAGCCTCGAATACCTGTCACTTGAATGACTTCAGTATCATCACTAGGCGCATCGGCAGGGGTTTCCTGGGCGAAAGCCATAGGCGAAAGACCAAAAGCAAAACCGCTCGATATCAGTGCAACCTTGATAAGACTAGGTTTAAAATATTTCATATGTGTGTCCCGTTTGTGTGACTGGCGTGTGAAACTTAACGTTAAGTTAATAAGTTGTAGTTAATTGTTATATCTTTGTTTTAGTAGTCGAATAGTACAGCCTGAGTCAGTTGCCCCTCAATGCCTTGCATACGTATTCAATAAAAATAACACTTATTTGAGTAGTAATTACAGCAGACGAATATCCTAAAAAAACGTTAACAATGAGAAATAACACATTGATATTAAAATAATTTATCATTTAACGACGGACCGTAAATACACCGTTATAAATCGTCAACAGATTATAATGACCCATAACAACGGTCTTCAATATAGTGTACAAAGTCAAACACCGAGTTGATCAGGCAACACGTTAAAAAATTAAAAAACCGTAAACAGTTAAAATACAGCGGTTAATGTATGTACACGTTCTGCAGTGATAGCCTGCATATATGACAGAATTGGAAGGTAATGATGAACAGCACAAACGTTAATGATTGGGGCAGCCTAGAGTCAATGCCTCCACCAAGGGAGGTGTGGGACGTAAGCCCAGACAATTTTAAGCAAAAAATCACTGACATATATCAACCCGCAGTGTTGAGAGGTTTTGCAGCGAATTGGCCCGTAGTAAAAAATGCCCAAATATCCGATAGTACATTACGTCAGTACTTACGCGGCTTCGATAGTCAAAAACCACTGCAATTAGTCAATTTACCCAGCCATACCCAAGGACGCATGTTTTATGATCAAAGCCTTACTGGCATGAACTTCAAGGTTGCCCAAGCTACTCTGGCTCAGGGACTCGAAGAAATGCAGCGGTTTGCAGAGGGCAGCACCAGTGACCGATTTTGTCTGCAGAGTATCAGAATTAAAGACTACCTACCGGCACTTGAATCACAACTGAATAATCCGTTGTTACCCCAAAGTCGTCCTTTTATCTGGATAGGAAACAAAGTAACAGTAGCGCCGCATTTTGACGAAGCGCATAACATTGCCATAGTCGTAGGGGGCAAACGCCGCTTTACCTTATTCCCCCCCGAGCAAGTAAAAAACCTGTATGTGGGCCCGTTGGAATTTACCCCGGCAGGTCAGCCAATCAGCCTAGTTGACCTTCGCGCGCCAGATATAGCCCAACATCCAAAATATGTACAGGCCTTCAAACATGGGCTATCTGTTGAACTTGAGCCCGGAGACGCTATCTACATCCCTTCTCCCTGGTGGCATCATGTTGAATCTTTGAGCAATCTGAATGTGTTGATTAATTATTGGTGGAGCGGCAATAAGGTTTCCACGGCCCTACCCTTTCCTATGCTTATTCACGCTATTCAAGCGTTGAAAAGTCAACCGTACGAACAGCAACAAGCTTGGAAAAGCATGTTAGAGCATTACCTGTTTGATAAAGACACCGATCCCGGTGAACATATCCCCCAAGCGGCCAAAGGTATATTGGGTCAGTACACGGATAAAGTCAGTCATCAAGTTCATCAGTGGTTAGCAAAACTATTAGGGTAAAATAATCTGCAGAAATAAAAAAACCCGCTGTTAGCGGGTTTTTTTTATTGCTCACACGTGATTACCAACCGGTAATTTCGCGAAGGCCTTGACCAATGTCAGCAAGTGAACGAACAGTTTTAACGCCTGCATCTTCAAGAGCTTTAAATTTGTCATCAGCTGTACCTTTACCACCAGAGATAATTGCACCAGCGTGACCCATACGCTTACCAGCAGGTGCAGTAACACCAGCAATGTAAGAAACAACAGGTTTAGTGATGTTAGCTTTGATGTAAGCAGCCGCTTCTTCTTCAGCCGTTCCGCCAATTTCACCAATCATCACAATTGCTTCAGTTTTAGGATCGTCTTGGAACATCTGTAGGATGTCGATGAAGTTTGAACCCGGGATAGGGTCGCCACCAATACCAACACAGGTAGATTGACCGAAACCTTCATCAGTTGTTTGCTTTACAGCTTCGTAAGTCAAAGTACCAGAACGTGAAACGATACCTACTTTACCTGGCTTATGGATGTGACCAGGCATGATGCCGATCTTACATTCGCCTGGGGTGATAACACCTGGGCAGTTAGGGCCGATCATACGTACGCCTTTACGATTTACGTATTCTTTTACGTAAAGCATATCAAGCGTAGGAATACCTTCAGTGATGCACACGATCAATTCGATACCAGCATCAGCCGCTTCAACGATAGAATCTTTACAGAATGGCGCAGGTACATAAATAACAGTCGCTGTTGCGCCTGTTTCTGCAACCGCTTCACGTACTGTATTGAAAACAGGTAAACCAAGGTGAGTTGTGCCGCCTTTACCAGGTGTAACACCACCAACCATTTGTGTACCGTATTCGATAGCTTGTTCTGAGTGGAAAGTACCTTGTCCACCAGTGAAACCTTGACAGATTACCTTGGTGTTTTTGTCGATTAGTACGCTCATGCGGCACCTCCGGCAGCTTTAACAACTTGTTTTGCAGCATCCGTTAAACTAGAAGCAGCGATGATATCTAAACCTGAGTTAGCCAATACTTCACGGCCAAGCTCTGCGTTTGTACCTTCTAAACGCACAACAACAGGAATGGTAACGCCCACTTCTTTAACAGCACCGATGATACCTTCAGCAATCATGTCACAACGAACAATACCACCAAAAATGTTAACCAAAACAGCTGCAACATTTGAGTCAGAAAGGATGATTTTGAATGCTTCAGCAACACGTTCTTTAGTTGCACCGCCGCCAACATCTAGGAAGTTAGCAGGAGAACCGCCATGCAAGTTAACGATATCCATGGTACCCATTGCTAGGCCTGCACCGTTAACCATACAACCGATGTTGCCATCAAGTGCTACATAGTTAAGTTCCCACTTAGCTGCTTGAGCTTCACGAGCATCTTCTTGTGAAGGATCGTGCATTTCTGTCAGCTTAGGCTGACGATAAGCAGCATTGCTGTCCATTGCGACTTTCGCATCAAGACAATGAAGGTTGCCGTCTTCTTTAATAACAAGCGGGTTAACTTCAATTAGTGCGATATCTTTTTCTTCGAACAATTTAGCCAAACCCATGAAGATTTGAGTGAATTGTTTGATTTGAACGCCTTTAAGACCAAGTTTAAACGCGATTTCGCGAGCTTGGTAAGGTTGAGCACCTACAAGAGGATCAATCTCAGCCTTAAGAATTTTTTCTGGTGTCTCTTCAGCAACCGTCTCGATTTCAACACCACCTTCAGTGGATGCCATGAAAACGACACGACGAGAGGCACGGTCAACAACTGCACCTAGGTACAATTCTTGAGCAATATCTGTACAGCTTTCTACCAAGATTTTGCTTACTGGTTGCCCAGCTTCATCTGTCTGATAAGTCACCAAATTTTGACCAAGCCATTTTTGAGCAAATGCTTTGATTTCATCTTTGGTTTTAACAAGCTTAACGCCACCTGCTTTACCGCGACCACCAGCGTGAACCTGACATTTCACAACCCATTCAGTACCGCCAATACGATCTGCAGCTTCAACTGCTGCCTGCGGAGTTTCCGCAGCATATCCTTCAGATACAGGTAAACCGTATTCAGCGAATAATTGTTTACCCTGATATTCATGCAAATTCATGGTTTTCTATCCGTTTTGTTTAAGAAAAAAGCCGCGCTTGGCAGCTTGATTTTGTTAGCCGATATCATAGAAACAACAACGGCGAGATACGAGTTAATCAAAGATTGACCCGCCTAGATCCGATTATACATCCAGTAGCAGACGCGTTGGATCCTCTAACATTTCTTTGATCGTAACCAAGAAACTAACCGACTCTTTACCGTCGATGATTCTATGATCATAAGAAAGTGCTAAATACATCATAGGTAAGATTTCCACCTTACCATTTACCGCCATAGGACGATCTTGGATTTTATGCATTCCTAAGATAGCACTCTGGGGTAGATTAATAATAGGCGTTGAAAGCAAAGAACCGAACACACCACCGTTTGTGATAGTGAAGTTACCGCCTTGCATATCTGCCATTGACAACTTACCGTCACGACCTTTAAGTGCAAGTGCTTTAATACCACCTTCGATGCCTGCCATACCCAAATTGTCACAGTCTCGCAATACAGGTGTAACCAAACCACGAGGGGTAGAAACCGCTATCGATATATCAAAATAGTTATGATAACAAATATCATCACCGTCAAGAGAAGCATTCACTTCAGGGAAACGTTTAAGGGCTTCGGTCACGGCTTTCACATAGAAAGACATGAAACCTAAACGAATACCGTGGCGTTTTTCGAACGACTCTTGATATTGCTTACGAAGATCCATGATGGGTTTCATGTTCACTTCGTTAAACGTCGTCAGCATCGCTGTGGAGTTCTTCGCTTCAAGTAGACGCGTGGCAATCGTTTTGCGCAAACGAGTCATAGGAACACGTTTTTCAGTGCGTTCACCAGCAGGCGCTGGCGCTTCAGTGGTTGCTTTAGCTGGAGCCGCGGCTTTACTTGGCGCAGACAATGATTTCTCAACGTCTTCTTTGGTCACACGACCGCCTTTGCCTGTGCCTTTAATGCTTGCAGCATCAATGCCTTTTTCTGACAATAAACGACGAACAGATGGGCTAAGTGCGTCATTTTCCGCACCACTTTCATTGTCATTATCACTACTGGCAGCAGGTGCATCAGCTTTGGCTGGTGCAGCGCCTGATGCGAAACTAGCAATAACTTGCTCGCCCATAACCGTTTCACCTTCTTGAGCAAGAATTTCGCTCAAGGTGCCATCGGCTGGCGCAACCACTTCTAAAACCACTTTATCGGTTTCAATATCAACTAAATTCTGGTCACGAGAAACCGCTTCGCCCGGTTGAACATGCCACGTTGCTATGGTTGCATCTGCCACTGATTCGGGCAGCACAGGTACTTTAATCTCCACTGACTCACCTTTATTGCTGGATTTATTACTGGATTTATTCTCTGTAGCTGGTGCACTTTGCTCTTTAGCTTGTGCCGCGCCAGCTCCCTCTTCAAATTTAGCAATGACTTGCTCACCTAATACCGTTGCACCTTCTTCATCAAGGATATCACTCAACACTCCATCAGCGGGCGCAACCACTTCAAGTACCACTTTATCGGTTTCGATATCAACCAAGTTTTGATCGCGAGTAACCTGTTCACCTACCTTTACATGCCACGTGGCAATTGATGCATCGGCCACAGATTCTGGCAATACCGGTACTTTAATATCTATTGACATACTGGATCCTTATTTAATAGTTAATGCATCATCAACCAAGTCTTTTTGTTGTTGGTTGTGAACAGAAATATATCCTACCGCAGGTGACGCTGATGCGTTACGACCGGCATAGTTAAGTTTTGCGCCGTTTGGAATAGCGGACCAGAAATGGTGTTGGCTGCAATACCAAGCGCCCTGGTTCTGTGGCTCTTCTTGACACCAAACCCAATCGGTAACATGTTTGAACTTTTCGACGATGGGTTCAATTTCAGCATGAGGGAACGGATATAACTGCTCGATACGTATGATCGCCACGTCATCTTGTTCACTCTTACGACGTTGATCAAGCAAGTCATAATAAACTTTACCCGAACACATCACGACGCGCTTGACCTTAGCGGCATCCATTTCGTCAATCTCATCAATCACGTTTTGGAATACACCAGTGGACAATTCTTCTAGTGAAGAAACCGCTAACGGATGACGCAACAATGACTTAGGCGACATCACGATCAATGGCTTACGCATTGGGCGTATAGCTTGACGGCGTAACATGTTAAATACCTGTGCAGGTGTTGAAGGCACACATACTTGCCAATTATGATCAGCACACATTTGTAAGAAACGCTCTAGACGTGCCGAGCTGTGCTCAGGACCTTGTCCTTCGTAGCCATGAGGAAGCAACATGGTTAAGCCGCACAAACGACCCCACTTCGCTTCACCTGAACTAAGAAATTGGTCTATCACCACTTGCGCACCGTTGGCGAAATCGCCGAACTGGGCTTCCCATATCGTTAAGGTGCCGGGTTCTGCCGTCGCATAACCAAATTCAAATGCTAACACTGCCGCTTCAGATAACACGGAGTCGTATATTTCCATGGTGCCTTGCTTTTCATGCAAGTGTGCCAAGGGCATATAAGTCTCACCATCTGATTGGCTGTGAAGCACAGCATGACGATGGAAAAAGGTTCCACGTCCAGAATCTTGTCCTGTCATGCGAATATCCAAACCACCATCAACTATCGAGGCGTAAGCAAGATTCTCCGCCATACCCCAATCGAGAGGTTTTTCCCCATCGATCATAGCTGTTCGGTCTTGATAGAGTTTACCGACTCGGGATTGCAACTTGATTCTTTCTGGGAAACTACACAGCTTCTGCCCCAATTCGCGTATTTTATCTACACTAATGGCGTTGTTGTAAGGCACATCCCAACTATGGCCCAAGTATGGTGTCCAATCTACCGAATGCTCTGTCATCGGACGCCACTCTTCCACCACACAGGCACCATGATCAAGTGCGGCGCGATAATCTGACACTAACTTATCTATTTCATGGGATTCGATAGAACCTTCAGCTAACAACTGCTCTGCATACAATTGACGCGGAACAGCATGCTTCTTGATCTTTTTATACATCACTGGCTGAGTTGCACTTGGCTCATCAGCTTCGTTGTGTCCGTGGCGGCGATAACAAACTAGGTCAATGACCACGTCACGTTTAAATTTGTTGCGGTAATCTAATGCCAATTTGGTCACGAACATAACCGCTTCAGGATCATCTGAATTCACATGGAATATAGGTGCCTGAACCATTTTCGCAATATCAGTACAGTACTGAGTAGAGCGTGTATCTTCGCTATTCGATGTCGTAAAGCCAACTTGGTTGTTGATAACGATACGCACCGTCCCGCCCACTTTAAAGCCGCGAGTTTGAGACATGTTAAATGTTTCTTGCACTACACCTTGGCCAGCAATCGCCGAGTCACCATGAATAGTAATAGGCAAAACAACTGAGCCATCCGTACAATTTCTGCGATCTAGACGAGCCCGCACCGAACCAATAACCACTGGGTTAACGATTTCTAAGTGAGACGGGTTAAATGCTAGCGCTAAATGCACGTTGCCACCCGGCGTAGCGTAATCTGAAGAGTAACCTGCGTGGTATTTAACATCGCCAGCACCTAAAGTGTTGTCATGCTTACCTGAGAACTCATCAAATAAAACGGAAGGGTTTTTACCTAGTACGTTTACCAGAACGTTAATACGTCCTCGGTGAGCCATACCAATAACCACTTCTTTGGTACCGTGATCGCCCGCGTGGCTAATTAAGCCTTTTAGCATCGGAACTAACGCATCACCACCTTCTAAAGAGAAACGTTTCGCTCCTGGGAATTTAGCCCCTAGGTATTTTTCCATGCCATCGGCAGAAATAAGACCTTTAAGAATCGATACTTTTTCATCGCGAGGGATTTGAGGTTTAGCTTGCACAGATTCAATACGGTCTTGTAACCAACGCTTTTGTTCAGTGTCGGTAATGTGCATGTACTCGGTACCGATAGAGCCACAATAGGTACGATTTAGTGATTTGAATAAATCACCCAACTTCATACTGTCTTGGCCTATGGCATACGAACCGATGTTGAATACTGTTTCAAAATCTTGTTCCGATAACGAATGATGCGATAACTCAAGATCGCGAACTCTCGGTTGTTTCCAAAGCTCTAAAGGGTCGAGGTTGGCATGCTGATGACCGCGAAAACGATAAGCATTGATAAGCTGTAATACTTTAACTTGCTTCTCGTCACTGGCATTAGATGTGCCTTTTGAAACCGTTCCTGCTCTAGCAACAGGGCCAAGTGCAGCTAATGCACGAAATTGGTCACGAATTTCACTGTGCTTGGTCTCAACCTCAGCGCCTTCAACCTTAGGTAATTTATCGAAAATAGCACGCCATTCATCGGATACGCTTTTTGCGTCATCGAGATATGCTTCGTATAATTCTTCTACATAAGCAGCGTTGCCACCAGCCATGTGAGAAGATTCCCACCATGCTTTCATCACGCTTTGTTGCATTGTTGTCCCTTGATTTGTAGTAAGACTCACAATTAAATGTGCTGCTGCACACGACCTTTAAAGGTTTGCGGATGCTCACCTTAAACTGCAGTTTGAAAACAAAAAAATAGCCACCCTGTTCGGGATGGCTATTTAGACATTATCATTCTGCAGACCTAACTTACAGAATTAAAAACTAAACAGCCCGCTGTAACAGCAACGACTTGATTTGGCCTATCGCTTTGGTCGGGTTTAATCCTTTTGGACAGACACTAACGCAGTTCATGATCCCGTGACAACGAAACACACTAAATGCGTCATCAAGATCACCTAAACGTTGTTCTGTTGCGGTATCACGGCTATCCGCTAAAAAGCGGTAAGCGTGTAATAAACCAGCAGGGCCGATAAACTTATCGGGGTTCCACCAAAACGAAGGACATGATGATGAACAACATGCACATAAAATGCACTCGTATAATCCATCTAACTTCTCACGCTCTTCAGGTGATTGTAAAAACTCACGCGCAGGAGGCTGGTTATTATCATTAATTAAGAATGGCTTAATTTTTTCGTACTGATTGTAAAACTGAGATAGATCGACGACTAAGTCACGTACCACTGGCATGCCCGGTAAAGGGCGTACGATGATCTTCTTACGGCCAAACGTAGACAGCGGCGTGATACACGCCAAACCATTTTTACCGTTCATGTTCATACCATCAGAGCCACAAACGCCCTCACGGCAGGAACGACGGAAGGACAACGTTGGATCTTTTTCTTTCAACGCGATAAGTGCATCAAGCACCATCATGTCTTGACCTTCTTCAACCTCAAGCGTGTAGTCTTGCATACGAGGAGCATTGTCTACATCTGGGTTATAGCGATAAACAGAAAATGATAATTGCATATGCTGCACTCCTCTTAGTAAGTTCTGGCTTTCGGTGGGAAAGCCTCACGTAGTTTAGGTGTCATATTTACGTCACGTTTCAACATTTTGTCGCCTTCAGGCAAGTAAACGGAGTGACATAACCAATTCGCGTCATCACGGTCTGGGAAATCGAAGCGACTGTGTGCACCACGACTTTCTGTACGGAAGTTTGCTGCAACAGCCGTGCTGTATGCCGTTTCCATCAAGTTGTCTAATTCTAGGCACTCAATACGCGCAGTGTTGAAATCGCTACTCTTGTCATCTAAACGAGCATTTTTCAAACGCTCACGAATTTCGCCGAGCTCTTTCAGACCTTCAGCCATGGCATCGCCTTCTCGGAATACAGAGAAGTTAAGCTGCATACATTGCTGCAAGTCTTTCTTGATTTGAACCGGATCTTCACCTTTACCCGCTTCGGAGTTTTCCCAACGGTTAAAACGCGTTAATGCTGCGTCGATGTCATCAGCTGTGGCTTCACGGCTTTCAATTTCATCGATTGCTTTGCCAAGGTGTAAACCTGTCGCACGACCAAATACCACCAAATCAAGCAATGAGTTACCACCAAGGCGGTTTGCACCATGCACAGATACACATGCAATTTCACCGCAGGCGAATAAGCCTTGAATCGGTTTTTCATTGCCTTGGGCATCAATACTTAATGCTTGTCCATTTACGTTAGTCGGAATGCCACCCATCATATAATGACACGTAGGAATCACGGGGATGGGCTCTTTTACCGGATCAACGTGAGCGAAAGTACGCGACAATTCAAGGATACCTGGTAAGCGTGACTCGAGTACGTCTTTACCTAGATGATCAAGTTTCAATTTCAAATGCGGACCTAAAGGACCGTCAAATCCACGACCTTCGCGGATCTCCGTCATCATCGAGCGGGCAACAACATCACGACCAGCTAAATCTTTCGCGTTAGGTGCATAACGTTCCATGAAGCGCTCACCGTCTTTATTCAGAAGGTAACCCCCTTCACCACGACAACCTTCGGTCACTAATGTACCTGCGCCTGCTATACCGGTCGGGTGGAATTGCCACATTTCCATGTCTTGCATGGGCACACCAGCACGTATCGCCATACCAACACCGTCACCAGTATTGATGTGAGCATTGGTGGTAGAAGCGAAGATACGTCCTGCGCCACCGGTTGCTAATACGACTGCTTTTGATTTGAAGAAAACCACTTCGCCACTTTCAATGTCGATAGCGGTACAACCAACAACGTCACCGTCTTGGTTTTTCACTAAATCAAGTGCATACCACTCACTGAATACTTTCGTTTTATTCTTTACGTTTTGTTGATACAACAAATGCAATAACGCATGGCCTGTTCTATCAGCTGCAGCCGCAGTACGTGCACCCTGCTCGCCGCCAAAATTCTGTGATTGGCCACCAAAAGGGCGTTGATAAATTTTTCCGTTTTCGAAACGTGAAAAAGGTAACCCCATGTTTTCCATTTCAATAATGGCTTCAGGGCCGGTTTTGCACATGTATTCAATAGCGTCTTGATCACCAATGTAATCTGACCCTTTAACGGTGTCATACATGTGCCATTCCCAGTTATCTTCATGGGAGTTACCTAAGGCGACCGTAATACCGCCTTGAGCTGACACAGTGTGTGAACGGGTTGGGAATACTTTTGATAATAACGCGCAAGACTTTCCTGACTCGGAAATTTGTAATGCAGCACGCATACCTGCACCGCCAGCACCAATTACAACCGCATCATACTCGTGAACTGGAATACCCATTTATAGACCCCACAAAACAAATAAACCCACAGCAACATATACAAACGCTACTAGGTTAATAAAAAATTGCACAACGGCGCGAAGGCCTGTTGATTTAACGTAATCGGTTAGCACTTGCCAAAAACCGATTCTGATATGCAGCATCACTGATACCAGTGCTGCAAAAGTGAATACTTTCATGGCTAAATATGAAAACAAACCGTGCCAGATTTCGTAAGTCACTGTCGGGGTGCTAAGGAAAAACCACAGCATATAAAACGTAAACGCGGTCATAATGATCGCAGTTGCACGTACGGTGACATAATCTTGTACACCATCGCGCTTAAAATTCGCTTGGTTAGTTAGCATAATAAAACTCCTACAACGACGGTCAGTACAATCCACAAACCAATAACAATCTTCGCGCTATTGTTGCCTGACTCAAGTTCTTCCCAATGCCCCATGTCCATCACTAAATGACGTAAGCCGCCAAGTATATGATAAGTCAGTGCTGAGATAGTACCGATTGCGATTATCTTACCGATAACTCCTGACATTTGTTCTTGCACAAATGCAAAACCGTCTGGAGAAGATACAGATTCCGCCCAAGCCCAAATCACAAACAACAACGCAAAAAACATTGCGACGCCCGTTATGCGATGAAGGATAGATGTTATAGCTGCAGGGGGAAAACTGATTGTATTTAGTTGTAAATTAACTGGTCTCTGCTTTTTCACGTTTTGATGCCTGTTTTACCCGTAGGTTGTCTAGTCATTGTTTGGAAATGTGTTGCACATAACCAATCGCTTAAAGATACATGTGTCCTGCCGCCCATCCTGTTAGCAAATTGTAAACAATTTGTTGCTATAATTATTCTTGTTAACAAGAGCTAGACGACAAGCAGGAGTATATCCAGCAGCGCCAATAAATACAATTGTTGTTCGTTATTAACGGCTTATAATCAAGCATAAATTACATGCATAATTACGGTGAATATTTAGGGTAGAATAGAAGTGAATAATTATTAAGCAAAAATGGTTTTAAATTGACTTCTGGCGTCAACCTGAGTACAAATAGCGCCAATTTTCCCCGATAAACATCATATAATGCGGCTTATCGCAAACAGAACTTTTCTGAGGAGAGCAATACATGGCAGACAATAAAGCCACTTTGAAAGCAGGTGACAAAGTAGTCGAACTTCCGATTCTATCTGGCACTGCAGGGCATGATGTAATCGATATTCGTACGTTGGGGTCACAGGGGTATTTCACTTTCGATCCGGGCTTTATGGCGACAGGTTCATGTGAGTCGTCGATTACATACATCGACGGAGCTAAAGGTATTTTATTACACCGCGGCTACTCAATTGAAGATTTAGCCCGCGACTCTGATTACATAGAAGTGTGTTACATGTTGTTACATGACAAAACACCGACTACCCAAGAGTATCGTGACTTTAAAGATACGATTACCCGCCATACTTTGGTTCACGATCAAGTTAATAACTTCTTCCGTGGCTTCCGTCGTGATGCGCATCCAATGGCGATGTTGTGTGGCACTGTAGGTGCGATGGCCTCTTTCTATCACGATGATTTAGATATTTCGGACCCAGAGCAACGTTTACGTAGCGCATATCGTCTTGTGGCTAAGATGCCGACATTGGTTGCAATGTGTTACAAATACAACATCGGCCAGCCGTTTGTTTATCCGCGTAATGACCTTTCTTATGCGGAAAACTTCCTAAATATGATGTTCTCTGTGCCAGCAGAAAATTACAAAATCAGCCCGGTCGTTTCACGTGCTGTTGATAGAATTTTCACTTTGCATGCTGACCATGAGCAAAATGCATCTACCTCTACCGTGCGTTTAGCTGGTTCATCAGGTGCTAACCCTTATGCTTGTATCGCCGCAGGCGTTGCATCACTTTGGGGACCTGCCCATGGTGGGGCTAACGAAGCATGTTTAAACATGCTGCAAGAGATTGGTTCAGTAGACCGTATCCCTGAATTTATTGACCGTGCGAAAGATAAAAATGACCCTTTCCGTTTAATGGGCTTTGGTCATCGGGTTTACAAAAATTTCGATCCCCGTGCAACGGTCATGCGTGAAAGCTGTCACGAAGTGTTGGCTGAATTGAATATCGATGATCCTTTGTTAAACGTCGCTATGGAACTAGAGCGCATCGCCCTAAGTGACCCGTACTTCGCTGAAAAGAAATTATTCCCGAACGTAGATTTTTACTCAGGTATTATTCTTAAAGCCATCGGTATTCCGACTAACATGTTTACCTGTATTTTTGCCCTAGCAAGAACCGTAGGGTGGGTATCACATTGGCACGAAATGTTGAGCCAACCAGGTCAGAAAATCGGTCGACCTCGCCAACTTTATACCGGTGAAGCACAGCGTAAATATAATAAAATCGAAAAATAACTCTCGATGTTATAAACAAAAATAGCGCCAATTGGCGCTATTTTTTTATTTCAAATAAGGTGACGATGAAAACAGACACCTCTATTTTTTAGACATCCTTAATACTATTTTAGCATGGCTAATAACTCTTTGGTTTTAGCTTGCATCAATTGAATGTCACCACGAGACTCAACATTCAAGCGAACAACTGGCTCAGTATTAGACTTACGCAAATTGAAACGCCATGCATCAAACTCAAGACCAATCCCGTCTGTGTAATCCACTACATTGGCTTTTTCTTCATAGGCCTGCAAGATATTAGCAATCGAGGCATCGGGATCCTGCAATACTGAATTAATCTCCCCTGATGATGGGAACGCGGCAATACGTTGAGCAACCATTTTAGAAAGTGGTTTCTGCTGTAAACATAAAAGCTCTGCCACTAACAACCAAGGGATCATCCCTGAGTCGCAATAGGCAAAATCACGGAAGTAATGATGAGCACTCATTTCTCCGCCATACACAGCATCATCCGCGCGCATACGTTCTTTAATAAAGGCGTGCCCTGTCTTGCTTTTAATCGGCACACCACCGGCACGTTTGACTATATCTTCGGTATTCCAGTATACACGTGGATCATAAATGACCTTTGCCCCGGGATCTTTTTCAAGAAATGCCTGCGCCAACAGACCAACAATATAATAACCTTCAACAAATTCACCGGTTTCGTCAAACAAGAAACAACGGTCAAAGTCACCATCCCAAGCAATCCCCATATTAGCTTGGTGTTGTATTACTGCGTTGGCCGTATCTGCACGGCTTTCTGGTAGCAAAGGGTTAGGAATGCCGTTTGGGAACGTTCCGTCTGGTTGATGATGAATTTTAATAAATTCAATCGGTACACCTTTACTCACAAGTCCGGCTTCTATCGCATCTAGCGCTTTGCCGGCGGCACCGTTGCCCGCGTTCACCACTAATTTAAGCGGCGTCAACCCATCGCTGTTAACATAGCTCAACATATGTTCAACATAAGCATCCATGATGGACAATGTTGAATATTGACCACTTCGCTGTAACTTTTCAGGACAGATACTACATTGTCCCTGTATGAAGTCATCATCGGAAACGAAACGGTTAACGTAATGCTGCAAGCCTGCTTCGACATCTGAGTCATTATAACTCTCAGCTAACGCCTGCACGGCAAATAAGCCCGTATCACCACTGACTGGACGCGAACCTTCTTTGACCAGCTTCATACCGTTATAATCAATTGGATTATGACTGGCTGTTACTTCTATTCCGCCGTCCACTGCAAGGTGCTTGGTAGCGAAATAGATCTCTTCTGTGCCTGTCATGCCTAAATCAGTTACCCGGCACCCTCCATCAATCAAACCAGCGCTTAAAGCGAGTTTGAGCGGTTCGGAAGTCAGGCGTACATCCCCGCCGACCACAACCGTCTTGGCACTGAAATGTTCAGCGAACGCACGGCCAATACGATATGCCACGCGTTCGTCAAGTTGTTCAATCAACTTACCGCGTATATCGTAGGCTTTAAAACAGGTTATCTTCATACAGTTATCTTCCTAATTCGTGAACGATTACTTAGTTTCAACACGACCATAGCGGTCTGAAAAGCGCACTATGTCATCTTCCCCTAAATAGGTTCCTGATTGCACTTCGATGAGCTCTAACGGTATACGTCCTGGATTTTCTAGCGCATGCACCACACCAACGGGAATATAAGTTGATTGGTTTTCACATAACAATAGCGTCTCATCGCCATTGGTCACTTTCGCGGTCCCAGCCACAACAATCCAATGCTCAGCACGATGATGATGCATTTGCACAGACAGCTTTTCTCCTGGTTTTACGGTGATACGCTTCACCTGAAAACGCTCACCGTTGTCGATAGAGTCATAACTGCCCCAAGGGCGAAAGACTTCTCGGTGAAATTCAAACTCAGGACGTTTATCTGCTTTAAGTTTATTTACCACATTCTTGATATTTTGTACTTTGTCTTTATGGGCGACCAAAACCGCATCTTTGGTTTCAACCACAACCACATCGTCCAAGCCAACCACTGAAATAAGTCGCTGTTCTGCATTTATATAGCTGTTATGCACATCGTCTAAAATAGCGTCACCAATAATAACATTCTGATTTTCATCTTTGACTTTTGCTGTTTCCCACAACGAAGACCAACTTCCTACATCGCTCCACCCTGCATCTAAGGGCACGACGGCAGCAGCATCTGTCTTTTCCATGACAGCATAATCAATTGAGTCATCAGGACAGGTAGCAAATATCTCAGCGTCAACCCGCACAAATTCCAAATCAGGGGTTTCGGTAGCAATTGCGCGCTTGCAGATATCGAGCATATCCGGTGCATATTTTTCCAGCTCTTGTAGGTAACGGCTGGCCTTAAATAAGAACATGCCACTGTTCCAAAAATAATTACCTGAATCAACATATTGCTGAGCCGTGGCTAAATCTGGCTTTTCAACGAACTCGGCGACATCAAAGCCTACCTCGGTATTGGCAACTTTGTCACCACTACGAATATATCCGTAACCAATATGCGCACTGTCTGGCACGATGCCGAATGTGACTAATTTACCTTGCTCTGCCAATACTTCCGCCTGAGCAATCGCTTTGTGGAACGCGGCAGTATCATTAATTAAATGATCAGCGGCCAAAACAAGCAAGGTAGGGTCTTCGCCGTTTAACGACGCGTGAAGCGCAGCGAGTGCAATGGCGGGGGCAGTATTACGACCCATAGGCTCGAGTAAAATGCCGCCATGCTGGATATTTTGCTGTCTTAATTGCTCAGCAACAAGGAAGCGATGAGAGTCGTTACATATTACAATGGGTTGTTCCGCTTGGGTACCATCAAGGCGAGCCACAGTATCTTGCAACATGGTCAAGTCTGAAGTTAATCGCAGAAATTGCTTCGGCAGCGCCGCACGAGATTTTGGCCATAATCGGCTTCCGCTACCACCAGCTAAAACGACAGGTTTCATTTCATTTTCCTTTTTATTATCTAAACTAATTACGACTAAATTGATCTGTATGGATGGTATTAAAACCATCCCCTATATTCAACGAACTAACGATTTATATCGCCTAAATACCGAAAATAAATGATGTTTCTGTTATCTAGCTTAACCGCACCCATGCTGGGCACGAAATCAATCAAACCACAATGGCTTGCAAAAAGTATACCTTGCCCTGATATACTAGCGTTTAACAATTCAATACAGCGGTCTACCATGAGTCAATTCTCCCAACGCTTCGGCGGAACCCAACGTTTATACGGTGTCAATGAAACTGAAATTCTTCGTAGCGCCCATGTTTGCGTTATTGGTATTGGCGGCGTTGGTTCGTGGGTAGCAGAAGCTCTTGCCCGCAGTGCAGTGGGTCATATTACGCTGATTGATCTAGACGATATTTGTGTCACCAATACCAACAGGCAAATACATGCCTTGCAAAACACCGTGGGCGAAGCAAAAGTCGACGCCATGCGCGAACGCATCTTGCAGATCAATCCTGAGTGCCGGGTTGATGTGCTGGAAGACTTTGTGACGCCTGATAATGTTAAGCAGCTACTGACACAAGATATGTCCTATGTGGTGGAAGCCACTGATAGTGTAAAAGCGAAAGCCGCCATGGTGGCACACTGTAAACGCAGCAAAATCCCGATAATAACCATTGGTGGTGCCGGCGGACAAATCGACCCAACGCAGATAGCTGTGGCTGACTTAGCAAAGACGATTCAGGATCCTCTGGCGGCAAAACTGCGTTATATACTGCGCAAGGAATACGGTTTTACCACCAATCCAAAGCGTCGATTTGCAGTGGAGTGTGTATTTTCTACCGAACAACTGCGCTACCCCCAAGCCGACGGCTCAGTGTGCCAGACTAAAAACCTGACCAACGGCAGTGTAAAACTTGATTGCAATAATGGCTTTGGCGCATCAGTGGCAGTGACTGCGACATTTGGATTTGTTGCTGCTGCTCGCGTTATCCAGAAGCTCACGGCACAAAAGCAAAACCCGCAGCCAAGAACGATTAGCCTCGAAGAAAATATTTTATAATACCGCCTACCCTTGGACCTTATTTCAATTCCTGTTCTCTTTGGTGGGCGTATAACTTTGTATTACGGTATTTTTTAATATCTAGGTACACACACACTAGCAGCCAAATCCCAATGGCACATAAAATAAACAGGGTATTCTCTGCCAATTTCATGATCTCTTCGCTGAGTACCGTGGTTGCGAATATTAATCCGAGGTAATAAGGCAAGTTCAGCAAACCGGCTAAAAAAACCACTTTGAACGGCCTGCGCTGAGCACCTTGATTGAACATATAAAATGCCAACGAATTAATGTGGATCATTGCGACTAATAGATACTTAATTGAGGATTTACGATTTATAGGTGTTTTCTTTTCATGCTGAGCAAATCGTTTTCCCATATAGTAATTGAGCATAGAGCCAAGCGTTGCCGCCGTTACCATTGCCAAGGTTAAATACAAGATGTCGTTCCATTGTGGCTTGGCCAATACCACTAATAAGACCGCAAAAAATTGTCCGGGAAAGTAGAAGCCAACGTAAACAATCGATTCGAGTAAAATAATCGCTAGAATCAGCCAGTACAAATATCCATCAAAGCGCGCTTTTAATGATTCCAGTAACTCAATACCAGGTGGAATGATGTCCACATGAATAAGAAATGACATTAAGCCCAAAACAAGTAAAGCTGAAAACGGTAGTAAGGATGAATAGCGCATAATCAATAATTTAGCTTTAAACAGACAATAATTTACGCCTAATCAACGATTTGAGATCAACTTAAGTTGTTTTTGCCTGCAACTCCCCCTAGCATAGCTATATTCTTTCGAAAAATTAGAAACCTAATGTATCGTGCGAAAACGACCATAGAGCAATGGCGCATCCTGCAAGCTGTTGTAGACTTCGGTGGCTATGCCCATGCCGCTAATAAATTAAATAAAAGTCAATCTTCTTTAAATCATGCGGTGGCTAAGCTTCAAGATCAGCTAGGGGTAAAACTATTAGAAGTGAAAGGTCGTAAAGCCTTTTTAACGGAAGCCGGCGAAGTGATGTTACGTCGGTCTCGTCACCTTACCCAGAACGTACAAGATTTAGAGGAGTTAGCGGGGAATATTAATCAGGATTGGGAGCCTGAAATTACCGTAGCGGTAGACTTAGCATACCCTAAAAAGTTGCTTTATCCCGTTCTAAACGCATTTTACCCTGAAAGTCGCGGCAGCCGGTTGCGGATCATCGAAACCGTGTTGACTGGTACCGAAGAAGCAATCACTCAAGGCTGGGCAGATTTAGCGATATCGCCTATTATGCCTAAAGGTTTTTTAGGCGAGCCAATAGCAGAATGCTCCCTTTACCCTGTATGTCACCCAGAGCACGAACTCGCTTCACTAGAAGGCCCTATAGATCCAAACGAGTTACAGCAACACCTGCAACTCGTCATCAAAGATACATCGCGCACACCAAGTGAAAAACAAGGCTGGCTTAAATCAGAACAACGCTGGACCGTAAGTACATTTGAAACAGCGGTTGACTTACTATTAGAAAACATTGGATTTTGCTGGCTACCTGATTTTATCGTCGAGCATTTAATTGAGTCAAAGGCCCTACACAGGCTACCGATAAAAGGCAGTAGTTTCAGGCCGTTAATATGTTATGTGGTTAAGCCTAAACCTGATTCTTGCGGCCCAGGTACAAACTTGCTATATCAAACGTTAATCAAGCAAAGTCCTTTTAATACCCAGTTTATAGAAAAATAATGTCCAATTTGGAGACCGAAATGCAAATGACCCGTGAAGAATTAACACAATTGATGATCGACAGCGCACAAAATGCCATCGAAACCACAGAACAAGAATTTGCTGTCGTTCTCGATGAGAGCGAACAGAGTTTAGCCGTCGTCGACGATGTCATTTTAAGTTGGTTGGGTAAATACGAATCTGAAGCATTAGAAGAAAATGCAGTATTTACTATCTGCAATATATACGGCGCCTATGTTGGCGAGTTATTTCGTCGGAAAATAGGCGGTTTTTGGAAATATGACGAATCAGATAAACGCGCCCCTTATGTCGTATTAGAGTACGCTGGCAACACCTATGCTTTTGCTGGTATTTGTTATCAACGTTTGGTAAATGACAGCCAAATCAGTGTTAAAAACTACTTTGAACAAGCTGTAGCTAACAATCGCCAATAATTGTATTCAATAAGATGCTGATTAGGTTCTTACCCGTCCCCGCCTGATCAGCAGATTAGCATCACACCAGTACTTAATTTATTTGGCGATATCAGTTGATGGCACCGATGGTTTTGACCAATCAAGGCTCAACAAAGCTAAGTGTTGATTGTTTTTTATCCAGTATATGTAAATACTATCCAGCAAAATGGTGACGGCAATCAGCCAAGAAAAACTCCAGTTTTGCTTAGAAGCCATCAGTATATGAAAGGCAATGTCGGTCACTAGGCTTAACAGTATTAATGGCTTAATCAGAGTAAATAAAACGCCTGCGCGACCATCCCATAGTTTTGCCCTAAAGCTTATTAATAACACCACCAAAAAGCTTGGTAGCGCGATCAGCAAACTGCTATAAAAATAACTGTTATGAGGATAAAATAAGACTAACAATGCCCCGCTATCTTGACGAAAGGTAAGAGATGCAATAAATACCCATATTGGCCGGCAAATATAGAACAAACACCAAAGCAGTGCTTTAGATGGCTTGATACGCCCAGCATCGTCGTAATATTTAAGGGGAAGCAATAAACGCATAGAATTCTGTTTATTCAGCCAAAGCTAGGGATTTAGCAAAATGATGGCTGGAAATAACAAACCCTTCACGTAAATAAAATTTATGTGCAGAAAAACGCTGCACACCAGAGTCAAGATGCAGCTGGTCGCAATCGTGTTGCAATGCATACTGTTCTAGCCATTTAAGCATAGCCCCACCAACCCCCATTGAACGCTGATTTTCATTAGTGATTAAATCATCCACGTATAAATGTTTACCCCAAGCAAGCTTTTGTCCAAGACTGAACCCAGCAAGACCACAAATATTTTGCCCATAGACTGCTTGTAATAGTTGATAGCCGTTTGCTTGTTGTTGACGCGTTTGTAGTAAAAATTCCTTGAGGGTAAGATGCAAACGAAGCTGATGCATTAATGGGAAGCAGCGTGCTAGCTGTTCTTGAGTATTCACAATACTGCAAATTATCTGTGTCATGTCACTTTGACTCATCTTTATCAGAAAGTGAATCGCGCATATCCGCTAGCACCTCCTCGATATCAGAGAATCCCTCGACGGATAAATAAATACTCATTTGGCTCTCAATCAAAACTTGTTCGCCTACCGCAGCGATGAATTGCGTATCATTCAAGGCGCTTTGTATTCGTTCAAAAAATTCTCGGGCCAACGCTTCGTCAATGCTGCGCAAACACACCACAAATTGTTCACTGCCCACCCGGCCAACTACATCTTCTTCCCGGGTGACTTTATGTAAGCAATAGGTCACAGCTTGTAACGCTCTATCACCGGCGATGTGGCCATGTTTACTTTGCACATCTCGCACATTACTAATATTAATAAGCGCCAAGGCATTCGTTCGCCCATTTTGCGCTTGTGGCAAACGACGCATCATGCCGATCACTGCTCGCTCGTTAAACAAGCCGGTTAATGTGTCGCTGCTGACACTTTTGATATAGCGTTTGACGACCAAGAAATAGACCCCAGCTAACAGTAAAATAAATCCGAGGCTTAATATCACAATAGAACGATATTTCTGCACCGCTTGCTGCTCTAATTCGGTTTCTAGCGAGGTAATTTGACTATGTAAATTTGCCACGCCGAGCACTCGGCCTGAACGCTGCTGATCTAATATTTGCTTGTTAGCTAAACGTGTATATAAATCAAATATTTTTTCGGCGCTCTCAAGGTTATTAGTATAGAAATAGGCATTTGCCATCACCCAAAGGTAATCACGTCTGGCTAAAAATTTCTTGTGTTGGGGCTCACTTAACGCTTCTTGCTCTGCTAAAAAATCCTCTACGCACTGGGTGTCTTTATCATAAATACATAATGCCACGCCATAAAGCTTGGCATTGCGATGAATGATATCGCTGCTGACCTTAGGTAGATAAAAATGTAGTTTTAGCAAACTATTACGTAAATGATCATAGTCTTCTAAACGGAAATAATAACGACTTTCAGCATAATGTAACCATGCATTGGTTAACGGGGTATTCACACTTAAATTGGCACGCCTAAATATTTCAATATTTTGTTTAGCTGCCACGACATCGCCACTGGCCATATTAGCGCTGATGGCACTAATCAGTGTCGCTAATTGGTTGTTCGTTGCATAGACCTCAAGCCCCATATAATAAGACTTCAAGTATTGCTCAGCCGCGAGTTCATTTTGTCCTATACTGCCGTAGAGCAGACCGATATTGTTATGGATATGCGCTACCGCAGCAATATCATCCAACTCAACAAACTTTTCCAATAATGAGTACAGCTTACCTAACTTCACTGAAATATCGGTGGTTTTCTGATTACATACCGTGATGAGTCCTAGTTGTGCACTCAGATAAATATCGGAATAACGATCCCTTGCCAAAGATTCCGCCTGAGCATAATAATCACAGCGCTGGGGGTTCTCTTGAACATCCAGAATAAAGCCAAGTTGATACACAGCCCCCGCATAAAGGGCACTGCTTTTATCTATGGTGTTATCGTTAAATAGCCCATTTAAAATGTCACGAGCCTGCTCATATTGGCCAACACAGATCAAAGAATGCGATTTGATCAGCCGCAGCCTATCCTGTTGGCCTTTAATGATTTCGTCGGAGGCGAGGTAAGTATCGAGGGCAGAATTGATATCGCTTTTTGGGCAATCATAGGTGGCAGCTTGCGCGGCAATAATAAATTTTTCGACTTCTTCACTATGCTCAGCATAGGCATAAGACGTACAAAGCCAAAAAAAGACGTTTATCGCCAACAACCCTTTCACAAAATCACCAACCACTTAGACTAAAGGAGGGGATAAACCATAGTGTTTAAGAAAAATTTTATCCACCATTAAATTAACTGAACTGCACACTTATCGTGCAATCAGGCGATAAAATTGATCTAATGCACGGCAACTTGCAACAAGTGGTTGAAAATCAACCACTAAACGTTCTGCAGCGCACTGGCGTAAGCAAACACTGCAGGCGCTCCGCCGGTATGCCAAAAGAGTACGTTGCTGTCAGCACTAAACTGTTTACGGCGGATCATATCGATTAATCCCCCCATCGCGCGCCCTGTATAAACGGGGTCGAGTAAAATCCCCTCGTACTGAGCACACAAGGCGATGGCTTCACGTTCTAGCTCTCCAACCACACCGTAACCCTGACCGATGTAATCATCAATTAGATGCAATTCATCAATTGAGCCCTGATAATCAATCGCTAGCGTATGTGCACTTTGCTCTATCAACGCCTGTAGTTGGCATTTGTAACTGTCTTTACCCATTTCATCTTTGTCTATATTGATACCAATTATGTTACTTTTTCCTTTATGGATATGCTGCCCAAGCACTAACCCGCAATGCGTCGCGCCAGAGCTTGACGCAAATACGATATCAGAAAAATCTAATGTCTCATGTGATGACTCGCACTGTGACATCAATTCAGAATAAGCCTGGATAAAACCAATAGCTCCTGTCGTATTCGAACCACCGTAGGGTACAACATATGGTTTTTTTCCTTGGCTGAGCAGTTCATTAACCAATTTTGGAATATCTTCGCCTTTGCGTTTTTCACCGCTCCAATGAATATGCGCCCCAAAAAGCACATCAAGCAGCAAGTTTCCATTGGCCATATTGGGTGCTTGACCACCTAGTACTAAATGACAGCCTAAACCCAATTTTGCAGCGCCTGCTGCCGTTTGGCGACAATGATTGGATTGGGCTGCTCCAGCAGTAATCACGCAATCACAACCTTGTGCCACTGCATCTGCCAGTAAATACTCAAGCTTACGAGTTTTATTGCCACCTAAGGCTAAGCCAGTAAGATCATCTCGTTTAATATAAATTTGAGGGCCGCCCAGATGAGCCGAAAGACGGGCTAACTTATGAATGGGGGTCGGAAATACCCCCAATTCAACTTTATTTATTGTATTTAGTGACATTATTGGCCTCTGAGGACATCGCAAAAATAAAACCTAACATGGCAGGTTTGCGTCTTTTACCAGGAAATATTTTCCCCATTAGCGTAAGAAAGTGAACCGCTATTAGTAAGGGTTAACGGCTGAATACGCAAGGCAATGGCGGCGCGTGCAGTGACAGGTAAACATCGCCGCCGTAGTTAGCCATCTCGGTTTGCACATGACCTGTGCTTTACTTCCAGTCAGCTCGTCAGACGTATTACGACAAAGTGCGTAGACCTGATGTCCTTGGGCAAGATAATACTTAACAAATGCTAAGCCTATCCCGCGGTTGGCACCGGTATTAACAAGGTTTGACATTGCTGACCTCCTTTCACAAACACTGCGCAAACTCGTTCTTAAAAAACGATACTCGGGTCGGCTAATATTCGTTTTAAGTCTTCCGGAGTATCAATCCCTGCTGGAGGCGTCTTTCGAGCGATATCCACGTGGATTTTTTCGCCATGCCATAACACTCGCAATTGTTCTAAAGATTCAATTTGCTCTAAGCCTGACGGTGACATATTAACGTATTGCTTAATGAAACCTGCGCGGTAAGCATAAATCCCCACATGGCGGAGATAGTAATCACCAATTTCGTCTATGCTATCCTCATCTAAAAAACGCGCACGATCATAAGGGATCGTCGCTCGAGTGAAGTACATAGCGTAGCCCTGTTTATCCAAGACGACTTTTACTGCATTAGGGTTAAATGCTTCTTCTACATCAACTATTTTTACCGCCAAGGTGGCCATTTCAGCTTGTTGATGATGATGCAAGTTTTCGGCGACCTGCTGAATATTTTCAGCTGGAATAAACGGCTCATCACCTTGCACATTAACCACTATCTCTTGGGCAAGCATGTTCTGCATGTCAACCACTTCTGCCAGTCGCTCCGTCCCAGACTCATGATGGGCGCCGGTCATACAGTATTGCCCACCAAAATCGCTGACCACTTTTGCAATACGCGCATCGTCTGTGGCAACAATCACATTTGACGCACCTGACTCCATCGCCCTTTGATACACGTGCTGCACCATAGGTTTGCCATTAATTTCAACCAGCGGCTTACCTGGAAATCGAGACGATGCATAACGTGCGGGGATGATCACATTAAAGTTCATAGGGCAGCCTTACTTGGTGATTTTTTCTAATTCTTCACTGGATAACACCAGAGCCTCTGTTTCAAGCAGCACTGGAATATGTTGCTCAATTGGGTAAGCCAAACGGTCAAATCGGCAAACCAAACGTTCATTTGCGTCGGTTGGCTTATCTAAAATAAGCGTCCCCTTGCATACAGGACACGCTATTATCTCAAGTAATTTTTTATCAAATGCCATATTCATCTCACTTTTTATTGCGTAATTTGGTTAACAATTGCTGTTCAAAATCTGTATCAAGCTTGGCATTAACGGGTAAATACCACCAGTCTTCATGCGCAAAAGGTCGGCACTTAACAGCATCTTTTTCGGTCATCAGCACACGTTCTTGAGGCAAATCGCCTTTTTCGAATTGATGATGATCAACAAAACTCAAGCACTGTTTTAACGTGACGCCCTGTTGCTCAAGTAATTCGTAAAAGCGCTGCGGATGACCGATACCCGCAGCGGCAACAACTGGCGATTTAAGCGCATTTAGTGCTAAGCGCTGCGTCGACTGCTTTACATTGATGAGTTGTCCTGGAACGAGTTGCATCAAGTATTCGTTAGTTGATGCCCCCTCCCCGTTGATGACCACAAAATCAACATTTTTTAGTCTAGCGGTTGGTTCTCTTAGGGGGCCTGAGGGCATTAAAAATTGGTTTCCGGTACGGCGTTTACCGTCCATTACCACAATTTCAATATCCCGCTGCAACGCATAATGCTGCAAGCCATCATCGCAAATAATTACGTCGCAGTGGTGCGTGTCAATTAGAAACTGTGCGCCTCTGGCGCGCTTAGGGTCGACCACCATAGGGCATGTTACATGTTGACGCATGAGTACTGGCTCATCACCCACTTGCTCTGGCTGACTGTCTTGGGTGACGCTGCACGGGTAGCTTTCGGATTGTCCTCCGTAACCTCTACTTAATACCCCTGGGTGATAGCCGTTGGCCGCTAAAAATTTTGCTAAATGCACCACTAAGGGTGTTTTTCCGTTACCACCAACACTGATATTACCGACGATAATGACCTGCGCTGACACTTTAACAGATGTTTTAAAACCGAGTAAAAATGCCCCACGACGCAAACGAGATATTAGCCAAAATAACCAGGTTAAGGGCAACATCAATATGATAATTGGCCACTTATACCAAGGCTGCTGGTACCAAACACGTTCGATCCATCTCACGCGACGGTTTGTCCATCACCAAACTGCAGCTTGTGTAGCTGAGCGTAAGCACCGTCGTGTGACAACAATGATCCATGATCGCCCTGCTCTAATATACGCCCTTTTTCTATGACTAATATCTGATCAGCGCTTTCGATCGTCGACAGGCGGTGAGCGACAACGATACTGGTACGATCTTGTTGTAACGTCTCTAACGCATCCTGAATCAGCCTTTCTGATTCCGTATCCAAGGCTGATGTAGCCTCATCTAAAATAAGCACAGGTGCATCTAACAAAACCGCTCGAGCAATCGCTAAACGCTGGCGTTGCCCTCCTGAAAGCATCAAGCCATTTTCACCTATTAAGGTTTCCATGCCCTGGGGCAATTGTTCGATAAATTCTAACGCGTGAGCTGTTTTTGCAGCTGCTAACACTTGTTCGGGTGTCACCCTCCCTTCAGAGCCATAGGCAATATTATTAGCAATTGTGTCGTTAAATAACGTGACATGCTGGGAAACAAGGGCAAATTGACGGCGTAAATCTTTTAGTTTGAAATCTTGTAGCGGTACACCATCCAATAAAATGGTGCCTTGCTGGGCATCATAAAAACGCGTGAGCAGGCTAGATATAGTGGACTTTCCGCTACCTGAGCGACCCACTAAGGCAAACATTTTCCCGGGTTCGACGGTAAACGACATATCCGATAAAGCCGCCTCTTCTTTGTTTGGATAATGAAAGGTCACATCTCTAAATTCTAGTTTGCCCTTTGCCTTGTTCAGTGGCTGATTGCCGGTATCTTTTTCAATGGCATTATCAAGTACTGAAAAAATACTCACACACGCAGCCATGCCTTTTTGAAATTCACTGTTGACCGTAGTGAGCTGCTTCAATGGCTTGAGTAGCATGGTCATAGCCACCACTACAGTCACAAACGTGCCAGGCGTTAAGTCGGTAATGAAATTAGGTTTGCTTGATATATATAAAACCACCGCCAGTGCCACCGAGGCAATAACTTGAATAGAGGAGACACTTAGGATTTGCGCAATCACTAATTTCATATTTTGTTGACGGTTATGGTTGTTTTTCTTGGCGAATCGCGACGCCTCTAAATCTTGTCCACCAAACATGAGTACTACTTTATGGCCTTTGATGATCTGCTCCGCAGACGAGGTCAAGTTGCCCATGGCTTGTTGAATATTTTTACTGACCAAGCGAAAACGTTTGCTCACAATAGAGACAATAATGGCGACCAAAGGGCCAATCAAAATAAAAATTAACGCTAATTGCCAAGAATGATAAAACATCCAAAAAAGTAAACCAAAAACCAAAGCGCCTTCTCTGATGAGCGTCAGAAAGGCTTTTCCTGCTGCGCCCGCCACTTGTTCAGTATCATAAATCACTTTAGATATAAGCTGACCAGACGGGTGATGGTCGTGAAACGCAACAGGCAAGTGCATGTATTGATGAAAAAGCTGTTCACGCATCTTCATTACCACTTGGCTAGAGATCCAAGAAAGGGTGTAGGTACCCATAAAATTAAATATCCCTCTTAACACAAACACCGGGATAACAAAATAGGCCGCTAAGCGCAGATAATCGTAATCCCATTTACCACCATTACCATCAATAATAGGCTGTAACAGCGAGATAACGTAAGCGTCGATCAGTGAATAGCCGACCATGCCAATGATGGCCACGATAAAAGCCAACTTGAAATCTTTAAGATAAACGGCGAAGCGTTTGAATACATTTTGAGACGGTAAAGTATGAGTCATGAAAGCGTTAGAGTTCGACTTAGTTAAGGTTACACTGGGATATTGTAACTGTTAGGGGGAATTTCCCCAACTATCAATTATTTAATGCTTAATTTTCAGACAATTTAATGATTTGCATACCAATATGGATACATATCGTGGCGGAACGTACGCACTTTTATGCCGCTATCTTCAACCGTCACCTGTATCTGTCCGTCTTCAGACGTACGATAGAGTTGTGCATTTGTCTGTTGGTAACGTGTCACCACCTCATTTTTAGGAAACCCCCAACGATTCATAAATCCCTGACTAAAAATGACATGCTGTGGTGCAACTGCCGTAATAAATTCCGCCGACGATGAAGTGTTACTGCCATGATGTGGTGCAATTAATATCTGTGATTGCAACGCGTCGCCGTAGTGTTGTACCAATTTTCGTTCTACTGATGCGTCGATATCTCCGGTCAATAACACACTTGTATGCCCATCCGTTATGCGCAGCACACAGGAGCCATTGTTATCGTTGTGCAAGGTAGGATCGTCTGGCCACAATGCTGAAACTTGTAAACCTTGCCAATACATTTGCCAACCATAACGACATTTATCTTTAGTCGTGTACGTGCGTAGAATCGACATAGAGCGACGTAGCGCAGGTTCACTGCCGCTATGATCATTATCGAAATGACTCAAAACGAGTATGCCAACATGCTTCATTCCGTGACTGTGTAAATAGGGTGTAAGCACGCTATCAGCGATATTGAAACCGCTGGGATACGCTGCACCAACATCATATAGCAAAGCGTCATTGTGCCTGCTTACGACTACCGAAAGACCTTGTCCAACATCGAGTACATTTACTTGCCAGTGCGTTGCGCGTGTTGTAAGCCCATAAGACAATAAAGGTAAACAAAGCATAACCGCCGCTACTCTTGGTAATAAACCACGGGGCAATATTATGACTAACGTTGCTAAGGTTAAGCAAACCCAAGCCAGCGCCGGAATAGCCGGTATTGTAAACGCCGAAGCTGACCAGTTACTGACCTCAACCAACTTATCGAGTAATAATTGTAAGCCATAATCAACCAACACCAGCACATCATCAGCCCGAGCCAAGTTCAATAACAGCATCACCACAGCGAGCAAGCATAGAGGCACAACTATTAGAGTCACTAAGGGCACAGCGATTAGATTAACCAATGGCGCTGCCAAAGAAACAAACGAAAACTGCCAAGCGACGATTGGCAGCATCAAAATGCTTAACGTCAGTTGCAGTCGACACATGCCAGCAAACCAGTTCTTGATGGAAAAACCTTGATGCTTGACTGGCCATCGCCAAAACACAAAACTTATGATTAGCACAGCACTGAAACTTAACCAAAAGCTTTGGCCAAATAAACTCAATGGGAATAGCAAAATAAATGCGCTGATACTGACCAGTAGAATACGTTTTATTCCCCAATACAGGCGAGTAAAGAGTAACAACGCCGTTAGCGCCAACATCAACCATGCACGCATGGCGGGTAAACCGAGTCCTGCCAAATAGGCGTAACCCAAAGTGGCAAACAAGGTAATTAAGATGCTGACAAAATGAAAGTTTACCGTTTGAGTCGTAATTAACACTCGGTAACAAAAAAGTAAAACGCTGGCGATGAGCAAATAACACAAACTGGCAACTAGGGCCAAATGTAACCCAGATATAGCAATTAAGTGCGCAATGCCGGTGCGCTGTACCAACAACCAATCGTCCTGCGTCAGCAGACCTCGATGACCTAATGCAAGGGCGGCTATCCAAGGAGTGGTCGCCAGTTCAGTTGCCATAATTTGATCTAATAGGCGCTGACGCACGCTGAGGTTAGGTTCGAGTAATATATTGTTTTCACTTGTTTTAACATAGCCTGTGCCAACAATATCTTGGCTAAAGAGCCACTGTTGATAATGAAAACCACCTTGATTTGCTAAGCCATGAGCAGGTTTCAATTTCACCCATAACTGCACCCTTTGGCCTTGTTTTAATGACCACATTGGCTTTGTCCAGCTCAGTCTAATGCGTCTTTTTTTCACTAATGAACGCTGCTCGATAACTGAGATATCAAGATTAAAGCGTGGACTTTGTTTACCGTCGATTAGACTCGTAATTCGTCCTTGGACCCAAATTCCTTGGGTAAAATCGTCTGCTTGGAGTTGCCAAGTTTGCTGCCAATGCCCTACACTTGCCATCCAAAAAATACCTAGCAAAAAACAACTGCAGTAATGGTTAAAACGTTTGCAGCTTGAAATGATACGCGGCAAACGCCATAGCAGTATGGCAAGACACAGGATTATTGGTAGAATGAGGAGCGCGGGAAGTGACAACCAAAACAAGGCAGACATACTTGCTGCAATAAAACTGAAAAGTCTACCGTCCATAGTGCTAGGCACATCCTGTGTATCACTTCACAACACATTATAGAGAATTATGCTGAAAAAGTTCATTAAACGCTTTTTACCTGATCACCATAAGATTAAGAAGCAAAAAGCATTGAAGATATTCGGCACCTTGTTGCACGATCCCAATCTATGGCACCTCAATCGCCGTTCGGCGTCAGGGGCATTTGGTCTGGGCTTGTTTTTCGCTTTTTGGCCGGTACCGTTTCAAATGTGGCTGTCAGCCGCAGTCGCAATACCGTTACGCGTCAACTTGCCGCTTTCTATGGCCACTGTCTGGATCACGAATCCGTTTACCATGCCGCCCATTTTTTACGGCGCCTATCTCGTCGGTGCCACTCTATTAGGTACCGATACCCAAGCGTTTCATTTTCAATTAAGTTGGGATTGGGTAGTGCAAAGCATCGAAACGATCGGTCCTGCGTTTTTATTAGGTTGTGGTGTGTGTTCTGTCTTCTTTGGATTAGTCGGGTTTTTTGGTTTAAATTATGTTTGGCGTTGGTCTGTTGTTAAGGCATGGCAAGTGCGCCAAGCGAAGTACCAAGCCAAAAGAGTTAAATGTAGTAAATAGCAAAAAAGCCAGCATTCTATGCTGGCTTTTCATTAATCGCTTTAAAAGGCACTTGCCCTATTCCTGATTATTTGCAGAAAACGCATTAGATATAGCGTCTATGTTCCGCCAAATACCCCAACAACAAAAACAGACTGACGACACTTATTCCACGATATAAGCTAGGGATCATCATTAATACGAGTTTGACGTGGGGAGTGGTAAAAATAACCAATGCCCCGTAACCAAAAGCACAAATAACAACAAATACCGAGGTGCGCACAATAAAGTGGTAGGGCGACAAAATATGTTTGATTTTTTTGTTTAGTATGTCCCCGTAAATCACCAACACAGTGGCCACTATGGTCATAGAAATTTCAGCATAATACGGACTTAACCAGCGCGTGAGACTGGCTAAGCCTTCAAAGATAATCGATAGGTCCACGACTTAACCTTCCAAATCAGCAAACATGGCGAGCATGCCATCTTCGTTTATCACTTTAACACCTAAATCTTGGGCCTTGGTCAATTTTGAACCCGCTTTCTCCCCCGCGACTAAGCAATCCGTTTTGGCAGAAACGCTACCGGAAACCTTGGCCCCAAGAGCCTGTAATTTCGCTTTAGCTTGATTACGATCCATCACGTTTAACGTGCCTGTTAACACATAGACTTGCCCAGCTAGTGGTAACTGATCCAGCGCTATTTTTTCTATTGTTGGCCAATGTACACCTGCATCACGCAATGCCTTTATGACCTCGAGATTGTGCGCTTCCCTAAAAAAATTAAATACGTGCTGAGCAACAATCACGCCCACATCAGGCACGGTTTGTAAGGATTCGATATCTGCCTGCTCTATAGCCTCTAAGGTTAAAAAGTGCAGCGCTAAATTTTGTGCCGTGGCTTCACCCACCTCGCGGATCCCCAATGCGTATAAGAATTTAGCTAACGTGGTTTTTTTGCTATGTTCGAGTGCGTTAACCAAATTGACGGCAGATTTCTCCCCCATGCGCTCCATACTCGATAGAGGCGCTATATCTAAGGAAAAAAAGTCCGCGGGGCTTTTGACCATATCCCCATCGACTAATTGCTCAATGAGTTTGTCACCTAAACCGTCGACGTCTAAAGCCTTGCGTGAAGCAAAGTGTTTCATGGCCTCTTTACGCTGGGCCTTACAGTAAAGTCCGCCTGTACAACGGGCAACCGCTTCACCTTCCAATTTTTCAATCGCTGAGTCACACATAGGGCACGCAGTTGGAAAGGTTATTTCTCTGGCATCTGCAGGGCGTTTTTCGGTCACGATGGCGACAATTTGCGGGATCACATCCCCTGCCCGGCGAATGATGACGGTGTCTCCAATCATGATCCCCAGACGATTAATTTCATCTTGGTTGTGCAGCGTGGCATTCGATACAGTGACCCCACCCACAAAGGTAGGTACAAGGCGCGCAACAGGTGTAATAGCCCCCGTTCGACCAACCTGAAACTCGACATCCAGCAAGGAACTGATTTCTTCTTGAGCAGGAAACTTATGGGCGATAGCCCAGCGAGGCGCCCGGGCAACAAAGCCTAGGGCTTGCTGCATTTCGATGTCGTCTACTTTGAAAACCACCCCATCAATGTCATAGCTTAATTGGCTGCGCAACTCACCAATTTTATGGAAATACTCAAGACACTCTTGCGCGCCGGTTGCGGTTTCGAGTTCTTTACTTAAAGGCAACCCCCACTCACTTAACTGTTTTAGGCGCGACGAATGGCTGGTATCCAAAGGTTGCTGTTCATTTTCAACTAAACCGAGAGAATAACAATAGAACAATAGTGGTCGCCCAGCGGTGATCCGAGGATCAAGCTGTCGTAAGCTGCCTGCTGCAGCGTTTCTTGGATTCACAAAGGGCTTTTTGCCCTTATTAATTTGAGCTTCATTTAGGGTAACAAAGCCTGCTCTGGTCATAATCACTTCGCCGCGTACTTCTAAGCGACTTGGGTAGCTATCACCACGTAAACTTAGGGGTACATTGGCAATTGTACGCACATTAGTGGTGATGTTTTCACCCACACGACCATCGCCTCTGGTCGCTGCACGCACTAATTTGCCATTTTCATACAAGATGCTGACGGCCAAACCATCTAGCTTGGGTTCGCAACTAAACCCAATTTTGTCGGTATTTTTTAGTCTGTCTTTAATACGCTTTTCAAACGCCACCATGTCTTGCTCGTCAAATGCATTATCTAACGACAACATGGGCACTTCATGTTCAACCTGCTCAAACGCACTGAGCGCTGTGCCACCCACTTTCTGTGACGGCGAATCAGAGCTGCGCAGGTCTGGATAAGTTTGTTCAATGTCGAGTAGTTCTCGCATTAAACGGTCGTACTCCGCATCTGGCACCGTTGGATTGTCGAGTACGTAATACTGGTAGTTATATTCGTTAATCGTATTGATAAGTTGCGTCAGCCTTTGGGCAGGTGACAAAGCATTAGACATAAAATGTTCCAAGATATTCAAAGAAAACAGGGAGCTAACGCTCCCTAAAATTAGCGACGTATCATTCGCTTACGTTCGAACTCGCGAATGCGTTCAACGTATTGCTGCAAACCTTGTTTGGTTAACATGCTACGCCGACCATCTAGAATTTGCCCATTAAATTCATCGGCAATTTTGCGGGTCGCGTTGTGCATCATATTGAAGACCTGATGTGGGTCCCCTTCAATCGGCAGTATCATGAATAAAGTCACACCCTGGGTGGTAAAATTTTCTAGGTGATCAATATCAAACACACCCGGTTTAAACATATTCGCTAAGCTAAACAGTACTGGCCCTTTACCGTTAGCATTCACGTGACGATGAAATATATCTTGATCGCCAAATTTAAAACCTAAGGTAAGTAACATGGGTAATAACGACGCCCCTTGGATGGGTGCATCGTCTGCGGTTTTAACGTTGAGTACTAAGACTTCTTGAGGCTGCTCGGTCGCCTGAGGTTTTGCTTCACTTTTTTGTGGTTGCGCCGGGCCCTCATTATTATCAGCCTGCTGCTCATCGAAATCGATATTCAACTGATCTTCGGTAAATTTTGGCTCGCGACGTTTGCGGTTTGCCACTTCATTTTTACGGCTGTGCATCACTTTATTTGTCACATCCGAGTCTATTTGGCGTCCACCGACATTCCCATCCGAAGTAGTCGGTGACACAGCCGGCTGTGGCAGTGATTCGTCTGTCGGCGCTTTTTGAACTCCGTCATTTTGCTGCCCACTTTTTAGCAAAAATGTGGGCGGCTCAGGCACATCTTTTACTTGGCGTGCACCCGCTTGGGTATAATGGTTAGCTTGAGCGGCATATTCAGGTTTAGGTTGGGTCACAACCGAAGCGTACACTTTACCAGGTGGGGTTACTGGCTTAGGTGGTGGCGCTGAAGCGGGTTCAATCAAAGGGTCGAAGTCGGCTGGCAGAGTGTCTCCCTCTTCCACGTCTTGTTCTTTATCTACATCATCCGAGGATTCTGACCCGTAATGGCTGTCATCGTCAGACTGTTCCTCGGATGGCGTATTCGTTTCAAGGGAATGATTACTGCTCACGACGCGCACGGGTCCTACGCCAAAGTCATCAAAATCTGACTTATCTGCCTGAGTATCATTTTGCTCAAAATCTTCATCAAACGAAGAAAATCTAGGCTCGGATGACGCAGGCGTATGCAAGCCGTCTCTGCGCTGACGGTCAACTTTCGCGCCGCGTTTATCTTTGCTGGTTGCCTTACGAGATACCCACAAACCATGAATTAACACCCCTGCAATCGCACAGGTGCCCACTATAAATAACGTCCAGCGTAATACATCTTCCATCGAATTAACTCATACCCTTTTTTATGCTTGCGCGATAGCTAGCGCTTGTTCTACATCAACGGCTACCATGCGTGAAACACCCGGTTCCGCCATAGTTACACCTGTTAAGTGACTCGCCATTTCCATAGCAATTTTGTTGTGGGTGATATAAATAAATTGCACACTACTAGACATTTCACTGACTAGCTTACAAAAACGTCCAACATTGGCATCATCCAAAGGTGCATCCACTTCATCCAATAAACAGAATGGCGCAGGATTCAATTGAAAGATGGCAAAAACCAATGATAAAGCGGTCAGAGCTTTTTCTCCACCAGAAAGCAGATGAATTGTACTATTTTTCTTTCCCGGTGGCCTTGCCATAATGCTGACACCCGTTTCCAATAAATCATCATCGGTCAGCGCCAAGTACGCCGAACCACCACCAAAGACTTTTGGAAACAAAGTCTGCAAACCATTATTAACCTGATCGAAGGTATTTTTAAAGCGACTTCTGGTTTCTTTGTCAATTTTACGAATGGCTTGCTCTAATGTTTCGAGGGCAGACTCAAGATCTTGATTTTGTTCATCTAAGTGCTGTTTACGTTGTGCTTGAACATCGTACTCTTCTACCGCGGCTAAATTCACGGCCCCCAGTCTCGCTACGCTGGCAACTGTGCGTTCAAGATAAATTTGCCACTGTTTTTCATTAGCATTTTCATTAAGGCTCTCAAGCAAGGGATCGAGCTGTATTTTCATTTCATTTAACTGCTCAACCACACTATTGGCTCTCACGCGATAACCTTCGCATTCCAATTTGGTATTCTGAACATTCACCTGCATCTGCTGAATTTGCGTATTAATTGCCTGTTGGCCTTTCTCTATCTGGCCAAGCTCATGCTCAATGTCGCCTAACGTGATCTGCAGTTTCTGCTGCGTTTCATCAAGAAGGTGATGCTCACGTAACATACTTTGTAATTGCACGACTTGGTCTGTCAAAGGGCCTGATAGTTGCGTTAATTCACTCGTAAGCTGTTCTTTTTTATACAACATATTTTGCAACTGGGCCGTTTCGCGTCCTTGTGCAATTAATAAATTCTGCTGCTCTGTTTGTTGCCCTTTGAGAGTTAAAGCATGTTGATGTTGGCGGTTTTTCAGATTATCGACTTGATGCCGCTGTTCTCGTATTTGTTTATTTAGCTGTTCCCGTTGCTGTTCAATGTCTGTTTGCTGCTCGTTCAAGGTCACCAACGTTTCAGCCAACGCGTCTGTCTGTGCCCTTAAGTCCGTTAATTGAGTTTCCTCCTCGCCCAGCACCGCTTTTTGGCGCTGTAATTCTACATCAAGTTTACGCTGACGCTGGCTATCACTTTGCTGTTGTTGTACCAACCATTGGCAGTGATTTTTACATTTGTTCAGCTCGCCTTCACAGGCCGAAAGTGCATTACGATGGTGTTCTTTATCTTGACTAAGTCGCTCGACGTTTTGCTGGGCTTGCACACTTTCTTGCTGCGCAATATCGCAACGTAACTCTATATCTGGTTGTTTAGTTTCTAACGACACTATGGCATTGGTCCGTTGAATAATACCGCTTTCTTCCTCTTTGCAGCCATCAATCAGCCAATCACTGCCGACCCATAGTCCATCCGCACTCACCACGCTTTGACCTAGATCCAATGATGTCTGCTGCTTCATCGCGTCATCTCTGGACTGCGCTAGGCGAATATCCCCCATCCACAAGGGAAAGTGACAATCATGCAGCACTGAACCTAAAGTATTAGCTTTTGGTTCCAGGGAGGGTGCATTGCCAAAGATAACAGCTAAACCTTGCATTTCTTTGGTGACAAGTAGATTCGCGATATCTTTTGGGTAGTTGAGCAATAACGCATTTTGCCACTGTGCAGTGACAGCCTCAACCGCTCGCTCCCATCCAGGAGTGACTGTTAATGACGCCTGCCAAGGCTGACTCTCAATGCCCATATCGGTCAATTTTTGTTGATGGTCTTGATGACCCACCGCTAAATTTTGAACTCCTTGCAACGCGGAAATTTGCGCATTGAGCGCGTGCAACTCACCTTTGGTATGCGCTCTTTCGTCATCGGCACTGCGCCAATTAAGCTCCGCTTGATGCAATGTTTCGGTTACCGCCTGATAACTAACCTGTGCTTTATCAAACTGGCTTTGAGCGAGCTGTTGGGCTTTATTGGCTAAGCTAATTTGTTGGCTAAATTCGGTTGTTTGCAGCGCAGTGATCTCGTTAGAAATTTCCCCTACTCGCTCTTGGGTACGCATTTGCATCGCCAAGATGGACTGAATTTTTTCGTGATTGTTTTGGCTCTGTTGCTTACATTTTTGGTGCGTCTGCTCTTGCTCTCGCCATTGATTCTGCTCATTAGCAAGTCGTTCTTCCAAGCTTTGTAATTGCCAAATTGCATCCTCCAATGCCTGAGCGGTCAACTCATGCTCTGGCGCATCTAGGGTGATAACGTGATTTAAGTCTGATAGGCGCTGCGCACTGGTTTTTTGTTCTAATTCACTATCGTTTACGGCTTCTTGAAGCGTTGCCAGTTCTTGAGTTATTTGTGCGATACGCTGTTTACTGTGCAACTGATTTTGCTCAAGGCGAGTAATGTCTGTACCTAACCGAAAATAGACTTGTTGGGTATCCTGTAATTGCTGTTTGTGTTCTTGTTGGCGCGTTTTATAAACCGTGATTTCTTTTTCATCGCCACGCTGACGAGCAATAAAGGCTTGTAAATCGGTTTCTTGCTGCTGAGCTTTTTGTTCTAACGTGATAATTGTGTCATTAAAATTTGACCAGCGAATTGCCACTAATTCTGAACGATATTGACGTTCTTGCTGTTTAAGCGCTTTATACTGTTTGGCTGCTACGGCTTGTTTCTCAAGTTTTTGCAGTTGGGCACCCAGTTCCCCGCGCACATCTTCTAAACGCTCAAGGTTTTCTTTTGTATGGCGGATCCTGTTTTCAGTTTCACGGCGACGTTCTTTATATTTGGAGATCCCCGCAGCTTCTTCAATGAAAACCCGTAACTCTTGGGGCTTGGATTCAATTAAGCGAGAAATCGTTCCTTGCTCGATAATGGCATAACTACGGGGGCCTAATCCGGTACCAAGAAACAAGTCAGTGACATCTCGGCGTCGACATTTACTATTATTAAGGAAATAGCTAGATTGCCCATCTTTACTGACCAGGCGCTTAACCGATATTTCATTGTAACTGGCAAATTCACCTTGAATACGCCCAGACGTATTATCAAATACCAATTCAACTGTACATTGAGAGACAGGCTTACGCGCGCTGGAGCCGTTAAAAATAACGTCGACCATGGCATCGCCGCGCAAATTTTTGGCAGAGCTTTCCCCCAAAACCCAGCGCACAGCATCTATCACGTTAGATTTACCGCAGCCGTTAGGCCCGACTATCGCCGTCATATCATCTGGAAAGGGAATGCTGGTTGGGTCAACAAAAGACTTAAACCCCGCGAGCTTTATTTTCTTTAAACGCATGAATAAAAGGGTGATTCCGGTTTTATCGTTATTATGGGAAACAGTCAAAATGTAGCAAAACTCACCCCGTGTAACAATTGACGTTTTGCCGAAGCTGAGTTCGTCAGTATAATAACCTAAGTTAGCATCTACATTTGCCAATTAATTCAAGGTTTTACATAATTTTTGGCGAGTAACAACTAAATGTACAAATAGTATACAAAAGAGGCAGATCTGTGAATTATTTCCTACAAGGTTTTACGTTAATTCAAACCAAGGGCTTGAAGCGCTTCGTGTTTATTCCTTTAGCAGTAAATCTGATCTTATTTTCTTGCGCATTATATGCCCTCTTTGGCCAAATAGATGGCGCGATTATTTGGTTAGTCGAGCTTATCCCCGACTGGCTAGGCTGGCTTAAGACTGCGTTAAGTTACATCATTTGGCCCCTGGCAGTCATCAGTGTTTTACTGGTTTTTGCCCTTATTTTCGGGACGTTGGCAAATTGGATTGCCGCACCGTTTAATGGCTTATTAGCAGAAAAAGTGGAGAAACACCTGACCGGCCAAGATTTAGGTGATACTGGGGTAATGGACATAGTCAAAGACATTCCACGTACCTTAGGTCGCGAGCTATCGAAACTTGGCTACTATTTGCCCCGGGCCATAGGTTTTCTATTATTGTTCTTTATCTTGCCAGTGATAGGCCAAGTATTATGGTTTCTGTTTAGTGCTTGGATGATGGCCATTCAATATTGTGATTATGCCTTCGATAACCACAAAGTATCCTTTAAAGACATGCGCCGTACCCTTAATCAAAGCCGCGGAAGTTGCTTTAGTTTTGGCATTGGGGTCAGCGTTTTCTCGATGATCCCCATTGTTAACTTTCTGGTTATGCCGGTGGCTATTTGCGGTGCAACGGCTATGTGGGTGGATAATCTTAAACCCAAGGTATTAAACGACAGTCACCACTAAGGCATCAGTCTTGTCGAATGAGCCTTTGCAGTTGAGAGGCACTTACGGGGCGAGTAAGCGCAATTTTCGGTTGTTTACCTCCGACTCGGTTGCTACTTTTAGCCTCTGATAAAGCCTCAACTAAAGCCACGATTCGATTATTTGCAGGGGTGGGTACACCTACCCTTGCTCCTTCATTGGCCACAGCGCCGTTGAGATACTGTATTTCTGTCGGCTTATTTTGTGACATGTCCCACCACATTGATGTACGCACATTAGGATCAACAGCCAGCATTTTATTGGCCACCAATTTAAACAAAAAGTTGGGCAATTTAAGAACGTATGGCACCACATTTGCCGGTACCGATGTTACTTTTGGCAACTCGAGTCCTAATTCTTTTGATACTGCTAGCAACTCTTGCATCATGGTGGCAATAACTACGCGATAGCCCCGTTGCTGCAACATGCTTTTCACCGGAATATCGGCTAACGCATTAATACTGTTCCCCAAATTTAGCTGCAGTTTTGCCCACAGCAAGGATTGCATGTCCTTTGAAAGGGCGACAGGTAATAAGTCACTATTGAGACTGGAGACTAATTTCTCACTGAGATCCGCCTTATTAGCCTGTTCTATCGTTAAATCACCTTGTGAGCCACGATGTAAATGGCCTTTTTCTAGCTCCACCACGTTGAATGGCACCATGACCCTAAGCACAGTATTATTGGGATAGGCACGCTTAACAGGAGCCTCAGATCCTAAGCCATTCTGGCAGCACAAAATTACCGTACGTTTACTTACCAGCGGCGCAATATCGAGCAAAGCTTGTTCAACACCATGGCATTTAACGGTCAACCATAAATAATCACAGGCTATTTGTTCTGGTTTTAATTTTAATAGCACTTCGCTATCAAGAAAATTCAGCTCTTGGGCTTGAGCATAGTGCTCTTGATAATCTGTTAGAGTAACACCTTGAGCTAACTTGCTTTTCACTGATGCACGGCAAACAAGTGCTACCTTAAACCCTAATTGATGCATGCTTGCGCCTAGATAACTACCAATTAATCCGGCTCCAAAAACTACGTGAGACGACATAAGTCTCCTTTTAACAGATTGATAATATTCATTTAATTTGTAGCAAATTAACACATGCACTTATGGAACAAACAAAAATTTCATACAATAGCGCTTTACACCCAGCTCGAGTCTGACATTTTGACCTATTTGCACAATATTTTTCGTCACATTTTTGTGTATGCAACATTGCTTCTTCTTGTGCTGTATTCATTTGAAACACAACGCCCATTACTTCTTGACTGGTTTATTCCATTGCCGTGGATTGGCTATTTAGCCGTCACTATTACAGCGTTAATTGCACTGCAATTTGGCCGGAGTCGATTATTTTGGTGCTGTATTTTAACCGCTATACTACTGTTGTTTGCACAAGAAAAAATAGCCCTCTCGTCTGACTTTACCCGCCGCTTACCGCTAATGGCGTTATTGATGCTCAGCTATTTAAGCTGCGCCAAGGACCGCGGCTTTTCCTCTCACAACCTAATACTGACCCTAGTAAAGCTCACACTTGTCGGCGTATTCAGTTGGCTAATGTTGGGGCACTTGCCTGCAATCAGTCAAAATTTTCTCAGTCCAATATATACCTTGGCCAATAATTTAGAGCCAAGACTGAACGCCCTGTACACACCTTTCGAGTGGCTATTAGTGACGTTTTCTGTTGTGCTTTGTTTTGCGCGATTCCTCTATGTACCTGACCATAACCACGGTGCATTGTTATTAAGTGTGGTCTTTGTGGCGATAATGCCAGCCTATGCCCAATTCGAATTACATAATGTATTAGCCCTAACGTTAGCTACAAGCTTTCTATACGCCATGTTAAAAGACAGTTTTAACATGGCGTTCAAAGATGAACTGACCGCCATCCCATCTCGCCGGGCACTGATGCAGTACGTGAATACACTTGGTCGAAAATATGTCGTGGTCATGGCAGATATCGATCATTTTAAAAAATTCAATGACTCTTATGGCCACGATGTGGGAGACGAAGTACTTAGACTTGTCGCCAGCCGTTTAAATAAAATCGGAGGTGGTGGCAAGGCGTTTCGTTTCGGTGGCGAAGAGTTTGTATTGATATTTCCACGTAAAACTCCCGATCAGGCGCTGCCTTTTGTAGAGCAAATTCGTCAGCTTATTGCTGATTATCCAATTACATTGCGTGATAAACCTCGTCCTAAAAAAGCGCCAAAACGCGGTGCAAGCAAACAACCTCAAGGTAAAACAGTGAACATTACCGCCAGCTTTGGTATTGCTAAACGCAACAGTCAACACAGTCAGTTTAGCGATATTATGAAGCAAGCAGATGTTGCTCTATATGCTGCCAAAAAAGCAGGCCGTAACTGCGTACAGCTCGCCAAGCAACCCGGATAATATTATGTCAATTCAACACGTTTTAGTCATCGGCTATGTCTGGCCTGAACCAAACTCGTCCGCAGCTGGGCAACATATGATGAGCTTGCTGACGCTCTTTACCCAGCAAGGCTGGACTGTCAGCTTTGCCAGCCCAGCTTTGCAAGGCGAGCATAAAATCGACCTCACTAAAATGGCCATAAGCGAACACAGTATCTCGCTAAATTGCCCTAGCTTTGACGATTTTATTCAACAACAACAGCCCGATATGGTGTTGTTCGATCGCTTTATGTTAGAAGAGCAGTTTGGCTGGCGCGTGGCAAAGCATTGCCCAAACGCTCTGCGCGTGCTTGATACCGAGGATTTACATAGTTTGCGCGATGCTCGTCATCGTGCGTTCAAACAGGATCGTGCGGTAACCGAGCAAGACTTAAAGGGTGATTTGGCGCTTCGTGAAGTGGCTTCTATCTATCGCTGTGATTTGAGTTTAATTATTTCCGATTATGAACATGCACTGCTAGGAAATACTTTCGGTGTGCCTGAGACATTGCTTTATCATTGTCCGTTTATGCTCGACTTAGTGCCAAGTGGTGATGCTTCTAAACACAAAACCTTCTCACAGCGCCAGCACTTCATCAGTATTGGCAATTTTCGCCATGAACCCAACTGGAATGCTGTTCTGTGGCTAAAGACAGAAATATGGCCCTTGATTAGACAAGCTCTACCAGCCGCTGAGCTGCACATCTATGGGGCTTATCCGCCACCAAAGGCCAGTCAATTGCACAATGCCAAGCAAGGTTTTCATATCAAAGGTTGGGCAGAGAATGCCAAAGCGGTCATGGGCGACGCCCGCGTATGCTTGGCTCCCCTGCGTTTTGGTGCCGGTATTAAAGGCAAGTTGGCAGAAGCCATGCTGTGCAATACGCCAAGTGTTACCACATCCATTGGCGCTGAGGGCATGTGTACTGAAGATACTTGGCCTGGTGCCATTGCCCATAGTGCACTGGAGTTTGCCTTTCAGGCAGTTGCGTTATATCAAGACCCAGCGTTGTGGCACCAAGCCGGTGAACGAGGCGAGCATGCCTTACAGCGCTTTGATAAACGGCAGCTAGCACCGGCACTTATTAACCATTTAACACAGCTTAAAAATAACCTGACGGCCCATAGACTGAAAAACTTCACAGGTAGCATGTTGCAACATCACCAACATAAAAGTACCCAGTATATGGCCCAGTGGATTGAGGCTAAAAATCGTCCATTAGAAAGCTAGCGATGACACGCAAAAGTGGCTAAAAATTTACTTTTAGTGGTTTTTTTATACAAAAACTACGACTAAAATTGTATATTCCTGAGTTGAAATAACACGTAAGCTTTATAATTTTTAATGGCAATTGGATTTTCGCGTTGAGCACTCACCATCGAAGTAGGTTATCCCATCTTGGCTTCAAAGTGCCCAGCATGTTGTTTATTATGGCCATTGCTGTGGCGATCAGTGGTTATTTAACCTTATCTGACTCAGTCGAAGAGCAAAGTCGTCTGCAACAGCAATCTATGTCTCCAGCATTTGATTTGGTCACAGAAGAATTAGTTAAACCCCTACATACTGCGCAGATCCTCGCCAATACGCCGACATTACGCAATTTAATGGCGGCCAAACAGATCGATGATATGGCCATGCTCGCATTAGTCAAACGCATGTCCATGGATTACAACATGGACTTTTTTGTCGCCAGCGAAACCAGCCGTAAACAATACAACGCCAATGGCAGCACATTAGCCTTAAAAGAAGGTCAAGTAGAATGGTATTTTAGGGTAAAACAACAACCAAAAAACGTAGCTGCAGCATTAGGTAATCGACAAGATATCCACATTTATTTTGATGTGAAAGTGTTTAACGATCAGGGGGTATTTCTTGGTTTTATTGGGGTTGGCAAGCGCTTAAAAACCTTCTTAGAGGTATTTGACAAATACAAAGACTCTTTTGGTTATGACTTTATCTTTGCGGATAACAACCAGGATGTGGTGTTGGCCTCAAACCCCAAACTGCTCGCTGACGGTCAGCGTATTCTTTCTGTGGAGCAACTGCACTGGTTTCAGGCGTTAACCCCAGAGCAGCAAAGTTTACCGAATTTGAACAATATTATTGTTAAAACGCCTGATGCCACTAGTTTAATTGCCCAAATCGATTTAAAGGCACTGCACTGGAAACTATACCTGCTCACACCTCTGTCATCACGCAAAGATGCCAGTACGGAAGCGTATACCAGTCATACCTCTTTTGTATTATTGGCTATTTTCGTGATATTCGTTACCGCCCATGTGATTATTCGTTTTTTTGAACGTGAATCAGCTAAAAAACATCAGCTCGATCCTCTCACTCAACTGCACAATCGGCCACATATTCAATGGCGTTTCGACAAAATCGTCAGGGCTAGCCAAGAGGTTAGTCTAATCATGGTAGACGTGGATAACTTCAAACGTATTAATGACACCCATGGACACAATGTGGGCGACAAAGTATTAATTGAAATCGCTCATTTATTACAAAGTGAACTACGCGAGCACGATGCTATTGCACGCTGGGGGGGCGAAGAGTTTGTTATTTTACTGCCGGCCACTAAGGTCGAAAAAGCTCGGGTCATTGCCCAGCGTACCTGTGCTAAAATAGCTGAGCACCCTTTGGTATTAATGGGTAACATAGACTTACTCATTTCAGCAAGTTTTGGGGTGACATATACGCCTCAGGCTCGCTCATTAGAGCGACTTGTTAAAGTGGCGGACGATGCCCTTTATGAAGCTAAACGCGCAGGGAAAAATTGTGTGCGCGTGCATAAAATCAATTAATACTAAGCTAGCGTCAATCCATCTAATTACGCCTAAACTAACAAAAAAACGATTGTTCAAGAATGCTACAATCGTTTTTTAAAATTAATTGGCTTAGGAGGTTACCTTGCTAGCTCGTGTTCGTAACAAGGTACTATTCACATCCAAACGTGTCTCTGCATACTTAGTGACCTATCCCAATCAGCATAAGGTAATGAATCATATTGATCCTGTGCCGAACGGGAGATACTACAAATTTAATATTGTCTTGAAGCAACCTAAGATAGGCGGTGTTTTTCATTGTCAAAAATGCATCATGAATTTTTTTGGACGCATTTACTTATTCCGACCGGATAAGTACGAACACAGTGTTACCCGCATTGAACAAGGCAAACGGGTATTACTAAGTTTTTCATTGATCATCTAACCAGCGCGCTAAAGCGACAAGAAACTTTTATTCACCCACCACCCTAACAATAGGGCGCACGAAAAGCTCAATAAGGTACCTAGCATCATATACTCGGTTAACTTCATATCTTTCTCCTTGGTCAGATCGCCAAAACGGAAAATTGTTTTGGCGGCCAGCAGAAATCCGACTCCGGCAAATTGGCCTATGAGAATAAACGAAATAATTAAACAACGCTCCAGATAACCTATCCAGCGCCCTGCGGATGCAAGCCCTGTCTGTTTGTCTGCTAACTGTGTGGTGTAATTGCTTAATGCTATCGATATCGCGATTGAGGCTGGCCGGCACGCGATCACGTAAACACAGGCAATTGCCAGATATTTTATCTGCAACCCCCATAACAGCTGAGCTTTTATTTCTGCGAACGTACTGCCGCTCAAGACTAACCACGCCACGACAATAACCAACAAATGAAAGGATTGATCGAGTAAGAAATAATATAACCCGTCATTCTTATAGGACTTCCATATATCGATTAGCATATGAGTAAATCCAATCAAAACAATGGCAATCCATCCCGATCCGTTTAGCTGCCCGCTGATCCACAAAGCCGCGATCAATAAGAACACATGGGTTAGCACATGTTTGCACAAACCCCAAGAAGCATAATGATTGTCTTTTCTACACGTCACCCAGGTATCTTTTTGAATATAAAAATCGGCTATAACATGGGCCAAGACCATTAATAATAACAACGTCATTAGTTATTCACCTTCGTCTCGTACAAGGCTAAATACTGCTTGATTAAATCGCCTCCCATTCGGCTCAAATGCTTAGTCACATTTTGCTGACTGGTACCTAAAACATCGGCTAATTGAGAATGAGTAGGGAAACCGGCTTTTAAATAGTGGTATAACACTCTGGCTTGCATTTGTGTGTGCGAGTTCAGTAAATGGTCAAGAAATTGCGTCGCTAATACGAGCGCCTCATAAAAGTCGCCACCCTCATGATGCAAACTCACATGTCCACTGGGTGTCGTGTCCAAGCCGCGGCCTGATAAGGTAAATGCAGAGCCTTGAGAAACACTCGGCTTACTGCCTTCGATGAGCTGATCGCCTAAACCAATCGACAACGTAATACCAATGGGTTTTTGAGTATGAGTTGCCGAGAAAAGTAAGCTTTTTAATTCAATCACCCCGCGCATGGCATGTTGAGGCTGACAAAAAATCAATTGTATACCATCACCTCGATATAACTCACCTCGGGCGTTAAAACGTTTCTGGCATGCTGTAATATAGTCTTCCATTAAGGTCACAGCTAATTGATAATCCTTGCGTGACATGGCCGTTGAGTCCACCAGATCTCCTGTCAAAACAGCAATCATGGATATCACCTCGGGTTGTATCTATGGTTAAATCTGCAGTCAGTGTACGATCAATGATAATAGCGCCGCAACAAAAACAACCAAAAATGATTGTTCAACTAGATTACAACCTTTAAAGGGTGTCAATAAGACAAACAACCAAATAAAGTTGTTTGGTAAACACAAAGGACATCACGAAGGACTTGTTCAAATAACACACTCACGCGGTTTATGCGCCGCGTTAACAATGAATCTAGCCGCTAACACTCGAGGAAATAGACCATATGCAACAGCCTATTATTGACTATACCCAAGACGATGAATCTCATTGGGTCGCTAAACTGGCCTGTGGTCATTTTCAACATGTTCGCCACGATCCTCCTTGGACCAATCATCCTTGGGTGCTCACGCCCCAAGGACGTGAGCAGCATTTACATGCCATACTTGAATGCAAAAAGTGTGACCAAACAGCAGCATTAGATTTTTGCCCTCCAGCGAGTCCGAATCATATAGCCAGAAAATGAACAAACAGACTAATGAGCAGGGACGCCATCTTTGAAATCGGCCCAATTCTCCACCAGATAATCGACCACTTTTTCTCCCACCAACGCGATATTTTCGACTGTTTCAGCAAAACCACCTGCCGTTTCACCGGGAGCAGGGTCAAGGTGTGCCAAAGTGGTTTCGTTGGGGTTTCCCTGATCAAAGTTCACCGCGCCACGTAAACTGAGCAATCTATCGATCCCCACCGTCCGTGATAGAACTTGTGCAATCGCCACCCCTTCCATTTCGGCAATCATATAGTCATCTGCGCCATATAACTGGCTAATATATTGGGCTTGTGCGGACAGGCCTGGGCCATGAAAGAAAGTGTCACCAGCAATATGCGTACCGACTGTCACTGTGGGTTTACGACGAGCCTGAGGTTGAGGATAACGCATACGATAAGCTTGGGCTTCGGCGGAATCTTGAAGTTGCACATCTTTAGACAAGCCCACGGCCAAATCAACCAACCTAGAATTAAGCTGATAACGTCGAATATCTTCATAACCTTGCCTTGGCATAAATACCGGTTCACCGGCTATGCCTTCATCTGGCATCCAGCGGTGGCCCAAGTCATAATCAATCAGCCAACTTCCCCAGTTTACGTCTGCAATTGTCCCTTGTGATGGCGGCACGCCACCCACCCCACTAACAATGAAGTAGCTGTGGTTAAAATCAAATTGATGATTTAAAACAATTGCCTGCATAGACGAAGAAGAGGCCACTTTGCCCATTCCTAACACAGAACCGCACACGCCATCTTGATTACAAAACACTGGACTCAATGCACCTTTTACGGTTATCGGCGCAGTGCCCACAAAGTAGCGTTCAAACCAATGTTGAAACTCCCCCGCTTTGTCACCTTGATTCCCGCCAATTTCAAACATACCGGCAATAAACACTTTTACCGCCAGGGGCTTCTTTTCTACCCCAACGGCAGACACACTCATCAATAAACACAAAACAAAAAATACGAACTTCAACAGACAACTCCTAACCTAATGAATGGTACGACTGATTTATAGCAACCAGACTGAACACGAATGCGCTTTGTAAAGCAAAAAGCACGCCCGTTGAAAGAAAAAATAAGTCATTAAAAATCAATATTTTGAATAAAAGCGAATGACGAAAAACATGAACAAGCACCATGGTAAGGCGTCAATGCACCGAATTGCATTGTTATACGTCCTAGGCTTAGCTAACGTAACAGCTTATCCCATGTCATAGGTGCCCACATGTTAACAATTCAAAACACTGGCCTAGTGGTAGTCGATATACAAGGTAATTTAGCGCACATGGTATATGAAAGTGATACGCTAATTCACAACACCCTAATGCTTATTAAGGCCGCAAAGGTACTGGAATTACCCATAATCTACTTAGAACAAGCACCACTAAAATTAGGCAAAACCGTCATAACACTTAGTGAAGAACTATCCCCTCGGAGCCCCATTACTAAACACACATTCAATGCCTGTGCCGCACCAGAATTTCTCGATGCGTTAAAACAACATACTAAGCAAAACTGGTTAGTATGTGGCATTGAGGCGCATATTTGTGTTTATCAAAGTGTACTGGGTATGCTTAATTTAGGCTACTCAGTGGATGTTGTTTGTGACGCGACGTCTTCTCGCTTGGCAGAAAACAAAACCTTAGCGATAAATAAGTTGAGCCGCCAAGGCGCCGCCATGACCAGCGTTGAAATGGCTTTATACGAATTAGTAGGTGATAGCCGTACCCCTGCGTTTAAAGCTATCTTACCTTTGATTAAATAAACGCCTTTTAGTCACACCACAAACATACTAGTGACTGCAAATCAGCGTTCGTTGACATGCCTTTGGATGTGTTCAATGACAGCTTGTAAGCCGTTACCTCTGGACTGACTCACATGCCGACCTAATCCCAGGGCATCTAAATATCCATGCAAATTAAACTGCTTAATCTGCTTGATCGTCAAATGCGCTAACGGCTCAAAAATGATGGCCAATAGACCGCGGACTATTTTACTCGGTGAATAGGCCCAAAGCGCTAAATGATGACCTTGGTTAACACACTTTAGCCACACCTGACTTTCACAGCCCATCACTTCATACTGGCCAATCTGTTCCTCAGGTGACAATTTATTCAGTTGTTTACCCGCCAGCATAATTTGTCGATAGGTTTCGTCCCAACTACTCGCTTGACGAATATGTAATGCCAGCGGCATTCTTTCAAAATCAAAATCATCATTAACATTAAAAGAATATTTACGTTGCACTGGTATGCTGAATACACTATTCAATTCTCCCGAGTCACTGATGTTAGGATGATCGTTCGCTGGGGAATTAACATGTGCTTGAGGTGCAAGCATTACATTCGGCTTAAGCGTGCGAAGAATAATGTCCAGCGTGCGAAGGAAGTAAATTACCTCATCTAGGGTGTTATATGCGCTCAACGAAACACGAACAGTGCCATCTATGCCCAGTGCTTGCATAAGCGGCATGGCACAATGATGACCCACTCGTACGGCAATATTATGTTCATTCAGCAATACCCCAAGATCTTGATTGTTCACATCATCAATACTAAACGACTGTATGCATATGCTGTTATCTATCTCTCCCCAGAGGCGTATGCCTACAATCTTTTGTAAACCATGAATAAGAGCCCGATATAATGCCTGCTCTTGAGCCGATATCATTAGCGCGTGATGACGAGCGAACGATATCGCCGCTCCTAATCCAAGTACTCCAGCGATATTTGGCGTGCCAGCTTCAAATTTAAAGGGTAACCCTTGGAACGTAGTGCCTGAAAAGCTGACTCTTTCAATCATTTCTCCGCCGGTCTGATAGGGTGGCAGTCCCTCTAGTAACACTTGACGACCATATAGAACACCTATCCCTGTGGGGCCAAAAATTTTATGACCACTAAAAACATAGAAATCACAGTCCAGTGCTTGCACATCCACCGATAAATGCGCGACAGCCTGAGCACCGTCGATCAATGTCAGCGCCCCATGTTTCTTGGCTTGGGCGATAATGACATCAATTGGATTAATATTACCCAGCGCATTCGATACATGACCTACCGCCACCAACGCCGTTTTATGAGAGATCATGCTTTTGGCTTTATCAGCTTGCAACACACCATTTTCGTCCACTGGGATCACCCGAATGCGTAAATCCAACTCCTTGGCGATTTGCTGCCAAGGCACAATATTGGCGTGGTGCTCAAGGGCCGACAGTACGATTTCATCACCCGCTGAAACATGCCCTTTGGCTAATACATTGGCAATCAAGTTAATACTTTCAGTGCAACCTTTGGTCCAGATGATTTCTTTTTCACTGGCCGCATTGATAAAAGCCGCGACGTCTTTACGTGTTTGTTCAAACATTTCGGTGGTTGCCGCAGAGACCCTGTGGCTAGCACGATGCACATTGGCATTTTGCCGTGAATAAAAGCGCTGGATGGTATCGATAACTGTCTGTGGTTTTTGCGTCGTTGCCCCATTATCAAAGTACACCCAAGGTGTATCCGTGTTGTGTTGACTAAAAATGGGAAATTGTTGACGTAAAAAAGACTCGGACATAACACACTCAGAGGGAGGAAATAACAGGAATGAATTGTTGTTAAAATCAATATCTTAATCAAGTCAATTCGCACGTTTGTACACTCGATTGATAAACAGCTACATGGATTACCCATATTGACGCAGTCAGGTGCTTGCCCACGAAATTAGTATGTTTGTAACAACTCAATCAAACGCATGATTTTAGCATTAGATAACTGACGATAATCAAAATATGGACACACCACGACCCGTTTGGCGTCATCGCTAGCAAATTCATTGTCATGCCAGATTAAATTCAAGCTGTCATTTTGGTCCGAAGCTAAATCTGCCAACAACGACTTAGCGTAGGTGCGCCCCATGATGATGTGATACACATGATTATCGGTGGTCACCTGTTGTTCGAGTGCTGGCGGACTAAAAAGCAAAGACGTTTGACTCGACTCTTGAAGCAAAAATTGGTCTCGATAGGCTTGCCAACTAGTACAAGCGCCACCAGGTAACTGAGTATGTAACCTAGGATCAACACTGCGCCAAGCAAATATAAGCTTGGCGTACACGTTAAAAACCTTACGCCACCCATTGCCACCATGACGATTGATCTGCTCTATATCGCCCGCACACAGAGCGGTGAGCGCCTTGCTCGTGAGAAAGTCTCGATAAGGTGGACGATTGGCAATATAGACCTTAATACGTCCATCGGTAGCACCTAAGCCGGTATCAAGGGTAACCGAGCTTAACACCCTACTCGCCTTGTAATTCCTCGTCGATACACTCAAGCATCTCTTGTGCTTCTAACATGATCCCCTCTTCATCTTCACTTAATGGAAAGACGAGGACTAAGGTGCCATTTTTTTGCATGCCGGGTAGCCAAGCTTGATGCCACTGGGCAAAATCAATTTGCTTAGGCTGACAATCTGGAAAGTCATTTTTCACCCATGCTTGGGCAAACTCAGCATAGGGCCAAACAGGCACACAGGCGTCATCTTCAGCTTTTAACATCAACCAACCATTATCACCAAAAAGTCCCCATAAATGCTGAGATTCAATCATGCGGGTTACGGCATAATCGAAACGTTCTTCGGGCAACAATTTACTAAGGGTAATAAATTCTTCCGCTGAAATTTCTGTCATGTTTTGCTCCTGAATATAGTGAGTTTGTGATGAGTTACGAGAGCGTACCAACAAGCCATACCAGTTTGGCTTACACCTCAAATTTGTGCAAATTTCGGCCAGAAACTTGATTTTTCTCTCGTTCTGAACTGTTACTTAACAACACAAGGAACAGGTGAGAATCAATGTCGGCAAAATCGGTGGCGCAGAATACACTATCCCCCCCAAAAACGCCAAAGAGACGGGTGTTTTTATTGTTTATTATTTTACTTTCTGCCGCAGGCCTCTACACCTATTTGTACTACAGCAACATCGAAGAAGGTTCGAGTAATAATAATCTCTACCGGATCCTGTACGAAGCCTCAAATACCCTCAATGAAAACCTAGATAAAATTAAACGCGCCCACGAATACAGCGAGAGCGAAACCTCAATCCGTTCACTGTTGCCCAGTTACCAGCGCGTCACCAGCACACCTCTGCGCAGCGTCAGTAAATCCCTTACTTACACCCTGTCAGCGCAGCAAATCAACATTCAAGATCCTAAGAAAGTATTCAATGCCAAACTTGATGTAGAAGATATTTTGCCCATCCCCCAAGCAGGTTTCAGTCAGTATTTGTTCGCCAATAAAGATGGCGTCGTACTCGCATCCACCGGACACGAAAAAACCATATCGATTGTCGATTTAACCAGTATCAACCGTGCCTTTTTGCGTCAGGAAACCCGCTCCTTATTGTCAATGGCGGATGAGGGCAAACCATCAGGCGATAAAGTGCCATTACCCAGCTACAGCAGCCATATTGATATTACCCTGTCTTATGGGAAATACCGCGTATTTGCTTTCCCATTCGCACTCGACATTCCTATTACTTACCAGTATGGCGAAAAAAGCGAAACGCTAAATCACCTTTACCTAATAGGCTTATTGCCCAGAGCAAAGCTTATTCAACAAAGTACTACTAGTTGGAACGCGTCGCTGTTAGTTGTCAGTTTGGTTAGTTTGTTGTTTATGCTGGCCTTAGTTCGGTTATTCTTGCTACCCATCACGCACTCCATAACCCCAACCAATCGCAATCTCACGCACCTGATTAGCTATGCATTTTTTATTGTGGTGTTATCCATGTTATTGGCATATTTGCAAAAATATGTAGTAGGTTACAACAAAGATCAACAAGCCGTCGAATACGCTAAAATCGTGGCGCAAAACATACAGCATGATGTATTTGAGGTATTTGATAAGCTTCATCAGTACCGTAGTTTCTATCAGTTACTTCAACAGAGCACCGCTTACCAAAAACAAAAAGACACGCCGCCGATTGTCTTACCCGGAGCACAAACAAGCCAACTTATAGAAGGTGATTTGTTAGCCGAGTTTCACACCGCGCTGCTCAGTATTTCGGACATTCGCTGCCAAGATATGGCAAAGCCTGATAACGCAAAAAACGACGAGGCTAGATTCAGTGATTTACCCAACGCAGCTGCCAGTAGTGACGCCCAGTTCTCCCTTAATTATTATTGTGACGATGAGAATCATCTCTCCCTAACAAGTGATTTAAATGCGACCAATTTAAGTCGTTTTTTACACAGTGATGACATTGCCCCCGAAAACGCCCAAATCATTGATTTTTTCGCCCGCAACCTCAGCCTAAACTTAACCCCAAATGAGAGTTTAGAAACCTATATATCGACTGCGCCTGAGTCAAATCACGCATTAAACCTACTGAATGTATTTTTACTGAACAAAGATGGCGCTATTCTGACGCCGTCTTTCTATTTTGTTGAAAATAACGTGTTACCTGAAGGTTTTGAGCTGTCAAACCGAGATTATTTTAAGAAAATTCGTGATCACAAAGGCTGGACGTTACCCAATCGCAAGATTAAAAGCGACGGCGAAACACCACAGCGCTACACGCAAGTGTATATTCAGCGTCTACTCAACGTTAACAACGCCACCCGTGGCACCACTATCTCTATGCCCCTGTATACCGCAGATTACAAAGAGCGCAATCTTGCCCAAGATCACAGCCCTAAAGCCAATCGTTACGCAGATGTCATTGCCGCAGATGTACTGTTACCAAGAGTCAGCCTCGCCCCACCGGCCCCAATGGACATGACCTTTATGGTAGTCGACAGAGACAACGGTGACGTATTGTTCCACGGTGATGCCAGTCGTTCCTTGGTAGAAAATTTATATTTTTCTGGCAATCATAGTCCTATATTAAGCCAGCGTATTCGCGCTGCACTAGATAAAACCGCATCCCCAGGAGCAAGCGTAAACAATGCCATAAATGGTTTTTACCACGGACAAGCAGGTCGATTTTTTGTGCAGCCTAGCATCATAGATAAATGGGCCGTAGTGGTTTTCTACCCAGATGACAGCCTAGATGCCCTGATGACCAGCCAGTTCATGTTTCTGTGCATTAGCTTTGCTGTCTTTGTCACTGTGCTTGCCTTAATAAGTTGGCTATTAGCCAGAGTATTTGATACCGACAAACTTAAACAAGTCGTTAATCTGCCGGCCACTTTTGACACCAAAGAAATGCTGCATTTATGCTCAACCTTGATTGGGATTATGTATTGCCTTTTTACCTTCACTCATTTAATTATTTACCCCAAGGAAAACGCAGGTTATTTCCTCTGGATTATTGCGTGCACTTTACTACTGATATTTTACTTTGGGTATCGCGGGTATAAGCTACTATTCGAATCCGCTGGAGAAAGTTTTTCGATCCATAAAAAAGGCAAAAAAGGTGCCTTATTTTTGGCTGTTGGTCTAGGCGCATTAGCCTTAGGGCAAGCTTTCTATTTAAATTCCGTGATGACCATTCCCCTGAAGAACCTGTCACATTATTACCAATACCAACAGTGCAACAAGTTTAATCGAGAACGGGCAGAAATCGCCGCTATTGGGTTAACGCGCTTCCCAAACTCAATAACCAAGCACCGTATGGACGCCGCCGCGTTACTCAATGGTCATAACCCCATCGAGACGCCGCACAATAAAAGCCAACAGCAGTCCAAACAACAGTGCGAAAACTATTCAACTGTGGTCACCCCTGACGATTTCCCCAATGCATTAGATTTGATCAACGCCACGCAAGATTGGCCTTGGTTAGACTCATTTATCACATTTTCTCATACGCCTGAGCCCAATAATGCATTGGTTAACGACGCATCCAACATGAAAAGCTTCAATATGCCCATCTGGGCAACGATATTCGGCTTATGTGCAATCACCCTAGTGCTGCTTGCTTGGCTGCACTTTAACCGTGTGACGCTGTGGCAAAGACTCTATTACTCGTCTTTTTTCTTACGCCATATCCGCAGTTTAAACCTGCCAATGAGTGATGAAAAATGCGACCAAATATCACCACAGCTAACCCTTAAAGTGGACTCAGCCAAACCGAATGGAATTGATTTAACGACCTTGCTGCATCTGACTGAATTGCATAAACCTCGCGTCTCACAACAGGTATTTTTCGAGGGTATGACAACGTTACCCTGCTTTGCTTTATTACTGCAAATTAGCCCGTGCTTGCGACGCTTTAAAACCGAAAAAATCGACTTACCTAACATAAAAATGACGTTACGCGCTGAGCCCAATGGCCAGGGTTTTAACCTCGAAATATGGGACATCGAAGTATGCTTAGAAGTGCCTAAACACCGATCCGCGCTGCTTACCCTACTGATGGAGCTTAAATCCTTGGTTTTACTGGGTAAAATTAGCCGATTAACCCTGTACGCTGGATTCTACAGTTTGCAGCGGGTGAAGATGAAAGACCCTCTCGCACAGGTTAACGATACAGCCAAATTAGCCCATGCTGATTATTTATCTTGGGCTGATTGTTTACTGGACTTTAATGTTCAATTACCCAGCAAGATCACTCAACAAATTGATCAAGAGGTCATGCATGATGAAATTCACCTATTTGCTGATCTCGCCTGCTTATTCCCTTGTGTTACCGCACCTGAAATGGCCATTAGCGAGCTAACACCACCATTTAATTTGACTAATTGGCTGATCTGGGAAAACCTCTCCAGTTGGCACAAATCGGCCGCACTACGTAAAGCCTATACCCACCTAAAACGTGCATCAAGTAAACTGTATAGCACGCGTTATTGGGCAACCATCAATTACATACTGTTAATTGCCGGTGCCTTATATCGCTACAAATGGGAGTTGTGCTCCAATGCTGAAAAGCTCGCTTTGTACAACTTGGCGAAGGGCCACTATATCAACCCAAAAAACAGTGAAATGATCGAGCATCTGGCATTAGCAGGCTTGATCAAGGTCCAGCGTAGGCACGTCACCATCATCAACCAAAGTTTTGCTCATTTTGTGCGCCACGCTGAAAGCGCACAAACAATGAATCAATTAGTTAACGACGGCGAAGCCGGCACCTGGAAAAACTACCGTCTGCCCTTAGGTTTGTTGCTGGTACTGGTTATTGGTGCCGTTGCTCTCACGTCGGGTCAATCGTTATATATAATAGCGGCGTCTCTTGCTGGGGTTATCGGCACCATTGCCAGTTTAACCACAAGTGCCAACATGTTGCGCGGCCACCTCAAAGATTAGCGCTGACCTAAAAGACTGACGGCTATTTTGGCTGGCTTGATCTTAGCCGATTAGGCGTTTTGCCAAACCACTGCCACGTTTACAGCGCCTGGCGATACTGACTGATAATGCCTGTTCATCACTGTACAAAGTGAATGACTTTTTCGCTCGGGTCAGGCCAGTGTACAATAACTCTCGACTCAATAGGCGTGCTTGAGAGCGTGTTTCGACTCGAGGCAAGCACAAATAAACATGCTCAAATTCTGAGCCCTGACTTTTATGAATTGTCATCGCATAGACTGTTTCATGGGGTGGTAAGCGGCTAGGCAAGACGCCGCGCAAGGTATTCTGTTCAGTGACAAACCAAACTTTAACCAACCCTTCATTTTGCTCATCAGGCATGACAATGCCTATGTCACCGTTAAATAATCCTAAACTATGATCGTTTTGCCTAAGCATAACGGGCCGCCCAATATAAAAATCCCGACCCAGGTCAATCAGGCCTTGTTTATTTAACTCAGACTCAATCAGCGCATTCATCTGATGCACTCCCCAAGTTGCCTCTTTCTGTGCGCACAGCACTTGTTGTTGCTGTAACAAAGCAAATACCTCTGTGCCCTGAGTTTCGAACTGGCCATCTGTGCACAGCGTTTGTACGCACGAAAAATACGCTTGATAGCCCTTGAGCAAATTATTGACCAACGCTTTGGGCTCATCACTGGCGTTCCAGCGCACATCAGGGTAATCGGTATTGGCAAACAAGGCTTTAGACGCAGGTAATTTGCCTGTATTCATGGCTCTCGCTAAACGACCAATACCGCTGTGCTCACTAAAACGATAGCTTTTATGCAACAGCGCTAAGCTGTTGCTGATTTTTGCGTTATTCACATAGGGTGTACTTAATTCAATTTGACACAAGGCTTTAATCACCGTTAATGCATCGCTGCTGTAGGGCGGTGGTTGGTTGTAAACCGTGGGCGAAAAATTCTGTGCCGCCGCACAAATATCAGACAGCACACTGCCCGCTTCTACTGAGGCTAACTGATCCTTATCCCCTAACAAGATAATTTTGGCGTGACGGGGTAATGCGGCGAACAATTTACTCATCAGCGGCAAATCGACCATGGAGGCTTCATCCACTATCAATACATCCACGTGAAGCGGATGTTGCTCGTTGAAACGAAAATAGGGACTATTAGGGATACTGCCCAACAAGCGATGTATGGTGCTGCACTGGGTAGGTAAATCCGCTTGCAGCGCTTCGGGTAAATGCCCCATAGCCGCGCTAATAGACTGACTTAAACGGGCAGCGGCTTTGCCAGTCGGCGCGGCTAACTTAATTTGCAAACGACTTTTTTTGTGCCGCGCTAATCCTTGTAGCAGTGCCATTAGACGAATAACAGTCGTGGTTTTCCCCGTTCCCGGCCCACCTGTTATCACGCTAACATTTTGACTGGCCGCAAGACACACCGCCACTTTTTGCCAGTCAATGTCATACTCTGTACCATTGGCGTTTGAAGGTGCCTCATCGACGGGAAGCGGTGCTTTATGGATAAATAACTGCGCCAATAAAGCACGGCCTTCATCCATATCTAGTACCGATGGTTGCCCTGTCATACTGTTAATTTTGTCAGCGAGATGCACTTCGTATTGCCAATAACGCTGCATATACAGCTCATTTCCTTCCAGCACCAAGGGCTTGTTAATATCCGTTGATGCCCGATTTGCATCGAGCCTAGCCACGCACGTCGAAGCAGCAAGCACATGGTTCAGCTCTGCTGATGAGCCAAAATGATAAAAGGGTAAGAAAGGCTGATAAAAGCTGTGCAATGTTAGGCAGCTGTCTTGCTCACCTAATCGACTGCTCAAATACGCCGCTAGCAAGCCGACGATATGAATTCCCCCGTGATCGAGTACCGAGTCTGCGTGCTCATGATGCATAATAAACTCAGCGAATGCAGCATCTAACGGGCGAATACGCCCAACATTAAGCAAGTCGCGTAAAATGCTGGCCGTGGTGGCCACTTTACACTCTTCGTTGTTATCAACACTTTGTTCGCTATTGGCTACCATAAATCTAATTGTCCTTGTGACGTGGATGCATCACCGCTGTTGTCAGTGCTTTTTGTTGCATCTGGGTCAGCAATCTCATTTTTGCTCGCTCTATCGGCTTTGTCATACTGGCCACTAAATAACGCATCAAGATCGTCGATTAACGCCTGTGACGGCAAAATATAAAACACCCCATTGCCCGGTTTCTCACTGTGCATGCCCCGTAAAAAGGTGTAATACGCCCCGCCCATATCACGGCTAAAATCATAGTCAGGCCATTTATTTTTCAGCCAACGATGCAGTGCTAAAGTGTATAAAATAGCCTGCAAATAATAATCATGTTCTTCCATGGCCTTCGCCATTGCCTCACCATGATAATCCGCGAAGTCCGCCCCCAAATAGTTCGACTTATAATCCAATACGTAAAATCGCCCTTGATGTTGCACGGTTAAATCTATAAATCCCTTCAGCATGCCATTGAGTTGCTCGAACTGATAATGATGGTGTCGCTGGGGAATATGTCGATTCAATATTTGATTAAAGACTTTCGCCTGCACCTCAACCAAGGGTATATGGAACTCCATCTCCACCAGTACTTGTTGTTTGCTTAAGTCACTCAAACTAAGATTTTCACTTTGATTCCCCCATTCACATTGCTGTGTAGCATCGGGGATATCGCTGGACAATTTGGCTTGTAATACATCGAGGATCCACGTTTCAATGACCGAAAACCACTTATCCTCAATACCATACCAAGTGCCTTTTTCAGCTATCACGCTCGTCAACTCAACGGGATTAGCGAAATCAATCGATTCCAACACAGCATGTAAAAAAGAGCCTGCTTGCGCCCCTTTGACAAACGTGAATTGATCCAACACTTCCTGCTCATTGACACTTTCGGTTAAGCTGTCGAATGTATCCTCGAGCGGTAGCTGCATTTCCACGTCTGATAACATTTCATTATTAGGGGGTTGCTGGGTAATAACACCATCCGTGCCGAGTTCACCCAGCGCTGCAGATTGTTCAGAAGATGGTTGCGCCGGTCTATTAACTACTGTCTCAACGCCAGATTGCGTCCCAATACTGGCCAGTAAATCAATCTTATCGTTGCCTTCATCAAGTCCCGGGGATAGAAATTCATGATGTTGCTGACTGCTAATCGCAGAGTAGCTGGTTAACCGCCAACGCCGAGTCACCCCATGGGGTAAATGTGCAGCTGTTAACCTAGTTAGCCTATTGCTCGAGGCACTATTATCAGTATTTTGCACACTTCGGGCCTGTTGAATTTGTTTTAAATCATTGACTGCGCGCTGCGCATCATGAGCACTAAACCCGTGATAGCCCACATCTATATCACGGCCTAAGTCATCTAAACGCTTAGCGATAACCGCGTCGCTCATTTGACTGTCTTGGTTAAACAGCACCCGACCGAGCGCCGTTTGTAACAACTGTGATTCTTTTTTACGTTGCGGATGACTGTTATTCCACAGACCGATAAAACAGTAATGCACCGCCCGCGTCAACGCCACATACAGTAAGCGAATGTCTTCTGCTAAGCGTTCATGATCCGCTAATGCTAAGTTGGCATCAGCAGCCAGAAAATCAATGACTAGGCCTTCTTTCTCACTGTGATAAATAGCTTCTTTCATTTCACGGCAGCGTGCAGCAAACGGAATAAAGACTAGCGGGTATTCCAATCCTTTACTGGTGTGCTGGGTGATGATTTGCACTAAATTTTGCTCTGTCTCTAGTCGAATTTGCTGGCCTTCATTATCGTTATCTGGCTCGGCTAGATGCTCTTGAAACCAGTGCAACATTTGACTTTCCCCAGTCATTAATTGACTTTGCACTTGCAGCAATTCGACTAAATGACGTAAGTCAGTTAAACGTCGCTGTCCATCACGATAATGCGCCACCAGTCGTTCGGCGAGACCGAAATGGCGCATCAAAATGTTTAACGCCATCATCAAACCGTGTCGCTGCCAAAGCTGGTGCCAATAGGCAAATTGCTCTACCAATTTTTGCCACTGCCATTCGTCACTGAATAGGTCGTCTAGTGCTTGGGCGTCATAACAAAATAATTCACTGCTGATGGCGCCGCGTAAATAACGGTCATGGCTAGGGTTCGCCAGCGCTTGCACTATGGCAAACAAATCCACAGCGGTTTGACTTGCAAATACGCTTTTACGAGCCAAAAACATGCTATCGACCCCGAGCTCAGCGAGGGATTGTTTAATCGTATCCGCTTCGTTTCGATCCCGCACCAATACGCAGCAATCTCCGGGCATAAGCGCGCGCTGCGCTATTTTCGCTTCGCCATTTGCACCTTGGGCGATAAAATCAGCAATACGCCATGCACAGTGTTTAGCCATGGCACTTTGCGCATCTCCCCAGCTAAGGGGAGCGCCGCTATCACTGAGTAAATGGTGAAAGTCCAAACTATTGTGCTTTTGCCCCACAAGCTGTAAGCCATTTTTCTGCTCGACGCTGTTCACCGCTTGAAATGGAATACTGTCTTTAAATAAGAAACCGGCTTCACTTTGGCTAAACAAAGTATTCACCCCTTCAACCAAGCTAGGTTGAGAGCGCCAATTCGTTCCTAAGGTAAATTGGTGCGACGGGTCCACCAGCTCTTTGGCAGCAATATAGGTATGAATATCAGCCCCACGAAACGCATAAATAGCCTGTTTCGGGTCGCCAATAGCCACCCAACAAGGCTGAATATCGCTAAAGTCTTGCGTATAAATAATACGGAAAATATCAAACTGAATAGGATCCGTATCTTGGAACTCATCAATAAGCGCGGCGGGGTAACTCAACTGAATCGCTTTTGCCAGAGACTGTTGCGTTTGTGCCCCGCCGTCGCCTGTCTGAATTGGCAATACTTGGTCAGTTAAGGCTCGGTGTAAATTACTCAGTAAATCGTCTGGAGACAGCAACTGCAAACGTTTCTTATTGCTAGCCAAATTCGATGCAATCTCTTTCAGTGCATCCAGACTGTAGGCCAGTAAAAGCTGCTCGTGACATTGCTGTTGCAAACGCACCAGTGCTTCAAAGCGGGTAAAGTCCAAATGCGTTAGGCTTTTCGAGGTTTTTTTCATGGCACTCGTGATTTTTTCAGGTCTAAACGCATGCCACACATCTTTGTCAAAATCCGCTTGTGTCTCATCGCTTAGGCAAAAGGCTTGCATTTTTTCGATGAAATCGACTTTACCCAATTTGGTATTCGCTTTAAGCCCAGCTTCAGAAATTTGAGTCGCAACTGTGTTGTTTAACCACCAGCGTTTCGTTTCATCCACCGCTGCAATATAACCTTCAACACTTTGATGACTCGTGGCAATATCAACGGTTTGCAGTGGCGTGACATGACGATATAACAACGACTGCAAATTCGATTGCAGTGCAGATGGGCCGCGCCATATTTTAAGGACCTCTTTTAAGATCCCCACGGGGATATTGACCATATGCCCCCGCCAGTAATCTTCTACTGCCAGTTTTAACCACTGAGATTCATCAAGAACCAGACTTTGCTCATACATTGCCCCACTCTCAAACGCATGCAAGCTGAGCATGCGCTGGCAAAAGCCGTGAATAGTGAACACGGAAGCATCGTCCATTTGTTTGATCGCTAACAATAAACGGTGGCAAGCGAGCTCAAGATTGGCACTGCGCTCAATGAGATATTGGGTAAACTCATCTGTACTCTCGCCTGCGTAAAAATCTAAATACGCGCTGTGCAGGCGCTGGCGAATACGTTGTTTCAGCTCTGCGGTGGCCGCATTGGTGAAGGTCACCACCAATATTTTGTCCACACTCAGAGGTGCACACTCATCCCCTAACAGTAAACGTAAATACAAATTCACTATGGTGTATGTTTTACCTGTACCTGCGCTCGCTTCAATTAATGATGAGCCCACTAAAGGAAAGGTTTTGGTATCTAATGGGATCATGATTGGCTTCCTAATTCGTCAAATAAGGGGCCAAGTAACGCGTGACTCACATCACTGAAAGCGTCAAAGTGTTGGGTCAAATCAGGGCAAACTCTGCGAATATGCGGCTCCTCTCCCTCACCTTTGGCAAAATGACTGCCATAAAATGCCTGCTGTGCTTTTAACAACGCTTTTGTTTCATCCTGCACACTTAACCACTCGTAGGCCGTTTTAGGATAAAAGTGCAGCACCTGTCGCTGTCCTATACGCCAGTAACGTATAAAAACAGCAAGCTGCGTTTTTGCTTCAGCCATATCAACAACGCCCACACGAAACGGTTCTTTATCGTCTATGCCAACAAAATATGCACACTTATCCTTAGCTACGCTGCCGTTGGCACACAAGGCCAGCCAGGTTAACCATAATTGCGTAATGTTATTGCCTTTCACCTTACCTGGTCGCCAAAAGAGTAAATTACCGTTATACAAGTTATCAATCCAACCGGTTATTTGGATACTTTGCAGCACAGTGTTGCTCTGCGTTTGAGATCCGGAGCTAGCACTGTCAAGGTCAGACGTTAGCGGGCATAGACAGCTCAGTTCAAGATTGATCTCCTCGCGTTTAGGACGCACCTCATCAAGGGGCCCGCCAATGATAGCGGCGAGTGCATCAGCTAATGCTTGAGACTGTTTACGAATCGGCTGCAAACTGATGTCCGCAATATTGCCAGTGGGTAATTTACCTTCAGCACGCAAGCGAGCGGTCCAATCCTGATGCTCTGTTGTGACAAACCGCTCGTTTAATACATAGCGAGAAAGTGCATCAAGCTCAAACGGTTCATCATCGCTTTGCACATCATAAATACGGGTTAAACGCGTTTGCCAGCGCTGGCTAAAAAAAGCTTTCGCTGGGTTACTGAAAAATTGCAATAACTCGTCTAATTCAACCTCGCTCGTATGTGCCACATCGGGTAATATGGACAACGGCATTGGACAAAAGTCCAATGGTTCATCCCTAGCAACATAGCCCTCGTCAAGTTGCTGCGCCAATGCCAACCAATGAGTTTGAAAACTGCGCTGCGATATCCTCTCATCATCGGCACTGAAATACCTTGGATTAAACGGCTGCAACGCATGTTCGTGATATATATGCTGATGTAAGTTATGTACGCAGGCATCTGGTGTTAATCCATCATCGCCTACTAAGCAAAATGTTTGCTCGGTATATTCAAGTAATTCGCTGAGTAATATTGACGGGCTGCGCGGAGAGTTATCCTTGGCGCTAAAACCTTGAAAACTTAAATAAAGACGTTTACGTGCTGATAATATTGCCTCTAAAAACAAATATCTATCGTCTAGTCTACGGGAACGATCCCCCCGTCGGCCTTTGCCTATCCGCATCAAGTCAAAGCCGACTGGCACAACTTGTCTTGGGTAATCGCCATCGTTTAACCCTAACAGGCACACTACCTTAAACGGCACACTTCGCATGGGCATGAGAGTACAAAAATTGACATAGCCGGCTAAAAATCGTTGACCAACACCTTTACTCGACAGATTCTGTTCAAGTTCAGCCAGAAATACATCGTGTACAATCTCGCCGGTATATTGATTTTGGTGCGCGGTCATTTGTTCAATAGATTGACGCAACTGCAGTATGTATGACTGGTCATCATCGTCAGGCAGATATACTTGTTCAATCAGCGCAAGAGCCCCTTGTTTCTTCATTTCAAGGCTAGCGCTTTGCTGACAAAACGCTAACGCTTTACCTAACTCACGGCTAAACAGATAAAATTTGCCCAAGGCAATAACATGTTGACCTTCAATATGCTCGTAAGGCGCAATTTGTTGTACAGAGTCGTCGAACATACCTTGACCGCCCATGGCATAACCGGCCAGCAAGCGTTGTAAACCAAACAACCAGGTATTCTGAGGTTCATTGGGCAGCGCCCAGCGTAACTTATCCTCACCATCCCAGCCCCAACGCACACCTGCATCGCCGAGCCAAACACTCAGTAAATCAAATTCCTCAGGGTTAATATCAAATTTACGCTGCACGGCGGGTACTTCGCACAAGGCTAATACATCAGACAATCCAATACGGCTTTGATGCAGCGACATGAGCTGCATGAAACTGTTCAATAAGGGAGATTCTTGCTGAGCATTGCGATCAGAAATTGCATAGGGAATGTTCAAGGCTTTATCTGTGCCACCGAAGACCCCATCAATGATCGGAGCATAGCCCGCAACATCTGGCATCATAACGATGACATCGCCAGGATGTAGTTCGGAATTTTGGGCAAAAAGATGCAACAGCTGATCATGCAATACTTCAAGCTCACGTACCGGCGAATGACAAGCGTGAACCTGAAGCGTGCTGTCCTCTTGCCCAATTGCTATCTTGGGATAGTGCTCACCGTTTGACAACAACTCTTCTGCTGGCAGAGGCTCAGCAGCGCCTCGATGCGTCAGCGCGAGCACTTCATGTTGCATATGCTCTAACAAGCTTTCAGGCCTTTGCTCGATAAACGCATCGTGTAGCTCTACCTCTAAGCCTAAGATCATATCCTGATAATCCCGCCCTTGCTTGCCCCATGATGCTAATAATGGATTCCCCACCAGCAAATAATCTTCCACTCCGCTGATGCCGCCTGCAAACTCATCACTCGCCTGTTTTAATAAGGTTTGCAATTTGGCTTGTAAAACCTGTTTGTTATCAACAATATCTCCCCAATAGTGAGCACTGGGGTTAAACCAGAATATGATCACGTCACGTGTTTTTGCCAAAGCCGCAAAAATCTCTAGTTGTTGCACGGGCATGGCAGACAAGCCAAATACGAATAACGGTTTTAACGCCTCGTCTTGGTGGTTAATTTTTGTTAATTCGGTTAGTAAGCGTTGATGTAAATTCGCCCGATGAAAAGGAGATTCATTTAACCCTTTGGCAAAGTCGACTAAGGCGCGCCACAAAATAGGTTGCCAAGGCTGAGCATCAACGTCGGTATCAGGCAAGTTATTCTCGCCTTGCTCCCAAGTCAAAATCCACTCAGGACGATAAACCAGATATTGGTCATAGATATCGGCTATTTTTTGGCACAACTGGTAAAGCTTGAGGGGTTGGTCGTCATTTAAGTACTGGGCAATGCTGGCAAACTCAGGTTTGCCACTCATGCTAGGCAAAATACTCATGAGTTTCCAAGTCATGTTGTCTTTGGTGAAGGCGGATTGCTCTGGTAAATCAGCCACATGTCCCTTGTACAATTGCCAGATATAACTGGAGGGCAACGGAAAATCAATATTGGCTGCAATGCCAAGTGCTTGTCCTATCTCAATTTTTAGCCACTGAGCCATTCCGGGGCTTTGTACCAGCACTACATCAGGGGAAAATATGTTTTGCAGAGTACTTTTACTCTCACCTAACCAACCAATGAGATAGGCAGCAAGACTTTCCATTTTATTAGACTGAACCAGATGTAACATGACGAACTTCACTTTGGAAATTGATAGCCAAGTGTAGCAAAAATACTGTTTATAAAACCACTATTGTTTGGCCACCGCAAGCAAGCTCTGCAGTCAGAAAAGTGAATCAGTACAATAAGTTGAAAACCATACGATGGCTTGATAAACGCGCTTAAATAAACCCAAAATACAGTCTGGGTGTTTTAGAGAAAAGCGGGTTTACATCCAGTAAAAGAACTGAATAAAACCCTGATTTCATATTGAAAGGAACCCCATGACCTGTGTTTATCCCCCCTTTAGGGTGAACTAAACGCCCGTCATCAATATAGATAAATCCCCAGCCTTATTACTGACGCTAGCCTTGATACGCCTTAAGTGCGCTCAGTATGTCGCCAGGCTCGGCGCGCTTTCTGTAATCCACATCAACGTATCGCCAAAGTACCACGCCATCCCGGCCAATAATAAAGGTTCCGGGGATAGGTAATACGCTGCCGTTGCCATTATTAATTTGCGCTAAATCCAGACCTCTGTCTTTACGCATATGCGCTAAAATCAACTCCGGCACCTGCCACGCCACACCATAAGCAGCCGCGACTTGAGCATCTTGGTCTGATAATACTGGAAATGCTATTTCGGATTTTTCTTTTTGCGATAAGCTATCATCTGGTATTTGCGGGCTAATCGCTACCAGTTCAGCGCCAAGTTGATGAATATCACCCAGAATAGACTGCAATGCTCTAAGTTGTAGATTGCAATACGGGCACCAGTCACCTCGGTAGAAGGTCACCACCACTGGGCCTTTGGCGCGTAATTCCGCTAACGTTACATCGTTACCCTGCACATTCGGTAAACTGAATTCAGGCCCCGGTTGGCCGACGAGCACCGCCTCTTTACCTTGTTCAAACTCATGCGCTTGTTGCATCAACTCATCCATCATTCGCATAAATTCAGGTTTGGCTTGGCGCGACTTGGCTACTTGCGCTTTAGTTTGCTCTCTTAAATTACTCAATTTGCCACTCCTTATCGTTAAAATGGGGCGTTAGTGAGCTGATTTCCCCGTCTAACGCAACAAGATCTGCTGTGATTTAATCAAAGACACTTAACGGCGTTTTGAGCTCGTTTATTTTAGCCCATTTGATTTATCAAACGCCGCAGTTACTGGGTATGAGTTAACACGACGTTTTTGGTTCAGATTTACTTGTTCTTATCGAATACGATCCCCTGTTTAACGAGATTAACGAGCCGTTTTTGACGTAAACAATGCCGGAAAACGCATCACTTTAAATTCCCCCTGACTGGCATTTTTACCGGCATTGAGTACGGGCGAGCGATGTAACTCGTTCACGGTAAAATAAATATAGTTATCGGGACCATGTGCAAAGCCATCTGGCCACACGATACGTTGATCCTTGTATAAGGTACGGCTGTCGCCTGAGGAATCCGTTACTTCGATTGCGCCTTGCGTAACAGAGGTGACGTACACATTACCGCCGCCATCGACCGTAATACCGTCAGATAGGGATTTATCACCGTAACGCTGGATCTTGTTTTCCAGTGCGGACATATCAAGGCTAACGTCAATCAAATCATCCGTTTTGATTCGATAGATTGATGTACCTGACATAGCGCCAAAATAAAGCCAATTCGATTCCGGATCGATGGTGATCGGATTCACACCTAGTCGTACTGGTTCGCCACCAAGGGTGATCACTGTGCCGTCGATTGACATGTCGACATCTTCAGCCTGGGTGAACTGGCTGCCTTCTAGTACACGTCTTGTTTGTCCTGTTTTTATATCAACCAGGATAATAGCAGCTTGCTCGTTTGCAGCGGTATCGGCCAAATAAATGGTGCCGTGTTTATTATCAATCGCTAAGTCATTCAAAAACGAACCACTGGTGATCATAGGCTTGGCAATGTAAATTATTTTCTCAAGGGATTCGGTGCGCGTATTCCAACCGACCAAGCGACCTGCATGATCATCGCTAGACGTATCTAGCATCCACAGCACTCCCTTCTGATCCACGTCAACCCCTAACACGTTATACAAACCGATTTGATTTTCGTCCGGTGCTGACGCCCACGCTTTATTGGGGTATGGCTTAACCGAGCCATCGTTAAATAACTCAACCATTCGTAAGGCTTGTCCGTAAAACCCATGCACGCTGAGAAATTTACGCCCATCAGGACCAATGGCAATATTGCCAGGCGGCGTGCTCTCATCAAACAACGCATAAGTTTCGAGTTCATGGGCAATGTCTTGTGGCTGACTTTCTGGCTGGCTTTGCCCATACGCTTGTGAACTGATTAATGCCCACACACCGATTAAGGTTAGTAACGTTAATTTGCGAGCAAGTATGCTCGGTGGACTCGATTGAACCTTCATATATTTTATCTCTAATTAATGTGCCCGCTAAGTCAAGCATGACAAGACATACAGGCATATCCTTGGGTTAAGGAAAATGGTTATCGTTAGCTTTGATTGTTTATCCAAACAATGCTTAAAAGCCTTCGAGTACTAACTTGCCTACCGCGCTTTTCGACTCAAGCATAGCATGGGCTTTAAGCAAATTTTCAACGGTAATTTTGCCCAAGTGTTCACCTAAGGTCGTGACTAACGTACCCTTATCAATCAACTTAGCGATTTGGCTTAATATTTCGTGTTGCTTTTGCATGTCATCCGTTTGGTATAAGGAACGGGTAAACATGAATTCCCAATGCAAAGATACACTCTTTCTCTTTAACGCCCCGATTTTAATGCTGCTTGGGTCATCAATTAACGCAAGCTTACCTTGCGGGGTAATGCTCTCGACTATTTCGTCAAAATGATCCTCTGTATTGGTTAAACTGACAATATTATCCACACTGGTAAACCCCAGCTCGGCAAGTTGTTTAGGCAAAGATTCATGGTGATTAATAACATGATCGGCGCCCAGTTTACGCACCCAATCAGCACTTTTTTCCCGAGAAGCGGTTGCAATAACAGTTACCTTAGTCAGTTGCTTCGCCAACTGAACCAAAATCGAGCCCACCCCACCGGCTGCGCCAATCACTAACAAGCTTTGTTGACTGTCGGCATTAAGCTGCAGACGGTCAAACAATAATTCCCACGCTGTAACAGCCGTTAACGGCAGCGCTGCCGCTTGCGCATCTGAAATCGTCGCCGGTGCTAAACCCACAAGACGCTCATCGACTAACTGAAACTCAGCATTACTGCCTTGGCGAGTCATATCACCAGCATAGAAAACGCGATCACCTACATTAAAGAGGTTCACCTCATCCCCCACCGCGGTGATGATACCCACCGCGTCGTAACCGAGAATTTTTTCTCTTACCCCACCATGAAGGTTGGCTCTAAGCTTGGTATCAACTGGGTTAACCGATATGGCTTTTATTTCAACCAACAAGTCTCTACCCGTCGCAACGGGAACTTCATGTACATATTCCTGTAACGAACCGCTCGTTAATATTTCACTGGGACGTTTATAACCAATCGCTTTCATTACATTCTCCAATTTTGTGTATAAAAAGGTTTCTCCTCAAATGATAGCGTCATTGTAATCCACTTGAATATTTTAAAAACACATGAATATATAAAACATCTTCAAATACTATTTGAAGATAAACATCTCTTTGTCGTGAATAAACTAAGCGAGAGCTAAAGTAACTTCCTTAAAAAAGCGATGCATGTATATGTATATACATTTGCTATACGGTTTACTTCATTAAATCTTGCTTCGGTTAGGGCAATACTTTGAGTGCTAAAAAAACAAAGAAGGAAAATAATCAGTTAATTGTCCGCATTGATAAGCAAGAACGTGCCGAGTTTGTCGGCTTATGGGAAGAGCTTGATACCAGTGCAGCCCGAGAAGTTAGGCGATTTATTCGTGAGTTCATAACTGAGTTGATGAGCAACTCTAAATTTAAGCTAAAACCGAAAATTCCCATGGCAAAAGCAACAGCCAAAGCCCTTAAGAAAGAGATCAAAAATCGCTAAGTAAGCAAAGTGAATACGTTAAAAAAACAATTTAAAAAAGCCAATTAAGATTTTTATACTAACTAGCCGGATGGGTTTCTCCTCCGGGGGTTTCATTGAGTTGTGCAAATAGACCCTAAATAAACGAACTTAGGGCCACAGATGTTAGCTAAACAGCAGAGGATTGGGGATTGCCAAGCAATTTAGCAAATGTAAACCCCATCACTGCTCCAAATACAATATGTAGTATAAGTGTCATTATCGGTGCCATGATCCCTATTGAAAGACCAAACAATCCAGCACCACTCATTGGCATGGGCCCAATCATCATTAACAACCAAGCGCCGATACCAAGAACAATCCCTTTGCCAATTTGCGAGCGTCCAGGTAAAGCACGATTAAACACGGCAAAAGCGCCGCCCCAAGCAAACGCGCCAATTGCAAAATGCATGATCCAACCTGTGGTTAAGCTAACTTGTGTGCCCATTTTTTCAGCCGCCATGGTAGACAGCATATGGACGGGATCTAACGTGGGCAGAACGCCCATGTTTTTTTTAATCATCATCAACCCTGTTAGTACTAGAGTACCAACGAATCCAGCAATTATACCTTTTAAAATAACGGATACATTAAACGACATAGTAATAGCCCTCTCGATTTTAACTGTGTGTTAACAACTCCTTGTTTAACATACAGGCATTCATTTGCAAGCAATCATTGGGGTCAATAACCGCCAATAGATAGAGCTAGATGCGTGGGATCTCAGCCGTTCCCCTCCTTAGAACACAGCGGTTACAGGTTACAATTACTCGTGCTTAGAGTCGAAATATCCCGCTGGCGCACCATGTCATTATTGCCGACTTGTTCATCAAAATCTTTGACAAAGTATTTAGCCACACGAACGACAAAAAGTTTTAGTATCCAAGCTGGTTTATATAATATGCTGTGTGCTTTATTAAGGAGTAGGCACCCCCCTCACCATCGTTCTGTTAACCTCTGGAATAACAGCCAACGGATCAAGCGTGCTTTCGTAACCACAGGGGCCAACGGTAGTATGTTGGCTGAGAAGTAAATATATGGCTCAAGAGCTAAGTACACATACCCAGTTAAATTTCATGTCTGGCGGCGGCGAGATGGGTGCGCTTATTCGTGCCTACGACTGGAATACAACGTCATTGGGCAATCCAGAGACTTGGCCACAACCCTTAAAAACCAGCTTACGCCTATTGTTATCTACCGGACACCCAATGCTTATTTGGTGGGGTGAAGAATTAATTCAATTTTATAATGACCCCTATGCCCGCACATTAGGATCTGAACGTCACCCAAGTGCATTAGGGCAACGGGGGCATGAGTGCTGGGCCGAAATTTGGCCAGAAATTGAGCCGCAAATCACTCAGGTCATGTCAGGGAATGGTCACACTTGGCATGAAAATCAACTGCTGTTCATTACCCGTAATCGCAAACGAGAAGAAATGTATTGGACATACAGTTATGGCCCGATAGATCATCCTGAAGCTAACTACGGTGTTGGCGGCATCTTAGTGATAACAACAGAAACGACAGAACAAGTACTCGCCGAACAACGCATGAAAACAGCAGAAGCACGCTGGCGCGCCCTTTTTGATCAAGCGCCTAGCTTTATGTGCGTATTACATGGGGCTGATCATCGTTTTGAGTATGCCAATCGTAACTACTGTGAAATGCTCGGCCAAGCTGATATTTTAGGCAAAAAAGTCACAGATGTAGTTCCCGAAGTGGGCGCTCAAGGTTTCGTTGAGCTACTAGATAAGGTTTATCAAAGTGGTAATAGCCATCAAGGTATAGCTGCTCCATTGAGCTTTGGTACACGCGAACCTATTTTCGTAGACTTTATTTACCAACCAATATTAGAAACTAATGGACAAGTTAGCGGCATATTAGTCGAAGGATACAACGTCACTGAGCGTGTTATTGCAAATAGATCATTGCAAGAAGAACATCGCCGTAAAGATGAATTTCTCGCCATGTTAGCCCATGAACTGCGTAATCCCTTAGCGCCGATTCGCAATGTTAGCGAGATGCTGATCCAAACAACTGAGCAAGACAGCAGCCTACAGAATATTGGCAGCATATTAGCCCGTCAAGTCACCCATCTAACCCACCTGATGGATGATTTACTCGATGTATCACGTATCAGTCAAAACCGAATCACGTTACAACATGAAACCCTAAGTTTATCCAGTATAGTGAATGTAGCAACTGAATCATTACAAAGTGCAATAGCGCAGAAGAATCACCAAGTTAATTTCATCGACCATGAACATAAATTATATGTCAGTGGTGACATGACCCGTCTAGTGCAGTGTTTAACAAACATCATTAATAATGCGATTAAGTATACCCAAGTGGGCGGAAAAATAGAGATTCAAGTAAACACGTTAGAAGACTTGGCTGAAATTACCGTTTCCGATAACGGCTGCGGTATTTCTGCTGATATGCAAGCTAGCGTGTTTGAATTATTCACCCAAGCGAAGCAGACATTGGATAGATCCCAAGGCGGATTAGGCATAGGTTTAAATATCGTCCAGCGCTTAGTGCATATGCATGGGGGTAACGTCACGGTGCACAGTGACGGTTTAGGCAAAGGTTCATGTTTTAGCATTCATTTACCCAGAGTAGACGCTTCGACATTAGCCCCAAACACACCCGTTAAACCTAATACAGTGCACAAGCGCATCTTGGTAGTCGATGACAATACCGACTCAGCAGATACCATGGCAGAGCTATTAGGCTTGCAGGGGCATAGTGTAATCACAGCATATACAGCTCATGAAGCATTGAGTGCGGTTGACGATTTTGACCCAGACATTGTTTTATTGGATATCGGTTTACCCGACATGAATGGTTACCAAGTGGCTAAGAACATAATTCACAAAAACAAAAAAAGAATAATTGTCGCCTTGACCGGTTACGGTCAAGCAGAAGATGTGCGTAAAGCCAAAGAAGTAGGCTTTGACTTCCACTTCACTAAACCGGTGAAACTAGCAGATTTAGTAAACATCTTTACCGACAATGATTCACCAGTTAAGTGAATAACAGCTTAAGTCTGTTGTCGCATGTAGGGTGAAGGAACTCTGTATGCGGCTGTTTTTTCCCTTAAGCGCCTAGCGTTTACGTACGTTAAATTTATTCAGACATTTGATACTCGAATGATATAAAGACATTTCAAATGTAGCATTTTTCTGTCCCGATATTCGTTTGTGCACGCTAGAAATAATGAAAATAGGTTGTCGGTTTGTTACTGCAATTAACCATATGTTCATCTCACCTTTACGCTTGAGCCGCTATTTCATTATACCTAGCACTTATTGTTTCTAGGTTATTTCCAGACAATTACCTCGTTCGGATCTCCAACAAAATGGCTAAATTATCGACTTTATTTTTTGCTGAGAGAATAAAATACCATCAACATGGTTTAATCGAACACCTAGGCTCGTGCAATGTAATTTAGAAAAGGAACATCTAATACGGGGACCATACTCAGCCAAATATCCGTTTATAAAAATGGACTTATTAGCAGTCTGATATTTTCAGTTTCTTCGACCTGCTTAGCTCAACAAGTTCCGCCAGCAGATACCAGCAATGACGATGAATATGAAATGGTTGTTGTCACTGCGCAAAAACGTGCGCAAAAATTATCCTAAGTACCCATAGCGATTTCGTCATTCAGTGCGACCAGTATCGAGCAAACAGGTATTATTCAATTAACTGATTAATAAGATTAGATAGCCATTGCGTTAACACGATGAAAGCTCAGCTCCCTTGTATAATTAACCTTCCCATCACTGCTTATTGCAGACATAAACATTGGTTGAACCCAGTGAATTTATGCTTTTTGAAGCATAAATTGAGTCAGCAACTCAGCATTCGTAGGATACTTTTCAAGCAATTCAGCAAGTTTTTTGGCGCTTTCTAACGGCTTAAGATGAGCAATCGCTCTGCGCAACACTCTCACGTGTTCCATATCTTTGGCATTTAGCAACAGCTCTTCACGACGAGTGCTACTTTTCGCTATATCCAGTGCAGGAAATATCCGTTGCTGGGCAACCTCACGTGATAAAACAATTTCCATATTACCCGTGCCTTTAAACTCCTCAAAGATGACTTGGTCCATTCGGCTGCCCGTATCAGAAAGTATGGTCGCTAGAATGGTAAGCGACCCACCATTTTCAATTTTTCTAGCGGCACCAAACAATTTTCGCGGTATTTCCATGGCACGTGCGTCCATGCCGCCTGACATAGTACGACCGCTGCTTTTACGCTCAGCATTGTGTACTCGGGTAAGCCTAGTAAGCGAATCAATAACTATCATGACATCGTGACCTTCACCAGCTTGTCGGCGAGCAGTCTTTAGCAATGCATTGGCCATACGAACGTGTTGATCGTAGCTCTCATCGGTAGATGAAGCATGGACTTCTGCTGGCACACTGCGCTTAAAATCCGTCACCTCTTCAGGCCGCTCATCAATGAGCAAGGCATAGAGCTTAATCTCGGGGTGCGCTTTACCCACTGCTTGGCAAATATGTTTTAACAGGGTAGTTTTCCCGCAGCCTGGGGGAGCAACAATCAACCCTCGCTGGCCCATTCCGATTGGCGTGATTAAATCCATCGCGCGCATAGTCGGTTGCTCAGAGCCAAGTGCTAACTGAATATGTTGATACGGATTGATGGCCACGCCATTTGAAAAACGCTTTAGTGGGTCAACATAAGACGCCTCTTTGCCCTCTTCTACCGCTTTGTCGACTTGCTGATCGTTATTTCTTTTCAACTTCAAAGATAATATTTTTCTTGTCATGGTATTGGTTTATCGCCTTAGAGATTAATTTTTAGAGGTGTTCACAGGTCCTTGCGGAACAGCTCAATTTATTGCTCGAACAATATTTTATGTTGGATCCATTCATCTATCTAATTTGCTTACTTACCAAACTATGGTTGGGGAACCAAAGGAACTAATGACCGATAGAATCGACGATAAGCAATACGGTGCTTAAACCGCAATTACGCTAGAATTGGCCGCTGATTATGACATGGGAGATATTCCTATCTTACACCATTTACCGAACAGCATTGTGTGAATTACGACGCTTGAAGTACAAATTAATCAGTGATGACGCATAATGTTGTGGTCAGGACGGTTGTAAACTCTGAGATATCTGACGCGATAGGTACTCGGTCCATTTATTCCTATTTAAGGACGTCAGCGGTCGATGAAATCACCTTTGTGCATAACTTGCTCCAGTCGCCCGACCAGCTCGAGATTCACAGTATGTCTGTCAATCACCGGGTCGTTTACATCTGCAATAGCGCGAATAGCGTCGACATACGCGACCGGGAAATCATGGTATTCACACCCCAGCATCACAAGTCGCTTGTACCAGCTAAATGGTATTAACGTGTTATCCACGGCCTCTGGCGTCGCAATGTATGTCCAACACGGCCCAACGTTACTCACTTCAACTATGGCCCGATGGTATCCGCGACCAAGTCCTTCAATCAGATCGAGCACTGCCGTATCATCGGTATTGATACTGTAGACGGCAACACATGTTTTTTCTGCCGCCACCTCTATACTGCATTTGGCCGAACCGTCCTTGCCACGCTTGTTGAACCGCAAACCGTAACCGTCTATGTGGCTGATACCAATGAGGTTGGCAGTGGGTACACGTGCGCATAGCCGATATGGATGCAAGTTACTGCCGTACGCGGCATAAAGCAGTTCTGACATATGTGCCCTCCAGTATTAATAGCGTTAAGTTAAGGCGTCAGCGATAGGCAAACACTAACCATAAGCCCGCGCTTGCGCTCATTGACCACCAGAGCATTGTGCCTATCTTATCAAAACAAAGAAGTAAATTCCTTGCTCCCTCGATTTGCGTCTAGTCCAAGGGTATGCACTAATGGGCACAGGCTATACTGCTGTATGCGGTAATAAACGATAGTTACGTGAGCGAACATAGGTACGCCTGTTTACTCAACAAATAAGGATAAATCATGTGCCGAGTTCTTGCTTATATCGGACCAGAAATACCGCTTGAAAGCTTACTACTGAAGCCAGAGAATAGTCTGATAAATCAGTCTTTGGACCCTGAACTTCATCCGTTACTTCAACTAGCGGGCTGGGGATTTGGCGCCTGGAGCAAACATCTTTTGAAACCAGAAGAACCCTTGCTCTATCATAGGCCCATGCCTGCTTTTTACGATGATAATGCCGAAGGGATCATACCAAGTATTCAGGCTAGCACCATGTTAGCTCACGTAAGAGCAGCAGCTTATTATTCGAAAACAGTACTAGCCGACGAAAATTGCCACCCTTTTTCGTTTCAAGAAACTCCATGGATTATTGCTCAGAACGGTAACTTGTCGAATTGGAGATTATTACAAAAAGAACTACTATCGCACTGTAAGAATAAGTACCTGAAACAGATGCGCGGCACCACAGACACAGAGTTTCTTTACGTGCTTCTTCTGTCATTGCTCAAGAGTGATAGTAACGAGGATGTTCAACATGGGTTCGAGGACATGCTTAAACTCATCGTCCAAACGATGAAAAACCTCGATCTCCTAGCGCTCAACAAGTTAAAGATTGCCTTGGTTGCCCCCAACCGAATTATCGGGGTCAATTATGGTACTGGACATAACGGCGAAATCGACGTAACTGGCGACTGGAAAGCATTACGAAAGTCAGGTCCTGATACAAAAGACTATGCGCTATCCATGGTCCTAGAACCTATGTATTTGCTTACAGGTCGAAATTTTCAACAATATGAAAAATCTTACGACATTGATGTATGTTCTGGCGACGAGGCAACGTCCGCTATATTTGCCTCGGAACCGCTAACTGAAAATGCCGACAATTGGCTGAATATCAATTTCGGTGAAATCGTCGTTATCGAGAAAAAGGGCACAAACGTGACGAGAAAGGTCAGTAAATTGAACGTATAAATGGGTGAAACGTACGGGTGTTTAGCACCCTTCATGATAGGGGTATTTTTCCCTCCCTCGAGCGTTCAAATAATAACGCTTAGGGTCAGAGTTAGAGGGAACAAACATCAGATTTGATTGGCGATTGCTCCGTGATTAATAAACTTATTGCAAATAATAGAGGCTTAAACATGATAAAAAACATTCTGCAAGATGCGCCCAAGATTTGAAATCATTGCTCGAATGACGTAACTAAATATTCAAGCAACACCTTGCACGACAACCTAGCGCCCCCTCACCACACAATAAATTAAATAGGACGCTTTTGGCTAATTAACCTCGCGCCTTCTTCCATTCCACTAGTTTTTGAATATGCCCCATTGAGGCCGAGATTAAGTAACAGGCCTGCATGTAGCCTTTGCTGTGAAACTGTTCCAAGGCTTCCCCTGTCAATGCGGCCAGTTTGCTTTCGTTGATGCTATACAAACCATCAAAACGTTTTTGCTCGCCACCTGAAAGGGTAATACCCAGTTGCACGGGTTCAATTAAGTCATGCTCCACTAACGCATTGATAAAAATCTCCGTGCGTTTATTACCAGACATTAATTGACTCAGTAAATCACTGATTTCGTCTAAGTAGCGGTTGGCTTTCCCGTGCTCGTCAAATAAACGCTCCCCCTGACTGGTATTCACTCTTGGGCTGTCCATATCAATAGTGATGACGGTGTTGTCGTTAGTGGGCTCGGCACCGCTTTCGGTCACGCCGACCATAAAGGGCTGGCGTCGTAAATGGAGCGGCACATAATGGCTACACCATTGATTATTATCCAAAAATAGGTTCTCACCTGCTTCAAAACCCGTGATCACGTTTAAGCCGAATTGCCCTGTGTTGTTATCTTTTAAAAAGCAAATGGGGTAGGCCAATACTAAGGCTCTAACCTCATCAGCAACGACTGGGATGAAATGTACATTTTCGCCGTATTCAGCGCCTCTGTTAGTCACTATACGGATGTCACTATGATGCTTGATATCGAGTAGTACAGGCTGAGCCACGGCCGCCTCCTTATTTTTTAATGGGTGCTATTGCGCCTTCGTACGCAACTTTATTCTGGGGTTATCCTATTACACTTTTTGTAAACCATACTGATGAATTTTGTTTAACAATGCCCGATTGGTTGGCAAGTTTCTGCGCATCTGCTCACACTGCTGACTATTTTTGTGTCGTAAACTGACAGCTTTTTGCTGATAAGCGTCTGATAGTCCTAATGCACTGTGCTGAGTATAAAACCCCATTCCGTACAATACATATTGATAGCTTGCAGCAGGAAATACTTCAACCGCATCCTCAAAATCATTGTGCCAAGGTGGCTGATAGCGCCATAAGGTTAGATGATCTTGCAGGCTTTGGGGGATCGTTACTGGGTCGCGGTTATCAATCCAAAAATCTGAATCATTGCGTTGGGTTAACATGTAGTGCAGTTTCAAAAAGTCGATTATGCGCTCCCAGCGATACAAGAACGTGCGGTTAAACCGCTTGGCAATGACGTCCATTGCATCGCGCATGGCAGGAAACTGTTCTGCAATCATAGAGGCGGATATCTCGACAAGCAGCAAAGATGATGCTTCAAGGGGCTCAAGAAAGCCTGCGGACAAACCAATGGCTACGCAGTTTCGTTGCCAGAACTTTTCTCTGTGGCCTGGATTTAATGGAATTTTACGAATATCCGCACTGTTGACGCTGCCTCCTGTTTGGCGAATATAATGCAGCAATTCTTCGCCAGCTCGCTCTTCACTCGTATGGGCACTGGAATAAACATGCCCTACCCCACGGCGATTTTGCAAGCCAATATCCCACACCCAACCTGCGCTTTGTCCGGTGGAAATAGTATGGGATGCCACAGGTGCATTTTCGTCATCATAAGGTACGTGTATGGCAAGAGCTTGATCGACAAATAATACGTCTTTACAGGATTTAAAACCGACCTTGAAATGCTCCCCTAACAGCAGCGATTTAAAGCCAGTGCAGTCGATAAATAAATCCCCCTTGATGTCTCCATTTTGCGCTGTGCTTACACTGGTAATATCGCCATTCAAGGCCGAATTAATATGGCTAACGTTGTCCAGTATGTGCCGCACCCCAAGCTTATCGGTGCAGTGTTGCTGCAAAAAGGCTGAAAAAAGCCCCGCATCAAGATGATAGGCATAATTAATAATGGACGCGTATTCGGCTGTCGTAATAGCTTTAGGCGCTAAGCCTAATTCACACACGGTTTCCTGTGGACTGACCGCTTGAGAAAAGGACTGCCCGCTGGGCGCGTATGCCCAATGACGCGCCAAATTAGTCCTATCAAAATCTTGTGGCAGTACCAGAGGATGATAATAGAAGTCATCCTCCTCCCCCGTGACCCACTTGGCGAATTTAGCCCCTTGTTTAAATGACACATTACATTGTTGAATAAAGTCGGTTTCTCCTATGCCCATCGCTTTAAGTGTACGGCGCATAGTAGGCCAAGTTCCCTCCCCAACCCCGATGGGTTTAACATCCGGCGACTCAACTAATGTAATGGTAAAGCCCGTAGCATGCTCATTCTTAAGCTTGGCCGCCAACGTTCCTGCCGTTATCCAACCTGCGGTCCCCCCGCCAACGATAACAATGGACTGAATTGCGTGTGTCACTGACCACTCTCCCAAGGTTTGTGTATTGCTTTGCCATGGGCATATTTATTTCGCCGCCCTAACGCAGTTAACCATAACACTGCTGACATTTTGCCTCTATCGATTGGTGCAGCGTGCATAATCGACCTAAATAACACAGCCGCTCAATGTGGCGGCTGTTAAGGATTTTTCGCTAGTTTGACGTTTTTATCTATTTGCGCTGCTCACCGACAGCGCCATCAACCTAGGATTGCAACCCCAGGTTGATGACAGAGCGATTTACCATTTACCGCTAATGCCAAAACTGAAGCGCGGCCCGTATTGCTCAGCAGAAATTAACTGCTGGTCGAAACGTCCGTGACGACGCACGGTTTCATCCGTTAAGTTGAGACCATCGACATACACGGTGAAGGTTTCATTGATCTCGTAATTAACACTGAGATCCCACTGACCATAAGCTTCGGTAAACGTAGGCTCTGTGCCCAGTGCTAACAAAAACTCATCACGCCAGTTATACGCTACACGTACTTGTAGCTTTTCATTTTCATAAAAGCCCACTAAGTTACCTGAATCACTTAAACCAGTTAAAGCGATGGTTTGATCGAAATCATAGGGGTCAAATGCTTCATCACTGTCAACTAAGGTGTAGTTAGCCACGGCCCCAAAGCCGGTATCCGCAAACATATACTGGGCATTAAATTCCCAACCGTCTACTTCACGATTTTGTAGGTTATCTGGCGTCGACACATCAAACATCACAATCGGGTCAGACGCTTGGCTTAAACAGTCAGGATTCGGCGTATCAGATGAATCAGGACATCCAGGACGTGGGTTAATACTTGGGTCACGTAATGGGTTACCGTTAACATCATTAATGGCACGTTGTTCAACGCCTGCACCAATGAAGTTTTCAACGAATTTCTTAAAATACCCAACTGATGCGTAGCTACCGTCGTTGTCATACCACTCAAGTGAAATATCGAAGTTATCAGAAGTAATAGGTAACAGATTTGGGTTCCCCTGAGAGGCATTAAATGGCCCTTCAGGACGTGCGTCAATGCGCGTAGCTGGGAACATAGCACTGATACCCGCTCTGGCTAATGTTCGGCTATAAGAGAAACGCGTTTTTACATCCTCTGTTAACTCCATACTAAAATCTAGGTTCGGCAATATACGGGTATAACTGCCGTCTAACTCCTGTGCCGTGGCTGTGGTGTCAAAGAACGGGCGTAATTCTTCTGCGTGCCGATAGTTCAGCGCGATAATACCTGGTTGCACTGAATAAGCACTGACGTCAGTGTCTTCATAGCGAACGCCCACATTAAGATCTATGGGGTAATGATTGAATTCAGTTCTAAAGTCAAAAGAGACATACAAGGCCGTCGTTTCTTCGTTCACCCCATTGGTGGTGACATCAGGCGCAAGGAACAAACCTTGATCTTTGACGATATCTACAAAACGACTAGCATCATATTTGGGAATAAAGGGAAACAAGTTGCTGGCACCCGAGAACTGATCAGCGAAATTACCCAACGGCGAAAACGTTAAGCCCAAATCATCCAGTGGAATATCCACAAAAGAGAAGCGCTCAGACAAATACGTATCAACCTGATAATCGGTGTACATTACCCCAAAATTAATGGCGGCTAATGCGCCGTCTTCGAGGTTATCGCACTTACCATTAAACTGGTATTGCTTGATGTTGTTTTCCATCTCGTAACCGCGCAATTGGTATAAATCAGACACAATATTGTCAGGGTTATACGCACCGCCCGGTAAACCAGAGTCATCCACAGTAATCGACGGGATTTCGCCACTGAAATCAGCAGCAATTAAGCTCACTGAACCCGGTGGATTTTTCAAGTTAGCTAGAGTTTCAGCAGTTTGCCCATCTGGATTTGAGTGAGACGTTGAATCATGAATATCAAAAGACAGATTTAATGCCTCTGTTGCCTGCCACTTAAGATTAAAACCGATTGAATCGTTTTCTTTTTTCTCGTAACGCTCCCAGGCCCAGAAATTTAATTCATCGTTAACATTACTGATATTCACCAAGGTACCGTTTTCATCGGCGACCCCAGTTGGGTTATCAAACCAAAATGCTTGTTTGTTGGTATAGCTGGTCTCTTCAAAACGTGACAGGGTGTAATCAAGCGTGGCTTCGATGCGATCGTTGGGTGCAAACTGTAAAACCAACTGCGCATTTTGACGCTCACGTTCCGTATCAAAGCGTTCGATTTCCGGTGTCCAAGGTACCCAATAAGCCCCAGTTGGGTTGTTAGTGGAATTGATTGCACTGGCGTCAACACCATCAGGGTTAGCACGGTTGCGCACCCAACCTGATGACGTCCCAACGCGATCACGACCGCTATCACGCTCCGAGTGAGAAGCTGATAACAACACACCAAATTTACCATCGGCGAAGGTTTGGCTGATCATACCTGAGATTTCAGGGGTGATATTACTGCCGGTTTCTACACTGGTATCGTATACACCTTTCGCACTGGCAAATGCTTTAAATCCATCATAATCAAACGGCTTTGCAGTACTGATATCAATGGTGGCTCCGATGCCGCCTGAGGCAACATTGGCTTTACCGGTTTTAAATACCGAGACCCCAGACACGCTTTCTGACGCGATTTCCCGGAAGTTAAAACTACGAGAGACCCCCGCAGATTGCAATGCAGATGAATTTGGCATTTGACGACCATTTAAGGTCACCAAGTTAAAATCTGGACCGAAACCGCGTACGGTAACCTTGTTACCTTCATTATTGGCTCGGTCAATTGATACACCACTAATGCGTTGTAATGATTCGGCTAAGTTGGTGTCTGGCAACTTACCTATGTCTTCAGCAGAAATAGCGTCAACCACACCAGATGATTCTTGTTTAATGGATGCCGACTTACTTAATGCGCTGCGAATACCTGTGACATTAATCACTTCAACATCACTCTCGTCAGCATTCGCTGGCGTTTGCTGAGCGTAGACACTAGCGGACGACACTAACATCGCCATACATATGGCGTTTAGTTTAAATTTTGTGTTACTCATTTCGTGCACCTCGAAGATATTGGATATTCAGAAAGAATAAGTTCTAGTCACATCTACCACATGACAAAACCAATATTGTCATCAACCTTAATGTTAACAATCTACAAAATATAATGAAAATTGTAGTGTGAAGTCAAACTAAATCAACAATATTTTTACAATTATCAAGGCTGGAATTAAGTCGCTAGGTCGTTTTTTGCATTTTATTGGCTTGATGTTTGAAAGAAGTTTTCAGCTAAATTTACACGCTAAGACATTGTAAATTATAATAATAAATTTAAATTTAAGTGAGTTGGAATATAACGAAAGCCCCATTACAAATAGCAATTTATTTACCCTTAAGAAAGGGGAATGCTCACCACACTAGAGCAGAATTAAAGTCACACTTACTGACATTACTAAATAAAAGTTCGTTGATAGGTAAAAAAAGGTGTCGTTGTTGAATAGCCAGTGATATTGACTACAGAAATGCATAGGCAAGTAGAAATGAACAAAAAAAGCCGTTTTGTATAAAACGGCTTTATATAAGGTTATTTTATGTTTTTACGAATGCTTGAAATGGCCAATTTGAGATCGTTTTTCCGCAGTGCATCCACAATATGACGATGCTCGTCGACTAGAGTTTGTGAGTTGCGGATCCGTTGGTAGTTCATACGCATTCTCAGTACCACTGGGTACCACAAGTTAGTTAAATCTTCTCCACCCGCCAGACCAACAAAGTATTTATGAAATTCAATATCGGTCTTGGTTAATTCGGTAAATTCTTCTTTATCGAAATGCTCCTGCATCTTATCGATAATGGCATCCATACATGCAAGATCAGCTTCTGAAATATTATTTTCTAGCTGCTTAACCGCATGCTCTTCAATTTTGCGCCGGATATCGATACTTAGCTTTTGTAATTCGGAGGTCAACGGACTACTCACTGACGAGCCCACATTATCTTTACTGACCAACAAACCTTCTTTGGTCAGCTTAATAAGCACGTCTCTGATCGGACCACGAGAGGTACCAAACCTTTCTGCTAGCTGTTGCTCGTTCAGTTTGCTGTTTGGTTCGAGTTCACCTGAAATAATATCAGAACGGAGTACATCAGCGATTTGCTCTCTGACGGAAAGAATTTTGTTAGATTTCATAAGGTAAGCTTCCCAAAAAGCAGTATTTTATTTTATGCCATATAATAAACGAAAAAATCTACTTGTGATAAATATTTTTAGTTAACAATGTTCATATATATAACATCAATATTTAGGTTTGCAATTAATTGTTAACAATGTACAATTAATTCACGATCAATTTACCTAGTCAGGATTATCATGAGTGTCATCACCAAATTAGACACACCTGCCATGAACCGTTCACAAATAACGTCAATTAACGTTGAATTATTTAACGTGCCTCTGGATGAAGTGTTGAACGATGCGAAACACGGCGATCATACTCATTTTGAGCTGATCTTATGCACCATTACCTGCGCCGACGGCACCCAAGGTGTGGGATATACCTACACAGGTGGTAAAGGTGGCCGCGCTATTTATTCGTTATTAAATGACGAGTTAACACCTTTTCTACTTGGTAAAGATGCAAGCTGTATCACCCATTTATGGGAAGAAATGCAATATCACCTGCACTATATCGGCCGCGGTGGCTTAGTGAGTTTTGCGATTTCTGCGGTAGATATCGCCCTGTGGGACATACATTGTAAAGTGCTCAAACAACCCTTGTGGAAGGTAGCCGGTGGTTGCAGTGACCGAGTTAATTGCTATGCAGGTGGCATTGACCTTAACTTTTCAACTGAAAAGTTGCTTGGCAATATTCAAGGTTACTTAGATAACGGTTTTCAAGCGGTTAAAATTAAAGTAGGCAAAGAAGATTACCGTGAAGACGTCGCCAGAGTCGCGGCGGTCCGTAACCTTATTGGCCCAGATGCTACCTTTATGGTGGACGCCAACTATTCACTGACGGTAAATAAGGCTATCAAGTTCGCCCAAGCCATTGAGCAATACGATATCACTTGGTTTGAAGAGCCCACTATTCCAGATGACTATGCTGGATTTGCCCACATAGCTGACAAGATCAACATTCCATTAGCCATGGGCGAAAACCTGCACACTGTATACGAGTTTAACCAAGCAATTGCGCAGGCTAAACTTGGTTTTTTACAACCCGATGCATCAAACATTGGTGGCATAACCGGTTGGTTAGCCGTTGCCACTATGGCTTATGCAAACAATTTACCTGTTTGCAGTCACGGTATGCATGAATTGCACGTATCCCTAATGGCCTCTCAGCCTAATGCAGGCTACTTAGAAGTGCATTCATTCCCTATAGATAGATACACCACCCACCCTCTGAAACTTGAAAACGGTAAAGCCGTCGCTCCTAGCACCCCCGGAGTGGGCGTCGAATTTAAGTCAGAGTTACTTACTCCCTATTTAGTTAAACATTCCTAGGAGGCGCGCATGTACGCAGCTCAATATATTGGTAATAAATCATTTAAAGTCGTCGAAGGGCATGCAATTGCTCCACAGGAAGGTGAAGTTCGACTAAATGTTGGTTATGTGGGAATTTGTGGTACCGATATGCACATTTACCATGGCGTGATGGATAAACGTGTTTCAATTCCACAAACCATAGGCCATGAAATTTCCGGTGTAGTAGCCGAAATAGGCAAAGGCGTTAACGGCTTTGCCGTAGGAGAAAAAGTGGTTGTACGTCCACTTGATTGGTGTGGTGATTGCCCAACGTGCGATGCTGGCCTGACCCATATTTGTCAAAACCTTAAATTTATGGGCATTGATACCCCTGGGGCGTTCCAGTCTAGTTGGACAGTGAAAGCCCGCACGTTGCACAAATTGCCGGCTAAAGTTGATTTAAAACAAGGCGCATTAATTGAGCCCTTGTCGGTTGCTTGCCATGATGTACGTCGTTCACGTTTACAAGCCGGTGAAAAAGCCGTCATTTTAGGGGGAGGCCCCATTGGTCAATTAGTCGCAGCCGTTGCTAAAAGCGTTGGTGCTGAAGTGTTAGTGTCTGAACCAAATGAAAGTCGCCGAGCTTTTGCCGATGAACTCGGGGTGAAATCAGTCAACCCAATGGATACCGATTTAGCCGCCTATGTAGATGATTGGACCGGGACAAAAGGGGCTGACGTGGTATTTGAAGTATCAGGCGTATTGCCCGCCATTGAAGCCATGACACAAATTGCTGGTCGTCGCGGCCGCATTGTCATGGTAGCAATTCACTCAACACAACCGCCGATTGATCTATTCCAATTTTTCTGGAAAGAGCTTGAGCTATTAGGTGCCCGGGTTTACGAAGCGGCAGATTTTGACTGGGCTATCGAGTTAATCGCTAGCGGCCAAATTGATCTTACTCCCTTTATTAGTTCTGTTAGTCCACTAGCAGACATAGGTAATGCATTTGCCAGTATGGATGGAAACCCACAAGGTATGAAAGCGCTAGTTGAGTGTAATGCCCAGTAGTTACCGTTAGCCACGATTGATTATGAGGAAAGAATTGATATGTTAGAAAAGTTTAGTTTAGAAGGCAAATTAGCTTTAGTTACCGGCTGTAAACGTGGAATAGGTAAAGGCATTGCATTAGGTTTAGCCGAAGCAGGCGCCGATATTATTGGTGTCTCCGCAAGCTTAGAATCACAAGGCTCGGGCGTAGAAAAAGAAGTAACGGCATTAGGTCGTAACTTTACCGGCTACCAGTGCGACTTTTCTGACCGCGACGCTTTGTATGCTTTTATTCAAGCGGTAAAAGCTGATTTTCCGAAAATTGACATTCTGGTGAACAATGCTGGCACAATATTACGTGCGCCAGCCGCAGAGCATGGCGATGATCTATGGGACAAGGTCATTGACGTTAACTTGAATTCACAATTTATTCTAAGCCGAGAGATTGGCAAGGAAATGGTAGCCCGCGGTGCCGGTAAAGTCATTTTCACGGCATCGCTACTGACGTTCCAAGGTGGCATAACCGTACCTGGTTACGCAGCAAGTAAAGGCGCTATTGGTCAACTGGTCATGGCACTGTCCAACGAATGGGCTGGCAAAGGTGTAAATGTGAATGCCATAGCACCAGGTTATATTGATACCGACAATACGGAAGCATTGCGTAACGACGCCGAGCGTTCTGCTGCTATATTGGGACGCATTCCACAAGGTCGTTGGGGTACACCAGAAGATTTCAAAGGTCCAGCGGTGTTCCTAGCGTCTGAAGCAGCAAGTTACGTAAATGGCGCGATTTTATTGGTCGATGGCGGCTGGATGGGGAGATAATCTCAATGAGTATTCAAGATTTTAATTTTAACAACAATGTTAACTTCATTGGCGGACAGTATGTTGCCTCAAAAGCCCAGGGTGTTATTGAAGTGCTTAGTCCATCCACTGGCAAAGTCATTGGTGAAATTCCACAGGGCTGTGAGCAAGACGCTCAGCACGCTCTAGAAGTCGCCAATAAGGCGCAAAAATCCTGGGCAAAATTAACCGCTCGTACTCGTCAGACTATTTTGCGGACCTTTGCCAATAAGATCCGTGACAACAAGCATATTTTGGCACCTATGTTAGTCGCCGAACAAGGCAAGCTGCTTTCTGTGGCTGAAATGGAAGTGGATGTCACTGCGACCTTTATAGACTATGCCTGTGACAATGCCTTAACGATCGAAGGCGACATTCTGCCCTCAGATAACCTAGACGAAAAAATCTATATCCATAAAGTACCCAGAGGCGTTGTAGTGGGTATTACCGCGTGGAATTTCCCCTTAGCCCTGGCGGGTCGTAAAATTGGCCCGGCTTTGATTACCGGCAATACTATGGTACTCAAACCCACCCAAGAAACACCACTGGCCACCACAGAACTTGGCCGTTTGGCCAACGAAGCAGGTATTCCACCAGGCGTACTAAATGTGATTAATGGTAGTGGTTCAGTGGTAGGTCAAGCACTGTGCGAAAACCCCATCACTAAAATGATTACCATGACCGGCTCGACGGTTGCGGGTAAGCAAATCTATAAAACCAGCGCGGAATATATGACCCCAGTCATGCTCGAATTGGGTGGCAAGGCCCCTATGGTCGTTATGGATGATGCGGATCTGGATAAAGCAGCCGAAGACGCCCTTTGGGGACGTTTTGCAAACTGTGGTCAAGTCTGCACCTGTGTTGAGCGTTTATATGTGCATGAAGGAATTTACGACCAGTTTATGGAAAAATTCTTGCCTTTGGTTAAAAGCTTAAAAGTAGGTGATCCAATGGCGGCCGACACGCAGATGGGCCCTAAGTGCAATCAACGCGAAATCAACAATATTGATCACATAGTACAAGAGAGTCTCAAGCAAGGCGCAACCCTTGCCACCGGCGGCAAAACTGCAACCGTAGAAGGATTTGAAGGCGGATGTTGGTACGAACCCACAGTGTTAGTGGATGTGAGTCAAGACAATATCGTGGTACATGAAGAAACCTTTGGCCCTATTCTACCAGTGATAAAAGTCAGTAGCATGCAACAAGCCATTGAATTCTGTAATGACAGTATCTACGGGTTAAGTGCTTACGTTCACACACAAAGCTTTGCCAACATCAATCAAGCCATTAGTGATTTGGAAGTGGGTGAAGTGTATATCAATCGCGGTATGGGTGAGCAGCATCAGGGTTTCCATAATGGTTGGAAACAGAGCGGATTTGGTGGTGAAGATGGCAAGTTTGGCCTCGAGCAATATCTCGAAAAGAAAACTGTTTACATCAACGAAGGCTAAGCATAAAAATAATATAACAAGAGCAAAACATTGCTGTCCGTGTCCTACACAATAAAAGGGTAAACCTAGGTTTACCCTTTTTATATTCTATTAGCGCTTCTCCTGCCCGAAGGAATTGCTTATTTCACTAAACTCACGACTTGAGTGCCCTTACTACGCTTGCTTCTGGGACATAAATACGATGGTGTTAACAACCTGAGGTGAAGTATTCAATAGAAGGTGATGAACCAACACTGTCAGCTGTGTTGTATACTAAATAGCAGTTTGAAGCGACAATAGGCACTTGATTAACGTATGCTCCGGACGTGTGCGTAAATGATGCCAAGGTCAGATAAAATACGCTTTCTGTATAGTTAGTAGACCATATCCAATCCGTCGCAAAAGAATCACTCATGGCTTTTGAAATACCATTGCGGCGAGAGCCACTTGGGTATCCGTATTTTGTTTCAATATCCGATGTGCCATCACCGTCCAAATCAACGTTGCCAACCACAAAATTACTCTGTCCTTGAATGGCTGACTTGGCATACACCAAAGTTCCAGATGACTTAATTGCGCCGCCCATCGCTTCTAAGACTGCAATATGAGCGTCACTGTTCAAATTGAGAAATCGTGGCGCCGCAGTCACCGCTAATACTCCAAGAATAACAATGACAATAATTAATTCAATTAAGGTAAATCCACTTTGCGCACCTCGCTTAGAAGGCTTGTCCATAATCATTCTTCTAAATCCCACAATCCATATTATTACGTATAGGCTTTAGATGAACCCGATACTGTGCAATCGTTATAATTGTAAATTATATCGGGATCATAATTGCAATGGGACCCACGGAAATATACATAGGTATATGAATTAATTACAAAATGAATATGAAAAATGCAGTAAAAATCAATGCTGTACGATGTTTTCGAGATTGTTGTTTATACAAGGGCGCAGTCAAAGACCCGGCATGATGCGCAGGCCCTATCTGCAAAATAAGTATCATCACAGGGCTGACGGTTTTATAAGCAAATCCATAACCCCGTGCTGAATTATGACTCCAGTCATGTTCAAACCGGACGGTAAAGCCCCTATCGCCATTAGCAGCCTGCATTGCGGGCTGCTAAGCCTATTTTTTCTGCTTGAAAGTCACCTCGAAAGCATTATCGAGATCGGCGATAAGATCATCAGGGTGCTCAAGACCGATTGATAGGCGGATAAGGCCGTCAGTAATACCGAATTTATCGCGTAACTCCGTAGACACCCCCGAATGTGTGGTGCTGCCTGGGTGGCAGATAAGACTTTCACTGCCACCCAGACTGACGGCAGATTTAAAAATAGACAGATTGTTGATCAAGCGAAAGGCGCTTGATTTTGACACGTCCAGCACAAATGAGAAGGTCGAACTCGGCCCTGAGCATTGGCGCTTATACACAGCTTGGTAGGCTATATCTTGGATAAATTCAGGATGGAGGATTTTTGCTGCAATGTAGCCATTATCCGCGATCCATTGTGCCACTTTACGGCCGCTGTCGGCGGCGCGTTCCATGCGGATGCTCAAGGTTTCCAGTGAGCGGGAAATCATCCAGCTCGTATGCGGGTCAAGATTCAAGCCGAGCGCGCCACGAGTTGCGCGAACGGGGCGCAACATTTCACGGCTACCGCAAACGGCGCCAGCAACGAGATCGCTGTGACCACCAACGTATTTAGTCAGCGAATACATAGCCATATCAATGCCTTGGGGCACGACTTGTTGGAAAACCGGCCCCATAAGCGTGTTGTCGCAAACACTGATTGGCCGGTGGCCTGTCTCAGTTTCGATAATATCTAACACCCGGTTGAGTGCTTCGAAATCGACAAGGGAGTTTGTTGGGTTGGCCGGTGATTCAATAAACACCATGGCGACGCGGCCTTTTTTACCAGCAGCTCGTAGTGAGGTAAGCATCCCCGACTCGTCCAGACCGTCGTGGAATTCGCCAGTTTCGATGTTGAATTCGGGAAGAAATTTACGGATCAAGGTTTCTGTGCCGCCATAAAGAGGTGCACTTTGCACAATCACATCACCAGGGCGCAGATAAGCCAGCAGTATAGCACTGATAGCCCCCATGCCGCTGGAGCAAACGATTGAACATTCAGCGCCTTCGAACAGAGATAGGCGGTCTTCAACAATTTCTACGTTGGGATGGTTAAAGCGACTGTAGATCAGGCCACCCACACTGCCTTGTGGTGCGGGCTTACGCCCAGCCATAATGTGGAAGAATTCTTCGCCCTCTTCCGGTGTCTGGTAGGCAAATGTCGACGTTAGAAAAACCGGCGGTTTAACCGAACCTTCAGACAATTGTGGGTCATAACCATAGGACATCATCATGGTTTCAGGCTTAAGTACGTGATCACCGATTTTGCTTTTTTTGTAGTTTCTATCGTTCGCCATAATCTGTTATTCCTGTTGTAGATATCGTCTTAAACGTTGCTGTTCGTTATGCCTGCATTGTCTAAGCTGCACGCTAAAATCACCTTTGCTCGCTAGGCCAACGCGCTACAAAACCTAGTGGCAGCGCCATATAAATGAGCAATGAAAAATCAAATTTGCAAAATAATATCATACTCTTTAACCCACTCGATGCGCTTTAAACACAGACGACAATGGGGCGTTGGCAGTCAATACCTGAGCGGGTACTCAATTTTACTATTTGTTATTCTGCCACTGAAATTCGCAGAATCATTTAAATGTCTTAGCAATGTGCAGCTTAATGGATGGTATGCAGTCGATTTTATGATTGAAAAACGATAATGAAAAGATCGTTAAGCGCGCAGTACAAATGCGCTTAGATGTGCGTTATAACGCCGTACCGCTTAGGGGAAACAACATGTTTGGCTGCGCTATCAACCAAATATGTTAACAGACTTATTCAAGGTTAATTTACGCTTGCGCTATTCAACGAATCGATAAACACGGAAATCAGGGGGTTGATGATTATCGATATAGGAGCTGCAGCGCTAAGAAAATAGCGCTGCATACAATAAAGAATCGCTACTGGGCGTTAAAACGGCGTTGGTACATATTTTGATGTAACGCTTTTGCGGCCTTAACCATGGGGGCATAAGGTGTGTCAGTTACATTCACGAACCCTACATTGTAGTTTTCACCGTCATAAGCACGTCCGGTAATTGGCGAGTCCATATACTGGAACCAATGCGCTCCGATGAAATATGGGCTATCAATAATAGTATGCATATAGTCTTGATACATATCAGCCCGGTCTTGTTGGGTGGCCGCGTGTACCAAACCCGGATGAAATAACCCGCTATCAGTGGCGCCAATGTGGAATTCGCCTACAATAGATGGCATATCAAAATCCGCTAAGAATTCCCAACCTTTGGGGTGTAATCCTTCTTTGTAGATGTTATAGCTCATTACATCGACATATTTTGTCGCGGCTTTTGCCACTTCCATGGGCATGCCCCAATCAGCGAAACGTGAACCTAGATAGAGATGATCCGGTAAGTAGGTTTGCAATGCGTTATCAACCGTTGCGTAATATTTATCAGCATAGGCGTATAACATATCACTGTAATCCTCTAGCTGTTTGTCAGCAGATTTGGGATCCGGCGATAATGTTGAATCCATGCCTTTATCAAAGACATTCCAAGAAGCAATATCTTTACCCCACGCAGAATTCAAAGCCTCTATGCTGTGATACTTATTTTTCATCATCTTGGTAAAAGCGGCTTTAGTGGGTACCTCATGCCCATCACGTTTAAGGGTGTTGAATACAATGCCGTACCGCGACTGAGGCGTTTCGCTACGTCCGAAACTTTTTTCGTTATCAATAAAAATACCGACGCACCAAGGGGTATTTTTGACTTCTTGTGCGATCACGCTAACGGTCTGCAATGCACGCTCTTTAAATTTAGGATCGAATACATCTGGCATGTTGCCCCAAAAATCGTCGCCGCTGGAAACGGTTTTAAAGTCGCCGATGATCCAGCCATTAGCAAAAAATGGTACTTGTTGATTATCGTAAAACGCCGGATCGGTCCAATTTCCGAGTGAAGTGAATCCCCAGTTGCGCATACGCTGCAAGGTAACGTCATGCCACTTCTGCATATAATCAGGAGCAAGCTCACTGTATTTACGATCCAAATTAGCCGAATAAAAACTGTAGGTTTCACCTTGTTTTAGCGGGCCTGAATGCACTCCGGTGCGATATCCATAATGTTTTCCCAAAGGTTCGTCATATTCGGGCAACCAAGTAAACAAGTCTTTTCTCAGCTTGGATGCCACAAAGCGTAACGGCACGGCACTGTCATCAACACGGTTAAGACCTTGTGAATCAGCGGGAGTGACATCCGCATTGTCCGCTTTCGCCAACGCGGATGCAGGGTAATCATAGCCTGTCATAGTAGATGAGTTTGCTAACCGAATAATATCGAGTCCGGTGGCAAAATACAGGTATCCATCTGGGTCAACCAAGCTCCATTTCCCCTTATATTTAGCCGTTCTAAAATGCCCGGTTCCTTCAAGTTTAGGGCCGTTCAGCCAACCGCCCCATTTAGAACGCGCCGCGTTCCATTTTCCATCTAGCTCAGCGAGCTCCTGATCGCGCACCTTATGTAATTCATCTAACGAGTGCACTTTACCGACAAATTCGCGTTTGGCATTTTGACCAAATTTATCCACTACCCCAGTAAGATACTGGGTATCCATAGGCGGGTTTTTGCGCAAACGAATGTTATTAATGGTGACCTTTTTATCAAATAAATTGTTCTGTATGCTAAGGGATATTTTACTTATACCGCTGAGCTTAAGGTTTTTTTTGCCCCACAATGAAATGAACTGCATATCGTCAGATGACCAGGTATCTGGATTCGAGCGCAGACCAGACGTAAAGTTAAATTCGTTCTTTGAGTCACTAATAGATTTAGCCAGATCATGCCCCGCCATTTTGGCGTAATAGGTTTTTTGTCCGCCCACAGGTACGCTTACCGATCGGGTGTAGGTATCGCCATTTGTATCAGAAATATTCAGGAACAATTGCACTGAGTGCTCACCAGGATTACTGATATCAAACGCGATATTAAAATCATTTAATTTGCTCCAATCCCATGGCACCCTAGGCACAAAATCCACAGCACTATTAATATTGCTCTTACCATGAAAAGTGACCGTTAAGCCTGCATTTGATGCGTTGTTTACGGTACCGCTTGCATTGGTGTACTTAACGTCTTGTAGCGCGTCAGCTTGTGATGCATCAAATATCGTTTCCAGTCCTAGGGCTTGCTCGTCGCTTTGGGTATTAATATGCTTATCATTAGGAGAAACAACTGCCACATCGGTATTATCATCCGACCCACTAGCGCTACAGCCAGATAATGCAGCCATGACGGCGCAGAACAACACAGTTTTTTTGACATTCATAATTTTTCCTCGTAAGAATATTAACAAAATTAACATTTTTGCATTATACATGGCAGATTGTTAATGTAAAATTGTTAACAATTTTATTATCATATAATAATGTGAAAGTTATACGATTATCCGTTGTTTAATTGATGAGCGCCAATTTGGATAAGTACCCGTATTACCCAGTACCACAAGAAAATGCGTTGCATACAAAGGTTTATGCAATAAAAACTAGGCTGTTCAAGATAACGGTCATTTCTCACCTGATAATTAATTGTTAACAATTATCAATAATTGGGTTAGTATTAAGATAATGTAAAATAAGTAGTGTGCACTACTCGACGTAAATGGGAACATCAATGAATAATCAAGTAAGGCATGTTTTTTTCTGTGCGATTGTAGTGGCATTCGGCGGTTTCATTTTCGGCTTAGATGCAGCACTGATCTCAGGCACTGTAAGATTTATATCCGAAGAGTTTTCCTTATCCGACTTACAAATTGGTGCTGTGGTCAGTGCTCCTGGTTTTGGGGTTCTGTTTGCCCTGCTTATCACAGGCATGATTTGCGATAAATACGGTCGGCGCTTAGCCTTACTGATTATTGCTTTTTTGTATATTTTGTCTGCTGTGGCCTCTGTTTTAGCGGTGTCCTTTGAGATGTTAGTGACGGCGCGCTTCGTCGGCGGCTTAGCTTTTACCTCGTTGTCAGTTGCAGCCATGTATATAGGCGAAATCGCCCCGCCCAAGCTACGGGGGAAATTGGTTGCCATGATACAAATTAACATCGTTGTTGGCCTATCGGCGGCTTACTTCGCTAACTACCTTATCTTACAAGCCTCACAACTGGATGCCGATTGGGTTATTGCTATGGGGTTAAACACCCATACGTGGCGCTGGATGCTCGCTATCGAGATCATACCGGCTATTATCTGGTTAATTTTATTATTTTTCATTCCTAAGAGCCCCCGCTGGTTGGTGATGAATAACCATATTCAACAAGCAAACCTAGTGTTGCAGCGTTTCTTATCCCCTGCAGAAGCACAACGTGAATTAGCGCAAATTCAGCACAGCGTTGAGCTGGGTGATAAACATGCCTTGTCCACGATGGAAGCATTAAAAGCCATGTTTGGCAGCAAAATGCGCAAGGCCGCGCTTATTGGCCTAACCATGGGTGTGGTGCAACAAATTACCGGTATTAACGCCATCATGTTTTATGCTCCCACTGTATTTGAGCAAGTCGGTCTTGGCACCAACGCCGCATTCTTTCAAGCTCTGATCGTCGGATTAGTCAGTGTAGTCTTTACCATTGGGGCGGTTCTGCTTGTGGACCGTCTGGGTCGTAGGCCATTGGTTATTTATGGTCTTGCAGCCGGCACCATCAGCTTATTTATGTGCCACTACGCGTTTAGCCAGGCCACCTATATGCTATCGCCAGAACAAATAAGCGCATTCACGCGGGAACATAACACCTTGGGCATGGCGAATATGGTGAGCACGGCCTTCTCATCAGATATCGAATTTAAAAATATGCTGCAATCCGTGATTGGTCTTGAAGAGTTTAGAAGGCATGAGGGTCAGTTGATGCAAATGGCCACTAATGTGAACGCGAATATGATTTTAATCGGGGTGATGGGCTATATAGCAGCGTTTCACTTCTCAATTGGTCCCGTGATGTGGGTGTTATTTTCAGAGATATTCCCGATTGCCATTCGGGGTACGGCCATTCCGATGTTTGCTTTACTGGCGAGTATCGTTAGCTATCTGGTTCAGCAGTTCTTCCCATGGCAGTTGAGTCATATGGGAGCCAGTGACATATTCCTTTTCTATGCCATTAGCGGGGCGATTGGTTTCGTGATCTTGTGCAAAATCATGCCAGAAACCAAAAACAAAACCATTGAAGAAATTGAACTGGATTTATATAGCCCACAAACCAAAGCGAGCGTTGCTTAATATGCCAAATCCTTCGTTGTTAGCGATAGGCGAATGCATGCTTGAGCTTAGTCTGAACGAGCATGCTGGCTTGAGTCACTCCTTCGCGGGTGATACCTACAATTCACTGGTCTATGCCAAACGATGGGAGGACAGCCTAGATTGCTACTTTCTCACCGGCGTAGGCCAAGACGCATTTAGCACTCTGATGACAGAGCATTGGTTACAACAAGGTATTAATAGCCAGTTGGCCCTTACCTCAACCGATAACAATGTGGGTATCTACGCGATCCAAAACGATCCCAGCGGCGAGCGTCACTTTGATTACTGGCGTAAAGATTCTGCCGCCACACAACTTATGCAGCTTATAGAAAAAAATGATTGCCAAGCCAATTGGCCGCATTTCGATCTCGTTTACTTTAGTGGTATTACGCTGGCCATATTGCCGGAGGCAGATAAAAGCGGTTTTATCAAAATGATAACCCGTCTTAAAGCTAACGGCAGCAAAATTGCATTTGACCCCAACTATCGGCCTAAAATGTGGCGCAACAAGCAACACGCGAGCCAATGGCTTGAAGCGGCGTACCATGTCAGTGACATAGTGCTACCGGGCACAGAGGATCATCTTGACCTACTCGGTCATCAATCGGTTGACGAAATAGTGGATTTTTGCAATCAACATAGTGTCACTGAATTAGTGATTAAAGCCGGTAAAGAAGGCGTATTTTCCTTTGTTGATGGTCAAGCTAATTGCATGGTGCCTTTCGTCCCCGCTAAATGTCAGCGAGATACCACTGCCGCTGGCGACTCGTTCGCAGGGGTGTATTTGGCTTGCAGAATACGCGGCGAGCAAATAAAAAGCGCGATTGAACAAGCATCCAGTGCAGCAGGGCTCGTCGTTCAGCATCAAGGTGCCATCGTCGAACATGATATTTTCGACGCTTTTCGACGCAACCTTAACCACATATCTAATTAATATTATTGCGGAGCGAAACCCATGAGTAGCGCCAATCAAAAACAAAGCCTAGCAACCAAACGTGCCATCGAACGTGGTTATGACAGCAAAAATGCTGACTGGATGATCGAATTTGACATCAGTCCACTTAAGGGGGATTTCGCGTTCGAGGAAGGCGTAATACGCCGCGACCCGACCTCGGTCATATCGGTTGATGGTATGTACCATTGCTGGTATACCAAAGGAACAGGGGAAACCGTCGGTTTTGGCAGTGAAAACCCTGACGATAAGGTATTTCCTTGGGATCTAACCGAAGTGTGGCATGCCACCTCAGTGGACGCTGAAACGTGGCAAGAACAAGGCCCAGCAATTGAGCGCGGAGCCACGGGTGCGTTTGACGATCGCGCCGTTTTTACCCCAGAAGTGCTGGCCCACGAAGGCAAATATTATCTGGTTTATCAAACCGTTCAGTACCCCTATACCAATCGTCAGATTGAACAGATTGCTATTGCTCATGCCAATTCACCTTACGGACCATGGCAGAAGTCGAGCGCGCCGATACTGAGTCCAGCAATGGACGGAGAATGGTTAGGACAACAAGACAACCGTTTTCACGTTACATCCAAGGGCAGTTTTGATAGTCATAAGGTACACGATCCTTGTTTATTGGTTTTTAATGGTAAATTTCACCTGTACTACAAAGGTGAAACCATGGGCGAAGAAATGAATTTCGGTGGCCGGGAAATCAAACACGGCGTCGCTATTGCTGACGACGTATTAGGACCCTATACCAAGTCTGAATATAACCCGATTAGCAACAGTGGACATGAAGTGGTGGTCTGGAATTATCGTGGCGGCGTAGCCAGCTTACTGACCACAGACGGGCCAGAGAAAAACACCATACAGTTTGCCCCTGATGGCGTTAATTTTGACATTAAAGCCCATATCAAAGGTGCACCAGAAGCCATTGGTTTATTCCGCCCAACAGAGCAAACTGACACCCCTGCCCCAGGCTTACAATGGGGCGTATGTCATAAATACGATAGCAGTTGGAATTGGAATTATATCTGTCGATATCGTTTGAAGAAGCAGGTTCTGGATGCAGGAACCTTTCAAAATAGTAACTAACCAGAACCGTAATTTAGGTACCAAGTAAGGGGATAAACCCATGTATAAAAGCATGCAGTTAATCGATATGTTAAAGAAAAAACATACATTTCGTTCCGACAACGATGTCGCGAAAAAGCTTGGCATATCGCGTTCAGCGGTCAGCCGTTACCGCAACGGCACCGGCTCAATCGATGACAAATTGGCGGTTGAAATTGCCGAAATGTTGACCCTTGATCCGTTTGCTGTCATTGCATCTATGCGCTGCGAACGCGCTGCACGCAACAACAGCCCGACCGATATTAACTTCTGGCGTAAATACGCTGCGTAACAATGACCTGCTTGCAAGCCCGTTTAATTACGGGTCACAGCAGCCCGTGCATTGATTGACGCAAATTCATCAGCCCCAAAGCATGAACGAGCCGCGTTAATATTAAAGGTATTTATCGCCCAGTGGAATGAGGTACATCTAACTTGTCGATTTTACGTGGTTAGTTGGCTTTACTTAACCGCTAAAATCCCCTTCATCACAAGTCAACGCTCGGGTGAAGATTAATTTTCATACCCGCTTTTATCGAAAAAATATCCTTTCTTGTTTCCCCTATTAGCCAACAAAAAAGTAACACATTGAAATTTAAAGAACATTTACATTGTTAACAAAGAACAACCCCAAAATAATGTAAATTGTTAACAAAAAATCTTTGACATTACATATTGCTGATGTTTACATACGCTTTACATTTCATGTGTTACAAAATATTCCTCAAATATTGCGTTAGCCCATACACGTGAAAATGAGTCGGGTAGGTTTAACGATTAACGTTAACCGAGCCTGGGCGAATAACGACATTTATAATTACCGGGAACAATTAACTATGTCTAAAGCATTCACAACACCTTTCAAATTGAGCGCGATCTCAATGGCGGTTTTAATGGCATCCAATGCCATTGGCCAAACTCAAAACGAGCAAAAATCTGAGACGACAACTCAGATTCAAGCTAAATCAGAAGACCCAAGCGATGTTGAAGTTATTGAGATAACGGGACTCAAAAGCAGCCTGAAGAAATCCATTAACGACAAGCGTTTCTCACAGAATTTAGTCGACACCATAAACGCCGAAGATATCGGTAAATCGACGGACCAAAACGTCGCAGACGCACTGAGCCGAGTTACAGGTGTGTCATTGGTTACGCGAGATGGTGAAGGCACACAGGTAACAGTGCGCGGCGCCACTGCCAACCAAAACAACATCACCATTAACGGTCAGCAGTTAACCTCGACGGATTTCAGCCAAGCAGTTGATTTAAGTTCTTTTTCTGCGGATATTTTATCAAAACTTGAAGTAGTAAAAACCTCCAGTGCCGATCAAGACGAAGGTTCATTAGGGGCAAATATAAACCTAATCACTCTTAAACCCCTCGATCAGAAAAAAGGCGTACGGTCTTTTACCGCGCAGGGTCGTTATAACGACTTCGCTGAAAAAGAAGATCACAAAGTGCAGTTCACTTTGACTGAGAAGTTCTTCGATGACACATTTGGCGTGGCATTTTCAGCCTATGATGAAACCACCAGCATCCGCCGCGATCAATATCGCGTCGAGCGCTTCGAAGCGTCCACCCTGCTTGACACAGCCAGTGACTTAAACGGCGAGGCTATTTCCGGTGTCAAAGCGATTAGACACTCGTCTACCCGCTACGAACTGCACCAGAACACCACAGATCGTCAGGGTTTAACCTTAGGTTTGCAGTTCTTGCCTGACGATGTATCTGAAATGACCTTGGACATCACCTATTCAACCCAAGAATACGCTAACCAACAAGACGCAGTGATCACGCGTTCTAGCGCCAACAAAAATTTTGTCGAAGGTGAAAAACCACTGGGGGATCTTCGCCCCGCTGCACCTTTTAGCGATCCACAAAATGACTGGTACGTTATCGATACCGATAACAACACCATGGTACGGGAACTAAACCGCTTCGGCGCTGGAGACTTACAAAGCTCTCAAGGCGGAAATGACCAAACCAATGGTAGTGTGTCATTTACTTACAAACGTGAACTGACTGATATGTTGCGCATGTCGAGTCAAATTGGTTACTCAAAAAGCGAGTCAGAAAGCTTACCCAGTGCATTTGCCGCGATGCAAAACTTCCCTCAAGTGCCTGCGATTAAACTTTACGATGCGGGACGTGACGTAGAGCCGGTTGGATATGACTGTTCTACTGGTGTGTGTAAAATGGTCTTTGGCAGCTCATTTGTCGACTTAGGCGAACAAATTGTCAATCAGGTGGATCCGGATACGGGCTTTTTCACCCCAGGGTATGACGACAACACTGTGCTTACCGGTTATAACCCTGCGGATATCAACTCCCAACACCTCACCTTCTTGAGTGAAAGTGACGTGACCGTCAGCGACGAATTGGCCAATGCTCAACTTGATTTTGAATATGACTTTGAAGGCTTTGGCTTTACCTCGGTTGAATTTGGCGCGAAGGCGACCCAGCGTACAAAAGATGTCGATAACCAAGTTTACCGCTTCAACACGGTAACAGCCACCGACGTTATTGAAGATGAATTTGGTAATCCAGTGGCCATTCCGGGCGGCTCACTGCTTGATATTCGCGCCAACTTGATTGCCCGAGACGGCGGTCTTCCCTATGATGATTTCATGGAATCCCTCGGCTACGATCGCAACGAGGCAACCATCGGCTGGACACCTGTTGATGCAGCCCGCGCCGTCGACTTATTGTTAGATGATGAAAACACGGTCAGAACGCCAAATGATTCAGAGTCACGTATTACCGACATCGACACCCAAGCGTTCTACATCAAAGGTAATTTTGATTTATTTGACGGTCGTTTGACCGGGAATATTGGCTTACGTTATGTCAAAACAGACATTGCAGCAGACGGGTATTCTGGTGCCGATTTCTGGCAATTTACCGAAACCTTAGAGCGTGAATTTGACCGCGTCACCCTGCGTGATCTGCGTGACACCAGTTTACCTGAATGTAAGGCGCCTTTTTTTGCCGATCCTAACCAATCAAAAGGTTACGAAGAGAAATACCAACGGGTAGATGGTCAAGGGTGGGATACCAGCAGTGGCCCAGATACTTCTGGCTGGACACGTATTGCAGACCAAGGGCCCTGTCATGATCCAGCCTTCGCCCAATGGGCAGCGTTCCAGCAAGATCCGTCGCTTCCTGAGCCAGCAGCCAATATTAACTGGTTGAATATGTGGCGCTTTGCTGATGTATCAACCACTCGCAATAATGGTTGGAATGGCGATATCGTATGGGACGGCACTACGCCGCTTGCAAACAATAATGCCAATCAGTTCTCCTCTACCGATGAGCGCAACAGAGAGTTACAATCGTTCCGTTCATCAGACAAACATAGCTACACCAATTTATTGCCTAGCTTGAACCTAAACTACGCCATATCCGATGAAATGGTTGGTCGTTTTTCTGTATCAAAAACCATGACACGCCCAGAAATTGACCAATTACGCCCAGGCTTTCAATTAACTGAAAATGGATATTGGGGTTCTGGTAATGCCAATGCTGGCAGCCGAGTATCGCTGTTCAACACCCAACTTTCGCCGCTAGAATCTAAAAACCTCGATGTGTCGTTTGAATGGTACTTTAATGAAACGTCTATGCTCAGCGTCGCGTTATTCCATAAGAATATGTCGAACTTTACTACCGTTGAAAACGCCGTTACCTACCTTAAAGATGTGCGTAGTGTGGACACTCCAGTCAGTGGTAGCGAAATCGTACTGTTGGACAACGATGATGCGGCGAACGATTTTGGTCTAGATGGCTGTATGCCATTGCGTGCCACCGCCGATTTTGGTTGGTCACCGGCGGACCCTACTCGCTTCAGTAACGACTTACGTGATCTGTGCGCCCAATACAGCGTGAGCAAAATTGTTAACGGTAAGGGCGCTAAAATCACGGGTTTGGAGCTCGGTTATGTTCAAACCTATGATTTCTTACCAGGTTTCTTGTCTGGGCTAGGCGTGTCAGCAAACTATACCTATCAAGACAGTAAGTATGATGCAGATCGCTCTAGCATCGACCCATCTAAAACCCTACCGTCGTTTCCCGTAGCTGACACCCCTGAGCATAGCTACAACGCGACTATTTTCTGGGAGCAAGACGGCCATCAAATCCGCCTAGCCTATCGAGGCACCAGCGATTCTTTGGTCGGCACTGATTACAACACCGGCTTCCAAGGACGTACCTGGAACCAAGGTTCTATTTGGAATGAAGGCCGTGGCAATTTGGATCTTTCAGCCTCTTACAAACTGAACGACAACGTAACCTTCTCACTGCAAGCGATCAACTTGTTAGACGACGAATTTAGAACCTATTACACCAGCCGTGAATTAGAAGTACAGCGTATATTTGCTGACAATGATGTGGGTTATCAATTCGTTGCCTTTGAAGAAGGCAACCCTCTGGATGGAGACGCTACTCGTTCACGCACATACACACGCTATAAAGTCGGCACGACCTATCGCTTAGGTGTGAACGTTACGTTTTAAGGTTACGTATTAAAATAGGCATTAGTGAGGTGCGTGACTAGGCGCACCTTACTCACAGCAACGGTATGAAATTATGAAATCAATTCAAACATCAAAATTTTTATTGGCAGGCGTCGCGTGCTCAGTTATTACAGCCTGTGGTGGCAGTGGCGGCGGCAGTTCGACACCTGCAGTATCAAGTAATTCTCCTGCCCATGGCGGCGATATTATGCTGACGTATTCAGAGAAAGACCCATTCAAACGACTTTTTCTATTAGGTACACCCACAGGTGAAAATAGTGGTTCAGGTGTGGTTACCGACATGGACGGCGACATTCTGCGCGTAACGAACATCAACTCAAACCTAACAGATATGACCGGCTTTGAGTTAGACGAGCTATATCTTGGTATAAGACCGGATGCTATTGCCCCCTCACTCGATACGGATGAGACGTTAACGATGACGCTCACCTACGATATCACTGACGGCAGCAATAGCACTGCCCGTTCAGCGACTATCACCATAATCGGCGAAGATGTAGCTCCTGTCGCTGAAGACGACTTAGTGGGCAACTTTACTCGCGACGCTGGAATGGGAGTGGTTGATTTGCTTAAAGGTGTTGTGGATGGCGATGAAGAGCCACTCACCGCATTTGATGTAACCGCAGACCCCAATAACCCTTACACCATCCCCTTTACCATCAACGAAGATAACCAGTTAGAGTTAGATGTGAGTGTGGTTGAAACGCAAATCCCTGACGGGGAAAAAGTCACGTTCAACTACACCTATAAAGTCAAAGATCATCGTTTTGAGATCGATCGCAACTTAGTCATTAATGTACTGGGCGTGCAAGACATTCCGGGTGCGCCCCTTATTCTAAATTACTTCCTCGAAGCGAGCGCTAATGAAACGGACACAGTACAAGCCTATGATTTAGCGAAAGAAACTGTTGACCGAGAAGATGATGCGATTGTCATCGACAACCTCACATTAGATGGCGAAACCGACCTACCTTACGGTGTTGAGCTTACTGGCAACATGCTGTCCGTTGACCCCCACGCCTTTTTTAATGAAATAGATACTGGTCAAAGCAAAGTACTGTCATTTCTGTTCAACATTGCCGACGATGCAGGCAATACTGCTGATGGGCAAAGAAGCTTGGCGGTCACCATTAACGGTGAAGAAACGAATTTAGTCAAAGCGGCGGGGTTCAACGCTGATTTTGAAGATGCTGCACAAGTCGGTCCGCTTGATGCAACCAACAACACGGGCGGCTTTGTGTGGGGCTGGGCTGGCTGGGCGTGCCCGGATCCCGAAATCAACACGGCTTCAGCGCGTACCGGTGATTACGGCATGCACATGCAGGGCAGTTTTTGTCATTTCGAACTACAGAATATCGTGACATCACTAGAAGATAATCAAAAGTACGCCATGTCATACTGGTTAAATAACGCGGCCTCTAACGGCGCAAGCGGCAATCCTTTTGTACCCCTATTTACGACAGTACCAGAAGGCTCGAGCCTAGATAATCGGTTCTGGTTAGGCGGTCGTTACTTCGATCAGTCACTCAACACCTGGATGGAACACGTGCAGATTATTGATACCGGTGAGACAGGCGCCTGGGATGGTTATGAAACCCTGCCCGTGCATTTTGGTTTATTAAAGTACGACGATTCATACGCAGGTGGTGATCACAGCATCGACGACTTAAATATGGTCAAGTATGGTCACTATGATATCGCAATGCATGACATGTTATTGGACGAAGTTGGCTTGTTTGATAACGCAGAAACCATTGTCAGCGACGGCGGCATCGTTGAAATTCGCGACCTTGATGGTATGCAAAAATTATTCGTTGATACCACGGGTACCACAGATGGCGTGACGATTAGCCTACCCATCAAAGCTGGCGCGATCCAAGCCGGCGGGCGTTATGCTGTCATGGTGGATGCTCAACTCATCAACCACGATGTCTTGTATACAGCGGGTGAAAGCACGGTTGTTCTATACGAGCTAAACTTGTCCAATGGCACTGAATCCATTGCTGCAAATGGCAGCGGCACCACCAAAGGTGTAGAAAACACAACGTCAGACATCATTATTACAGAAGAGTTTGGCCGCAGCGCAGCAGTCGATTGGTCCCAAGAAACCATGACGCTAAACCTTGTATTGAGCTTGACAGATGCCCAATATTATATCGACAACGTGCGTTTAATCGCTATTCCTTAACTTCGAATAGATGAACTTAGTACGCTCGATTAAAGCCCTATGAATATTTTTCATTGGGCTTTTCATTTGCCGCCAGTGCTTGGAAATTATGGGCCGATGCTCGGCGATTTGATGCTAAGCAAACAAACGTTCAAAAGGCGAAAATGAGTGCAACAGAGTAACCCTATAAAACATGTCGTAATTGTTGGCGGTGGCACTGCAGGTTGGCTTACTGCGGGTTTACTCGCTGCCCGTTTGTCTTCGCGAATAAATAATAGTGAACTGACTATCACCTTGTGTGAATCCCCCGACATGCCCACTGTAGGTGTGGGTGAAGGCAGTTGGCCCACGCTTCGCAGCACGTTACACACAATAGGCATATCGGAAACGGATTTTATTCGCCAGTGCAATGTGTCATTTAAACAGGGCTCGCGTTTTATTCATTGGGAAAATGAACATTCTAGCCAGTACGATCACCCTTTTGATGTGCCAGAACAAGCAAGCCATGGGGCACAAGCCCAGCATTGGTTGCACACCAACAAGCAAGTTCCCTTTAGTCAAGCTTATTGCCTGCAAAGTGCACTAGCAAATCAACGCCTAGCGCCAAAGCTGATCACCACCACTGAATACAGCGGATTCGCCAATTACGGTTACCACTTAGACGCAGGCCTATTCGCCAAATTATTACGTGAGCATTGCGTTAATAGTTTGCAGGTTAAGCACATACCAGCCAAGGTTAAACACGTTATTCAAGATCAAAACGGTGACATTTCAGGCTTGCAGCTGGCAGAAGCAGAAGCAGAAAGATTACCGACGACTAAGCCACCAACAAGTAATAGCCGCTTAACCCCTCTCACTGGGGATTTATTTATAGACTGCACAGGTTTCAGTGCACTTCTGTTAGGGCAAACACTGGGCGTCAAGAATACGCCTGTGAATGACGTTCTATTTGCCAACAATGCCATCGCGACACATGTTCCTTACGCGACTGACCAAGACCCAATTGAATCATTTACTTTATCAACTGCCCAAGACAGCGGCTGGATATGGGATATAGGTTTGCCTAACCGTCGTGGCGTCGGTTATGTATACAGCGACAGTTATACCGATGATGAAAGCGCAAAAGACACATTATTGCAGTACATACAGCAACGTCATCAGGATACCGACTCACTTTCCTTTAAACATATCCGCTTCACCCCAGGTTATAAACAGCAGTTTTGGAAAAATAACTGTGTGGCCATTGGTTTATCAGCTGGGTTTATTGAGCCCTTAGAAGCATCCGCTATTGTGCTGGTTGAGATGTCAGCCAATATGTTAGCCGAACAATTCCCTGCAACGCGCCAGAGTATGGGCATAGTAGCCGAGCGGTTTAATCAAACCTTTAGCTATCGCTGGCAACGTATCATCGATTTTTTAAAACTGCATTATGTGCTGAGTAAACGCCCCTCCGCTTTTTGGAAAGATAACAGAGCCGAGCGCTCAATTCCCGCCTCACTCAAAAAGCTATTACTCATATGGCGTCACAAAGTGCCGGATTCTGCCGATTTTCCGGCTAGGGATGAAGTGTTTCAGGCTGCCAGTTATCAGTTTGTGTTGTACGGCGCAGGATTCAAAAGCAATTTGCTTTGCACACCAGACCCGCGAATGCTTGAGTCCAGCGAACAACTCTTTTCATCGATTCAAAGCTTTACAACACAGCTAACAGATAAAGCGATAAGCAATCGCGCGCTAATAAACAAGATATATAGATACGGCTTGCAAAAGATCTGACATTTGCACGGTATCAGTTCCTTTTAATAAACAAAAATAAGAAGAAAGAAATGACAAAATTGCAACTCTTAAGCCCTCAGGAACACGGCCAACTCAGAATAATTCAAGGAGAATACCTCGACCCAAGCTTTGCGGTTAACCTAAGCACAGTGATGGTGTCTGAGTTAGCATTTCTCGCACACGAATATCCGCTATTTTTCTACAAATCGGCGCGCAGTGGCGAATTCCAACTAGCGGCATTACTCGGGTTTGAATCTGGGCAAAACCTGTTTTTAGATAATGGCAATTGGATGTCCCGCTATGTGCCACTTGATATTCAGCGCCGCCCTTTTCAGTTGCATGTACCTGACGCCAGCGCGGTTAATCACGCCTCTATACAAACAGGTGTGCCTACCTCTGGGCATTTAGCCATAGATCCAACAAGTCCGCAGTTTTCTGAGACTAAGGGCGAGTCACTTTATAACGACGATAGTTCAGCGACAGTTACTTTATTGCATTACCAAACGCTATTTTCTCATTTACTCAGCGCCAGCGAACAAACCAGAAGTGTCATAGCCACACTAGTGCAGCACGAGTTACTCGAAGCAATTGAATTAAACGTAACGCTCAAAAATGGTGATATTACGCTTAACGACTTGTACGCGGTTAACGTTAAAAAACTCAATGGATTAACGGGAGAAACTCTGCAAGCCTGCCACGACAAAGGCGTGTTGCAAGTATGTCATTTGTTGATGAGTTCAGGGGCTCACTTAGAAATGATGATAGAGCGCGCCAATAAGTAACGTAAACCCTATTCCTGTACCAATACTCTTATACCTGTACCAATATCGATGAAACAGGATGAAGAGCTTAGGGCCAGGACAAACAACTTAAGATCATAACGTAGCAATACGTGTTAAAACCTGAGCATCTTCAAGGTATTACCCCGCCCCAGGTAGCCCTCGGTAGCATTAGCCCACTGAGGTTCATAGCCAAAACGCTACATTTTCGCCTATGAACACCAAACCCGCACAAGAGGGTCTCTTTTTTAAATATGTTTTGCTTCGTTTAAGCAGCTGCCCCATGTTTACAGGCGCTCTAGCTTCATGGGGTAACTTTGATTTGCATTCCATTGGCCCACGTAAAGATTGCCGTCATCATCCACGCATAAACCGTGGCAATGGTTAAACACATCCCAAGTAGTTTGCATCGGCTGTAACACGCCGTTGACATACTCTGGCGGCGTTCCACCGATATTTGCAACCACGCGATTGTCTTTATCAAACACGCTGATGAAACCTGAATCGTCTTGGTTTTTACCATCAATGTGCGACCAGCATACCGGCGCGTAAAAATGCTCGCCTTTAAAGATAGGCCCACCAATATATGCCCCGTTGGCATCAATAGTGCCCAAATACTCTCCACTTAGGGTAAAGCGTTTTAAGCATTGTGCCCCTCTGGAGCTAACAATCAGCTCAGGTGTGTTTGTGCGCTTATCTATGCCAATACCATGGGTATTCGATAGATTGTAGTTTGCATCGATATTGTCGTGTCCACCCCAGTGCCGTATATAACGTCCTTGGGAATCATATTGCAGTAAATAGTCTGAGCCGTAGCCGTCGGTCACGTACATATCGCCCTTATCACTGATGGCGATATCTGTTGGCCTAAAAGGCTGATCTGGGCGGTAAGCGCCGTAGGTTTGAGGATGACCAATACTGAATATCAGTCGCCCAGCCATATCCAATTTCGCGATAAAGCCAGATTGGGCAACAACGCGATTAAACGGCGAATCCCATGCCTCAGTTGAGTGGCCATCCCATAATCGGTTACGTATCCAGCCACTGTCAACAAGATACATAAAATCTTCGCCGTTCTCGTTGACTATCTTCACGCTGTGCCCGCCTGGCATATGGGTGCTGAACGTATCGAGCACCTTGCCATCTCGGCTGTAGATCACGATATTATTGCGCGGCTCGTCAGTCATCATTACAACTCGGCCTTTTGAATCAATTGCTAAGCCGTGGCAGTTTTCAACAGGTATTTTCGCTCTGTCCACCCGGCCCCAGTGGGCATCTACGCGGTACTTGAATGACCCTTGGCCAACAATCATACCGTGTGGATCACGCTTAGATTTGGGTAACACCCAACCTGCGCGCAACGCATCGTTTTTTGTCACTGTTTTTTCCAGACCCAATGTCACTTAACTAGCCTGCGCTGCAGAGGTTTCTTGCCAATTCAGTATGGCCTTATCATCAACGGGACTAAAGGGATAAACTTTGGCTTCATTTTCTTTAAATGACTGATTACTCCGTGCATTGTACGCACATATCATTGACCAACGCGGCTCAGCGGCACGGTTTTGATTAGATTTATGCAACAAATTACAATGGAAAAACAACACGTCGCCTGGCTCAAGTTCAACGTTGATCAATTCGAGATATTTCATGGCCTCTTCGACAAACTCCAGCGCAGCGCCTTTTTGATCGCCTGTTTTACTGTGGTCAAGACGTCCTAAATGATGTGAACCTTTCAAAACCTGTAAACAGCCATTCTCTTGGCTTGCCCGGTTAATCGCCACCATGCAACTTATCGCTTTTGGATACAGCATGTAGTTATCTCTGTGCCAGTAGCCAAAATCTTGATGCCACTCCCAAGCGCCACCCACAAAGGGCTCTTTCATCATGATCTTGGTGCTGGTGTGATAGATAGGCTCGCCTATCAAGGTTTCACACACATCTGCTAACCTGCGACTACGGGAAAACATACTGTATAAATCATCGCCAGTTTCTTGCCACAAGCAAACTTTGCTTACTGCACCACCGGCGTCTTTCTTTTGCCAAGCGCGCTCATTTAATGAATCGTCATTGAATGCTTTTTCCTGTAGACGTTTAATTTCTTGCTCGTGGTAGTAGCCGCGAGCGATAACGTAACCATCGCGATGAAAATCTGCAATTTGTTGCTCAGTTAATGTGATGTTACTCATGGTTTTATCCTCATCGTAGTGAAAATCATTTCGTCAACACTTTAGATCTATTGTTAACGCCTTTGGTTTATTGTTAACAATGATTAATGATCTCACTCTTAAAAACAAGTTTTAATTTATATAAAAATATAAGATTTAAATATAAATAACAAAATCAGTATTATGCTAATATCAACCCAACAGAAAATTTCCCTAACGTCAGCACTCCGACTAGGCACAAGTCCTGACTGAGGATAAAATGAAGTTCAATATTGATAGGAGTGTGCTTTGCAAAACGACAAACCTGCCACCAAATACGCCGTTCCGGCACTGGATAAAGGCTTAGATATTCTCGAATACCTAGCTGCTCAGGGAATACCTCGCTCACAAAGTGAAATTGCCCAAGGCTTGGGACGTAGTCCAAATGAAATATTTAGGGTGTTGGTGGGGCTAGAAGCCAGAGGCTATTTACTTCGCGACGATACCTCAGGGCGTTACCGCATGTCGTTCAAGTTATATAACTTATCGCGCAGTATCTCGCCCATTGATCAAATGCGCCAATGTGCTCTGCCTTATATGGAAGACTTAGCCGTGAAAATTGGCCAGTCGTGTTATTTGTGCATGTTGTATCAAAGCCAAACCATGGTCATAGTGCAAGCCCGCAGCCATAGCCCTATTTTTCTTAATATTACTGAGGGGTCATTATTCCCTACCCGCACCTCAACATCAGGCAAGATGTTATTGGCCAATAGCAACGATGCGGTGCGCGATATGTTGTTAGAGCATGATGCTGAGTTTTCAGCTTTTAACGCTCAGCAACGTAAAGACGTGTTAAGTGAGCTGGTAGAGATTAAAAATAGCGGAATACTGCAACAGCATAATGCCCTAATTAACGGTGTCACCGACGTGGCCGTGCTCGTAGGTGAGCCAGAGGGTCAAGTCATTGCATCTCTTGCTGTGTCATCCCTTAACAGCCACCTTGGTAAGCCCCTTGACCAAGCAAGTTTACTCACCCAGCTTAGCGCCACAGCAAAAATTATCACCCGACAGCTAGGCTGCTAACCTGCTGTTTTATCCTTTAGTGAAGGCTATCATTTAGCGAGCGTCCAGCGGCATTTTTACTACGATTGCACCGGCGATAACAGACGTTGCAACACCTCAAGCAGATGACGAGCGGTTGACTTTCACGCCTTGCCAACTCAAACTACCTACTGGTAGATACATAACGCCAAAATTAGCGTAACGAGGACACACAGTGCAACACAGCAAAGTGATCATAGTCGGAGGCGGTTTAGCTGGCTTATATGCGGCGAGCAAATTAGAAGAGTTAAATATTCCGTATTTGCTACTTGAAGCACAATCGCATTTAGGCGGTCGAATAAAGGCGGCAACAGCTGCTCCTAAGCCAAACGGATCCTCAAGCCACGACCTCGGCCCGACTTGGATTTTTCCTCATCAAAGTAAAATGCAAGCCTTAGCTAAAGGACTACAAGTAAACTTATTCGAACAATACGCAATCGGTGATGTACTTTTTCAGGCGCCAAACTCGGTGCAGCCAAAGCAAATTGCTGGAGCAGGTGACATGCAGCTATTTCGCGTTGAAGCAGGTATGTATCAACTAATAGATAAATTATACAGCCAGCTTGTTAACGCTGGTGCCGCGCACAAAATCAAGCGCTCCCACTGGGTTAACAAAATTGAAAAAGACCACATAAAGAACCTATGGCAGCTAACGGTTTCTGAATTTGGCCAAGGCCAGCGTGATAACACGATAAGCGATACTAGCGAGCACATCAGCTTCAGCGCAGAGCATTTGTTGTTAGCCTTGCCACCACGAATAATCCAACGAGACTTTGCAGTACATACTTGGGGTTCTGCTTTACTTGAGCAACGTTTACGTTCGGTACCCACCTGGATGGCGGCCCAAGCAAAATTTATTGCTACCTATCCACGACCTTTTTGGCGTGAAAAAGGGTTATCGGGACAAGCGTTTAGTCAGGTGGGTCCCATGGTTGAAATACACGATGCCAGTGCCACCGAAAATTCCGGTTATGCCCTATTTGGTTTTATCGGCATACCAGCCATTCGACGCAAGAATATCACTGAGCAACAATTAATTCAGGCTTGCTTGGATCAGCTTGCCTTCTTTTACGGGGACGACGCCTATAGTACCCAAAGCTGCCATATAAAAGACTGGAGCCAAGATCCCTTTACTGCCACGGAACAGGACATTAATGAATCCGCAAAACATCCCGAATTTAACTATAACGGCTTGGATCATGAGCTGCAGTCACTCAAACTGTATCTGGCGGCAAGTGAATTCGCTCGTCACGACCCAGGTTATTTAGAGGGTGCGCTAGATGCTGCCGAGCGTGTTATTGAGCAGATAAGTAACGACATTTAACCTATCACGGCTTACATACCAAAGGGATGTTTTATGTTGTCTGGAACATTTACGCCTAAAGCGTCTACCGTTTGCGCTGAGAGCAATGATTGTTGTGCTTCTTGCTGTGCGGCGCGCTCACTGGCTTGCTTAACTAAATCTTGCATGAGTTGAGTCAATACATCGATTCGCTCGTTAAGTAATTCAAGTCTTTGTCGCTGAGCGTCAGTCAGTGTCGTTTTACCTTTGAGGCCGTCTTGTTCAGCTTCTAATGCTTTGAGCTCTTGCTTAATTTCATCAAGGGTTTGCTTGTCCACCCCCAGTCTATTGGCCAGTATGTATTCAAAAATATCTTCTGAAAACGTAGGGCTATTGTTGTTTTCCTCTTGCGTAGGCACCTGAGACACTTGCTCATGTGTTATTGATTGCTGAACAGCTAACTCGGTGGCAAAGGCTTGCCCATCACTGGCATTAGGTTGTGTACTTTTGCCATACTCCCGTTGCCACTGTGCGTATTCAGTACTGGTGACTATCATGGATTTATCCCTTTTAGCAGCCGTGAGGTTCTAGGCACCCGCTGTCACACTAAGCGCAGCGTAAGGCACCTATATTCATTTCCTTGCAGTGACAGCAAGAAAAGCGCCAACATCAGCGAAAAATAATTCAATCGGGCCAAATCCAATAAGGTGCAATATTAAACCTACAGGGGGATGGCTGAAAAACCCATATTAGGTTTTTTGAAACAAGGATTTAATCGGCGCTAAAATGTGTTTTCCTAACAATTTTGAGCGCTGGGGACTCCAACCTGAAACGGCATCGCTACGATATTTGTTATCGGTAAACGGCATCTCTAACGTTAAGGATAAACAGTTAAAACGTGCACCAATCTGAAAACCTGCAATGTTAAGTGGGGCTTCGTTTGGTTCACATGCAGGGTAACCATCATCCACGCAAAAATCTCCGCTGGCCTTAGCTAATTCAGCTTTAAACTGACGTTCCCTGGCTTGAAGTGCATCATTGTAACTGGGGATCCCTTCACAGCCCTGAATAAAGGCAAAGGGCACATCTTCATCACCATGAATGTCCAAAAATAAATCTACCCCCGTATTTGCCATATGCTGCAGTACAAAGTGACTTTCTGGCGCCTGTTGCTTATCTGGGTTTAACCAAGCGCGGTTAAGATCTATTCCCATACCGTTTGTGCGTAAGTTACCCGCAACGGACCCATCGGGATTCATATTCGCGACTAAATAGAAGTTACATGTCGCTAATACACTCTGGTGTAGATGGCGTTCTTCACCCAGTAACGCTTCAAGCAAGCCTTCCATAAACCATTCAGCCATGGTTTCTGCTGGATGCTGGCGAGCAATGATCCACACGCTTTTCGGCGCTTGTGCAGCACCAGCGATTTTTAAAATCTCAATTTGATGATTATCTGGCGTTTCATATGACGCGAACAATTCACACTGGCGTTGGCTTAAAGACCAAGCGATCAGATCCTGATGACGCTCATAACTGTAAGGCGCAAACAAAGCAACATAGACCACGTCGGTTGCTGGTGTTAGGGAAAATTGTAATTGCCTGTCTTTAAACTGAGTGCTGAGCCGGGTCCAGTTTTGTCGATCGTGAGACGTCACCAAGGTACACGTTGGCCAAGCTTCGGGGTACGTTGCCTGATCAGCATTGACAATACTAAACTGGCACGGCGTGCTCTTCCCCCCGGTTAAACGAAAGTAAAACCATTGGCAGTGATCATCTGACTGACTATCTTTACGAATTTTCAACCTGATATTGTCTGGGTTCTTAACATCAACAACTATGATGTTGCCACCATCAAAATTCGCATCAACTTTCATCTTTAGCCCTCACATTAAAACCTAACCGTACCCTCGCTTTAACAGCTGTACAACTTTATTCATCGAGCCTGCGATAATTCAAAATAAGATTTTTAAAACACTGGCAAAACACGCTTTAAATATTGGTAACCCAAACGCCATTGCGCTACGTCGTCTCTGGTATTCACTGCCTGCCCTTTTTGACAAAGGACAGCTCTTTTATTTCCCCACAATCGCTTCGGCCCGAATATTATGCAGCCTTCGATTAAAAAGTCGGCGAAAAATTATCTTTTAATAGGCGGTTAATAAATGAAATAGTTTAATTTGAGGTGCTTTGCAGGCAGCGTGCTATGCCGCAATTGGTTTGAAATTTGTGTAACTGATTTAGGCAAACGTTAAGCCGACTGACGTAATGCTCGGACCTTGTCCATCCCTCGCAACCGTTAATCTTGGCTATGTGGCTAAAGGCATTCATTATTTGCTCAGCTCCTGGGGCATAACAAAAATGTTTTTCACATTCAGTTGTCAACGTTTACCACTGTGCTGAACTCAAACCCAATCTCAAACGTTCTACAATGCAGCCTTGTTCGGGCTCAATATAACCCGCTTTATCATTCTGACTACTGCGGTCACAACTAACTCACCATAATCTGTTATCTCAAACACAAGACCTTTGCCATTGCTTGCCGATGGCCGTCAACAAAGGCCAGTCATTGCTTAGGTTGTGGCAACGGCGTAAAGCTTCTTCGATATACCAGCAACCGAACGCATTAACCTGAATAGCGATTTTTTGCCGACCTACGCTTGGAGCAAGCGCGGCAATTTTATTCTGTGTCAGCTTGGCCGTTATTCTCAGACTCAGCGACTTGTTCTAGCTTTGCTCGTTCAGCTTTAGAAACGTAGCCCGACTTTTTCTTACCGCTACTCTTTGCCGCCACGGCTTTAATTCGTTTTTTATGGATTTGGGTTAACTTCTTCTTTCTATTCATGAAAATATCTTAATATAAATGGGGGTAGGTGTAATTCTAATGACGCTGTAAACCTGTCATTTTCGCCATTATAGCCTATCAATTATCCGCTGGTACTTTTCTTTCAGTACCCACTTACAAAAGCTGTTAATATGCGCGCGAAAACTACTTAGCATTGATGATCAGATCTTCTTTGCGGGTGATAACTTAATCCCTTTAGCGCTAACAGGTAATATAATGTCAGAAAAGACGACCAGAAACAGACGTATACGTAAAAAATTACATTTAGATGAGTGGGCAATCCTAGGCTTTGAATTTAGCTGCACATTAGCTGAAACATCAGAAGCGGATTATGATGCCTTTTTCACTAGTTTTGCAGAACTCGTTACCAACCAGCATTTATATATTACGCTGAATGATGAAACTGAAACCTTGGAAGGTTTTGCAACATCAGCCGATCGTTACGGCAATGCCACAGATGAAAACAAAGCTGCGCTTGAAGCCTTTCTCAATGCACAAACCATCGCAAGCGACGTAAAAGTCGGTGCCCTAGTGGATGCGTTTTACGAGCTATAATCATCAAAATTGCGCGCAACGGTATATAGAAATACCGCATAACTTGCGTACAAATAGACGTACATCATGAACATTCATGATGTACGTCTTTAACTGTCCCCTTTTTTCTCCCGTCCCAAAACATAGCCTCAAAATAACAACCACCTCGAGTGGCCAGTCGCCACCCTACTATGCATATCGCGTTCTGGTTCATGCTCAGGGCAACGTCATTATTCTGTTATGTAAAGGCAACATAATGGTCTTGGCAAATTACGTTAGCAAAAAGGGCGCTGTCCGGCTTATCTTCGACTTTGCTACCGTACTAGGCGAGCCTTGAGCAACGATACGTCCCCCTTCATCACCTGCACCGGGACCAATGTCGATAACCCAATCGCTAGTACTGGCTACTTGCATATCGTGTTCGACCATGATGACGCTATTGCCAGCGTCGACGAGTCCATTTAATTGTGCCATCAACATCGATACGTCAGCGGGATGCAAACCGGTCGTTGGTTCATCAAGTACGTATAGGGTGTCTCCCCGCTGCGTACGCTGAAGTTCGGTGGCCAGTTTAATGCGCTGTGCTTCACCGCCCGACAATTCGGTTGCTGGCTGGCCAAGACGTAAGTAACCAAGGCCGACTTGCAGTAACGCCTCTAACGCGCGCAACACGGGCGCTTCATTAGCAAAGAATTCACGAGCAGATTCGACTGTCAAATCAAGTACTTCTGCGATGTTTTTGTCTCGGTATGTTATTTCAAGCGTTTTGTCGTTGTAGCGCTGACCACGACAAACCTGACAAGGTGAATACACGCTAGGCAAAAACAGCAACTCTACGCTGACAAACCCGACCCCGTCACAATTTGCACAGCGGCCTTTTGCAACGTTGAATGAAAAGCGCCCCACATCGTAACGGCGGGCTTTTGCTTCGCTGGTAAAAGCAAACAACTTGCGTACATGATCAAATAGCCCCGTATAAGTGGCAAGGTTTGAGCGTGGTGTCCGCCCGATGGCTTTTTGATCAACTGTCACGAGCCGTCGCACATGCTCAATGCCATCAACAATCCTGCCACCTGTCGAGGTCTCAAGCTCTCGTTCCAGCAAATCTGCTTCGCCATGCGGGCCCTCATCAATTTTATTTACGCCCAACGAGTCGTTAACCAACTCCACAAGCGCCTGACTCACTAAGCTCGACTTACCTGAGCCCGACACGCCAGTAACCGTCGTCATAACCCCCAGCGGAAACTTAACATTTAGCCCCTGTAGATTATTTCGTTCAATCTCCCCTAAACTCAACCAAGCGATGGGCTGGCGCGGCCTATGTTTAACAGGCGCATCGGGGGGAAAAAGAAATCGCGCAGTATGGGACGTAGATACTTGGCGCAAGCCTTCTATCGGGCCATTGTAAACGACTTCGCCGCCATGTGTTCCCGCATCAGGACCCACGTCCACTATCCAGTCGGCATGACGGATAACACTCACATCATGTTCCACAACAAATACTGAATTGCCCGCGAGTATGAGTTCATCCAACGCCCCTAATAATGCTTGCGTGTCAGCGGGATGCAAGCCTGCCGACGGCTCGTCTAAAACATACACGACCCCGAACAATTGCGAACGTATTTGAGTTGCCAAGCGCAATCGTTGAAGTTCACCAGGAGACAAGGTAGGCGTGCTACGTTCAAGTGACAGGTATCCTAAACCAAGCTTGGTTAGCGCCTCAACACGGGCTAAAATATCACTGGCAATTCGTTGAGCAACGATGATTTTTTCTCGATCCAGCAAATTGGCCGTTGGCACTGCATGAGCAGCATCCCCTAACAGATGAGCTAACTCAGTTAGCGTTAACTGCGACAACTCACCAATATCCAGTCCAGCAAATTTCACCGACAGAGACGCTCGTTGCAATTTTTTGCCGTTACAGTCCGGACAAGTGGATATCTGCATAAACTGGGAAACACGTTTTTTTGTTCGAGAACTCTGTGTCGTGGCAAAAGATTTCAAGATGTAACTTTTAGCACTTGCAAATGTACCCATGTAATGCGGCTCTTGCCCTTGTTCAATTGCCTCGCGTGTTTGGGCAAAATCGAGATCAGGAAAAACTGGCACCGTGGGTGTTTCCTCGGTAAACAAAATCCAGTCACGGGTTTTCTGTGTTATATCCTTCCATGGTTTATCGATGTCGTGGCCGAGCGACACAAGAATGCGGCTTAGGTTTTGACCTTGCCACGCCGGTGGCCAGGCTGCAATGGCGCGTTCGCGGATCGTTTTTGTATCATCAGGCACAAGTAACGTCTCAGTCACTTCAAACACGCGTCCTATGCCATGACATCGTGCACAGGCTCCTTCAGGCGTGTTAGGAGAAAATGCATCTGCATAGAGTATTGACTGGCCTTTGGGATATTCCCCTGCTCGGGAATAAAGCATACGCAGGGCATTGGAAATCGTCGTGACACTGCCCACAGAAGAACGTACGGACGGCGTACCCCTTTGCTGTTGCAGTGCAACCGCTGGCGGTAACCCGTCAATCGAATCGACATCAGGCTCGTCAACTTGATCAATTAATCGACGGGCATAAGGTGACACTGAATCAAGGTAACGGCGTTGTGATTCGGCAAATAAGGTTCCAAAGGCGAGTGACGACTTTCCAGAACCTGAGATCCCGGTAAACACCACAAGCGCATTTCGTGGTATATCAAGACTGACATTTTTTAAGTTATGGACCCGGGCACCACGCACCTGAATGCAATGATCAGGTTCGCTGAGTATATTTCTAGCTCTATCTCGAGGGATGATTAAATCTCCTTTATTTATAGCGACAAATCGTTGTATGGTTTGTATGCATAAAAACCAAAAAGGTTCAGATGGCAGCAAAATAACGCGCACTTATGACTTCAGTTGCATTATTAAAATCTGCTTTATGGGTAAGCATCATTGATCCCCCCTTCAGGTTAACGCTTTTGCATTCAACTAACGAGCGTCAGCACCTTACTGCGGTATATCAACGAATAGGGTAATAACAAGGGCTGATAAGAAGCGATGATAAAAAGTATTTAGCATTAATCGGAATGGGATCAGGCAAGATGACTTTGCTCATTACAGTCGCTAAACTTTATGACTGGAGATGGTGATGGTGATGGTAAATTTACTGCCGCTTTGCTTCAGCAATGACCCTATTAACAGCCAAATGGCACAACAAAAGCGAACGCCAATTAAAACGACTTAAGGGCGAATTTTAGTTCAGCCTAACAATTTTCTGTTGAGCTGTGCATCCACCCTGTTTATTCTTTCAATCAATCGCTAATTTTTTTAACACCGGGTTTGGCGAGAATTTCCAAATAAAATGATGCTAATTCGTTTTTCTCGGCCTCATCTATATGTTGGTTGATAGCACCAAGATGAATCACTTCAGCATTATCTTTATCCGTACCAAAACGACAGTCAAAATCCCAGTAGTCAGCGCCTTCTGGAAGTGGCTTTTTTCTTTCTCGTCTGAGGTATTTCTTGACTTCAAACTTGATGGCCTCGACCAATCTTGGCAATTTAATTTTAGGATGAGACAGAACGAATGTTTTTTTCATGGTAATTACTCGTATTAGCCAAATGTACAAATGGCATTCAATAGAAGGGGATAATATTGCGATTTGGCTTAGACAGGCTAGTTCGTCAACGAAGGTAGGCTAATCGTTACAGACAAGATAACAAGCGCAATTTACAAATTGGTGTTTTTTCACCGTGACGATTATACAAGAACACCTGTTTAATAGATGCACCTAATCATAAATAATCCTACCGAATTCAAGCATTCAATTTGAGGTCTGATCATTGTCATACCTATCATTCGTTAAATAATGCGCCCTTAGGTTACCACCACCGTTGGGATCACCACAGGCATACTGCGCATAAACAGATGCCTGTTAACAAAATCAGTCGCCTAAAAACATAGGGCCTTATTTGCACATGTACCTATATTGACCCTATATCAGACCCAGCACGGCAAAACAGCTAGGGATGCCGTTAATACTACACATGCTTTGCACTGCAAAGCCAAGCCAAGGAACGAGTCAGCATTATTTGATAGAGCCATCGTCCTTCAGCGTTTCGCCAGAGGTTTTATCCACTACCACGGCGACATTGTAGTCCCCAATATAGCGGTTATTTTTAAGAGTGACATTTTGGCTATTTTTAAACTCAAATACAGGGGCATCTGGGAACAACTGGGCCCTGTGGATACTGCGTTCGATACTGTTATTTTCGACCACAATTCCATCAACCCTATCCGCCCAAACAATTCTGCCACCGTGAGTATCTATCTTATTGTTAATAAAGCGAATATTTTGATCGTACAACTGTTTCTGGTTGAAGACTTTTCCTAATCTTGGCGTGATATACAACACAGCTTGCTCGCCACCGTAATAGGAGTTGTACTCAAAATGATTATTCTGGATAAGTACGTCACCCACCGCACCTGCTTCAAACCAAAAAAAAGACTCTCCTCGAAAAAGAATTGATGCCATCATCGAAGAAAAATAGTTGTCTTCAATGACTGTTTTTAACGGGGTCTTAATGACCACGTTCCTCGCTCTATTATTCTTAATCGTAGTTCCACGCATGGTGAAGCTAGGATACCAAGTTTTATTTTCAATCAAATCTCCCTTCTGCAAATTTTTAGGTAGCGTTTGTTCAAACGTAAGTTCTGAATACTCTTCGTTGATTACATTTACCTTGCTAATTATATTGACTTGTTGGCGCTCAGTATTTGGCTGCTGAATCAACCATACTTCATCACCAGGGGCGGCAAATTCATAACCTAATTGCTCAAAGTGGCCGAACTTAAATCGAAGGGTTTTGTCGTTTATGACTTCATCAACCATAACATAGGTACCACGTAAATTTGTGCCGTCATCAAGCATGTTTTCAAAGCGACTATCTTCGATTAACACATGTCCTTTACAATTGGCAAAATGGGTTGCATCAGCAATGGTTGAAATCACCCGATCACTACCTTCGCTTAAGTATACTCCCACCTTACGTAATGCAATATCTTCGGTTCGTTCAAACAGAAAACCCATGCCTAGTGCGTGATGCACGACCACATTACTCATTTCTACATTTTTGGCGTTCTTCATATGAAATGCTGGGGCATAACGATGAACATTGCGATCCCCTTTTGAACTGAATAAGCTGCCGACTGGAGGGTAACTGTCTAATTTTTCATATATGCGTAATAACCCATTGTCTAACTTTTCGACGTGTGTAGGTCTGCTTTTCAAGTCTATCGCACCTAACGACACGCGCTTTGTATCGGCTTCCCATGGTAAGGAGCTGCCCAACTCGGTAAAGGTAAAACCATCTACATTGGGAAAGGTTATTTTTCCATTTTTAAGGGCCCACTGGTGGCTACCATTACGTGGCTTAACATCTCGCCATCCTTCTTTTTCATTTACCGCCATAATTTCAGCTAAAAAAGTGAATGGAATATCCCAATCAATTGACAAATTTTTAATGGTTATATTCTGGCTATTAAACACCTGAAAAGGCGCCACTCGACCATGAAAAATAAAGTTAGCTCCATTCCCTTCTATTTCCACTGAGTTATAATCATCCAAAGCAAATATCACTTTTTTTAAACCGTTGTCATGATTGGTAACAGTCGTATAGCGTTCCATGGCATAGTCCGCCAAAAATCGATATTCTCCTTTTTCAAATATGATTTTAATATCTTTATCCGTTGTACCTTGTAGTGCTTTTGCCAAAACAGGGGTCATATCATCAGCGGATGGGGACAGTCTTATCACCGTTGTCGCATTGGCATCGAACATAGAAAGTGCGATGACAAAGCAACTTACAGCGATTATTAGATTTTTATTCATGTCACTTTCCTGATGATATCAAGCGCTTGGCTAAGAGATAGATACTTAGCACCCGCGCTTTAAGAGTAATCAGTCGAATATCGACTTATTTTGTGTGCCGGAAACCATTTTTAATCAATTGTTGGGTCTTTTGCTCTAGCGCGTTGACCAACTTAGGATATTGCCCTGCACGATTGGTTTGCTCGTTAACGTCGTCGGTTAAATCAAACAACTGTGGCGTTAATTCAAAGCCCATTTCAATGTCTTTATTACCTAGCCAATCTGGCAAACCTTTGTCTTTACTGATCGCTTGGATGTATTTCCAATTGTTTTTCCGTAATGCAACCGTGCCTGCTGACTCTTCAAGTAAATAAGTGCGCGCCGATTGCGTTTGGCCTAAAAATGCATCCATCACATCTAAGCTGTCGATAGCTTCTTCCTCGGCCAAAGGCTGCTTAACTAAATTGGCCAATGAGGCATAGATGTCAATTTGTGATATCAGCGCATTGCTGCGGGTGTGAGCAGTTTTACCCGGCCAGTAAACAATCATAGGAACACGCGTGCCGCCTTCAAATATACTGTATTTTCCGCCCCTAAAGGGCCCTGCAGGTGTATGTTCGCCAAGCATTTCTGCTGCGTTGTCGTCATAACCATCATCAAGTACGGGTCCGTTATCACTGGTGAAAATCACCAAGGTATTATCTGCAACTCCTTGGGTTGTTAACTCTTGCATCAATCTGCCGACCATCCAATCCATTTGCACAATGGCATCGCCACGTGGGCCCATGGTACTTTTCCCTTTGAAGCGCTCATTAGGTAATCGTGGAACGTGAATATCTTGAAATGAGAAGAACAAAAAGAACGGGTCTTCTTTATTTTTCTCAATAAAATTGACGGCTTTTTCAGTAAACACATCGGGGAATTCCTCATCAACCCACAAGGCACTTTCGCCACCGCGCATACTACCAATACGGCTGACGCCATTAACAATCGTTTGGCTATGCTGTAAATCGGCTTTCATACGCAGCAATTCTGGATTTTCAACACCCGTGGGTCGATTACCGACCTTATGGTCGTAACTGACTTCAATGGGATCGGTGTCTTCGAGATCCACCACACTGTGATTTTCTAAATACACAGTCGGTACCCTGTCTCCCGTAGCGGGTAATAAAAAGCTGTAATCAAAGCCGATTTCCAATGGTCCTGGCTTAACGTCTTTGTTCCAATCAACCGAGCCATCGCCTAGGCCTAAATGCCATTTACCCACCACACCTGTGGTGTAGCCGGCTTTTTGTAACATGCTGGGTAATGTTGCTTTACCTGGACGGATCAGCGCGGGGGCATCACCGGCTAAAATCGCGGCATTTTGACGAAAACCATGCTCTCCGGTTAATAAAGAATAGCGCGAAGGTGTGCACGTTGAAGCCGTACTGTGGGCGTCTGAAAAGCTTACGCCCTTACTTGCCAATACATCCAAGTTAGGCGTACTGACCCCTTTTGCACCATTTGGTGAAATATCGCCATATCCCAGATCATCCACGTAAAACACAATGACATTGGGTTTCTGAGCAGTTGAACTTTGCTCTGCGTGAGTCGAAAAGCCAACGAGCAAAGATGAGCAGCCTACAAGTAATGCTGAATAACGTGCTAGCGCGGTATTAAATAATTTCATTGTTTGTGAGTCCTAAAGTATTACTAAGCCGATTAACTGATATTGATTTATGCCCTTCACTCGTATTGCCATTTGCTAAGCCAAGGATCATCAGTATTTTGTTCAAAAGTTTTAAGTTGCAATGTGAGCTGTGCGCGTAATTCATGAAATTGCGCTAAATAAGCTAAATTGTGTAACTCTTGTGGGTCGTTCTTCATATCAAACAACTCAAACTCTGGACGGTGTAAAAAGTCCTCGATTTGGCGACCCGCGTATTGAGTGATTCCGCGGCGAAGCACATCTTGCCAAATCAAGGACTGCTGCAAGTCCGCAGCAAAGGGATAACTCAGGCCGTTGGCAATATTCCAGATCAATTTGTAATCTTTGGTTCGTACCATACGCATGGGGTAATACATCATCACCTCATGCATAGTGTGCGAAGCAAATACTTGATCCCAGCCGGATTTTTGGTCGCTTTCAATCACGGGTTTAAATGATTTTCCTTGAATTTCTGTCCCTGATCGCGACACGTTTGCGTAATCTAAAATAGTGGGTGTTAAGTCGACCCAAGACACCATTTGCTCATGAGAAGTGCATAGCTGTGCATCTTGGGCACAACCTTCAGACGGTTGAATAACGCCTGGCGCTTTAACAATTAACGGCAGATGAATGCCGGCATCGTATAAGGTGGTTTTGGCTCCAGGAAAAGCAATACCATTGTCTGACAAATACAGAATCAGGGTATTTTGGTATTTGCCCTGTGCCTTTAGGACCTGAACGAGTTTGCCAATTCCTTGGTCAAGGCGAGAAATGGATTGATAGTATTGCGCAAGTTCTTTACGGGCTGCTGGTGTATCAGGCAAGTAAGGTGGAACTAACACATCTTCAGGTTGATAAACGACTTCCGTTATTCCAGGGTACCCTTGTTGGCGGTTACCAAAAGTATTCGGTTGTGGGTAAGTTTCAAAAGGATGTCCTCGATGGGGATCATCACTGGCAAAATATAAGAAGAAAGGCTGCTGACTTTCTCCGATGAACCCTGCACTTTTATCGGCCATTTCTACTGGGCTACGTGCAATTGATTGCATGTCGTTAGCCGCCCCTTTTGACAACACCTGATCAAATTTATAAACGTCTTCTGGGCCTAAGTGATACTTACCAATTCGCCCGGTGCGATAACCATTTTCACCGAGCATGACAGGCAAGGATTTCACATCGTCAAAGCTACGAAAGTGATGCTGTTTATGCTCTAAGCCATACATTCCATTAGTATGATTTTGCTGACCGGTTAAAATGACAGAACGGCTTGGGCTACAACTCGATACTGTGGCAAACGCATTTTCAAACCGAGAGCCATCTTTTGCCAGTGCATCTATGTTGGGGGTCTGCACGACCTGATTTCCATATGCACCAATGGCATCTAGGCCATGATCATCGGCAACGATCATCACTATGTTTGGCCTACTGTCCATTTTGCTTGTGTCTTGTGCACTTTGTACCGCAAAGTTTGCGGTACACAACGCCACAGTCATGGCGCCTAATGTAACTGTTCTTATACATCTCACGATGAATGCTCCTTGATATTTCGTCTATGTCGCTGAGTCATAAATATAAGAACAGAGCCACAAATGGCGTCCTGTGGCCTGTTCTTTTCCTTACGGGAACGATACCGATTAACCTGCTAGCGATACCCTAGGAAACACTCCCCTATGATGCGCCCCTAGGCAGACAGAATTAAAAGGTATACGACACACCGACCAGCACTTGTTTTTCAGTGGCGATCCAGTGATACGGGTCATACTTGTCTCCTGCACGGTACTCAAAATGGTCACGGCGTAGCAGGTTCAAAGCATCAAGGGTTAAACGGAAGCTTTCTGACACGTTATAAGCGAGAGATAAATCCAATTGCCCAAAGCCTTCTTGCGCGACCTCAGTCGAGACTAAGAAGTCAGAGCGATAGTTGTAAGACAAACGTCCTGAGACCAAATCATCTTCATAAATTGCCACCAGGTTATAACTGTTGTCTGACAGGCCTTCTAATGAAATATTAGGCAATAAAGGGTTAGGCGAAGGTACGTCTGAGTCCACATAGGTGTAGTTTGCTTGTAAGCCTAGGCCGTCAAATGGGGCCGGTAAAAAATCAAAGAATTGCTGATAAGCAAGCTCGATTCCGCGCACAGTGCCTGAACCACCATTACTTTTACGCAAGATAACAAAATCGTTTCCCCCTATGGTTTCTGCACTTTCTGAGGTTTGTAAGAAACCATCTATGTCTTTATAAAAAACGGTTGATGACGCCAAGCCACCGCTAGCGAAATAGTACTCTAGGCTCAAATCCAAATTAGTAGCAGTAAAGGGGTCTAAGTCTGGGTTGCCGCCTGTGCCTCGGCCTTGTTCAAAGTTGAGATTCAATGATGGAGCTAAATCTCCAAAATGCGGCCGTGAAAAGGTTTTTGAGCCCGCCACACGCACTAACAGCTCTTCATTTAATTCAACTTTCACATTAAATGAAGGTAAAAATTCACTGTAGTCCTTCGCACTTTTTGTACCTTCATAAATGGGCGCGCCGCTTTGCTCAGTATTGCCGGTGTCAAAGAAGTAATCAGCCGTAGTGTCTGTTTGCACATAGCGACCACCCAAATCACCACTGACAAACAAACCGCTCACTTCAGTTTCGAAGTTCGCTTTTAGATAAAAAGCTGATACCTCTTCTTCATAGTCAAATGAGTCACGAGGGTTTTTAATCTGAGACTGATCTGAAAATCCATAATACTCTCGAATATCGTCATTGCGTGACAACAAAGAATTAGGATTAACCGCTACATATCCATTGGGGAAATCCCCCCCATCGTATTGATCCATGAAGTTATCCCACACACTAGGCTCAACTAAATTTAAAGGGTCATCACTCCCAAAGGTTGCACCTGAAGCATCGAAAATATGGTTATCTTGAATATTTTTAGTGGTGCCCAAGTTAGCAAAGCGAAACCCTGCCTTGATTGAGCGAAGCATACCTTCATCAAATGCGTAGTCGACATCCATTTTTACTGCACTTTCATCCGCTTTAAGTTGACGACTCTCATGACGCCATTGCACGATGTCATAATTACCTTCATCCGCCACATCAAAAGCCCCAAAGTCAAAAGACGGCGGCTGACTGGGTGAGCCACTATTATTAACCGTGACTGGCAATGCATCCCAGCTATCGCGGATACGAGTGTTGTGGAAGTTTGTATCGTTGTCCGTATTAACGTAGCTAACCTCTCCCGCTATACTCCATGGGCCAGCGACAGTTTCAAAACCTGTGGCGAGATCATACGTTTGGGTCTTACGATCGTTAATCATAGCAAGCGCATCAAAATTCATGTCGCTGAGTGTTACAGATGCGGGATATAAGTGATTTTCATCTATATTTGAAAAGTCAGCATCGACCACATTACTGCCGTCGAATCCCCAGACAAATTCTTGGCGTAGCTGAGATGTTGTGTAATCGGTATAACCTGAATCAAAATAGAACTTGGTATCACTGTTCAGTGATACATCCACCCCCAACGAGTAAACGGTACGTTCCCGGTCGCCCCATGCAGGTGATGAATTAAGTGATGCACTGGTTTTAGCCCCTGCTGGTGCTATGCCCCCAGCAAAGTCACCGACAATTGGGGTGGAGCTTGAGTTACGCACTAAATCTTCACGATATTCACGCTCCAAGTAAGACACGCCAAAAATCACCCCGATTTCGCCACCGTTGTTGCCGTAATCCCAGATATTACCAACAACTAGTGAACCACGAGGCGACCATTCTTTGGACAAATCGCCATAATGTTCTTTAAAACTGCCCGCAATAGTTGGGCCGCTAAGGCTCAAAGCATCGGTGCGCTCAATATCAACCACACCACCTATGCCACCTTCTAGAATGTCTGCCGATACGGATTTATACACCACAACTGAGCCCACCAGTTCTGCTGGAATATCTTCGAAGCTGGCAAATCGATTTATACTTAACTCAGAACCACCACCGAAATAGTTACGTCCGTTTAATAAGGTCGCAACTTCATCAAGGCCACGAATTGATACACCTGACGCCTCACCCCGCGAACGCGAAATTTGAATTCCCGGGATCCGCTGCAACGATTCTGCTACGTTCAAGTCAGGGAACTTACCGATGTCCTCAGCAGTGATGACATCAGCCATTTGGCCGGACTCTTGTTTGCGTGCCACAGAGCTGGCAATACTTGAACGTATACCAACAACCGAAATCTGCTCAATATCTTCACTCGCCCCAGTTGCAGGTGCATTTTCCTGAGCCCATAATTGCCCAGTGCTAAGTATCATTGAAACCGCAGATGCTAAAATTGTGTGTTGTGTGCTGGCCTTCATTTCGTTCTCCGAAAATTCTTGTCGTGTGTGTCCGTTATAGGCATGAGTAACGCGCTGCTACCCTCAATCCTCACTAGTCAGTACATCCGTCGAATCTGATACCAAATACGATACAGTCAAACTAGCTTGCTCAGTGCAGTACCCAGCCTAAGCTTGTAAATAAATTAGCATGCAGTTAACAAGATCTCAACATAAAAATGAAAACAGTTTCCCTATAAGATATAATGCCACGTTTAACATTTTATAATAAAACACTGATAAATAACGAAATTTCATTAAGTCAAAGGTAATAATAATTAACCAAAAAATATAAAAATGAAAACAAATGATAACGGTTTACCTTAAATGACAAGCTAATACATTAAAATAATTAACATTAAATCGGTTTAGTCGAATTCTTAGAATGAGCGTGAGAACAACCACAATGACCGCTACGCCATTGTGGCTCTATTTGGGAGTGGGATGAGATAAGAGGATAATAATCACATGCATATTGAGCTTAGAATCAGTCAATCCGTTTGACTGACTGCCTTATCACTAATTCAGGTGTGTATTGATGCTCTTCGATTGAAAATGAAGCTACGTCAGTTCCCTCACCTTTACTCAGGCGCAAAGCCAGCTCGGTGGCTTTCATGGCCATTTCTTCAATAGGATTATGAATGGTTGTCAGTTTCGGCTTCATGCACTGGGCCAAGATTAGGTTATTAAAACCAACCACGGAGACATCGTCCGGTACGCTTAGGCCATGCGCTTTGAGCATGGACACCGCGCCTACGGCGATAGCATCGTTGTAAGCTAAAATGGCACTAAACTCCACTCCTCTCGCCAATAGGTTTTGCACCGCAACTTCCCCCCCTTCGTAGGTCGCAGCCCCCTGCTCAAGCACTTCAATTTGATAATGCACGGGATACTTAGCGAGTTGCGCCTTCATGCCTTCTATTCGATGACGTGTGTTGTTTTGAATACCGTCGACAGCAATAATGGCTATTTTTTTATGGCCTTGCTCAACAATATGCTCGGCCATTAAACCGCCCCCGGCCTTATCGTCTAGCCAAATACAACGGCTTTCAATCTCTTTAATGTGCCGATTAAGCAGTACTAAACCAGGAACTTTTCGTGCAAATTCAATCAGGGTTTTATCGTCAATCATGGCGCTGTGCACCACTAATGCCTTGTATCTATGTTCAAGCAATACTTCTATGGCATTAAGTTCACTGGTTTGGTCAAATGCACCAGAATTAAGAAAAATTTGCAGATCTTTTTGCGCCGCAACTTTCTCTATACCATGGGCCATTTTAGCAAACAGTGGGTCGGTTAAATCAGCCAGCACGATACCAATCGACGCATTATTCTGTACGTTGATCGCTTGGGCATTCGCGTTAGGCTGGTATTCCATCTCGCCCATGATACGTTTGATTTTCTCACGGGTTTTGGCACCCACTTTCGGCCCGTTATTGATCACGCGGGAAACGCTGGCCGGTGACACACCGGCGGCTTTGGCAATATCTTTAATCGTTGGCATAACACACGCTCATTTTACGTTTGGCCTAAGGCTTTTTTAGCTTGGCTAGATGCCATTTGCTGTTCAGTTAAGGGATAAATTTTGACTATATATAACGACACAAAACACAGTAACAGCGGCCCACCGGATAAACAAATACGCATCCATAATAGACTGTCGGGATCTTGCTCTGCTCCCAGATCTGCATCAAAACCTAGGGTATTTAATAGCAACCCTGCACCTATCATGGTGATAACGACAGCGAAATTGATGGCTTTGTTCTGTACTGAAATAAAATAACCGATTTTATTTTGCCCCGATATTGTGCGTTCATAGGCACATAAATCGGCCAGCATACTGGGTATGATCACCGAAATTGCCACCCAAGATGGCGCACCCAATAATGCATCAATCACTACCGCCCATTCATGTCCAGGTTGGTATATAAACCATTTAAGTAACGCACCCAGTGCGGTGGTCCAGTATATGATATTCAAGGTTTTAAGTTTACCTAGCGTTAAGCTTAAATAGGCAAACAATGGGATCATGAATAGGGTCACAAGTGCAAAAGTAGAGGACAAAATACCTTTCCAAGACGCCCCTGCGGCTAAATCACCTGCTTTAACAAAATACACCAATAAGTAAAAATCGAGACTAGTGAAAATACTGATGGCGCCAAATTTAATCAAGGTGAGGCTGAGCAGTAAAAACAGGGCTGCCTTAACGGTTTTATCTGTCACTTGGGGGTGAGATAACGTTGTTGTGCTAGCCGGATTTTTACTGACATGCTCGTCACTCAGGGGATTGCTGTCGGCATCTATGCTCATTTGCACGCTGTCATTTGTCGATCGTGCCACCGAAAACCAAGCGCTGAACACGCTAAAAAAGCCAATTAGCACAATCCCAATAAACCAACCAACATATTGAATACCAATGTAAACACTGCCCCACAACGACAGCTGTGCCAACGGAAACAACCAAAAATAGGCAAAGGTGCCGGCACGCTCAAATAACGAGCCATAGGCCATGACTTTAACCCGTTGCTTTACATCGACACTGACCTCAAAAGCCAAGGACTTCACATTTATGGTGAGAAACGTCAGGCCAATACAAAACAAAAAATTAAGCACCAATATATACAGTAAGGTGGCATTGTCGCCCCATTCATAAGGCACCATCCATATGGCACCAAAGAGCAACCCAGAGACCACGCCGGATACCAGCAAAATGACGCGCCTGTCGCCCTTTTTTTGCTGGATAGCATCAGACAGTCGCCCAACGCTCTGACTGATAAACCCTGCGAACATAAGAGGTGCAGCAATGGCTAAGCTCAGTCCAAAAGGGTCAAGGCCTAACGTCATTTGAAAATAGGGGATCGCCATGGCGCTAAGGCTTTGATTAGCAAAAAATAGTGCTAAAAAACCAAATCCAAGGGCCACTTTATGCTGGCGAGAGATGTCTGGTAGGGCAAGCATTTAACCAGGCATCACATTAACATTTTGCGGCAGATTCACGCTTCACCAAAAAAGGCTTGTACTGATAATCCTTGTCACTTTGATTCAGTGGCCGGTCTTTAGCAATCAGACTCAGAGCCAATTCAGTGGCTTTGCGTGCCATGATATCAATGGGATATTTTACCGTGGTTAATTTTGGCATACAGTACTTTGCCAACAACACGTCATCAAATCCCACGATCGACACGTCATCAGGAATACGCCTACCTAAATCGGTCAGCGCGGATATCACGCCTGTGGCCATCGCATCGTTGTAACATAAGACAGCGGTGAACGTTATGCCTTGCTCAATAAGGTGTTCTATCGCTTCGCGTCCGCCAGCGTAATCCGGTGAGCCGTAAGCAATATGCTGATCTGGCAAGTTAATATTGTGTTGGCTCAGCGATTGGCGAATGCCATTTAATCTGTGCGTAGCATCGTAGACACGCTCTTTAGTGGATAACACCACAATATTCGCATGCCCCAATGACGCCATATAATCCGCCATCACTTTGCCACCAGCAACATTGTCAAACCAGACGCAGCGCTGGCTGATCTGAGGAATAAATTTATTGATCAATACGAAGCCTGGAATGCGCTGGGCTAAATCAATCAATACATCGTCAGCTAGGGCTTTACTGTTGACGACCATAGCCTCACAACGTTGTGCCTGTAAGCTTTTTATCGCCGTCAGCTCCTTTTGAGCATCCAATGAACCGGTGCTCACTAAAACTTGGAATTTACGCTTTTTCGCGACGTCTTCAATACTACTGGCCATTTGCGCAAAAAAGGGGTCAGCCAACTGGGATATCACCACTCCTATGGTGTGGGTGCTTTTACTCACTAGCGCCCGAGCGTGGGCATTGGGCCTGAAATCCAGTTCAGCAATCGCTTTTTCAATTCGCGTTTTGGTTTTAGGACTCACCACTACGGTTGAACTCAATACTCGAGACACGGTGGCTGGAGACACCCCCGCTAGTTTTGCTACATCTTTAATGGTTGCCATTGGATATTACTGCCTGCTCCCAAATCGATAGAGGGTAGATTCTGTGTAGGTTGCGCCAGGCGCTAATACGGTTGATGGAAAATTAGCGTGATTGACAGAGTCAGCAAAGTGCTGGGTTTCTAGGGCGATACCGTGACGATTTTTCATCCGTCGCCCCTGTTTGCCTATCGCGCTGCCGTTCATATAGTTTCCTGTGTACACCTGTACACCTGGTTGGGTAGTCAAAATATCTAACACCCGGCCACTGTCGGGATCGTACAACTGACCTTGATGACGCAACTTACCATCATATTGATTAAACACCCAAGTATGATCAAAACCACCATAGGTTTTATCCAATCCTCCGGCTAATTTCAACTGTTCATTGGCAGTTGTCAGGCTTTTATGCAAGGTAACGGATGAGGTTAAATCAAACGGCGTACCGGTTACAGGAATGAGGTTGCCGGTTGGCAATAAACCTGCTTTTACTTCGACGATGCGATCTGCGGCGATGCGCAGTTGATGCTGCTCAATATCGCGCTTTTGATTACCGGTTAAATTAAAATAAATATGCGAAATAAGATTGATCGGTGTTTTTTTATCGCTGGTCGCGCTGAAACGTATTTTGAATTCATTATCACTGTTAAGACTAAATATCACCTTAATTTGGACATTCCCAGGGTAACCTTCTTCACCGTCAACTGACAAATAGCGCATTTCAACTCGCTCACCTACCTGCTCAGCGTGCCACAATTTTTTATTAAAACCCTGATCACCTCCATGTAAGTGATTGCCCTTGTTACCACCATCAGTCTTAACGCTCAACTGCACTGGCTTACCATCAATATTAAAACGACCGCCAGCAATACGGTTTGCATAACGCCCCACAGTTGCACCGTTGTAACAACAATCCTGCACGTAAGCATCGGCACTGTCGTAACCGAGCACAACATCTTCTAATGTGCCATTTCGGTCTGGCACTATCATCGAGGTGACATAAGCCCCCCAATTGGTAACACTGACTTGCATCCCCTGCTGGTTCTCAAGGGTAAAACGTAAAATATCCTGGCCTTGGTATTGCCCCCAAATCTCTTGACTCACCTCGACCTGTTGGGTATTCGCTAGCGCATGCCCATTAACGCCCCAACTTAAGCCTACTATTAACAATAAAGCCGTCAATTTACGTACGTCACGCGTCAGGGTGAATAAATAGCCCAAGGGTAATATCATTCAGTTCAAGCTCAAGTAGTGTAATAAGTTATCTAAAACTATACGTCAACATCGTTATAAAAACCATAAAAATGAAAACGGTTTACCTCGAAGAGCGGATTTTACCAATAGTGTATTGCGCAACGTCAGTGCAAACGGTTTTTATCGATGACGGATGAACACAAGGCAAATACTGGAACAGGGAAACAAGAAGAAATACAGCAGGTTTAATCTAGGCACAGGGAAAAGCATTGACGATGAAATGTGCTTGCCAGCACTTAAAGAAAAGGGCTGTTAATACAGCCCTTTGCATAGATCTGTTACCACCAAGTGGCGTACAAACCGATTAGAATAAGCACACAACCAACACCGGCAATATTAAAGCCTTTTGTGGTGGTGAAGCTTACATCACTTATGCTCACACTATGATCGTTTTTCGGTGCCGATTCTTGCAAAGACACCACATAGGTCAATGCCAAGCACATCAAGAACACAATACCGATGCGATCCATAAACGGCAGCTCAGGTAACAATACAGCAAACAAAACAGAGAACAGCGCAGAGCCAATAGCGGCTGCCAGAGCCCCCGTTGATGTGGTGCGTTTCCAGAACATACCCATCAAGAAAATAACCGTGATGCCAGGAGAAAATAGCCCAGTAAATTCTTGAATATATTGGAACGCCTGTTCAGATTGACCAATCAAAGGCTGTGCCACACAAACCGCAATAAAAAGCGATGTAACCGTGGCCAAACGGCCCACATTAACATAGTGATTCTCATCTTTACCTTGGCGCATAGGACGATAGAGATCCATGGTAAATATAGTGGATATACTGTTGGTCATCGATGCTAACGATGAGATGATCGCCGCGACTAATGCCGCAAATACCAAACCTTTAATGCCTACAGGCATCAATGACATCATAGATGGGTACGCCTGGTCAGGTTTTTCAATCTCAGGAAATAGTATCACCGCAGCAATACCCGGCAGCACCACAATAATAGGCATTAGCATTTTTAAATAGGCTGCAAATGCGATGCCTTTTTGTGCTTCTTGAATACTTTTTGCCGCCAAGGCCCGCTGAATAATGTATTGATTAAAACCCCAATAACCCACATTCATCACCCACAAACCACCCACGAGTACTGAGATACCTGGTAGGTTCATATATTCACTGTTATCTGGGCTTAAAATCATATCGAAATGCCCAGGTACTTTTTCGGTCAATATACTGAATCCTTTGATCACGCCTTCCCCACCAGATATTTGCTGTAACGCCAAATAACTTAAGAAGAAGCCACCAAAAACCAATAACACAACCTGAATAATATCGGTGTAAGCCACAGCCTTAAGTCCACCGTAAGTGGAATAGGCAACCGAAAATATAGCAAGGAAAATCATGCCATATAGCCAATCAATGCCAGCCACACTTTGAATCGCCAGCCCCCCAAGCCACAATACAGATGTCAAATTAACGAAAATAAACACCCCTAACCAAAACAATGCCAACGTCGTTTTTACCCGACTATCGAAACGCTGCTCTAAATATTGCGGCATGGTGTAAATGCCATTTTTAAGAAAGATAGGTAATAAGTATTTACCCACCAGGATCAAGGTAATAGCGGCCATCCATTCATATGATGCTATACCCAACCCCAATGCAAACCCCGAACCTGACATACCGATAATTTGTTCTGCAGAAATATTCGCCGCAATTAAAGACGCGCCTATAGCCCACCACGGTAGTGATTTGCTGGCCAAGAAATAATCTTGGGTTGTTCTATCATGGGATTTCTCGTCGCGAGAAATCCATAAAGCGATCGCCAATAAGCCGATGGCGTATACAATAAACACCCCCAAATCAATGGGGTGGAGTGAGTAGTTCATTTATTATCCTTCACACATTTGTTGAAATCTAACACTCACCCTTGCTAATAGAGGTGGGCGTTTTTTAGCGTTAACGTCACGCTTCATTCTTGTATGTAAAACAAAACATCAAGGTAAAACCGTCAACTTTACGCTCAAATTAAAAGCTAACATGCACAAAACTATACTAGAGCATTAGCAGCAACACCATAAAAAAATGAAATCGGTTTACCTTGCTATTTCTCGCTATTTTAGGAATACACTGTAAAATAGCGTGACTTACTGTTCTCGACTCAATAACGGCACAACTGTTCAAGTAGTCGCATTGAGTAGATGAAAAAAGAGCCGCAAATGCGGCCCTTGTAAAATACTTAATCTAACAAACTAGCGATTTATAGCTCACGTACCCAGATGTTTCTAAAACTCACTAAATTACCGTGGTCCTGTAACTGCAATGGGGCACAACCATGGGCTTCGTAGCTAGGTGCACCAATCCATTCTGTTTTGCCTTGTATCTCAGTGTGGTTTTGTAACAACACACCGTTATGCATCACAGTTACGTATCCTGGCTGGCTGAGCGCTTTACCTTCAAAACGTGGCGCTGTGTAAATAATGTCATAGTACTGCCACTCACCTGCTGGGCGCATAGCGTTTGCAAGAGGGATAGTTTGTTTGTATACACTGCCGGCTTGACCGTTTGCATAAGTTGGATTGTCATATGAGTCAAGCACTTGTACTTCATAACGCTGCTGAAAGAAAACACCGCTATTATTACGCTGCTGCCCCTTCATGCCTTCTACTTGGGGCGGTGTACGCCATTCCATGTGTAATTGTACATCACAGAAATTTTGCTTAGTTTTAATATCACCCGTACCAGGTTTAACCGTTAATACGTCACCGCCAATGCTCCAAGGCGCATCGCCCCCCTTAAGCGCTTCCCACGCGTTTAAGTCATCACCACTAAATAACACAATAGCGTCCGACGGTGCTTTGCCAACCGGTGTTGATACGCTTGCAGGTACCGGTTCCCAAACTTCGGTTTTCTGGGCCAATTTCTCACGCTCAGCCTGACTCTGCTCTGCTTGAGCGTAGCAGCTGATAGCCACTGAACTGGCTAGAAGTAACGTGACGTTGATCAGGTTTTCATATCGCTTCATGGGGTAATCCGTGTTGGTTAAGTTCATTTTCTGCTGAGCATTGCTTCCCTGTTCAAATAATTGCCAGGGAAGTCAATTTTCTTAGCGATAAAATAGGCAAATAACGCCCATCGTACCTTAGCTCCAATCTGTTAAATAAAGCCTTGAAAGCTTATGTCGCCCAGGCTTTGTCGCCTTTTTTATACGGGAAATCACCGTCATAACGCCCAGGAATAGCCACATAACGCAGCACTTTATTGGCCCCGACTTCAGAGGTGAAAAAGGTGAACAGGGTTAACTGTTTAATCAGTGTAAACGAATGTGGTAACGGCTTGTCTTCGTCTTTAAGGTCTTTACTGGCAAGCTCCTGTTTCTTGTTAAACACGCCGGCCTCATCGTCCAGCGATGCCAACAAAGCGGCGCGTTCTTCACCACTTAATAACAAAAAGTCTTTGCCGTAAGTAGACTTAGCCAGTTTTTTGATTGACGCCATTCCCTCAGTGAACGCTTTACGCTGGGCAGGGGTATAACAGTCGGTAACCATAACGGCCATCATCAGACCCACATTAGCGTCTTTTGCCCCAGGGGTGTCAGTGCGAGGAATAATCACTTCCCCTACTTCGTTGAAAAAAGCCACGTCATCTTTAGAAAAGTCCGTTTGACTAAGGCTTTTCATCGGAAGTGTAACGTATGCCATGGCATTGCTACTGATAAACGCCGTGCCTGTGGCAGCGGCTATCATTTTTAATAAGTCACGTCTGTTCATACTCATGATCACAGGTTCCCTTTTTTCAGCTCTTCAACTGCGAAGTCTGCCGCACGAGCGGTTAACGCCATGTAAGTTAAAGAAGGATTAACACACGAAGCCGAGGTCATACACGCACCATCAGTAACAAACACGTTTAACGCATCCCATACTTGGTTATTACCGTTTAACACAGATGTTTTAGGATCTCGGCCCATACGCGCCGTCCCCATTTCGTGAATGCCCTGGCCTGGGAAATAATCGGCATCGTAACCTTGTACATTTTTCATGCCGGCCGCTTCGAACATGTCGATAGCATCCTGCATCATGTCTTTACGCATGCGCTTCTCGTTTTCTTTTATCTCTACATCCATGGCTAAAACAGGTAATCCCCATTTATCACGTTTGTTCGGATCCAAGAAAATTCGGTTGCTGTGATCGGGTAACATTTCACCAAATGCAGTCATACCAATCTGCCAAGAGCCTGGTTCACTCACCGCATTTTTCAGATTAGCACCAATGCCCATTTCGGCTACGTCACGTCCCCAACCTTGTCTGCTTGCAGAGCCCTGGTAACCAAAACCTCGCACATAATCACGCTTATCCCCGCCCCAGTTACGAAAACGTGGTACGTAGAAACCACTTGGGCGACGACCATAGTGATATTTGTCTTCATAACCATCGACCATGGCATGAGCACCGATTCTGAAATGGTGATCCATAACATTGTGGCCTAATTCGCCACTGCTGCTACCCAAACCACCATCCCAAATGTCAGTGGCTGAATTCATCAACAACCAAGTCGAGTTAAACGACGAAGCATTCACAAACAATATTTTACTCGTGAATTCATAGGTTTCGTTCGTTTCTGCATCAATGATGGCCACGCCTGTTGCGCGCTTTTTATCTTTGTCATACAAAATTTCGGTCACGATTGAATGCGGACGAACCGTTAAGTTACCGGTTTTCACTGCCGCCGGTAAGGTCGATGACTGAGTACTGAAATAGCCACCAAACGGACAACCTAACCAACATTTATTACGATATTGACAGTTAGTCCGCCCTTCTTTCGGCTTCGGCTCGGTCATGTTCGACGTACGCCCAGGGATCAAGTGACGCTGACCTTTAAAGGACTTTTGAATTCTAGCTGCGACGTCTTTTTCTACGCAGTTCAGGGGCATAGGCATTTGGTACTGACCGTCGGGCAACACATCTAACCCGTCGCGGCTACCACTGATGCCAGCGAAACGTTCTACGTAATCATACCAAGGCGACACGTCTTCATAACGAATTGGCCAATCAACCGCGATGCCTTCTTTGCCGTTCGCTTGAAAATCTTCTTTGTTCAAACGGTAACTCTGACGACCCCAAGTTAACGAGCGTCCACCTACGTGATAACCGCGATACCAATCAAAACGTTTTTCTTCGACGTAGGGGCTGTCTTTTTCGTTTGCCCACATACCAAGCGTCGGTTCATTCAAAGGGTAATCACGTTTCAGAACCGGATAATTTTCAATCATCTCTTGGGTGCGTTCGCCACGATGCGGATAATCCCACGCTTCTTTATGGGCGTTGGTATAGTCTTTGATATGCTCAATGTTTCTGCCACGTTCAAGCATTAACACTTTAAGCCCTTTTTCAGTTAACTCTTTTGCTGCCCAACCACCGCTGATACCTGAGCCAACGACGATTGCGTCATAATGATTATTTGCCATTTTTGGTCCCTAATTACTTGCTGTGTGATGACCCAATAGGGTTAAACATCACAGATTTTAATTGCATCGCGTAACGATTCGATTTTGCCTATTTTGGTTTCAGGGGTGGGTATAAACTCCTGAGCGAGATAGCCGCTAAAACCAACATCTTTAATCGCCCGAGCGATTGCCGGATAATAAAGCTCTTGGTTATCGCCTATTTCATGGCGTCCTGGCACACCTGCGGTGTGATAATGGCCAAAGTACTGATGATGATCTTGAATGGTGCGAATAATATCGCCTTCATTAATTTGCATGTGATAGATATCAAACAACAATTTGAAGTTAGGCGATCCTAAGGCTTTGCACAAAGCAACCCCCCACTGGGAGCTATCAGCCATACAATCTGGATGATCGATTCGACTGTTGAACAACTCCATTTGAATGATCACACCTTTTTCTTCTGCGTAGGGCATGATCCGCTTAAGTCCCGCGACGGCGTTTTTCAATCCTTGCTCTTTGCTCATGCCACGGGCATTACCACTAAAGCAAATGAGGTTCTTGTATCCGGCTTCAGCAACTAAATCGATGTGCTTGAGATAACGTTTTTCTAGCTCGTCATGAAACTGAGGATGAATAAACCCATCGACCAAATTAAGCTCAGCGCCGTTACACATAGACGAATCAATGCCGTAACGTTTTAATATTGGCCACTCATCAGGGCCGATTAAATCGATAGCAGAGAAGCCTAATGATTTAACCACTTGGCACAGCTCTTCAACGGATAAATCACCGTATGTCCAGCGTGCAACTGAATGATTGATATTACCTTTATAATGCGGCATTGCCGCCTTACCTGCTTCTTTGGCTGTACTAGCGCAGCCACTTACCACAGTGCCCGCGGCTAATGCGGCGCTGGTTAACGCCATGCCTTTAAGCATGCTTCGACGAGGATTATTCATTAGCTGATACCTTTTCATCCTTAAATGTAAACATAAAAATAACGAACACGACTAGGGCAAACGCAGCAGGGAATAACCAAATGTCGATCCATGAGTGCGTTGATCCATTTGTGTATTTTTCGGTAATCTGCCCAGCCACCCAAAAACCGATCAGCATACCCACCCCGTAAGTGGCTAATGTGATTAATCCTTGTGCAGCGCTTTTTATTTTGTCACCGGCTTTTGAATCTGTGTAGATTTGCCCTGAAACAAAGAAGAAGTCGTAACAAATACCGTGCAACGCGATACCCACAAGCAATAAGGCAATACCGCCATCCGCATCGCCGTAGGCAAATAGCGCGTAGCGCACAACCCAAGCCAACATACCGATCAATAACGTAATTTTGATGCCGAAACGGTTTAAAAAGATCGGTAACGCTAACATAAATAATACTTCTGACACCTGACCTAAGGTCATTTTGCCCGTGGCGTTATCCACACCAATTTCCGTTAAAAACGGATTGGCATTTTGGTAATAAAACGCCAATGGAATACAAATCAGCACTGAGGATAAAAAGAACACTAAGAAATTTCGGTCTTTTAACAATGCCAAGGCATCAAGGCCAAGTACTTCTTTTAGACCAACACGCTCACCGGCACTTTTAGGGGGGGTTTTGGGCAGAGTAAAACTAAATAAGCCGAGTATTAATGACGCGCCGGCACACAGTAAAAATGTATTGCGTAACATGCCATCTTCAATCGCTTGCTTTGAATCCCATGAAAACGCATAGCTGATCGCCAAACCGGCAACGATCCAGCCCACTGTGCCCCACACTCGAATTTTACCGAACTGCTTAGACGGATTGTCCATTTGGGCAAATGAGACCGAATTAACTAAGGCCAACGTGGGCATATAGGCAATCATGTACGCTAGCACAAATGGGTAGAACGCTTCAAAATCTGCTGCCTGATATAAGCAATACAACAATACGGCGCCAATCAAATGCAGCACACCCAGAATACGCTCGGCGTTAAAGTATCGGTCAGCAATCAAACCAATCACAAACGGCGCAATAATCGCTCCCCATGACTGAGTCGAAAAAGCCATACCAATCTCGCCACCGGATGCTTGTAAGGTATTGGCTAAGAAAGTACCTAAGGTTACAAACCAACCACCCCAGATAAAAAACTGCAGGAACATCATCACGCTTAATCGCGTTGTTATCGTATTCATTTGTTAACCCTTGATTATGGCACTGGCGAGCTTGTGTCTGCGCCGACTCATCATTTCTATGCGGTATTCACCAGCGCTCACGCCCGTTCATACTGCCTTTACCTTGTTATAATCCCAAAATTCGACGATTACGTTGCTCGTCACTACTTGCTCCGGCAAAATCATCAAATGCACGCCCAGCTGGGGTAATAATATGCTTGGCAATAAACGGTGCGCCCTCTGCTGCACCTTGGTTTGAATCTTTCAAGCAGCACTCCCATTCGAGTATCGCCCAACCTTCAAAACCGTATTGCGTCAATTTGCTGAAGATCCCATTGAAGTCCACTTGTCCATCGCCCAGAGAGCGAAAGCGCCCTGGACGCTCCTTCCAGTCTTGATAGCCGCCGTATACCCCTGAACGACCATTAGGATTAAACTCCGCGTCTTTTACGTGAAACATCTTGATACGCTCATGGTACAAATCGATAAACGCCAGATAATCCAGTTGTTGCAACACAAAATGGCTTGGGTCGAATAAGATATTGGCCCGAGGGTGATTGTTCACCGCAGCCAAAAACAGCTCAAACGAGGCTCCATCATGTAAATCTTCGCCTGGGTGAATTTCATAACAAACGTCCACACCCGCGTCATCAAACGCATCTAAAATAGGTAACCAACGTTTTGCCAGCTCTGCAAACCCTTGCTCAACTAGACCCGCTGGTCGTTGTGGCCATGGATAAGCTAGGTGCCATAAAAACGCACCAGAAAATGTAGCGTGTGCGGTTAAACCTAAACGTTGACTCGCCTTGGCCGCCCACTTCATTTGCTCTATTGCCCATTCGGTGCGCTGAGCTGGTTTGCCGCGTAATGCTTCTGGGGCAAAGTTATCAAATAATTCATCATAAGCAGGATGCACTGCAACCAACTGACCTTGTAAATGGGTCGATAGCTCTGTGATCTCCACACCTGCTTTTGCACAGATGGCCATCACTTCATCACAGTACTCTTGACTGTTGGCCGCACGTTCCAAATCAAATATACGATTATCAGTAGTAGGCACCTGAATGCCTTTATAGCCTAACGATGCTGCCCAAGTCGCAATCGACTCTAAACTATTAAATGGCGCTTCATCGCCCATGAACTGGGCTAAAAATATCCCAGGGCCTTTGATCGCTGGCATTGCTTATCTCCTTTATTGTTCGGCTTATGTAATCCGCTAAGCGGCTTACTGATTACGCGCTTATGCAGTAATCGTTTATTTAGTATTAGGTACGGAGTGCCACTTGGTTTCGCTGTCGCTACTGGTGAGCATAGCGTCAATAAACGCCATTCCCCTCAAGCCCGAATCGATCCCCGGTACGCCAGGGGCTTTTCCAAGTTCACTTATCGTCAGTTCAGCCGCTTTTGCAGCGTTAATGGCCTTGGCAAAATAGCCATATAAGTTAGCCATCGCTTCTAAATATCCTTCTGGGTGACCCGCAGGTGTACGGCATCGCGCAGATGCGTCTTCACATAAACCTGGTTGCCCCATTCCTGCACGGAATACGCGATAAGGTTCACCTAAAGGACGATGAATAATAGAATTAGGCTCCATCTGCTGCCACTCAATAGCGCCTTTGTCACCATAAACTCGTATTTTCAAAGCGTTTTCTTCACCGGCGCACACTTGACTGGCAATCAACACACCACTCGCGCCGCCATCGGTACGAATAAGTGCAGCACCGTCGTCATCTAATCTGCGGCCATCAACATGGGTTTGCAGATCAGCGCAAAGCGACGTTACCTGCTGCTGCAATACGAATTCGACTAAACCGAAAGCATGTGTACCTATATCGCCCATGGCACCACTGCCACCAGATTGGGCAGGATCGGTGCGCCAGGACGCTTGCTTGTTATGGCTTTCTTCATTCGCCGATAACCAACCTTGTGGGTATTCCACATACACTTTACGAATATTGCCAAGTAAACCACTGGTCACCATATGTTGTGCTTGCCACACCATGGGATAGCCCAAATAGGTGTGCGCAAGCCCATATAAAACATCGCTTTGTTTGAGTTTAGATTTTAATACCTGTGCTTCATCTAAAGATATTGCCGCCGGTTTTTCACAAAAAACGTGAAAGCCAGCTTCAATTGCCGCGATGGAAATTGGCACATGCAAATGATTCGGGGTAACAATGATAAGCGCTTGCATACGTTCATCTTCTGGTAGTGCAAGTTCAGCGGTTAATAACGTTTCCCAGCTGGAATAGACACGGTTATCGTCTAAACCTAAACTGTCTCCCGTACGCTGGTTATTCTGATTGTCGCGACTGAATGCCCCGCAAACCAATTCAATTTGACCATCTAACGCCAAAGCATGACGGTGCACAGCACCAATAAAAGCGCCTTCACCGCCTCCTACCATCCCCATACGTACTTTGTTCATTTTTGCCACTTAATCGCTCCCTTACTGTTTTAGGCACACAGCAATTGTTATACAAATGTACAATATCGTTAAAATGTAACGGGTTTCATTTGGTTATGTCAACTGAATTTGCCAATAAGTATGATAATTAATGGTTATTTGTTAATAATTCGTGGTAATAACGTACGAATAAAATGTTATATCGCACAATTTAACTAGATTTTTGAAATTACTTCGGTATTATTTTTACATCAAATGCTAACGGTTACATTTTGTAATTTAAACCATGAAAAATACCTTAATAACCTCATATGAGTAACATTCGTCAAGTTGCCACTATGGCTGGCGTGTCAGTTGCCACCGTATCCAGAGCATTGCAGCAACCTGAACGCGTATCGCCCAAGACTCGTACTAAGGTCATGCTAGCGGTGAATGAGGTCGGTTATAAGCCGAATCTAATGGCGGTGAAGTTTCGTTCTGGTAAAACCCATAACTTAGTCGCATTGGTACCCACAGTTGCAAACGTGTTTTTTGCTCGTGTCATTAGCGGCATGCAAATCGCGGCAGCTCAACGTGGTTATGCCATATTGTTAGCCAACACCTTAGGCGATGAAAGCATCGAAGCGAATTACGCTAAGATGGTGCAAACCTCCCAAGCTGATGGGTTGATTCAATTAAGAGCCCATAATCCGTTCGACTCATCAATGAATAAGCCTGGTGAGTTGTTGCCGATGGTAAATGTGTGTGAAGTAATGAGCGACATTAATTGCCCCGTTGTCACCCTAGATAATCGTGCTGCAGCAAAAGCCATGACCCTACATTTAATAGAACAAGGACACAGCCGAATTGCATTGATAAAAGGCCCGCAATCGAGCCCCCTAACCCGGGAGCGGTTAGCCGGATATAGAGATGCGCTAACAGATGCTGGGTTAACCTTTGATGAATCACTGCTCTACCCCGGGGACTTTACCTTACAGTCGGGCCACAATGCAGCGAGTAAAATTTTGGCCAGTAAAAATCGCCCAAGTGCGGTATTTTGCGAAAACGACGAAACAGCCATTGGTGCCATGCAATGCTTTAAGCAAGCTGGACTGAGTATTCCTCGAGATATATCGATTGCCGGATTTGATGACATTTCTTTTTCCGCCTTTTGTGATCCCCCCCTTACCACGATTGCCCAGCCAGCCGAGGAATTTGGTCAGTCCGCCGTTTCGTTATTAATTGACTTACTTGAAGGCAAGATCACCAAAGCACCAAAAGTCATCATGCCCTTTGAATTAATTGTACGTGGCAGCACTGGGCCTGCGCCCAAAAGCACAGTCGCATAACTCGTTAACCGTTTTTATCAATGCCAGTGCATTAAATAAACCTAATGCTTAGCATGACCTAAACACTCACATGGAGAATCAACATGAAAAACCTTACCCATAGTGCATCTGCTGCGCTGAGCACACGTAACGACGCAGAGTATCAAACTAGCCGACGACGTTTCGTCAAACTAAGCGCTGCCGCTATGGGTCTTGCGGCAATGCCCGGCTCTATCGCGTTTGCGGCAAACATGATGGCCACATCAGCCAAGGTCGGTCTTCAGCTATATACCCTTCGAGATATGATGGCCGTTAGTTTGCCTGCGACGTTAAAATTGGTCGCCGCAGTGGGTTATAAAGAGCTGGAATTTGCAGGTTACTTCGATCATAAACCCAGTGAAATAAAAACAATTTTACAAAACGAAGGCTTAACCGCTCCCTCAGCACACATTGCACTCACCAACTTCGATAGTGGCGTAAATGGCGTCATAGATCACGCCCTAGAAATGGGTCATAAATACATTGTTATTCCATATTTAACCGAAGAGCAGCGCGGCACTGGCATAGACGTTTATAAAAAATTAGCCGAACGCTGTAATGGCATAGGCGAAGCCTGTAATAAAGCCGGACTCCAATTGGCTTATCATAACCATGCGTTTGAATTCGAGATGCGTGACGGGCAATTGCCTTATGATGTGTTGTTAAACGAAACAGACAAAGACTTAATGGCCATGGAAATGGATTTGTTCTGGATGGTAAAAGCCAAACAAGATCCCCTCGCCTATTTCAAAAAACATCCAGGTCGCTTTAAGTTATGGCATGTTAAAGACATGGACGAAGCAGGTAATTTCGCCGATGTTGGCACGGGAACGATAGATTTTGCGCCTATTTTCGCTCAATCTGCACTTTCAGGTGTTGAACATAGATTTGTTGAACGTGATAAAACCGACGATAAATTAAAAACCATTCAACAAGGTTACAAAGCGGTTTCTCAGTTACTCGCTTAATATGCCGCAAGAAAAATACTAAAAAAAAGCCGTGAGAGACTGTATTCTTCACGGCTTTTTTGCTCACTAGGTATTAGCGGATTTGATAACGTGACCAGTAACGTCCGCTGTTAGTGATATGAGCCTTTAACATTGCTAATGTGCCTGCTAGATCGCGCTTTTCAAGTAAATCCAATAACGCCCTATGCTCGCTGATACTTTGCTCAATGCGCCTCGCACTGAGTTTCAAACTGCCATGCATGACATGCAGGATAAGGCGATTACGCCGCCATAATTCAACGGCATTTTTATTATAGTGATCTTTGTACATCAACCAATGAAATTCTGTGTCCAGATGGCGGTATAAAACATGCGCATATTGATCGACTAATTCTATATCTTCCATTTTACGCAAGATCCTAAACAAATCTTCGCGCTGCTCCCGACTGTGCTCTCCAACGAACCATTCCATTAAATACGGGTCGAGTAACTGCAATATTTCAAATACATTTCTGGTGGTACTGGCTTCAAATTTAGCGACCCGTGCCCCAGAGTTTGCCGCCACATGCACAAAGCCCTCACCTTGCAATTGTTTCAGGGCTTCACGTATAGGATTAATACTGGTGTTGTAGCGCTGGGCCAATTTGGTGGTCACTAAACGGTCACCGCTAATAAAAATAGCATTGGTAATGTCACTTAGTATATTGGCGTAAACGGTGCCCTGCTCGGTGAGTAGTGGCGATGTTAAAATGTGTTTCTCAGACAATATTTTATTCTCACTTCCGTCAATTTAACTTCAGTTAACAATGTTCGTGTGTGCGCAAGATAACGAGCACTAAATTGAATAATCCCCGACTACGCCTTAATAATAATACTTGCAGTACCTAGTTCATCTTAGCGTGCTGATCGACCATTGAACATAGGCGAGCGATAGCATTTTTCCATCCAATTAAACAGCCTTACCGAATTAACATGGCAGCTTCTGTAGGGCCACACGCAATAACAGCTGAGCTGGCAGACACTTTATTATGTCATGTAACGTCACATTACAAATCAATAAATTACACATAATCTAATATTAATTACACACAATTTAACCAATTTGTATTGTGATTGTTAAAACAATGTGCAATTATCAGTTTTAATTGTTAACAATTAATTGTTTCAATTTATCGTGACAACCTCATTACAGGCAATCTTGAGGTGACGAATACGTTAAATACGGCATTTTTACAGTGCGTTATGCCTAGTGCATTAAGCAATATCCGTGAAATGCCTTAAATAATTCAGGACAACAAGGTAGACATGCATGAAACACTTTACACACAGTTTTACCCAAACCAAGCTCGCCACTGGGATTACGTTTGCACTGCTAACGTTGCAACCCACCTCATCCGTTTACGCCCAACAATCGAATGAAGCCGAAGTTGAAGTCATCAATGTAAAAGGTGTCCGAGGTTCTTTAATCAGTGCGGCAAATATCAAACGTGACTCAGACGGCGTCGTCGACGCCATTACCGCACAAGATATCGGAAAGTTTCCAGATACCAACTTAGCCGAATCCTTGCAGCGCATTACTGGGGTATCAATTGATCGTTCGAATAATGAAGGCAATCAAGTAACAGTGCGTGGATTTGGTCCTAGCTTTAACCTCGTCACCCTAAATAATCGTCAGATGCCCACCTCATCGACTTTATTAGAAGACGGCATTGATCGTAGCTTCAATTTTCGTGAAATTGCGGCTGAAAGTGTGTCCGGCGTAGAAGTATATAAAACCGGTAAGGCCAACATTTCATCAGGAGGCATTGGTTCAACCATTAATATAAAAACTGCAAAACCCTTTGATTACGATGGATTCAAAGCTGTTGCAACGGTTAAAGGTGTCGTTGATACCAGTGTTGAAGTGGGAGACAGTGTAACGCCGGAAGTTTCTGGCATGGTCAGCCAGCAATTCGCTGATGGTAAAATCGGTGTACTGCTTTCTTTATCTCATGCTGAACGTGATAGTCGTAAAGAGCGTGTTGGAACGCCGGGCTGGGTACCTGAGCGAGGCTCGAATGTGGACAAAAGTGCCATCGATACAAATTTAAACCCAAGTCAAACACACTGGGCTCCACTTAGCATCAGTGTTGATACCCACGACAATCATCGAGTAAGACAAAATGGGCAACTCGTTCTGCAATTCGCCCCCACTGATACCTTGGTCGCCACACTGGATTACACCCTTTCGCGGTTTAAAGAAACGTCAGATATTAACCGCACTAGCTTTTGGTTTGACGGAGACACAGGCGGCGATGCAGATGCCAACGGCACGGTAACCAATCCATTTCGTCCTGACGATGAACTTAACTTTTGGTCGTACCATAATTACTTCAATACTGAGAATGATTCACTGGGTTTAAATATTGCTTACCAAGCCACTGAGAACCTCAGCTTTACGGTCGATTACCACGACTCAACGTCACACTCACAGCCAGATGGGCGTAACTCTGAAACCATCATGAACCTTAAAAACCCCAGGGTGAACGATACAAACGATGATGGTATTGCCGACCGTGGTGGGGTCGATGTGGGTATCATTACCCACCCTAATGGTCGACCTGATATTTTCTTTGATGCGGCTGACCTGCCCGGCCAAGACCCTTATGCCTCAGAGAATATCCAATTTGATTTATTTCAAACCCGAGGCTATGAAATTGAGAATAATATCAAGCAAATGCAACTGCATGGGGAATGGGTAAATGCCTACAGTGGTGCGCTAAGCAAAATAAACTTTGGCTTAGCCAACACAGACTACAATATAGATACCTACGCCAGACGTACCATTGCATTTGTCCCTCTTGATATCTCTAACCTAGATATACAATTCCACGACAGTAAAGGCTTCGGTAAAGACATAGGCGGAAACAAAAATCTTTTCCCTTTATTATCTGATTACAGCGCGCAAGAGGCATTGCAACTGGTCAAAGACCAAGGGCATTACTTTCAGGTCGATCCTGTATACAACGGCGTAAGCGAAGAAACCTTGGCCTTATATCTGTCTTTTGATTTTGAAACTGAATTCAATCACATGCCGGTTAAAATGAATGCTGGGCTGCGCTGGGAAGAAACAGATGTTACATCAACCTCACTACAACAAGGTATCGAAGCACTAAATTATGTTAATACCGCAGGCCGCTTTGGTGAAGTATTCACAGATCAGCCAACAAACCTCAGCCTTGAGGGTAGCTATACCCGATTACTGCCAAATGTAGATTTCAATATTGAATTTACCGACGATCTAGTGGGCCGAGTGTCGTACAGCACAACCCTTAGCCGTCCTGATCTGTCTTCACTATTCCCATCAACCACCATAGATGCACGCCCCGACGGCCCTTATAGCGCGTCTATCGGTAACCCAGGATTACTCCCCCTCGAATCAAAGAACATCGATTTCTCTCTTGAGTGGTATTACGGTAACGGCAGTTATGCGTCGGTTGGTTTCTTTAAAAAATACGTCGAGAACTTCATTGGTATTACGACTCGCGAAGGCACCATGCCTGATGTAAACGGTAACCCGTTAACCGATCCGAGCATCAATCCACGTCCTGGTTGCCCAGATGAAGTGGTTGGTGGTAACCCAGCATGCTTCTCGAACGCTGATGATCCAGAAATCAACTTTTTGATCTCCTCTCCGGATAACCTAAACGACGCTGAAGTAGATGGCTGGGAACTGAACGTTCAGCATATTTTTGGCGAAACGGGTTTCGGGACTGTCGCCAACATGACCTTTGTAGATGGAAACGTAGAATACGATGTATACGACGTTAACAGTACCTTCGCCCTCACCGGCCTAAGTAACTCTGCGAACCTGATTGCATTTTACGAGAAAGACGGGTTTCAGGCGCGTATCGCCTACAACTGGCGAGACGACTTTCTACTGGCACTTTATCAACCCCAACGTCAAGGTGAGCCTAATTTCGTCGAAGCGTATGGCCAATGGGATATCAACGTAAGTTACGAGATAAACGATAATGTATCGGTATTTGTTGAAGGGTTAAACATCACCGAAGAAACCACCCGTCGCCACGGACGCTTTGCCGACCAGTTGATCAGTAGCGAGCAATTTGGTGCCCGTTACAATATTGGGCTTAGCGCCAAATTTTAATAACACAACCGTACACAGGTGATCATTCAGGGTACGAAAGCACCGTACTCTGTGCGTGATAAACACCGAATCAAGGAACTCAACATGTTGGAATACATCTGTCATCCGCGCTACATATACGTTACTCGGATAATGGCATTAATATTCGCTTTATTACTCTCAGCGCAAGTTTTTGCCGAGCAAAGGCCAAATATAATATTAATTATTGCCGATGACCTGAACTGGGACGATATTGGTGCGTACGGTAACCCAGGGGTGAAAACACCTAACTTAGACAAACTCGCCAAGGGTGGAATGCGTTTTGATAACGCTTTTCTAACGGCCAGTTCGTGCAGTCCCAGCCGAGCAAGCATGATCACTGGACGTTACCCACACAATACCGATGCTGAACAATTACACTGGCCATTGCCTGCAGAGCAAATTACCGTCTCTGAGAAACTACGAGAGGCAGGTTATTGGACCGCAGCAGCAGGAAAGTGGCACTTAGGTGAAGCAATCAAAGAGCGGTTTAATGAAGTGCGGGAGTCTGAGTATGCTATCGATGAGCCATCAGGCAGCGCTCAGTGGGTTCCGTTATTAGAAGAACGCCCTAAGGATCAACCCTTTTTCATGTGGTTTGCCTCATGGGATTCTCATCGACCTTTTTATCAGGGTGAATACCCAGTTAAGCATACCCAGAGTGATGTGCGCTTACCGCCTTATTATCCGGCAACCGAGCTGTATCTGAACGATTTTGCCGCTTATTATGACGAAATTGCGCGTCTCGATGAATCGGTTGGTAAAGTAGTGCAGACGCTAGAAAAACAGGGCGTTGCAGACAATACCTTGATTGTTTTTGTTGCCGATAACGGCCGCCCGTTTGCCAGAGACAAAACCACTTTGTATGACTCAGGTGTTAAAACCCCGTTTATCGCCTATTGGCCAAGTGGGATCCCTAAGGGCACGGCAAGTAAAAGCATTATTAGCGCGATTGATTTAGCCCCGACCTTTCTCACGCTTGCCGAAGCGGATATCCCCCAATCTTTTGAAGGCAAAAGTATCGATGGACTGTTTCAAGAGCCGAATGAAGCGTTTAGAGAATACGCCATATCGGAACGTAACTGGCATGACTTTGAAGATCATGGCCGTTCGGTGCGTACTGAAAAGTACCGTTATATTCGCAATAATTACTTTGATTTGCCTGCGACACCCAGCGCCGACACGGTTTATCATAAAACCTGGTGGGAGCTCACACGTTTATTCGAACAAGGCGCATTAACACAACAGCAAGCACGTCCGTTTTTAACCCCTCGACCAAAAGACGAGTTGTACGATCTTAAAAACGATCCATTTGAGTTAACTAACCTAGCCACTGATATAAAATATCAAGGTGTACTGCAACGGCACCGTCAAATTTTAGACAGCTGGATAACATCAACTAAGGATTTTATCCCCAGTTTTCGTACTCTAGACGACTTTGACCGTACAACCGGCGCCTACGCGCCGCACAGAAAACGCCCAAGACCGTCAAAAATGGAGATGTACCACGCCTCAGGCCAATACTAACGGCGTTGTTTTAACGTAATTGATTTCCCGGTAGGGGGAGTGATGTCTGTTGTCACTGCCCTTTTTCAATTTAACTGAGCAAGTGTTGGACCAGTGGCGTTATTGTCGATAACGCGTGTCATATAACAACTATTCGGATCCCATGCATAATCCGCAAACGGACCACAATATTCAAAGCCAAATTTATGGTACAACCGCCTTGCAGGTGCAAAATATTCCATGCTACCCGTTTCCAAGCTCAATTGTTGATAACCTCGCTGCTTGGCCTGATGAATCAGATGCGTTAATAATGCAGATCCAACACCCCGATTACGCCCTTTATCTGCCGTTCGCATAGACTTAATTTCGCCGTGAGTGAGCGTCAGCGCTTTTAACGCAACACACCCCAGCACAACCCCATTTTCCCGAGCAGACCAGAACGTAATGGCAGAGTGCTTTAAGGCGTTCATATCCAAAGCATGGACACTTTCCGGCGGTGATGTGGCATACATATCCGTTAGATGCTCTTCCAGCAGCCCACGGACACCATCGCACGTAAGGTTATCTACAGTTATCTGCATCGGTTTTCGCTCCCTATATGCTCTGTCATGTGTGTTTTTAAAATTAACCTATTTGGGACAATCTGCATACACAGTCGAAGCCCGTATACCCCATTAAGAGCTCACGTTAATGCGCAGTAGTCTCGAATGTTAGCTCAGTCACTTCTGGTGTCGTTAACTTTGGCTTGGGTAATATTTGCCAGCTTGAACCATCGGGGCCGCGCAGTACAAAGCTATTTTCACCAAACTCGTTTTTTTGCACGTCAGTGGTAATAATACCGTGCTCTTCCGCTAGCTGTTTGACCAATTCAGGTTTGTCTGCGAATAAAGAATGCATAGTGATCCCTCCATAGCCAGGTTGTTGCTCGGCACTACGATCAGGACGCTGGTCCGGGTTTACAAAAAATTTCAGCTTGCCGGAGATATTATTTGGACTCACAAAACCACGATAGTAATGGCTACTACCATCGGCCATGTTAAACACCACTTTTGGGCCATCCTGCCAATCCCCATCCAGTACCACCGGCCCCTCAGGTTTTAAGCCAAACACATCCCGGTAATAGTCGGTTTGACGGTGCATATCTGCTTTACTGTTGCCGGCTAACATAAAATCATTGTGCGTAATTTCGCTGGTTCTAAGGGGGCTGGCTGGGGATATGCTGCCATAACCTTTTATGGTGTAACCGTAACGCTGAAACAACACTAGGTTAAAAAGCTCCCCATATACCGCCATTTCACGTACCCCAGTGCGGCGATTTAATACGTCCGGTTTACCTTCGGTCATAGCATACAAATCCGCATAAACGGGTGCAGTGGGGAGCCATTTTTGACCCGCTTTTCGCGCATCGGCAAACGCATCATGAATGCGAAACACGTCCTCGGTACGCATGACCATCATGCGCTGGCCAACCGTTTCTGGTTGGGCATACCCCACACCCGTCCCAAGTAGCGTTTCCCATGCGAGTACGCGAATAAGACCATGGCTGTCAACCTCAGCATTTTGCAAACGATAGGAAGTCAGCCCGCTATCGACCCCATATAAAGCGAGTGCCTTTTCGCGCCCTATTTGACCTTTGTCAATTTCCCGAAAGCCGAATTGCGCCAGATATTTAAGTAGGCTTTCACTGTCATCTGTGCCAATCATAACCTCGTACACTCCACCTACGCCGGTATCTGGGAGCAATTCTGACTGGCCGCGACTTGTTGATGATATGCCTAATAAAAGCCCCAAAATGCATAACCGAGTAAATACCGTCATTTAGTTACCTTTTTTTCTGTACTTGTATATGATTTGCTGACACTAACATTTGTACGGACAAATTTTAAATGAGTTTAAAATTGAATAACCGATTTTTGATATTAATCATGGGTGTGTTACTCACCTGCCTTGGATTTATGCCCCATGCCCATAGCGAATCAAACGATGCTTTGGCACCCAAAAGCCAAGTACGAGACGCGTTAGCTATGCCGCTGCATACGGTAACCATTGCCACCGTCTCATTGGAGCAAAGCCTGTTATTTTACCGTGATGGTATGGGCATGAGTGTTGAGGGGCCGTTAACTATCGGCCCAGCATTAGAAAAATCCCAACGCACCTTATGGGATATGCCTGGCGACCTCAGTTGGCAAACTTACCGTTTGTATCGAAAAGGGATAGACAGCGCGATTCAAATTCGTCTCTTAGTGCTTAGCAAACCTATGCCGAGTATTCACGATAGCTGGAATTCGCGTGAACTTGGCCCATTTTCATTGGGTTTTCCGAACAACAATACAATTGCGCTAGACAAACACATTCGCACCTTAGGTTTTGGAGCCCTTAATGCACTTGAAAGTTACCCAATTCCCAGACCCGACGGCAGTACTTACCCCATTGATGAAACCATTTTTAACGCGCCTGACTTTAACCATGGAGTGGCCATTACCCGTGGAGATGGCATGGCGCAACTTGGGCCTACAGACAAACATGGCAAAGGTGGCCCAGCCTATTCAGCCCAGGTGATCACTGACTCCGACTCGCAACTTAAATTTTACACCGACGTACTAGGATTAGAAATTCGTTCCGACCGGGTATTTAAATCCGCAGGTGATAAAGGCGCCATGAACCTACCAAACGGCACCGAATTTAGATTTGCTATCGTGTATAGCAAAGGGGCCACAACTGGTCACATGTTGTTTGTGGACTTTCATAATGTTGAACCGATCAAGCCTAAAAATGCCCCTAGCCTACCCAATATCGGTCTAGGCATGTGGAGCTTTCCGGTGCGTTCATTGCAAACGGTATTGGAAAACGCTAACGCATACGGTGCAGAAATAGTCAGTGCACCAATCAAGGTGGTCGATCCGTTAGTGGGTAGCGCCAACGTCGCCACCCTGCGAGCACCAAATGGCTTTTTGATCGAAGTATTTGAGGAGCAAAAATAATGCGCGCTCTACTTGGATTTTTACTGCTGCTGAGTCCATTAAGCAACGCACAAGACTTCACTTTACAGGGCTTTACTGAGGCGGTTTTCATTGTTTCTGATATCGACAAAAGCAGCGCATTTTATCAACAATATGCGGGCTGGGAAGTAAGGTCAACGGCCGCGGTTGATCCCCAGTTAAAGCAACTGTGGCAACTGCCCGCAAACGCAGACGTCAAACAAGTACTGCTGGCTAATAAGGGCGAGCAGCGGGGTTATGTACGCCTTATTCAAATCGATAACCTTGCGCAACAGGTCATTCGTGGTAATACACAGTCTTGGGATGTAGGCGGTATATTTGACGTCAATGTACGCGTAGCCAACATGATACAGAAGCGCGAACAACTGCAAAGTGCAGGATGGCGCGGCACGAGCGACCCAGTCTCTTTCACATTCGGTCCTTATGAAGTGACAGAATGGATAACAACAGGCTCAGACGGCATTAGTTTCGCCATGATCGAGCGCATCAAACCGACCTTAGAAGGATGGCCCAACGTTAAACATATGAGTCGTGTGTTCAACTCGACGCAAGTAGTAAGCAATATAGCGACATCGCTGGCATTTTATCGTGACGTACTAGGGTTTCAGGTATATCTAGAACATGAAGGGGCCAGCAAAGAAGCTGGGCCAAATGTGCTGGGCTTGCCTTACAATCTGACGACAGAAATCCCGCGTTCCGTATATATTTTACACCCGCAAAAAACCAACGAAGGCTCAATAGAGTTATTACAGTTTCATGGCGCTGAGGGTAAAAATGTTAGCGCCTTGGCGTCGCCACCCAATTTAGGCATTGTCACTTTGCGTTTTCCAGTAGACAATTTAGCGGCACTGAGAACACATCTATTAGCAAATGATGTGGAAATAATATCCCAGGCGAGCTTGAATTTACCCCCATATGGACAAGTGGATATGCTGGCAATTAGATCGCCAGACCAAACATGGATCGAGTTTTATCAAGCGCGTTAACATAATAATAAAATAGGCTGAATTCATGTCACTCGATATCAACAAAGTAATCATTAAAACCTCCCTTACCTCGTGTTTTGGAAGCCATTTTAAAGAGGTCGAAGGTGCTAACGCCTTCATCGACGAGCTCGCTAAAGATGCAGAAGAAGTATCCTTCGCTCAAGGAGAATACGTATTTAGAGAAAAAGACGCGCCGGAATACGTATATATCCCCGAGTCCGGTTCACTTATGCTCGAGCGTTCCACAGCATCTGGCTCCCGGCAGGTCTTTGCGTTTTTGTTTACCGGTAACCTTGCCGGATTATCTGAAAACGTTAGCTATAGCTTTAGTGCCAAGGCATTAACCAACTGTGTCGTGATCCGTATCAGTCGTCAGCTCATGCAAGATATCTTCGATAAATACCCAGCGGTCGCCAAACGCTATCACGATGTAACCGGCCATATTTTGTCGCTGATACTCGACCAATTATTCATCATGGGCCAGAAGTCAGCGCACCAACGATTGGCGCATTTTCTATTGGATATGGAGCATAGACTCGGTCGTGGTACCCACCGTTTCTTTCTTCCTATGAGTCGCCAAGACATAGCAGACTACTTAGGTATGAGTTTAGAAACGGCCAGTCGCGGCTTTAGTAAGCTGAAAAAAGATGGTTTGATTTCTATTGAAAGCAACTACCAAATTACCGTGCTCGAAAGCGAAAAACTGATTGCATACGCGGACTAGCCTGTCCGGCTAATTAACGTAGCCAAGCAATAATCCCCGACTGTGCGCCAAGCCAGTAGACTTGATTATTATCAATGCGCCATTCTCAAATGGCGTTGATATTGGCATCTGCTAAACAACAAAAACAATGGATGACCCCCACATGAAAATCAGCTCGTCTCTTTTTGCAATCCTGTTATGTGCTCTGCCCAGTCTTTATGCTACGGCAGCGCCCGTTAATGAAGAGCAACGTATTTCAGTCGATATTCGCCGCACCACGTTTTTGGTCAACGACATTGATACCTCTTTGCAGCTGTATCGTGATGCGCTTGGCTTGAACGTCATTTATGATCAGATGATCAACAGCCCCATGGAAAATGGCGAGACCCGCAAGCGTCGCTTGGTCTTGCTACAAGCTAACGACACCTTTATTGGTGCTTTGGGCTTATTGCAATATATTTACCCTGAAAAACCTCAACGCCAAGAAAAATTTGATGAGCCAGTACCAGGCGACCCAATTATGGTGATGAACGTAGCTGACTTAGATATCAGGTGGAAACGCGTTGAAAAAGCCCCTAAAGTAGCGGTAATCGAAGCGCCGCACCATGTGGAGTATCCCCGTGCGGATGGTGGCAAAATAGCGGTAATGGTATCCATGATCCGCGATCCTGACGGCTACTGGTTAGAGGTGAACCAGTTACTCGATGCGCCAGCAAAGGCCAGCGATTAACCGTTCTAGGCACACCGCCCCGAGTTAAATTCTTATCCTATAGCACCTATTCAACCTCGTGTTAACTAGGTGCTTTTTTATGCATGAAAAACCTGAGTGCACAGTAAAAAGTATCTTATAATCAGTTACTTGCAATGGTTCACATTGTTGATTTTTATCAAACCGGCAGCGCATAAGCAGTGCTAGATTGTCGCTGACGATAAAAATAAAAAACCTGTTTATACATATCAACACACACCAGGAATGCCGATGACACTAATAATAAAAAAACTCCCTCTGGCGATAACATCTATCTTGATGACTCAGCCCATGATGGCCTTTGCGCAAGAAGCGCTAACTGAATCCAGCAATCTAGACGCTTTGGAAATAATAGAAGTAACGTCTCGAAAAAAAGCCGAATCGTTAAATCGTATTCCTGTCGCGGTATCTGCTTTCTCTGACACCATGATTGAACAACAAGGTTTTCAAAGCATAGATGACATTGCACGCTTTTCATCCGGCTTAAGCTTTTCAAAAGCCTTCGGCCGCGCGACTGAGCGACCCGTTATCCGTGGCATGGGTAATGTACTTGCCGGCATACAATTTGGTGTCGAATCAGGTGCTGCCTACTTTATCGATGGTAATTACTACTCTGGTGATGTGCAAAGTTTAGACATGTCTGATATCGCCAGAGTTGAAGTAGTAAAAGGCCCGCAAAGCGCGTTATATGGCCGTAATTCTTATTCTGGCGCGATTAATTTTATTACCAAGGGACCGGATCATGACGACTTCATGGGTAACGTTAAACTTAACTTGGCGCAAGATTCAGAACACACGGCATCCGCTTATATCAGCGGGCCATTAAACGACTGGCTAGCAGCGAGTTTGAGTGTGCGAGATTATCAAGTCGACGGCGATGAGGATTGGCGCAACATAGTCACCGATGAGATAGTAGGCGGCGAAGACACGCGCTCCGTGAGCATAGTGCTAGACGCCGCGCCGTCTGACAAACTAGGGGTACGTTTTCGACTTCAAAGCCAAGAAGATAGAGATGAAACACGACCGTTTTTCTTAACGCCTACCAGCGAGAATAACTGCGCACCCGGCTATCGATCATTATCATCTTGGGCAGCTTCAGGCTCAGGGAATAACTTTCAATACTTCTGCGGCGAAATTAAGAATCAACCCATCGCCCTTAACGATAAAGCAGATGCAGATGGTATACCAAATGAAGTCCCAGGCATCCCGGTTAATAGCTTTTTACCCTCTGGTTCAACATTTTTTGGCAGCCCATATGACACAGCTGATGGCACAGCTTATGACGGCGTAGGTCGCGACCTGATTATTTCAAGCTTAGCCATAGATTACGAAACCGATGCTGGCTATTCCATGTCATTGGCGCTGGGCTATCGTGACGATGATATAAGCACTGGCTCTGATGGTGACAACTCATCAGTAAACTACACCTTTGCTCCGGGCCAAGAGGCATTTTTTGCTAATACCTCTCGTCAGGAAACCAAAGACAAAACCGTTGAATTTACTCTGCACTCTCCCGAGGGTAAATTGGAATGGATGGCTGGCGCCTTTTACTACGATCAAGACAGAGATAATTTCGATTTAACTTTCGAAGACGCAAAGGTGGGTGTCTTTCAAGATAACAGTACTGTGACGAACAAAGCGGTTTATGCTTCAGTTGATTATCAACTAAGCGATAAGATTGACGGTACATTTGAAGCCCGCTGGGCAGAGGAAGAAAAAACGGTTACCGAGTTTGACCCGGATGGCTTAACAACGTTTGATGCCGGCGGCAGTTGGAACAACTTTACCCCTAGAGCCACCTTGAATTACCGTTATGACAGCAACACCATTTTTTACGGTATCGTCGGTCAAGGCGTTAAACCCGGTGGTATTAATGGCTCAGCCGGCGCTGAAACGGGCAAACCTACCTACGAGCAAGAAGAAATTACGACCTACGAGCTAGGTATAAAAAGCAGTGCCATTAACAAGGTCTATGCCACCGTATCTATGTTCTACAACGATGTAAGTGACATTCAACTGACGACCCCACTGAATGTACCGGCGGGCAATGTCGCCTCTGTCGCCACAAACCAAGGAAAAGGTGAAGTATTCGGTGTCGAAGTGGATATAAACGCACAATTTACTGACAATCTATCTGGTCGTTTTACTTACGCCCTAGCTGACACCAAATTCACTCAAGGCTGTGACGACTTTCAGTGGTCATTAACCAGTGGTGGTGGCGTGCTAACACCAGGGACAACAACCGGAACGGATTTTCGCAGTGACTTTGCTATCACCACACCTGCCAGTTGCTCCATCGATGGCAATGCGTTCCCCCTAAGTTCAAAACACCAAGCAAGCGCGTTTTTAGAATACATCACGCCCATCACAGGCGAACTTGAAGCCTTCTTTAATCTGGATGCCAGCTACGAGTCGAAGAAGTATGTGCAGGTACACAACCTAGCCTATGTACCAAGCGCGATCATTATGGGTGCACGCATGGGCATAAACAGTGAAAATTGGCGGGTCAGTCTTTATGCTCGAAACTTAACCGATGAGGACGCGCCTATTCTGACATCTCGTTGGTTAGGTATTCCTTATTTTACCTTTTCATCCCTCAATACCGCGCCCGATGGTGCAGACAACGGTTCGCCCCGTGCATTTTTTAGTGCTGCACGCCGAGGTCGTCAAGTCGGTATCGACATGACCTATCGTTTCTAGTGTTTATCTAGCAAACTAAAAAACGGAGCTCAAGGCTCCGTTTTTTTGCATTAAAATCAATCTCAGGTACAAACAGTGGTTACGCAAAATTGACCGCCTAGCAATGGCCGGCAACTAAGTTTATTGCTCTACATGCAATGTCGCGTGAAATCTCCTTACTTATTGGTTACGGGCCATTTTGATCATAGGGAATTTGACGTGATAAAAGTGTAGCAATAAAAGCATTACCCGCGGTCCTGCTCAGCCATTTACCAAGCACAATATTCGTAAGATATAATTACCACTTCTATTTATGATCTCTACTTTACTTTGTTCGTTTTTTTTTACCCCCCCCGCGGAAAATAGCTAAATGAAGATGGTATTTCTATTATGCTAATTAATTTGCTCGAGGTGAGATCAACCTGTATAAACCATCATAATTTAATCGTATTCCCATTCAATAACTGACCGAGCGTATAGTGTCTATTGCACTGCTTAATCGTCGATGAAAAAATCTAATTAGATACAGCTGTAAATTGAGAGAACCATCATGAGCGTTCAAATACGCAATAATATTCAAGTAATAGGAAGTGGTTCCACCACATTGGTGTTTGCACACGGTTTTGGTTGTGACCAAAATATGTGGCGATATCTCACGCCGTCTTTTCAAGCGCGTTTCAAAATTGTGTTATTTGATCTTGTGGGTAGCGGCAAATCAGATCTATCGGCCTACGATTTCGAAAAATATGCGTCATTGCACGGTTATGCAGCAGATTTAATTGAAATAATAGATGAACTAACAGACCAACCCGTTATATTTGTCGGTCATTCTGTGAGTTCTATTATCGGCTTACTTGCCTCAGTACAGGCACCCGAAAAATTTACGTGTCAAATCATGGTGGGGCCATCACCGTGTTACATCAATGAGGGGGATTATATCGGTGGTTTTTCACAAGCCGACGTTGAAGAATTGTGTAACACCATAGATAGTAACTACCTAGGTTGGTCTAGCACTATGGCACCCACTATCATGGGAGCCCCCAACCAGCCCGAATTATCAGTTGAACTGACAAACAGCTTTTGCCGGACCGATCCAGAAATAGCCAAACACTTTGCCCGGGCTACATTTTTATCTGATCACAGAGACGCCTTGTCAAAATCCACCACACCTGCCCTGATCCTTCAGTGTAGTGATGATTTCATAGCCCCCTGTACCGTTGGTCAGTATATGCATAAAACCATGGCAGATGCTGAGTTATGCATTATCGATAATGTGGGCCATTGCCCGCACCTTAGCGCCCCAGATGCCAGTACCCAAGCCATAAAAAACTATCTTAAACGGTTTTATGAATAAAAAACGCGACAATGAATAACATTCCAGACCTGTCATCATCATTTGACTGCGCACCTTGCGGCTTAGTCACCACCGAAGTGAATGGAACAATCTGCAGGGTGAATACCACCTTTTGCAATTGGCTTGGTTTTACGCCCAGCGAATTAATTAACAATAAAAGAATCCAAGACTTGTTTACCATTGGTGGACGTTTTTTCCATCATACCCATTGGGCACCTCTTCTGCAGCTACAAGGCTCGGTATCAGAAGTGCAAATGGATTTAGTGACTAGCGACGGTAAAACGCTGCCCATGCTGATTAATGTTTCTCGTCAGAAACACGGTGATAGTCAATTTGATCAACTGGCGTTTTTTGTTGCTACGGAACGCAAAAATTATGAGCGCGAATTAATTTCCGCCCGTAAATCTGTAGAGGAGTCTTTAGCGTCTTTACATACCTCGCAAGAGGAATTGCAGGAAAGCCGCGACATTTTGAGTATTGCCATTCGCAGTGCACGGATGGGCGTATGGACTCAAGATATAAAATCCGGTGAAGTTTGGTGGACTCCAGAGCTGCAACAACTGACGGGGTGGACTGATAAAGAAATATGGGCGACACCAGAACAATTTTATAACTTAATACACCCAGATGATTTGAGCTCATTTGCCACTGCACTCCAAAATTCTATCGACACGAAATCAGACTTCGACATTCAATTCCGTCTTAAGCATTCTGACGCAAGCTGGTTGGCGATGGAAGGCCGAGGGCATGCTACCTATTCAGAAACCGGTGAGGCACTAACGATTGTGGGTGTCATAATGGATGTATCTGAGCGCAAAGCGACGGAAAGAGAATTACATCAATTAAACCAACAGTTATCCATTGCCGATCGGCGCAAAGATGAATTTCTAGCAACTTTGGGCCACGAGCTGCGCAACCCGTTAGCCCCAATAAGAAATGTTTTAGAAATTATGCGACTCAAAGAAACTGAAGATTCTTTCATGCACTGGTCACGCGAGATGATTGAACGACATATATCTCAGATGACACATTTGGTTGATGATTTAATGGAAGCGTCACGCATTTCCCAGGGTCGGTTGGAACTTAGAATGCGAAATATTGATATCGCTGACCCCATGCAAAGCGCCATTGAGTCAACCCAATCCATAATGGACAAGTCCAAGCATACGTTGACCGTAACACGCCCCGAATCCCCGATATTTGTTGAAGCCGATACCACTCGATTGACGCAAATTATTGCTAACTTATTGAATAACGCAGGAAAATATACGCCGGATGGTGGTGATATTTCCTTGAGTGCATTTCAACAAGGTAATGAAGTGGTTTTGTCAGTTAAGGATTCAGGGATGGGGATCCCACCCGAACAGCTGACCAACGTTTTTAACATGTTCTCTCAACTCACCCCGGCACTTGAACATGCACAAGGTGGCTTAGGTATAGGTCTTGCCCTTGTCCATGGATTAGTTAAGTTACACGATGGCAGCATTGTGGCTCACAGTGAAGGCGATGGAAAAGGCAGTGAGTTTATTGTGCGCTTACCCATATCTCGCGCCCCTATCGAAATCACTCCCATTGTTGAAAAGCCGATTGATTTGGTTACCGATAGCAAGCGCATTTTAGTGATTGAAGACAATATTGATGCTGCCGAAAGCTTATCAATGCTATTAGAGTTCAGCGGCCACTCGACCCGCATTGCCAACAGTGGTATGGATGGGATCATTGCCGCAGAAGAATTTTGCCCTGACGTGATTTTGTTAGATATAGGCCTGCCTGATATCAATGGTTACCAAGTCGCACAGCACATTCGTCAACAGACGTGGGGCAAAGATATCTTTCTCATTGCCGCTACCGGCTGGGGACAAGATAAAGATAAGGCGTTAGCCAAAGAAGCTGGATTTGATAAACATTTGATAAAACCGATCAATTTTCAAGATCTTAAATCGTTATTGCAGAAAATTAACCGCTAAACGGTGGCGCAATAACGCTTTGCTTCTACGAAAATTAGCTTACCCATCAGTTATTTCAATTAAGCACCAGCTCTTTTTATGTTTAACGAAGTGTTAATTACACAGGTAGTGCCGTGGTTTTTACCGGCGACTTAAGCACAAAGGAAGAATGGACACCGCTGACCCCTTCAATTCGCGTAAGTTTGTTGAGCAAAAACTGCTGAAAGTCATCCATGTCTTTAACGATCACTTTAAGAAGGTAATCCGCCGTTTGTCCGGTGATCAAATGGCATTCTAGTACCTCACTAAAACCGGTGACGCTATCTTCAAAAATCGCGAAACGTTCCGGTGTATGTTTGTCCATAATAATTTGAATAAACGACAATAGCGTTAAACCTAATTTACGGGCATTTAATAACGCTACATAGCCATCAATGAGTCCCGCTTCTTCTAGTTGGCGTACTCGGCGTAAACAAGGCGACGGCGATAAATTAATGGCGTCTGCCAGTTCTTGGTTAGACACACGCCCTTTCTGTTGGATTATTTCAAGAATTAAACGATCATACTTATCAAGTACCATAACAGCGACATCCTAAGATAGTAAATATCAATATTATCAATTATTGAGCAATAATATTGTTATACGAGAATGAATTATACACATTTACGCAATCATCTATGGATCTTCTTCGGTTAAGCTTATTAACAGATTTTATCCCATTCTCCGGAGCCCCATATGATTAGCCAACCCCAGACCAAATATCAACCTTTTAGAGGTGTCAGCTTACCCGATCGTCAGTGGCCCAATAATCATATTACCCACCCGCCCATCTGGATGAGTACCGATTTACGCGATGGCAATCAAGCTCTGATTGATCCCATGTCCATTGAGACAAAGTTACGTTTCTTTAAACAACTTGTGGCGATTGGCTTTAAGCAAATTGAAGTGGGCTTTCCCTCGGCATCAGATATCGACTTTAATTTTGTGCGTTTGCTCATCGAACAGGATCACATTCCGGATGACGTCACCATCGAAGTATTAGTGCAAGCCCGTTATGACTTGATTGAACGCACAGTAGAGAGTTTACGTGGCGCCAAACAAGCGATTTTACATCTGTATAATCCTATCGCCCCTGCGTTTAGAGAGCTCGTATATAAAACCGATAAAGCGGGTGTAAAAGGCATTGCTACCCAAGGCACAACTTGGGTCAAAGCGCTGACCGAGCAGGCCCCAGAGGTTAATTGGACTTATCAATATTCACCGGAAGTTTTTTCCAGTACTGAAATTGAATTTGCGAAAGAAGTCTGTGATGCTGTAGTGGATATCTGGCAGCCAAGCAGAGATAACAAAATTATCATCAACCTGCCTGCCACCATCGAAATGAACACGCCCAATACCTATGCAGATCAAATTGAATGGATGCACCGTCATTTAAATCAGCGCGAACATATTATTCTGAGTGTGCACCCCCACAATGACCGTGGTACCGCGGTTGCGGCGGCTGAATTGGCTGTCATGGCCGGTGCAGACAGAGTGGAAGGCTGTTTGTTTGGTAATGGCGAACGCACAGGTAACGTAGACCTTGTCACCCTAGCGTTGAATTTGTATACACAGGGTGTGCACCCAAATTTAGATTTTTCGAAAATAGATCAAGTACGTAAATTGGTCGAAGAATGCAATCAACTGCCGGTTCACCCACGCCATCCTTATGCGGGCGAGTTGGTATTTACCGCTTTCTCTGGCTCACATCAAGACGCGATCAAAAAAGGGTTAGCCGTTCAAAAACCAAACGATATCTGGCAAGTGCCCTATTTACCTATTGATCCCGCCGACCTAGGCCGTGGTTACGATGCGGTTGTGCGGGTTAACAGCCAGTCAGGTAAGGGCGGCGTTAGCTTCTTATTGGATCGCCAAGCCGGTTTGCAATTACCACGTAAATTACAAATAGAGTTCAGTCGAATTGTGCAGCAAAATAATGACAGCAGCGGCAAAGAAATGAGTGCGGTTGATATTGTGGCATTGTTCGAAGCCACCTATTTAACCCAACCAGACTGGATAGAATACAAGCAAAGCCAAATTAACACCCTTGCGGATAACCGACAAAAAATCGATATTCAGTTGATATATAATGATTCGCCGATCAGCATTAGCGGCATAGGGAACGGCCCCATCGACGCCGCTGCCAATGCCATTCGCAGCTTTACCGATGAGCCTCTAGAAATTGTCGACTACCACGAGCACGCTATTGGTGAAGGGTCAGCAGTGACCGCAGTATGTTATTTGGAATTAAAAACCGATAATAATAACACTCGCTTCGGGGTCGCCAAAGACAGCAACATCATGACGGCCGCAATAAAAGCCATGTTAGGTGGTATCAACCGAAAAGTAGCGGTAGCAGCATAAATGTAAACGACGCATTCGTTGGAATTGCCCATCGAATGCGCCAGTTTAACCTTAGTGACGAGCAAATTTATTGAATCAATATCGTTAATCTAACATGGCATTTTTAAAACTAGCGTAAGCGTCGAAGCGACTAAACCAATTTAGCAAATCAATATTAATGTAAACACTGTTGTCACCGCCTCCACGATTAGCAAACCCAATGCTTAGTTTATTGTTCAGGTGCAACATTAATCCATGACCGAGTTTCCTGCCTTTACTACGATCGGCATACACACTGGCAATACTCACTCCCCAAGGGATATCAGCGTCCCATTGATTAATCCCCACCCATTCAACTGCAAGGGTCATCTCGTCTTTATCACCGGACTCTGCTGCTGAAAAATGCTCATATGCAATTGATGGGCGCAGGGCAAAAAACTGATACTTAGGTGGGGGTGGGAGACTTTTTCCATTGGAAAATTCCTCACTGTATATCCATGAGGTAAAAGCTATGTCAATAAAGGTCATAAAGCGCCCTTCTTCGCCAAAACGATGCCAATCTTGACGTTTTTGAGCCGTGTTAACTAACGCCTGTTTAATTTCATTTGAGCCTAAAAATATATTTTGTACCGAGGTAACACGCTCTACTTCTTTAAAAAACAGGTCGCATGCCATGGTGCTCAATTTAAGACACGCTTGCTGCATTCGATCATCAACCATAAAGGAAATGTTTGACGTGCCGCTTTGTAACATGAATGCATACTCATCACGCCGCTTGCCCTGAATAACGTTAAGCGAGTACAGCTGTGAGTTGAGTGCTTGTGTGTAATCAACTGACTGCCATTCAACTATCACGTCAGAGATATCAGGAAAAGGCTCATCGGAAAAGTTTTGACGTAATAGTTTGACGAGCTCTGCCCGATTGCCATTTGGCTTTCCAGCGGTTAAAAAATGCCTATCGTTTAAGGCGCGCATATCGTCTTCATTAAAGGCGGCGCACGTGGCCAACATAAACTCTGTCGTTGCTGCTAAAATCGGTTGGAGTATGGCAACGTCTGTCTCTCGCACATTATTATGGGTTCGAAGTTTAGCGCAATCGGGATAGTCAGCTATTGCGTTATTATCCGCATGCACAACCCATGCGAATGAATTGAGCAATAATAGGGTTGTCACGAACAATGTTAATCTTTTCATCTTACGCTCCTTGCTTCGATGAAGTGGCGTATAAGTCTTTCAGCTCTTTAACAAACAAGAAGAGTTGCATGGAGCATGAAATCAGCGATAAAAGGTCATTGCTTGCGTTAACGGTATTGCTCAGCGCTTTAATCTTGGCCAGTATTTCTTTCACCGCATCTTTAAGTTCGCCATCAATAGTGGTAGTTAAATATTTAACTTTTGCTGCTTGGCGCATGGCTGGGGTTATTTGCAGCATAGTATGCTGATACAAGAATTCCGCCCCCACTTCAGGGTCTGAAAAGTACTCCGTTAACGAGTGTGGGTTTACCGTTTTTGAACCATCTGTATGTTTAATAAAACGAAGACTATTAGTGCGTATCAAATCACCATATACGGGCTCGACCAGATAGCGCTTAAATACGGTAAAAGGGTCAAACTGATTATAAATAGGGTAATATATTTTCGCCACACCGGCTGAGTTAGCACTATCATCACGTACAATTGAATGATTAGGATCTAAATATCGCGTCAGAATTTGGGTCATGCGCGAAACATTAGCCACCATCCATAAACCCGACAAAGGATGATTAATGTAGCGAATTTTTTCATCGTCGTCGGGTTCGTCAGGACGTAAATAAAGCGATGTCAGCACATCGTGAGTCATAGCGGTACCAAGACTATGGGCAACCACAATAACGTCACGTTTCCCCTCGGCATCATTGGCAGCATCTCTTAAGAGCGTCAGCAATTTCTCTTTTAAGCGCAACATAGCGGTAATACGGATGGTATCTAGTACACCATAGGTAATGACGTCTAACCAGTGGGTATAAAAGAAACTATCGTCAGCGAGTTTTGCTTGAAATTGAAACAGTTCTTGGAGAAATCTTGATGAAAATGGAATAACCTTGCCCAGTGCTTTGAAAAAATCTCCTTGTGCTTTTCGCTGCTCATCGAAATATTCAGAATAGTTATATTCCTCAAAGTCGAAATGGGTATCTAGGGCAAAATTTTGCAGTCCGAGAAATGACGCTGAGGCGTTTAATCCTGTTTTAACCTCTTTAATAACATCGCCAGTAACGTGTGTACCCATGCCATGAATGACTAGTACAATAGGTGGTTTCATAGTGTGTTCCAATATGATTCAAGTTAGCCACTTGCATACTGATAGAACATTACTGCATTTCCATTGCAAGATAAGTTGTACAAAAAAAGGCTAGTTTATTTTTTGTTTACTTACAAAGATTTATAACGGCCTTATTATCTCGCTAGGTTGTTTTACTTGAGTGTATGCTAGGTTGCACTATTGCTATCCTGTTCGTCATCCAGCCACACATGTAGACGCCATTAACCCTGACTCATTTCAATTAAACGACTATAGGTACGGCGAAATTCAAAGATCAGTGCACCTTCTAAATAAAGCTCTGCCAACGGCACATCACAGCTTAAATACAGGGTGACGTTTTGGTCATATAACTCATCGATTAAGCTGATAAAACGTCGGGCCTTATCGTCGTTCACAGAATAAGATAAAACGCGTTCCCCGGTACTGGCAGCTTGATTGTCACCTGTGCCATCTTCAGTGCCTCGAGCCTTAATCCATCCCCTTACTTCGCCGCCTAGTTGTGGCACACCACTTAACAATACAGTGTTGAAACGTGTGGCGATTTCCATGTAGTCCAGCTGCGAACGTGGGCCTTCACACAAAGCGTAAAAGTCGAACCATACGAGTGCATTTGGGCTATTGATATCAGTAACACCAACCACTGGGATATCCCGGTGGCAAATATTAATGCTGGTAGCACGAACGTTCGCTGGTTCGGTTGTGTGGGTTAGCGCAAAAAAAATAGCGGCTAAATCCATTTCGGCTGTCGTGCCCACATTCTTAGATCCTCGGCTCAATAAGGCGCCGTTTTGTGAAGCATGTAATTGATGCAAGCGATGGTCTTGCTCGCCCGCTAGATGCAACATGTGCGTATGCTGCTGCAGTAACGCGATGCAAGGCAAAAATTTATGCCTGGCTAAGCCATTCTCATATAAACGCTCAATGGGAATATTCGATGTGGCGACTAATATCACACCGTGCTCAAACAACGACTTGAATAACCCGGCCAATATCATGGCATCAGCAATGTCGGACACAAAAAACTCGTCAAAACACAATATACGGCATTCTTTAGCCAGATCGTTGGCAATGCCTACCAGAGGATCTTGCATGCCAGCTTGCGCGTTAAGCGCCTGATGAATACGCGCCATAAAGCGATGAAAGTGAAGCCTTAACTTACCTTTTGTTGGCAAGCAATCGTAAAACAGGTCCATTAAAAATGTTTTACCCCGGCCCACATCACCCCACAAATATATTCCCGTTGTAGGTTCAAAAGGCGCAGTATTTTGCTGATGTAACTGCCCAAATAATGTATCGAGTCTTTTTATCGCTTCGATCTGGGCGGGATCCTCGACAAGCTTGCTGCCCAATTGCGCTTGGTAGACAGCCAGGGGAGAATTGAGTATTGGTGTAGCGCTTGCCCCATCAGGCATAGTAAATTTATCCACTTGAATGACTAACAACAAACGAGGACTTTAGCGATTTTTAGCAGCCCAGCCAAATGTAAATTACTTTTGCCCTGCCCCGCTTTAGTTTTACCGGAAAATCCCTAGATATTTTCGGACTGGTAATGCTTAGCCAATAAACATGCAACCATTTTGTTGCATAATTGATTACTCTGTACTTTACTTATTTGAACGTCCAATACACAGCGAAAAGAGAAACGTAAGATGCAAAATACCATTCAACGTGAAATTATCATTAACGCTTCCAAGGAAAGGATTTATCGGGCAATAGCCACACCTGAGCAAGTGGTACTATGGTTCCCAGAAACCCTAGACGGTGACTTGGCTGTTGGTCAACAGCCTATTTTAGGATTTGGCGAGTACGGCAAAAATCAGATTTATATAGTGCAGGCTACCCCCCATGATTATTTTGCCTATCGCTGGGTGCCTGGGGCCAACAATTTTATTGGAGATGTACGCAGTGTGCCAAATACTCTCGTAGAGTTTCGAATTTATGAAGAGTCCTCAGGATCATGTAAGCTAGTACTCACAGAAACAGGCTTTGCTGAATTACCAAGTGAAATGATGGCAGCCGCGTTCGAGCAAAACTCAGGTGGCTGGGACTTTATGCTAGGACGGTTAGTGACGTATTTGCAACCCTAATGATCGAAGCTGATATTTACAAGGCCTTGGGTGATCCAGTTAGGTTAGAAATCATAAGGCGGCTTGCTAACGGATCATCTAACACGATTACTGAACTTTCAAAAAACCTTGGGGTATCTCGCCAAGGAGCCAGAAAGCAACTTCAGGTACTGGTGTCGGCAAATTTGGTCCGTTTGTTACCCAAAGGACGAGAAACAGCAGTGACCTTAGATACGACTAAGTTAAAGGTCGCCGGACTGTTTATCGCTAAATTAGAGGCTCAGTGGGATCTAAGACTCCACGCCCTGAAAAAATTGGTCCAAGACGATCCCACTTCATAATCTCAATCCATCTTAACGGGTTTACACCTAACTTAGCATTAGATGTATTGTGTTTTACTGAACCACTTTTGGTAAGGTTGATACCTGTCGTAAAGCCAATTAAAGAGCAAGGTATAAAATAATATAAAGATTAAAAATCCGGCCTCTAGAATAGTCGCGACTAACCAGGTTATATCGAGAAACCACGCCAATACGGGCAACGTGATAACCACCATACCCAGCTCAAACCCAATGGCATGAGTCATGCGAATAGCCATTCCTCGCGCAACCCGGTTGTTGCCTACACATTTATCAAACACTATGTTGTAAACATAATTCCAAACCATGGCAAACAGAGATAATCCAATACCCACAATTGCCATTTTGCCCGTTTCGAAACCGCCGATTAACACGCTAACAGGCACGACTATCGCCAATGTACTGACTTCAAAAAATATGGCCTGAAAGACTCGCTCGATTGTTTTCATAATATGTTTATTGCTGTTTTAAGTGACGATGGCGTCATTTTCATCCAAAATGAAGATACGTAATAGTTAACTAGTATCTGGAAAAACGATATGTTTAGTGTGGAACAACTTCAGGCGTTTGTGATTACCGTCGAGACGGGCTCGTTTTCAGCAGCAGCTCGGCGCTTAGGTAAAGTGCAGTCTGTCGTGAGCCAGCATATTATTAACTTAGAAATAGACTGCAATACCACACTGTTTGAGCGCTCTGGCCGCTATCCAAAACTTACCGACGCAGGTATCAAGTTATTACCCCAGGCTCAGGCATTACTCAATCAGCATCAGCGCTTAAAAAATGCTGCGTTAGCACTGAGCGACAAAACACCGAGCGAAATCACAATAGCCCTTGATGAAGGTATTCCCTTTCAAAAAATCACGCATACTATTAATGAGTTACAGACGAAATACCCGTTTGTCACCCTAGAATTTTTAAGTGCCTCCAGCCTCGATATCATCGACATGTTAAAGCGCCAGAAAGTACTGACGGGGATTATTTTTAGCGAATTGGATATCCCCAGTTATTTAGATTATGAGTGTATTGGCAGTGTGAAATTTGACTTGTACGTTGCCCAAACCCATCCCTTAGCGGGTCAAGTATGTAAAAATATAGACGGTTTACGATTGCATCGTCAGTTACTGATCCGCTCGCGAAATACCCAAACAAGTAGCTTTCAATTAAAAATAAGCCCAGACACTTGGTACGCCGACAACTACTACTTATTACTAGAGCTAGCGCTGCAGGGGCACGGATGGTGTTTATTACCTGAGCATGTAGCCAATGAATCAGTGCTAAGCGGCGCACTGGTTAAACTACCACTGGAGTTCAAAGAAATGGGCTGGCAGGCTAATGTTGATGTGTTACAACATCAGCGCCACAGTAATTTAGCGGTGTTTAGCGTGCTCAGGCAATTATTACGTAACTTACTAAAAGACTGATTAGTTTGCGTATGTAAACGTCATAGGTGCGCAAGCAACCCTTTTTAACCTCGCATGGCGAGTTAAACAAACACGAAAGTGATATTGCAGTACAAATCTACCTACCATGAAATAACGTTTATAATGCAACTTTTGAGCGAGGTTTTTCGCTATCTGTATCAATGGGTCCTGCTGGCCAGTTTGCTCGTTAAGTGCCTGATGAATACGTGCCATAAAGGGATGAAAGTGTAACTGTAGCTTGCCCTTTTGCGGTAAACAATCGTAAAACAAGTCCAGCAAAAATATTTTACCTCGGCCCACATCTCCCCACAAATAAAGCCCTTTTACTTGAGCAGGCCCACTTTGGTTTGCTGAGTTGATGATAAAGACTATCAAGAGCTTCAATCGTTTGGCGCTGATTAGTATCTTCAATTAAGGTTTACCCAGTTGAGACTGATAAACGGCCAGTGGTGAATGTGACATTGAGCGTAGGCTGTGCCCATCAGGCGTGCTAATTAGTACCAAGGTAAACAATCAATACACCGGCACTCTAACTACTTTTAACCCGCGAGCCAAATGAAGTTTAGTGACTATTGGATGATACTAAACATCGCTTTTTGCCTAAAAAAGCACTTTTAGCATAAGGGGTTTATGTGCCTAGTCCGGTAATTTCGCTGGCGACTAAATGAGGATCTTCCATAGGAACAAAATGCGTGTGGTTGGGCAAGTAAGTTTCTGTTGCTTTTGGTATTAGGTCGACTAAGCCCTTGTATGTGGTGGATGGTCGAAAATCAAAAGGCTCGTCCTCTGGCGTGCGTTCTTTCACTCGCAATATTTTTACGCTTGCGGTGATTGATGACACCTTGTCCAATAATAAACCGTTGCCTGAGCTTTGGTAAATTGCCGCCTCGCAGACTGGCGGGCAAGCCAACTCAAACAATTCCCCTTTGTTTTTATGAACCAGCCCATAGTCGCAATAGTCTTTCAATACCTCAGAGTCCCACTCGCTAAACGGTGCACGACTGCTAAAACGAGTGAACATTTCAGCTGCAGATGTCCATTCGTTGCGCCTAGAGGCTATAGGGCTTTTTGCTGGGTCCGTTTGTATCGGGTCGGGTGTATTCGGTGGGAAAACCACCGGATCTAATAGCAAAGCATGGGTGAATCGATGAGGCAACGTGCTCGCTGCATGTAAAACCACATGACCTCCCATTGAGTGCCCACACGCGATAATATTGTACAAATCTAGGCGTTCAATTAGCGCCACAACATCATCACCAAATAGCTGAAAGCTATAAGGTGATGCAGAATATTCACTTAACCCATGACAACGCAGATCCACGGCGTAAACGTGCCGATTACCCAGATCCTTGATTATTTTGTCCCACATCCGGCCATGAAACCCAGCTGCGTGAACCAATAGCAACGGCGGGCCTATACCTTCCCACTCATAAACATTCAAGGCGGTGCTATTTGCTTTACCGGCGTGTAATTCAACAGAGTAATTTTTAGGTCGACGTTGTCGCATTAAATTTCCGAATTCAAGTTATGGTTTACGTGAGATGTTTACCGACAAAACCACTCGCTGATTTATGTGCAATTAAGCACACTCAGGCTTGTGCGCATTTACAGGAATATTATTTAGCCGCTCTGGATAGTTTAGCCACCGAACTCGCAGTGGCTGTCAGCTCATTATTTTCGTTATAAATTCGGCCTTCCATAAAGGCGACTTTATAGCCTTTTTTTATCGCCCAACCTTCAACCCGCAACTTTCCTGCACGCGTTGGCTCCAGATACGTCGTTTTTATTTCTAACGAGGAAATATTAGTAATCTCTTTATTTAGTGCCATTACCGCGTGACTCATCGCTGTATCTAGCATGGCAGTAACAAAGCCTCCTTGTACAACGTCTATAGAATGACAAAAGTCTCTGCCAATATTGAATTCAAATTGGCAAGCGTCTGTTTCAACATCAAAATCAACTAACTTTCCGCCAAGTAAACTGATGAACTTGGGAGCATGCAGATTTATCTTTTCAATTGCTTGTTCTTTACTTGTCATAAAAATAGTTCCCTATGTTTTCATGTGATACGGCAAAGTGCCTCGCGATAAGCATGAGCAATTATTGTCGATACCATGAAGCATGGATAATTTCATCTGATGATGAGTATTTATAACGCAAGGAAAATGTCTACAAGACTAGGCACTGCACAGACTTTGTTGAATTTGAAATATCGACTGATAAATTAACAGCTGCTATTAATGCGCATTTATTTGAATAGCACATCTGAATTTCACCCGATAATAGTTTATTTGCTGCCTGATTTTCGTTGTCGAAATAGTGACTTATTACTGCAGACGGTCCTATCGCTCATCTTGCATTGATGTGGTTATGCCACACTTAAATAGACGTTATTAAACAGCACCAAAGGAACCCCACCTAATTGCGTCCAGATTCATTAACCTTTTTGGAACGCAAGTTTTCTAATAAATGCAAACTATGGATTAGTATAAATTTCAATCGTTCGTTTACCTATATCAAGGCGGATATACTGTTGTTTCATTGCAAGGATAAGGTTTGTTTTTGACCTTTTAATTTTTGAGATTTATATACATTTTCCTTACGTCATTAATAGGCTGATGTTCCAAATTACTGATTGGCTTCATGTATCGAACGTTATTTTAAATCAATCTAATTTTCATCGCTTCCTTAAGCTGTTTATCAATGGTTATTTAGATATGTAAATAACCCCTAATTTAAATATCGAGAATAAAGTGTCTATACCAAAAGTCATGCAAGGTCGTCTATCCATACCTGTCGTTGGCGCTCCACTATTTATTATTTCAGGACCAGAATTAGTGATCAGCCAATGTAAAGCGGGAGTTGTTGGTTCTTTCCCAGCATTAAATGCGCGCCCAGCAGAAATGTTAGATACCTGGCTGACCAGAATCAACACAGAGCTAGATGAATACAATCAAGCGAACCCAGACTGCCCGGCGGCTCCTTACGCGGTTAATCAGATAGTGCACAGCTCAAACGATCGGTTAATGCATGATGTGGAAATATGCGTAAAGCACAAAGTACCCATTGTCATCACATCGTTAGGGGCAAGACCGGAGGTATTTGATGCTATTCATTCTTATGGCGGGATCTGTTTACACGACGTAATTGACAATCGCTTTGCCAAAAAAGCAATTGAGAAAGGTGCCGACGGACTTATCTGCGTCGCTGCCGGTGCGGGCGGTCATGCAGGCACCCTTTCACCTATGGCGTTTATTCAAGAAGTGAGGGAGTGGTTCGATGGGCCTGTTTTGTTGTCTGGGGCCATTTCTGCAGGCCAAAATGTATTAGCAGCGCAAGCTATGGGCGCTGATTTAGCCTATATAGGGTCTGCCTTTATCGCCACTAAAGAAGCCAATGCAGACCAAGCTTATAAGCAGGCCTTAGTGGACTATGCGGCGAGCGATATTGTATATACCAATTTATTTACAGGTGTTCATGGTAATTACCTAAAGCCTTCCATTGTGGCAGCAGGCATGGATCCCGATAACTTGCCCCAAAGCGACGCTTTGAAGATGGACTTTGGCTCAGGCAGTACTTCAAAAGCGAAAGCGTGGAAAGATATATGGGGCTGTGGTCAGGGCATTAACGCGATTAAACAAGTTCAATCTACACAAGATCTTGTTAGCAAATTGACGTCTGAGTATAAAGCAGCGAAAAAAAGGCTGCTAGCCCTTTAAAAATAAGAGCTGGTAGAGTATTGAAAAGCAAATAATAGCCTTATATGAAAGGGATAATGTTTAGAGACTTATCCCGCGCCGTATAGGGTCAAATCAAAGTGTATTGACGCCGCAGAAATACGCGATTTACTGCCAAAGCGCCCTAGCCGCTATGTTGCATTGATTAAATAATATGCCTGACTCGCGATAAGCAACACTCCACCGCTGCTCAATGTACTTAGCGTTCATTACTTTGTCCGCGCTCTTTCTGTTTTCTCTCAGCGTTTTCGATGTTCTCTGCGCACCCTCTGCTCTTTTCGTTCCGTCCGCTTTAAGCGCTCTGATAGTAAAAAGCCAGCGAAAACGCTGGCTTAAAAACGCCTCGTTATTCTAAGACGCGGCAACCTTACTTACTGCTTTATTTCACTGATTTGCACGGTAGGATGCGTGTTAGTGAAATTTGCTAAATCAGCCAATATCGCTCCTTGGTGAGGACCAAATGATTGTTGGAACGATTCAACTGAATCAAAGGTTAGATGCCCCATAGCGATGTACGCAGGTGCTTCGCCGGGAGCGCCACCCGCAAGACCCTTATCTGCATGACCACTAAGAAGTGCTTCGCCTACTAACTCAGCCACAAGGGGTAAATGGGTATTAAGATAATAATCCATATCGAAGGTAGCGCTATCACTATTTGGGTACAATACACTGACTTTAATCATAACATTCTCTTTTTTGGTTAAGGTTACATACTAGATAATTTAAAGAACTGGCCAGCCGTGAGGCTTTTGTCGTAAGCAACGGTCGACACACTTCTCATTCACAAATTGTTAATGCCCCATAAATATGCTCAGTACACATTTTAAAGGTCAGCAACAGAGACCTATGCCCTGTGCTTTCTGTTCGGTATGTTACAAACGGTTGCTCGGAATAGCACGCACCATCATTTTTTGATCGATTTTCGCTTGTAGTCCGAACGGCGTTAAATTCATCATCCATGACATGATTTTATTGCGCAAACCAGGAATGGTTAAAAAGCGCTTACCTAAGCCACTTAATGCTAATTCTGCTACTGCAGCAGGTTCTTTTTGCGCCATGGGTAATTTGCTCCAATCAACATCAGCGCCAGCGGCCATAGCGGTATTGGTTAAGCCTGGCGAAAGCACACTGACATCAACGCCTTTGGGCTTAAGCTCACCATATAAGGCCGCGCCTAAGTTAAGCACATAGGATTTAGAGCCCGCATAGTTAGCAAAATATGGCGATACCATGTGCGACACCAAACTGGAAACCAACAAAATGCCACCGCGCTTACGCGCAACCATTTGTTGAGCAAAAAAATGACTCAAATACAGGGTTGAAGTCACATTAAGCTGAACCAGTTGCATTTCTTTTTCTAATGGCGTTTTTTCAAACGCACCGCTAACTTCTACTCCTGCTGCGTGAACAAGTAAGGCGATATCTTGATTAACCTGCGTCACTTTTTCCATGCCTTGTTGAGTAGCAAGATCAGCAGAAATATACTGTGTTTTAACCTTATATAGGCGCTGTAAACGCTCTGTTTGCGCAATTAAGTCCTGCTCGTTACGCGCCACAAGCACAATGTTCATGCCCTCACCCGCAAGTTGGCTGGCTATTTCAGCGCCGATACCAGACGTACCCCCTGTGATTAAAGCCCAGTCACCATAACGTTGTTTAAATTGATTGCTCATGTTTGTTGCCTCTTTTACACATTGTCAGTGGAAATTCAATGGGCTAACTTTACGCAATAACTAACCTAGCTACTTATCAAAAAAGTTCAGTTAATGGTCACTTTAGGCCAAAGCGTGTAATTAATGGGAATGGCGTTGACGATACTCTGACGGCGAGCAACCGGTATGATTTTTAAAGGCGCGGTTAAACGTGGATATCGACTCAAAACCAGTTTGAAAAACAATATCAGAGACCCGGGAATTTGACTCGCCTAACAAGCTAATGGCTTTATCTATTTTCAACTGGGTAATGTGCTTCTTTGGAGGTTGCCCATAAACGTCGCTAAACTTGCGTTTGAAGCTCGACACACTCATATGACACAAAGCCGCCAATTCATCGATGTTTAAATCGCTGAATAAATTATGCTGTATCACTTCTTCAAATTTAGCAAAGTTGGGCTTGAACATAGACGCTAAAAAATCGAGCTCAGACGGCGCAGAGACCTTTTGTGTCATCAAAAGAACGAATTCACGCAACTTGGTTTCTATCATTAACGGACTGGCTAAATCAGGGGAGTCGAGCAAAATCGAAATACTGTCACGGTAGTGGGTCAACAGCTGATCTAACTCCACTTGCTTTAAGTCGTAATCGACCCGGTAGTCGGACTGACTAAAATCGAAACTGAATAAACGTTGAAAAATATCAGGAAATAAAAAAACACCAATCACTTCACCACGGCCTTGTTCTACCTGACCGCTGGCGGTTTGGTAGAAATAATTAACACATTTCGCCAGCAGCCCGACATCACGGTTGACTGTTAATACCCCCGTAGCGGTACGTACCTGATATTCGCCTTGGGTGAAAAACGCAAAACAGGCTTCGTTAGAGGCAAATTCCCGGGAGAAACGTTTAAACCTGGGAACGGTGAGTTTCTTAAAGACCACATGGCCTTTGTATTCAAGTGTTTTTTCCATGGCTGAACCGTACATGAGTGTGACAAGGCATAAATGAACAGTCGTTCAAGCATGTGCTATATGTGCTTTTTACGCCAGCAGTTTGTTCACTGCTGGCGTCTTGGCCACATCTGGCTGACCTGACCAGGCTGTAATAACCTATCGCTCAATATACAAAGGCGCTACATGGCTCGGCAGTTGATTGGCGCCATGCGGCCTATATGTACCGTCAAATCATCCCCTTTTCCGCGAATGCTATTGGGACCATTACTATACAAAAAGCCCGATGCCGCGCGTTCCTGTTTTAGCTCAATGTCTTCGTTGTTACGGGTCATCACCGCACGTTCGCTGTCGGTGAAAAAACGCACGGTAATCCCTTCATCGCGTTCACATTCAAATATGACCTGAGTAGATTGCTCTGCCTCCTCTGCGCTTTTTTGTTGTTTTACATCTTGTTGATTTTGTGGACTACAGGCCATAAGCCCAACAGCAATAAACGAGATGACCAGAATAAATTTCATATTTGTGCTCCTTATCAATGTCCCAGCACAGGGATATTATAGCCGTTCAGTAACTTCCTGTGCTGCCCGTAACCCAGATACTATCGCAGACTCCATTCCCGAGTACATAAACTCTGTGTGCTCTCCGGCAAAATGTAATTTGCCTTCGATACACGCCATATGCGGTACTAAGGTTTGCACTTGTCCTGGAGCGAATTGAATATACGCACCTTTTGAAAACCGCTCATTACCCCATGACTGATGATGCACATTACGAGTATTACTATGTGGCTACGCTATTGCATTGAAGAAACGAAGGTAATACTTGGCTTACACTTCACACTTAAAACAAGCGGTAGAAACTTACGACTCCGTCAACGACGTGCAATATGTCGCACTTTCCATGCAGTAGCATTTTCGAACGGCAACATCACATAGATAACCAGCGCTGACATCAACTTGTATTATTGACAACAGATTAGGATTTAACGATACCTGCTTTACTAACGCGCCAATGTTTTAAATGCTAACTAAGTTACGTCAGCCAAAATGCGTAATTGCGATGATTGTTCACATTTTCATATATCGGATTCCAAAAAATATCATTTACGTGCATTATTTTTCCCAAAAAATATTGAAATTTTTTTAACATCTCATAACAAAGATAAAAAAATAACTGTTACTCACGGCACACCATTTTATTTTAAGTGAAGAATTTTAACCTCAGGGTTTACGGCTCGTAGCGGAAATACGTGAAACGCCCAGCCACTCTATGGTAGCGCTTTCATTTAAGTTACAAAACACGTCCACATGTTAATTTTAACAGCGTAAAATGTTGCAATTATATTAATTTAAATGACTGTTTTCGTTGCATTTGTAACAAAAAAACATTACTTTTTTAAAGCACCATAATGTAACCGGTTACAAAACTTGTTACTTTTTTTACTAAGTAGATAAAAAATTAAGGGCACATGGATATGAAAACACACCAAAAGTTTACCCGATCACTTCTCACACAAAGTATCGCAATTTTACTCGGTAGCGCAGTTGTCCTACCAGCGATTGCACAAGAAGATACAGAGAACACCGAGGTCATCCAAGTTAAGGGTGTTCGCGGCAGTTTGTCTCAGTCAATGAATATTAAGCGACAATCATCAGGTGTGGTTGACGCCATTTCTGCCGTCGACATGGGGAAATTCCCTGATACTAACCTTGCTGAATCTTTGCAGCGAATAACGGGTGTATCAATTAACCGTGTTAACGGTGAAGGATCTGAAGTCACGGTGCGCGGCTTTGGCGGCAACTTCAACCTAATCACATTGAATGGCCGTCAAATGCCTGCAGCTAATGTGTCGACGATTACCGGTAACCCACAAGATAAAGGGTCAACCGGTTCGAGCCGTTCATTTGATTTTTCCAATATCGCGTCAGAAGGGGTTAGCGGTATTGAAGTGTATAAAACAGGCCAAGCAGCTATTCCCTCAGGCGGCATTGGTGCAACTGTAAACATCAATACACTTAAACCATTAGCCGCAGGTAAAAACCGAGCATCTGTTGGTGTAAAAGCTGTCAAAGATGAAAGTGGTGATGGCGTCACGCCGGAAATCAGTGGTTTAACCAATTGGGTCAATGACGACGGCAATTTCGGTATATCCCTGTTTGGCTCATACCAAGAACGTGATTCTGGAAGCCGTCACGCCAGTGTTGAACAGTTTCAATTACGCGAATGGGCAGAAAGCGATATCGACACATTCACCGCACCCGGTGTGCAAGTGGTAAACACACCCAATGTGGGTCAAATTGTTGCCATCCCTTCTAACATAGGCTTAGGCGTCAACGAAGATAATCGTGAGCGAACAAATGCCATGTTAACGGTTCAGTTTGAACCGATGGATAATTTAACCTTAACGGCCGACGTCACTTACGCTAAAAACGAACAAGACTCTCGCTCACTGATTGACGGCATTTGGTTTTCACAACAATTTAATAGTGTTGAGTTCGATGGTAATCCAGTGGTCTCTACCCCAGTCAAATTCTCTGAAGACATTGATGGCGGTAAAGATTTCTTTTTCCAGAATCTAGCCTTAGCAACAAAAGATGAATTGAAATCGTTTGGCTTCAACGCAGACTTTTGGGTCAATGATTCATTAAATCTAAGTTTTGATGTCGCAACGTCACAAGCGAAAAGTGGTGGTAACGGCCCCATGGGTCAAAACTCAATCCGCTTCAACATGGCGGGTTCAAACGCCGGTTGGCAAGCTGCTGACTTCACAGGTTCTATTCCTCAAGCCAGCATAGTTATTGACGATTTAGTGAAAGGGAATAACAACGGAATTTTTGATAAACCTGATGTTGGCTCGCAAGTCGTACAAACCGATAAATCCAATCAAGTTACCGATGTCGATCAGATACGCTTCGATGGCGAATGGGTTAAAGATGAATACAAGGTCGATTTTGGTGTGGGTTATCTGACGACTGAAATGAGACAAACCCGCGAATCAACCAGTGAAGCATTGGGTGGCTGGGGTGTGGATTTCCCAGGTGATATTCCAGAAGGTTTGTTTGAGCAAAGCTGCACAGGTTGTGCCTTTGAAGACCATAACATGTCAGGTGTTGAAGGTGCTGATGCACTCGCATTGCCTGCTGGGTCGTCAACAATTGCCTTAGGTAGTGTGTCATTTAGTGGAGATCCGGTCGAATTATTGAATGAAATCGGCCCCCTTTATGGACTTACCCTCGCCACGTTACCGATCAATGGATTTGACGACAATCTGATTGAAGAAGATATATTTTCGGCCTATGTTCAAATTAGTACGGATTATGAAATAGGTGAAATGCCGTTAAACATAGTGGCGGGTTTACGTTATGAGCAAACAGACGTAACCTCAACCTCCAATCAAATTGTACCGCTAGCGATCATTTGGGAATCTGATAACGATTTCTTGGTCCAACCGAGTGCCGACTCACAAAGCTTAGTAGCAGAACATGACTATACGAACTTGTTACCGAGTATCGATTTAACGCTTGACGTGTCAGACGAAGTGAAAGCCCGAGTTTCATTTAGTAAAACACTGGCCCGCCCGGCATATAACCAATTATTTAATTCTACGACTGTTTCAGCACCGGCTCGTCCCACTGCGTTAGGCGGCACGCCGACGGGTAATTCAGGGAATGCTCGATTAGCCCCCCTTGAATCCACTAACGTCGATTTATCATTAGAATGGTACTACAGCGATTCAAGCGTTATTTCTATCGGTTATTACAGGAAAGACGTTAAAAACTTTGTCGGCACTGCGCAAACCAGCACTCCATTATTTGGCTTGCTAGATGCATCTTCTGATGTTGCCGGAACCTTGTCAGCCCAAGCTGCCGTTGAGTTAGCAGCCTTAGGTTTTGACAATAACGAGCGTAACTTATTTACCATGACCGCGATGTTGCAAAATCCGAGTGCTTTCCCTGGTGGGGCGGCCGATTTTGAAAATACTCAAGTGTTTGCTGACGGCGTATTCAGTGCATATGATGTTTTTCCTGAAGCGGGTGATCCAGAATTAAACTTTCAGGTAACCCGCCCTGTTAATAACCAAAGCGCAGTGATCGATGGCTTCGAACTAGCATGGCAGCACTTCTTTGGCGAAACCGGATTCGGCTATCAAGCTAACTACACTATTGTTGATGGCGATATTGGCTACGATCTTGGCGGGGCAATCAATCTAGACCAGTTCGCTCTGGAAGGCTTAAGTGACACAGCTAACTTGGTGTTGATCTACGAAAAAGATGGTCTATCAACTCGTATCGCCTATAACTGGCGGGATGAGTTTTTAAGTCAAGTAAACCGTGGTTTTGGTAACCGTAACCCGGTATTTGTTGATACGTTCGAGCAAATTGATATCAATGTCAGTTATGAAGTGAACGATGACCTATCTGTTAGCTTAGATGTCATCAACTTAACTGAAGAAGGTCAACGTCAGTTTGGTCGTAGTTATAATAATGTTTTCTTTGTTCAAGAAGCAGATAGACGCTTTGTATTAAGCGCAAATTATAACTTCTAAGGACTAGAGATGTAATTCTCCTGGGCAGGTCCTCTGACCGAGGGGATGAAACACCACGACAATATCCAAAAGTGAAACACTCAAATGATGTTTCACTTTTGTTCGTTGCCTGGCCATTTTTAGCACGTTAGTATGGTTAAAATGCCATTTTAAAACACAAATAGTGAAGCGAAGTATGCTTATGAGTAATCCGACAGTCTTAAATAATGTTGATCATAAAGATTTGAAGGTTGATACCCGACCTGAATATTCTCAAACCCAAAATGTTAATCGCACTTTGGTGCATGCCACCGAAATAAGCGAACTACATAAAGAATTTCCACTGGTGTTTTTCAAACATCCGGAAACCGGACAAACCCAATTACACGCGATCCTTGGTCTTGCAAAAGATGAAAATCTATTTTTTGGGAAAAACGGGTGGACAACCCGGTTTGTACCCGCCTTACTTGCCAGAGGCCCTTTTAGTTTGGGCTATAAAAAAACCGAACAAATAAGCACCCTGCCCGCTGAGCCAATTATCTGTATTGACCTACAAGATCCGCGCGTCAACACGGAGCATGGAGAAGATATATTTTTGCAATTTGGTGGTGAAGCCCCTTATCTTACTTATATTATGAAGGCCTTAAGAACCATTGAACAAGGTTTGGTGTTTGATAAAACGCTATATACGCTGGTCGAATCAATGGATTTATTAGAGCCAGTTTCCATTCAAATTAAACTGAGTAATGTCGATGAAGTTAATTTCAGTCATTACTATACGATAAACCAAGAAAAGCTAACCCAATTGGATGGCGAGAGTGTTGTCAAACTGCACCAATATGGCGTTCTGAGCCTATTGTTTTTTGTGCTCAACTCAATGGGAAATTTTCAGCAATTAATCGCTCTAAAAAATGCTAAATTGGCGATGTTTTGACTCTCATTTCACTAAGGTCGAGCCCACATGTCAACCAGCAAAAATAACGTTATCGTACTCGAAGGGATCACGCCTCACTCTATACCTTATGATGAGCTTTTTTCAATGGCTCAGCCGGTAATACTGAAAGGTTTAGTAAAAGATTGGCCCCTCGTCAAAGCGGGGAAATCGTCTTCTGACAACGTAATGGGGCTACTAGAACAGCATTATAGCCAGCGTCCGACAGTCGTGTATAAAGGTCCTGCTGCAATCAACGCTCGGTTTGGTTACAACTCATCCTGTACCGGCTTTAACTTTACGAGTGAGCCTGGGACCATACCCGACGTATTCGCCGCAATACGCGCTCAATTGGCTCGAGAACAACACGATTACTTCTATATCAATTCACTAAGATTAGATGAAGGTTTCCCCACCCTGAGCCAAACCCATCAATTAACGTTTAACCATGCCGAATTTAACAATAATCAGCCAGTCGCTAAAATTTGGCTGGGCACGGAATCGGTTGCTGCAGCGCATTTCGACCAGCCCAAAAACATTGCCTGTTGTGTGTTAGGAAAACGACGTTTTACCTTGTTCCCACCGGAGCAAGTGCACAATCTATATCCGGGGCCTTTAACACCCACACCCGGCGGACAAGTTGTCACCTTAGCGAACCTTGGCACACCTGATTTCGCGCGTTTTCCGCGTTTAAAAACCGCTCTTGAAAACGCCTACATTGCCGACCTTGAACCTGGGGACGCCTTATATTACCCCAATATGTGGTGGCACGAAGTAGAAGCTTTTGATCGTTTCAATGCCATGGTGAACTTTTGGTGGATGACGGCAGCACCTTATTTAGGTAACCCGATGGATGCGTTAATGCACGCCATGATGAGCGTAAGGGATCGCTCGAACAGAGAAAAAGAAGCGTGGAAGGCGTTATTTGATTACTACATTTTCGCCGATAGTGAGCAGGTACTCGAGCATCTTCCCCCAGAAAGTCACGGATTGCTAGCTACCATGGACGACAACCAAGCTCGACGCTTGCGTGCCATGTTACGCAACAACCTAAACCGCTAAAGATAAGAGACCAACATGCAAGCAAAGACCAAAGTAGTAGTGGCGGGAGGCGGAACGGCCGGTTGGCTAACAGCATATAGTTTAGTAACTCGCCTCGGTAAATTGCTCGATATCACCTTGGTTGAATCTGACCAAATAGGATCAGTAGGCGTTGGTGAGGCCACTATTCCCACTATGCGTACCTTTCATCGCTTAGTAGGTATCGACGAACAAGAGTTTATGGCAGCCACTCACGCCACATTTAAACTGGGGATCCAGTTTAATAACTGGGGTCAGCAAGACGAAAGCTACTTTCATTCATTTGGCGAAATAGGCCAACGGTCATGGATGGCTGAGTTTCATGAGTTTTGGCTTGAAGCGAAAGCCCAAGGCTTTGGTGGAAGCTTAGACGATTATTGCCTAGAACTTAAAGCAGCGAAAGCCAATAAATTTGCCACAATGGCAGGTAACAAACCCCTCAATTTCGCTTATCATTTGAATGCTACCGCATACGCCGCCTATTTACGCACAAAAAGTGAAATTGCTGGGGTCAAACGCATAGAGGGGCGCATAGAAAAAATCCAAAATGACCAGACGGGTAATATTGCGTCGATTACGTTAGATAATGGTAGTACGGTATCGGGTGATATTTTCATTGATTGTACCGGCTTTCGCGGTTTGCTCATTGATGAAAATTTACAAGTTCAGTACGAGGATTGGAGTCACTGGTTAGCAGCCGATAGCGCTATTGCGGTGCAGACGGAAGCAGTTGAAGCCCCCCGCCCATACACGCAAGCTATTGCCCATTCAGCTGGCTGGCAATGGCGCATCCCCCTACAAAATCGCGTGGGCAATGGCATAGTTTATAGTAGTCAATTTTTGTCTGACGATGAGGCTCGCAGTACGTTAATGGGAAATATCAAGGGATCAACCATTAGCGAGCCGCGACAACTTCGCTTTACCACTGGAAGACGTAAAAAAGCTTGGCACAAAAACTGTATTGCTATTGGCTTATCAAGCGGATTTCTCGAACCCCTAGAATCAACCAGTATTCACCTGATAACCACCGCTTTAGTGCGGTTGATGAAATTATTTCCTTTTGGGGGCAACACTCATCTGCTTAGCGAACAATTTAATCGCGAAACCCAATTAGAACTCGAAACTGTACGCGATTTTATTATTTTGCATTACCACTTAACGCAGCGTAACGACAGTCCATTTTGGCAACATTACCGCACCATGGCTATTCCCGATTCGCTTGCGCATCGTATGGCAATGTTTCACGAAAACGCTTATGCCTGGCCCGATGATGTAGCGTTATTCCGAGTAGACTCATGGGTGCAAGTGATGATGGGACAAGGTTTATTACCCAAGCAACATCATGGGGGGAGTCGCATGTTAACACCTGAAAATTTACAACAACAAATGATGGCGCTGTCAAAAACGATTAATCATTCTGTTACGCAATTACCCGCCCACGCAGACTTTATTCATACGTATTGTCCCGCTCTGGACCGGTAACTTATCCACTTTTTAGGTAATACCCATGAAGACTAAGATTGTGATTGTTGGCGGCGGCACCGCAGGATGGCTAACGGCTGGCATTATTGCTGCCCAGCACCGTAGTGAAAACCCACAGACTCAAGACGTCGAAATTGTTTTAGTGGAGTCCCCTGACGTTAAAAATTTGGGTGTGGGCGAAGGAACTTGGCCCACCATGCGCGACACCCTGCGGCAAATCGGCCTATCTGAACGCGCATTTTTATCCTGTTGTGATGCCAGCTTCAAGCAAGCCTCTAAGTTTGTAGGCTGGACGAAAGGAAAAGGTGAGCACTATTATCACCCTTTCACGACGCCAATTGGGTACGGTACTGTGAACGCGGCCCAGCATTGGTCGGGTTCTGTAAAAGACAGTAATTTTGAAAACTGGGTATGTGCACAAGGCACAATTTGCGAGCGCAATTTATCCCCTAAGTTACCGCAAATGCCAGAATATGCGTTCAATCTCAATTATGGTTATCACCTTAACGCGGAAAAATTCGTTAGCATGCTGCATGAACATTGTGTTGGTATCCTTGGCGTTAACTATCTGCAAGGCCATGTAGCAAACGTAACATCGGAACCTAACGGTGATATCGCTACCGTCGTATTAGCTACTGGGGAGTCAATTGAGGGCGACTTATTCATAGATTGCAGTGGTTTTGGCGCTATATTGATAGGTAAACATTATCAGATCCCATTCATCTCAAAACAACACATTTTGTTTAACGATACTGCCTTAGCCTTGCAGATAGAACACGCTTGTGACGAGGTGCCCATTGCATCTTGTACCGTCGCAACTGCGCAAAAGAGCGGCTGGATTTGGGACATTGCCCTGCAAAACCGTCGAGGGATTGGACATGTATTTTCCAGTGATTTCACCTCTGCTGACGAGGCAGAAAACACTTTGCTTCGTTATGTGCAAAACGACCCCTACCTTGCTAAACAGGAGATTACGCCGCGCTGCATCAAATTCATTCCGGGTCACAGATCAAGCTTCTGGCATCAAAACTGTGTCGCGATTGGCGTATCGGCAGGCTTTGTCGAACCCCTAGAAGCAACCGCTTTGGTTTTGATTGAAAAGTCAGCACAATGGGTTAGTGAACAACTCCCCCGTGAACGCGCTGCAATGACGGTACTCGCCAAGCGATTTAACAAACTGACCTTACAACGTTGGCAGGAAATTATTGATTTTCTTAAACTGCATTATCTACTTACTGAGCGCCAAGACAGTACTTATTGGCGTGAACACCAGCAGCCTGAATCTATCCCTGAAAGTTTGCAAGATGCTTTAACATTATGGCGTACCCAAGCGCCGGGCGTGTATGAAAGTGACCAACGTTTTGAGCTGTTTTCTTCGGCAAGCAAACAATACGTACTGTATGGAATGGACTTTATTACGGCCCAACAATGCAGCGGCGCATTCGCCAAAAAAGAAGCGATACTGATAGACCGTTTGCGCAATGAAACCCGGCACAATACCGAGAAGCTACTCAGTGGTTTACCCACTAATCGACAATTTTTGCATAAAATCCGCTCGTCATAATCCACTTGAACACAGCGAAAAAATAACGAATCGAATAAATGTGGAAAAATAAAATCATTAAAAGGTAAAAATAATGCTTACCGACCCTGCATATAAAAAAGCATTTTTGTTATAGTCGCTGATCTTTAGCAAATACAATTCAAATTTTACGGATGGCCTAACAATTCATGTCACTTTCTCTTCTTCATCCTAGGCACTGGGCCAGCTGGTTGGCAGTGTTCGTTCTTAGAATAATTGCGCTTCTTCCCTTCAAAGTAAAAATGTGGGCAGGCAGTGCATTTGGCAAAATAGGCTATCGACTCCTTAAACGTCGTCGGCACATCACCACAACGAATATTGCCCTGTGTTTCCCAGAGAAGCCCCCTCGCGAGCAAGAGCAATTGGTTAAAGACATATTTGTCGCCAACGGCATTGGTTTTTTTGAAATAGCTTGGGCTTGGTGGGCGAAGCCTGAATCTTTGCGTAAGCGATTTACCGTGCAAGGTTTACAGGTACTCAAGGATGCAACGCAAAACGGTCAAGGCGTGCTGCTCATTGGTGGTCATTATACCCATTTAGACTTGGCAGGTATGATGGTTAACCTAGTGGCTGATATGGACGTTATTTATCGCAAAAATAATGATCCGGTTTTTGAATATGTGATCACCGAGGGCAGAAAGCGGGTTTTTAAAAACGTCTTTGAGCGCTCTGATATGCGCGCAATCATTCGCACGTTGCGCGAAGGGCGCGTGGTGTGGTTTTCACCTGATCAAGATCACGGGATCAAGAACTCAGTGTTTGCACCTTTTTTTGGTATACCCGCCACAACGGTGACCTCGGCCAGTAAACTAATGAGGTTAGGCAAAGCCAAGCCAGTATTTGTCTCACACAAACGCGATCTTACAACCAATCAATATCAGGTTACTTTTGCCGTGCCAGAAGCTGAATTCCCCAGTGGCGATGAAGTGATAGATGCAACTATCATTAACCAGATGATTGAAAAAGCCATTCGAGAACAACCCGACCAATACATGTGGGTACATAGACGATTTAAAACCCGCCCAGCAGGTGAACCGTCGGTTTATTAATCAACGAAAATGATCGGCATATTAAGAGGCTCGGCAATTATTTCAACCGCGAAATTTCAGTCGTAAAATGACCCAATTTTACGACTGAATCGACAGCATAGGATTTCAAAACTCCACGCTAAGTCATTTTGAAATCTAAACATTTGTTACCACAGCTTTTCACTTTTGCTTAATTCCACCATGAAATTAATAACGCAACAGAAGTTAAGCGGTAGTTATTCCCATTGGTTATTTCACTCGGTGAGTTAATCGCCACTATGCGCATTTACTCAATTTGCAAAATTACACTTACCTCAAGTGTTTCATAAGCACACTGGGTTGCTATTGGTAACAGGGATGAAAATTCTTGGCTAACATAACCCGCTTTCTCTATAAGCACGTCATGCTCAACCAAATTATACCCGCCCCTCAAACTAAACGTCTCTGCACAATGATTTAACGCCGAGCCATAAACCGTTTCGCTAATCTCTGAATTGCTCACGGTTAAAATTGCATCACAAACATTTAAAGGCACTTCATCAACATCGAAGATTTTTATATTCACTGCAGGAATTATGACCGGCACAATGATTTCAGGGCACTTGGCAGCTTGTTCCTGAGTATCACCACAGGATGAAAGGCAAATTATTGATACAATTGAAATTCCGAAACGATTCACTCTACTCTCCATGTTATATAACGTTTGCGCCCAACATCATTTCATAAAGTGTGCACTACGACTATCAATGCTGTTTTGTTTATTAAATAACCACTTGTACAAGCCAACTCACTAAGGAGTATCCAGCAAATGAAGAAGTACCCACAATCAAGGTAAACGCCACTAGGCAACCCTTACTTTGCTGGGAAGATGAATAGTTATTTTCTTGACTGGGGTTATTTCTTAACCACTCTACATGACACGTATTACAATACAGTCGTGTAAAACCTCTGTTCCAAGCGCTAATCGTTCGCTTATCAAAATGCTCTACTTTTTTACATTTAGTACAATTAAATACACGGCTCTTAGGCTTTTTTTGGCGGCCAAGAAAAATCAAAGCGATAACGGCCGGGATCGCAAATACGATGGCGTCTTCGATGCTATTTAATTTAAAATAGGTGTACGCGGCAAGTAGCGCTAACGTGGACAGAGCAAACATTAATAGGTAATCAAAGCCATTTTTTGTCTTAGGCTCTACTTTATTGTGACGCTGGTATTGACTCGTTTTAGATAAACCTTCAATCGCAACCTTTGATGCTTTCAATCTATTTTGCTTGTCGGTTTGCGCAGTAAATATCACTAAATCCCCAATCTCAGGTCTGCGATCTCGCGTAGTAAGACTAGAAATATGGAAAAATATTTTTTGACCATCGTCCGATGTGATAAAACCAAAACCTTTATCATCTTTCCACTGACTAATTTTTCCATTCATATTACTTACAGACTCCATTCTAGACTGATCTATTTAACGCTTTCTTTTAACGAATCCCCTCATAAATTAAAGCGGAAACAATGATAGAAACATGCATAGCGTTATTTAATTTGGTTTTCATAAAATCGGCATTTCGCCAAAAAACAAACCGATAACAGCACTATGCATTATATTTATATCTTACACGATTTTCTCTAAAATTAATTTTTTCTGGTAAAAAAACACTCCTTCATCGAGAATGAAAACCCGCAATTTTCCCTGAGATATCGAAGTATACGAGCGTAAAGACAATTCCCGTTTTGAGGCCTCGATATAGCAACGAAATACAGACACTGCACATATCTAACCTTTTTAATCTAACTTTTTAATCGAACAAAAGCTCAATACTTTTACCGTTTTGACAGTGCCTGTGTTAACAAAAATATGTTATCGCAGTTTCTTCGCCATTGAGCCACTACCTTCCGATAAGTGGCTCACCTTCTGGTTTAAAACGATAAACTAGATAGGGCGCTTTATTGGTGTCTTCTCCTTGATTTAAAGGTGCAGACAACCATATTTGTGTTGCCGCTGTGTACAGGTAACCATCGGGACCAAAATTGACGGCATCAGGCCAGACCACATCACTACTTGACGTCAAGGTGCGCGTTACTCCCACCCATGAAGGTTTGCTTTTTTTGGAACACGCAAAACGTATTCTGGATGATGTTGAAGAGACCAGAAATGCTTTTAAGGGGAAAGATAATGATATTCAAGGCCGCATTCGTCTGACCGTTTCCGCAGCCTACGCACGATTATACATAGTGCCTTTTATTCCTGAACTGCTGCGACGCCACCCCAAATTAGAGATTGAAATCGACTTCACAGATAAAACCGTTGATATTGTTGAGCAGGGTTACAACATTGCTTTTCGAATGGGCGAATTACAATCGTCCAGTATATTGGCTAAACGTATTGCGGATAATCCAATGTTCCTTGTCGCTTCCCCAGAGTATCTTAGTCGCGCTGGAGAACCGCAAACACCAGCAGAACTCGCCGACCATACCTGTATTCCATTTGCAAAACTTAATCATTGGCAATTTAAAGATAACCATGGTGCTATTCATAATGTAGCGGTAAATGGGCCCATAAAGGTCAACTCGGGAGATGCGATTGACGACCTAGTTCAAGCGGGTGTTGGTATTGGCTTAGGCTCATTGTGGCACGTAGGGCCTGCTTTACGAGCTGGCCGTGTAAGGAGAGTGTTGCCGAGTTACAAAGCGTGGCCAGCAACCCGAATTTGGGCAGTACGTCCTTCGGGAAGACTGACTCCCAAGCGAATCAAAGTCTTTCTAGACTATATAGAAAAGGTTATACACACCACCAATGAAAAAAGGTACGGTGATTTGCTGCCATCCCAAGGTGATGAATAACCTTGCTTACACGGGATGACTAACCTCTGTGTTTCTAAACCATAATCAAACAGCAATCTTGATTAAACCGGCGCGATGCAATACTTTAGCGCGCACACAATTTTGCAAAAGAGTCTCGCGTGTTTTATTTAGTCGCCGTCACCGTTTTATGGGCATTTTCGTTTTCTTTAATAGGTGAGTATTTGGCGGGCGCCGTAGATAGCTACTTTTCTGTTCTTACTCGAGTATTACTCGCGTCTCTCCTGTTCTTACCCTTTCTGAATATTTCGCTACTGAGCGCCAAGCAAAAGCTTGCTCTCGCCTGTTTAGGCGCATTACAGCTAGGTATGATGTACATCTTTTTCTACCACTCATTTCTTTATCTATCTGTACCGGAAGTACTCCTGTTTACTATTTTCACCCCACTTTATGTGACTATGCTCAACGATGCGCTATTCAAGCGGTTCACCCCTTTTCATATGTTGTGTGCGCTAATTGCCACTGTTGGCGCGGCAGTCATTCGTTTTGAGGGCATCAGTGAGCACTTCTGGACAGGTTTTTTCATTGTGCAAGGAGCTAACCTTTGCTTCGCGCTTGGTCAGGTCGGCTACCGAAAACTGGCATCCACATTCCAACCATCCATTTCTAATCATAATATATTCGCGTGGTTCTACCTTGGCGCCCTTGCTGTAGCCTTGCCCGCCTTCTTTATGTTCGGAAATGCAAGTCAATTACCTCAAACTACAACACAGTGGGGCGTGCTGTTATGGTTAGGCGTGATGGCATCTGGACTCGGTTACTACTTTTGGAATCAAGGCGCTCTGAAGGTATCGGCAGGTACGTTGGCCATTATGAATAATGCACTGATACCCGCAGGGCTGATTGTCAATCTTGTGCTTTGGCAAATAGACTCAGATTATAGTCGGCTTGCACTGGGTGGTTTCATTATTGGCATTGCGCTGTGGTTATCACAAAAGCGCAGTACAATAGATGCGCTGTAAATTGGCAGGTAAGCACGTATTAGCCTGAGAATGCATTTTCAATTAGGCATAAAACACGTTATGCCCGTTGATAGAGGCTTATCATCTTATAGTCTTTTCGTGGGCCTGTTACCTGCCATGTGGACTCCCACCTCGGCCAATGATCAATCACATAATTCACCACATAATGATCGTCGCCACACAGGTGCTCCGCTCTAGGTTCAGCCGTACTAAAGGTATGAAAATATCGGTTATCATCAAATAACACGTCAATTTTGCCGCTTGCTTGCTGTCGCCACAAATAGGTGCGTTCAGCTTGCAGTGCCCTTCCATCTGGCGCGGTGACCAAGCCAGATTCATGGTAAAGCAAATGAGAATCTGACCACGTGAAGTTAGCCTGCCCCTTGAATAGAAACGCTTCACCACTACTTTGCAGGATCTGCCTGTTAAGCTGCCATGCTCCCACAAAGTCTTCAAGGCAAGAAGGTGAACCATTACCTGAAGTCGCTGCAGTTTCGAGATCTCGACCAGTGCTGTTGTTGCTATTCACCAAAGTTAATCCTTAGCAAAGTTACTTATCATTAAAATTACTTACGCCCAATATAAACACTGCCGAATTTGCCGAGACGGTAAGGCTCAGCATGTGTTATTCCCTCTTGTTACCAGAAATAGGTGGCAGTAGCAGATAATTGATCTGAACGCCCCGGAGTGCCGGGAATTTCTTCAAAAGATTCGTCCCACAGATTATCGACAGCAAGCACAACATTTAAGCCTTCAAACTGCGGCGGCGAATAGGTCAGCGTAACATGCGTGAAAAACGCGGTATCGTGACCCTTTCTCAACGCGTTCTCTTCTTGTTTACGCCATTCATTGTCTACTCTTAATTCAAGCGATTCCACAGGATACCAAATCACCCCGAGTGTGAAGCGGTGCGGAGGATAGTTTAACGCGTAGAAGCTCGCATCTATATTCTCATCCCGGTAGTTTTCGGATTTATCAAGATAGGTATAGCTTGTTACTACATCAGCGTTTTCTAAGCGCTTAATAGCGATAAATTCAACCCCTATGGTTTCGATATCTACCGGATTTGCCACTCGCGCAGATGTAGAGTCGAAGCTGTAAGTCCAGTCGGTTAGCTCGTTATCCCAGCGGTAAAACACCGCTGAGTCTACGCGCCACGTGGCTTCATCTAATGAAACACCCAATTCCAAGTTTTTGCTCGTTTCTCGCTCAAGTGTGTCATTACTTCTAAAAAGGCCGCTTGACGTACTTCCGCCAATCGCAGTATACCCTGCCACTTGTGTGGCTTCAGAATAGGAAAAATTAACCGTGCGTGTAGACTTGTCTGTGTTTACCTTGTGCCAAACAATATCGCTTATCACTGATACGCTTGAATCATCGCGATTGGTATCGTCATACGCAGCTCCTAAACGAAGTGTTATGTGCTCATTGTCTTTCAAGGCAATGGCGTATTCGGGCACGACGCTTAACTTATAGTAATCCCGCGAGGTAAAGTTGTTTTCAAGGGTCGTGGATTCAATATCATCAGCCGTGAACTGTGCAGCGTAGTTCACGGCAAGTTTTGCATCAACGCCATGGCGACCAGACACCGCGACTGATTTTACCTTGGTTTCGTGAAACGCTTGAAAGCTCTCTGGATTTTCCCGTGAAAAAACGTAGTGATCATTGTTCTTTCGATAATAAGCCGACACTTCAAAGGAGCTATCTTGGGCATATTGCTGCTGGTGATTAAACATCAACAAACGGGTTTGTAAGTCCTCGGTCTCGTTCACGTTAAAGGGGGTATATAAGTTAGGCCACCCAAAGAACTTATCTTGATAGCCGAAAAACACATCCGTTTGCGAGGTGTCACTTATTAGCTGTACCCGCCCAGATGCCCGCTCGAAACTGTGATCACCATTTTCTATGGTTCCATCGCTTTCAGAGCGCGAGTACTCACCTTCAACGCCTGCGCTCCATTCGGGCGATCCATCAAGAGACCAAGTAATAGCGTTGTGAACCCTTTGCATATTAAAGCTATTGTTGCCCACACCTAATGAAACACTGCCTGCGGTTTGAATAGGTCGCCATTTATAGGCAACCGAACCCACCGAGCTATTTGTACCGTAAAGTGAATTATCTACGCCGGTTAAAATAGCGGGTGCACTGAGCATTTCTGGTGCAATAGGAATTTCTGCAAAATAATGCCCTGTTTGTGGATCGATAAGGGTTGCACTTCCCACGCTAAAGCCTGTGTTTTCGAATATACCACCGCGGATCGTCACGTCGGCCTGGGCTTCAGCCATGTTTCTAGATTGAAGATCGACTCTGGGATCGTATTCCAAATTAGAAATGGGCGAATTAAAAGTGCCAACAGGTGATTCATTCGCTGTGGCTGCGCCTTCAATGGTAATTTTTTCAAGGTTCTTTTCAGCCGCTTTATCAACGCCTTTCCCAACCTCGCTTTCAAGGTTTTTTTCAGCAGGCACTGCACTATAAGAAGATATTGAGAAGGTAGAGGCCATACATAGAGCAGTCGTGATTACAGCGCGAATCATTGTGTATCCTTGGTGCGTATTTTCAAAAAGCTATTACGTGATAAACGAGTCATTAGTCTAGAACCAGCCGATAAGGTATATTTTTAATCGTTGAGTGTTCTCGTTAACCCGATATTAAACGGGCGAGGATTGTATATGATTAAGAGATACCTAGGAAGATGACAGGCGATGAAGAAGCGCGCTTAGCGGTAATCGCGCACAGAGCGTCCGTTAGCGATGATAGAATACTCGTTGGCGATATTGGTTTCAGCCAGCAGTGGCTTAACGGTTCGCCGTGCGCCTATTACCCTGCTGTTGGCATTTTGTGTAGTGTCTTTTTCTGTGACCCTTCGGTGCCTTTTCTGAGCTTCGATATATTTTTGAGGCTGAAATGCCGGACAACAAAACCCTGCCAAGTGCGTGTAACAGTGCAGTGCTTTTAGTGCAGCGGTTTTAGTTCACCATTTCGTCAGCTCATCCTGTACCGTTTGCATATCAGGATCATTATTCTCTAACTCTTCTTTATCTTGCTGCATCATCCGTAACACACGCGCTAGATAGGCTTGAGTTTCGAGACTGCGTTTAGCCACCTCTTCTTTGCTTGGTTGGTAGTGATCGAGCTGACCTTTTTCAATCAGGCCTTTATCCACCAGCATGCACTCAAGAGAGGCCAAACGCTCTTTGGTCACAGACAATTCCATGGCTAAGGTCATGGCGACTGACAGTGCTTGCTCAGTTTGTTTATCGGCTAAAAAGTAAGGACGCTGACCTTTGGCTTTGCTGCCTGCTAGATTGATTTTTTCACTTTGTGTCAGATTTTTTTTTGACTCACTCATGCTGCATTCTCACTCTTTTTTGCGTGCTGGCCTTTCCATAAACCCAATGCGTTCCACACGGGTGAACGCCCGTAGTCTTCGCCATCTGTTTTTGGTTTTCCAAAAATCTTTTCGTCTACTTTAGATACCACGCCTACATCAAACAAATCGTTGGAGTCGAAACCACATTCAGTGAACACTTTCGGCAAATCCAGCTCGTGCATGGGGCCCCAATAAGGTTCGTTATTAAAATAAGTGTCCCAGTCGCGAATAAACTGCTGATAAACATCCATGCCTGCGTATTGCGGTTGCTCAAGGTGTAAATTCAAGCCGCCATCCGCTAACAAGCGTTGAATGTTTTTTAATATTTTAGGCATAGATTGATGAGATAATTCATGCAAAAACATCGATGTTGTAATCAAATCGAACGAACCATCATCGTATTGGCTTAAATCTTCGGCATTCGCTTGCACAAATTGAATATTGTTTACGCCTAACGATTTCGCTCTAGCATGGGCGTAGCGCAAACTGGGGCGCGCCACATCAACGGCTACCACCTGTGCATCGGGGAAATGCTCCGCTAAGGGCAACGCATTGTGCCCCACTGTGCAACCAATATCTAAAATACGCTTAGGCGAAAAGTCTGGATGCTGAGTTTTAAGCCAGTTGGCAATCCCCTGCCCGCCTCCGTCACTCAGTGCACCAAGTAAGCCTGCGGTGGTCACAAACAAACCCACATCATAGCTGGCAGCGACGGTTACGTCGTCCTCAAAATACTCTTGGTAATAACAACCCGGCTGGCAATGAATGTCGACTGAGCCTACGTTTGGCGGAATGCCCACGCTACTATCAAGTTGTATATTTGCATCATTTTCGCAGGCCTTATTAACCTTATCGACTATGTCATCAATTTGACCAAGCACTTGTGCTCGGGCCGCTTGATGGCGCATTTCCATGGTATTGCGGCGCAGCGCACTCCACATTTGAAAATAGCCGTTGTTCAGCATGTGTTTACGCACTTCATGGCGCGACGTGGGCGACTTACCCGTTTGCGCGATGATCTCAGGTTTGACCTGCTTATCAAAAGCAGTTCTTACTCCAGGCAATATTTGGCTGCTGAGGTGCACATTAAGATGAGTCAAAAAGTTAAGCCGGGCCACTTCATCGTGACTCGCCGCCGGAAACACATCGTGTTTGGTGAGCACATCCCACGAGGGTAAAGCGTTAGTATCGCTCATCACTCACCTCCAATAATTTGGTATTCGGTTAATTCATAATGGGTTTGCATGTAACCGTCGACACCGGCCTTGAGCAACAGATAATCGTCATCAGCCGTCACCCATAAATTATAAGGCGGATGTTCTTCCGGTAAGTTACCTGCGGTATCCACGACTTGAAAGTGACGTGCCCTAAACTTACCCGCTTGAATGACAATCTCTTCTTCGCCTACATATTGAATACCTAACCCATTCAGTTTAAATAACATGGGCCCGGTCGCCCCGCGATGATCCGGCGAGGTAAGCATAATATCAGGGAAGAACGTTTTACCCGGCCCTTGGGATAAATCATACAACTTCATTAAAATGCCATCGCCCACTATGGGGTGCGATTGTAACCACTTTACTGGGCTATCAAGCTCAATTCGCTGGGTAATACGCCCATCGCGCTGATTGTGGGTTTCACATTCAGCATAGGTATCGGTCACGCGGATCCAGCCGCTGCCTTCGTATTTGTCACCCACAGATAAACGCACACTACAATCAATCGGGCTGCAATCCTGACGCATTGATTGCACTACATCACGCACAACATTGGGCTCGTCGTCTATTTCACAGTGGGCATGCATCACTTGTACGCCATCAGACTGGGTGGTGAGGGTGAAAAATTCTCGTCCTCGTTCTTGGCCAAATTTTTCGGGCTTTTTGCTGGTATATTGGATCGTCCCGCGAATCGTTCTGTGCTTCATGTATGGGTTCGCCTTATCTGTATGGGTAAGTCTGTCAGCTTGTTGATTATCTTTTATCACTTAAAAAGCATTCAGTAATTGGCCGATGTCAATTTGGCCAGCAATTATATTTGCAAGCTGTGCTAAAACTAAGTTATAAATACAATTGTTATATCAATAGCACATTCACTATAAAGTGCACCAAAAGCTAACGCAATTCAAGGTTAAATTGTTGTCAATATCAGCCATAAAACCTATGACAATTATCAAAGATTTGAAGGTAAACCGATGCAAACAACCACTAAGACCGCAAAAGAAATATACAACGAGGTGAAAAACAACCCAGCGCGTAAGCGTTTTGGCTTTGGCAATAAAGCGGTATTGGTGAATATTGACCCGCAAAAGGCCTATACCTGCAAAGATGAATTTGCTACTGCTTATGAAACCGATCCGCGTCAAATGGAATATATTAACGAGATGTCAAAAACGTTTCGTGCTTTAGGCTGGCCTGTCGTGTGGACACACGTTGCCTACATGGAAGGTGCCGAAGACGCCGGTATTTGGGGTACCCGTACCGACACGCCTGATTCATTGCAGAATATCAAGTTCGATTCTCGGCGCAGTGAGTTTGATGACCGTCTTGAAATCGACTACGTCAAAGACGTGGTGTATTTAAAGAAAATGCCCTCAGCATTTTTTGAAACACAGCTACAGTCATTGTTGGTTTGGCATCAAGTGGATACGGTCATTCTTACTGGCGGGTCTACTTCAGGTTGTATTCGTGCCACGGCCGTTGATTCCTTGTCTCGTGGTTATCGCACCATAGTGCCTGAGGAGTGCGTAGCGGATAAACACGAGAGCTACCATTATGCCAACCTAACGGATTTGTCGTTGAAATACGCAGACGTACTGACCCTTGATGAAGTTAATCAATGGTTAACCCAGCAAAGCGCGAAATAGCCACTCAGTAGCAAAGAGGTAACGAAAGATGAAAAGCGATCCCGGATTTTACGATTATTGGCCCTACGAAAATCGCCCGAAAATTCGTTGGCCCGGCGGCAAAAAAATGGCGTTTTGGGTTGCTCCCAATATAGAGTTTTATGAACTTAACCCGCCGGTGAACCCGTCACGAAAGGCTTGGCCTCAGCCGTACCCTGCCACACAAGGTTATAGTATTCGGGACTACGGCAATCGTGTGGGCCATAAAAGACAGATGGATTTATTGGACAAATACGGTATTCGCGGCTCAATTTCGTTATCGACTGCCCTGTGCGATCATCACCCTGAAATTATTCAGATGTGCAAAGAACGTGGCTGGGAATTTTTTAGCCATGGTATTTACAATACTCGCTACACCTACGGCATGTCAGAGCAACAAGAGCGTGACATGATCAAGGATTCCATGGACAGCATTTATCAGTACACAGGCCAAAAATGTGCCGGTTATTTAGCGCCTGCTTTGTCGCACTCTGAGCTGACCTTGGATTTATTCGCCGAAGTAGGCACTGAGTTATTTGGCAATGAAGGGGGTATTTATACCTGCGATCTGTTTCATGACGATCAACCCACACCCGCAGCAACAAGCCGTTTGTTTCAATCCCTTATTCACTAGAAATGAACGACACTATCGCCTTTGTGGTGAATAAAATTGAACCCAGACGCTACGGCCAAATGCTGAAAAACAACTTTGACCGACTTTACGCAGAGGGTGACGAGTCAGGCACTATCATGTGCATTCCAACCCATAATTATCAGGTATCTTGCCCACATAGAATGAAAGCCTATGAAGAAGCCCTAGATTACATCACCAGTCACGATGATGTGTGGATCACCACAGGCAAAGAGATTGCCGATTACTACCTAGAGCATTACTACGAGCAGGCAAAAGCAGATATCGCGCAAAAAGGGGCTGCACACAAAAGGACGGCAATATAATGGCATTGGATAAAACATACCTTGAATACGCCCATCGCAGTCACGGCATGGATCACGACCGTTATGACTGGTCAATGCTCAGCGATCGACCTGCCGTTACTTGGCCCGGGGGCAAAAAACTTGCGCTATGGGTAAATGTGCCACTGCAGTTCTTCCCGCTGGATCAAAAAGGTGAACCGTTTAAAATTCAAGGCGGCATGACCATGCCCTACCCTGATTTACGCCATTTTAGTTTGCGTGATTACGGTAATCGCGTGGGTATTTTTCGTTTTTTAAAAGCGTTCGACAAATACGGCGTCACGCCGACCTTTGCCATGAACACAGAACTGGCCAAACGTAACCCTTACCTGCTTAATACGATAAAAGAGCGTGGCAATGAAGTGATGTGCCACGGCATGCACATGGACGCCCTGCACTATGGCGGCCAAGACAAGCAAATAGAAGCCCAATTAGTGCAAGATTCATTGACGCAATTGCGCGAGTTGACTGAGCAAAACGTCACCGGCTGGTTAAGCCCTGGGCGCAATGAGAGTGAGAATACCCCAGAACTATTAGCAGCCAACGGTGTGAGGTATTTTTGTGATTGGGTGAACGACGACATGCCTTACACTTTTAACACCCAACAAGGTAATTTATGGGCCATGCCCTTATCTAATGAATTAGACGATACCTTTATCATGCTCAACAACCTGCACAGTGAAGAGGCCTACGCTGAGCAAATGATCGATGCCTGTGACTATTTGCTCAAAGAGGCAAACGAGCAAGGTGGGCGCATTTTAAGTTTGAATATTCATCCTTGGATGTTAGGTCAACCCCATCGCATAGCTGCCCTTGAACGGGTACTGGAATATGTGATGGACCAAGATGTTTACAGTGCAAGTGCTAGCGACATACTCGATGCATTTACGTCGCAGCTAAAGGCCCCTTAAACACCTTGAAGAATAAAAGTGCCCCGCGAAGCCTGCATGTTTGGCTTCGCGGACATTGATCCCCCCAATTAAAAACCTGCTAATCGGCGTAACTACTGCCAATCGCCCTAAACGGCATTTCCAGTTCTAGCTCAGGTACTTGCAAGCCAACCCAAGCTGGAAAGGTATTGCTATTTGGCCCTGGAAATAAGGTGTATTCGTTAGCCCAAGGGTAACGTTTAACCGCCGCAGTGACTTTGGGTATAAGCTCTGCGGCTTTATCCCCTTGAATCGATAAAACTTTATCCGGCTTTGCCCCGTACCAAAAACGATCCGGCGTTTCAGTTTGGTATTCTCGTAGTGCAGGTAAACCCTCTTTTACCCGCCAACCAACCACTTCATATACTGTGTATTCAGGATCGTTTTCTTGCTTCACCGCCAGCCAAGTATGCACAGCAAACCAACCTCGCCAACTAAACGCATCAGCAGCGTACACCTCGATCGACGCTTGGGTATCAATTGTTGGGTCAAGGGCAAGACCTGCAGGCTCACGAGACGCCGTGCGCCAATCGCTGGCAGTACAGGCTACCAACAGACTTATCATTGCCATCAAAACTATTGCTTTCATTCATTCACACCTTGGATATCTTTATTATGTGTCATTTTTTAACGGGTTAATAAAGCAAATTTACATAGCCAGTGCAACGAAACAACTGTTACCAATTTCGTCATCGCCCAGTGATACCCTGACTTTTGATTGCTAACGTAATTTGTTATCGAAAAACATCACATGCACCAAACGAGTCTATCCAGACGCTTTAATTGACGAGACGATAACATGAAGGGATAGGTATTAAGCCCCTACCTCAAAGGTATGGATATAGAGGTAGTGGCTCATGCACAGCGTGGGGAAGTTGCCGTGGGCTAAATAAGTGGCGCAAGATAGTGGCTCAAAGTACTCATACTGGCAGCTTGTTATCTACGCACTGCATCGGGCAATACTTCGGTACGCAATGCCCGCTCAGGGGCACCATAGTCGACGTGTAAATCCCATCCGTTGAAGACGATGACCAAGTCCAGTGCAGGAATGACTGTGAGCCGCTGCCCCCCAAAACCAAAGGCTGAAAAAGCAACGGTGTCGGCAGTGACCGGATTCGGTAGCCACCATTGATAGCCATACCCAGCATTGCTTTCATCATCATCTGGTGCTCGATCGATGACATGTCGCTCTGTTGATTGCCGAACCCAGCTCTGACTTACCACCCTTTTGTCCTTCCACTTTCCATTGCGTAACATCAAAAGCCCGACTCGCGCTAGGTCATGAGCCGAAAGGTATAGCCCCCCCATGCTGTCGACCTCGCCATCTGGCGTGATTTTCCAGTAATAAGACTCTATCCCGATTGGATCGAACAGGTGTTCCTCGGCCCATTTATCCAACCTTTGTCCTGTCGCCTCTCGAACGATTTTACCGAGAAGCACGCTTACCCCGTCATTGTACTCAAAGAATTTACCCGGCTCCCTTTCCATTGGGTGGTTAAGAATTAATTGTATCCAGTTATCTGCATTCTCAAGAGCGACAGTGCTATTGAGTGGGTCTTGGTAATCGCCTTCGGTCTGCCATTCAATTCCACTTTGCATTGTCAATAAATCTTTAATCGTCATCGAAGCCCGTCGTGAGTCGGACTTGTCGAACTCATAGGCCTCAAAATATGGAGAGACAGGCGCATTTACCCCTTGAATATGCCCAGCATCAATTGCGATCCCAAGGGCAATGGAGGTCACGCTTTTTGTTACTGACTGAAGAGAGTGAAGATCGCTTCCCTTATAATATGGGTGATAGTACGCATCTTCATAACCAAAGATGGGATTTCGTGTATTTAAGCCTATCGTTTCTTCTGGGCTTACATTGGCAGCGATAGCGGTATAGTCTCGCTTAATTTTCTCGTCTACCACGATGCGTCCATTTCGAATGAGAATAAAATGATTCACACGTCCGTATTTGTCTGATTTAAGCTGCTCGACAAATCGGTTAAGCATAACCGGATCGATACCTTCAGCTTCAGGTGATGAAGTGTCCCATTGCTCCTCCGGCCAAGAGTAAGAAGCTGTGTTTTTCTCAGATGATTTTTGCGACTGAGCACATCCAACGTTAAGCAGGGTGAGCGCGCAAATTGCCACAGCAAAAATTCGATTCATTTGTAGAATTCCCAATACAGTGATATTTCAAATTAATTTTTGAGTATAGACGTTCTGTTCATTTAACAAAGAATCAGCTAGTTACATGTGTGTAATTACCGTCGGTAAGCGTTTGAGATGATTACCTCGATGCGTTATTTGAAGCAAAGGTATGTGATGCATGGATTAAAGAACCGTAACGTTTTATAGGTTGTTAGTGACTTTGTGCTGTGAGCTCAACTGGTGAACACAGGCCAACTCCAAAAGCGGACGGTCACTACGTGTCACTGACAAACTCGTTAGGTTAAAAAATTAGTAGCGGGGGGAGTACATAGAGGACGAGCAAGTGCAGGCGCTGTTGCGAGACGTCAGCGACGTAGTTATCTCAGTGAGTTAGGTACGGCATCATTCATTTTTTATGCGCCCCGTGGAGCAAACATTATAATTGCCATGCCTAAGAGTGCCACGCCAGAGCCCACAAAATCCCATGTAGATGGACGAATACCATCGACAGCCCATAACCACAAAATGGCCATAAAAATATAAACACCACCATAAGCAGCATAAACTCTGCCTGCCGCTGTTGGGTGTAACGACAGTAACCAAGCAAATACAGCAAGACTGACAGCAGCCGGCACCAGTAACCAAACCGTTTTATCCTCGCGTAGCCAAAGATAAGGCAGGTAACAACCTATAATTTCTGCCAAAGCAGTAATGATAAAAAGGCCTATTATTTTCAATTCGGGCAAAAGATGGTTCCTCTATAGCGTTGCACATAACAACTCATTCTAACAAATCCTCTCATAAACTTATGCGGAAACAATAATATAGATATCCATGGCGCTATTTGATGCAGTTTATCAAGAAGGGCAACGTTGTCTTTTCCAAGATTAGGGAAAATACCACTCGTTAACGCGAAAATAAAAAATAACGGCAAGATTTAAATGAAAAGTGACGAGTGTGGTAAAAATCATGGGAAGTACGATGATTGTTTTGCATATAGCAATAATTGCTAGCATACCGCCTAATCCTGCATTTAATCAGGCGGTTTAGCGGTTAGCTGCAGCAGAAAACCGTAAAAAATAGCAATGGTGGCCTGTATAAGTAAGATAATTGTCATGGGCTATTCAAAGTTCAGAGGTGGACTGCAGAGGTGGAGTGCAGTAGGAGACCACCAAGGCTACAAATTAGCTATTGCCGCCTAGTCTCATGTTAGTTGCTTTTACTTTCAACATACTGTTTAAAGTTTTCGAGGATCATCAACCAACCTTGTCGCTGCTGTTCACCTGTGTTTTCACATTCTGCGTCGAATGTTTCAATTAACTTTGTACCGCCTTCAATCTCTGTAAATGAGATTGTCACTTCACGATTATCCGCAAGTTTATAGCTGATACTTTTAAGCGGTTTAATTTCCGTAAACTCACCTTCAAAGTCGAAGCCCGTTGTTCCGTCTTTGGCTTGCATTCGATAATTAAATCCGCCGCCTACCATTATATCGACTTGAGCTGATGGGCAAGACCAGTCGCTGGTGGCAAAATTCCAATTTTTAATATCTTCAGGGCTGACCCAAGACAACCAAACCACATTTAATGGTGCATCAATAATTTTTTCTATCGAGATTTTCATATGGACTTCAGAGTCTGATTAAACGAACAACTAACGGCTCGGCTCCGCGGTATACGACAAGCATGAGCTTGTTATGCATTTCGGTCCCTAGTTCCTAATCGCAAATGCCAATCCGCAAGCGACTCTTGCGGATACTCTTTAAAAAATTTGTCGTGTGGTCCACAATAAAGTTCAACCCAACTCGCTTTTGAGCCCAACATCATATGAGTGCGCTCAGGTGGTACAGGTAGATCAGTATCAATTGCAGAAGCAAATGGGTGAACAAGTTCTGGCCATATCGGGTTCCACTGCCAGAGCGCGCTGCCGCACTTATTACAAAAATGCCGTTGTCCGGGACTCTCCTGAGTTTCTCCGGTTTCGGAGTTTTTGATAATCGCTTGGTAGACACTGATATATTCCTCACCCTCAACTTTTAGTGTCTCAAAGTTTCCGCCTAGGTTAATAGCAAAACCGCCGCCGCCGGCAGTTTTCCGACAGATAGAGCAATAACAGTGGTTAAATGGATAGGGATGGTCGGACAAAACGCTGAAGTGGACGCTACCACAATGACATGATCCTTCGAGCTTCATTATTTATCCTCTGAGTTTAGTAAATGCATAAGGCTTGGGTAATTGCGGAAAAAGCCGCAGGTTTTTGGCGTCGTATTACCCATTTGTTATGGCTAGCCTCACGCTGGCTTATTCTAATTTAGCATGCCCTTTCAGCAGCGTTATCGTAATCTCGCCATTCCGTGGATCTCGTTCAGACCAACTCTGGCCAAAGTCACGATCTTTTAGAAGAAGACAAAATTCCTTTAGTGGACTCGTTGGCTGGGGTAACGTAGTTGCGCACATACTATCTTTGGTAACCCGCCATGTTCCAGTACTACTTGCCCCACCCTTACCTGAGTGTTTGAAGGTACCGCCTGATTCAAAGAAGATAATGCTTGTGCCATATTTATTGATTATTTTGAGTGAATTACCAGAAATAAGTTTGTGGGTTTCTGTGACGTCGGTTTCTGAGGAATGTGCATATTGATAGTTACCCACATTCAGAAACACAACCCAAATAAAAAATTTAAAAACCCTCACGATACGCTCCATGTCACATCCTGTTATTAACGTTATAGCCCCTCATGCATAGGCCAAAATAAGTGACGAAAGAGCAAAAGCCAACTGTTTTTTCGTCTTTAAACGATGTTTTAACGACGTATTAGCAACCGTTAATAACGCTCAAGTTATCAAAAGATGCCACAACGAACACAGGAAACAGGAAAGCATCCATCAAGAATGCAGATTTCCCTGAGGCATATGCTAAAGATAGATAGCGCTTGTAGGTATAAGAAAAGCAAGCCACTCAGGCATGGCGCAGAGATACCATAAATTTAAAGCTGAATTAGAAAGATTAACGGGGAAATGCTTACATAGCTCACCACCAAGTGGTGAAATCAGGTTGGCGCAAAAATAATTTAATCGTCTACTGACCTAGATAGTTCTATATCTACCCCAATTAAAACAAGTAATAATGGCGTTAAGTGCTTTTTCGGCCATTAAAAAATAACCTTCACCTTACGAATGGGAAACTGATTTATGATTACTTTGCACGGCTTTGCTGCTAGCAACTATTACAACCTAGTAAAACATGTACTGCTATATAAACAACTGCCATTTCAAGAAAACCTTCTTTACGGCGGTAGTGACGAATTACTAGCAATCAGTCCCGCGGGCAAAGTACCTGCTATCACAACAGCTGACGGCCTTTATCTTTCAGAGTCGAGTGTTATTTGTGACTTTATCGAAGAGACTTACCCTGCAACGCCACTGTATCCAGAAAATGCTGGTGAACGTGCGGTTGTGCGTCAAATTATGAAAATTGCAGAGCTTTATTTTGAACTACCAAGCAGGCGCTTTATACCTTATGTATTTTCAGGCGCTGAAATTCCTGAATTAGTTAAAGGGGAGGTACGCCAAGTACTAAACCGTGGCGTGACGGCCTTAAGTCGCTTGTGTCAGTTTTCACCTTGGATCGCAGGCGAACAACTAACAATGGCTGATATCTACGTTTATTACGTCAACACCATAGTCAGCACTTTTGGCTCTAGCCAACTTGAATGGGATATACTTGCAGAGGTACCAGGAATGAAAGAGTGGAACGACGCCATGAGTCAATCTGTCATTAGCCAAAACGTAGAGGCCGATCGTCTGATCAACAAGACCGAGTTTATGCAAAAAGTGCAAGCTCAGGTTAAAGCTGCGAAGGCTAAATAGAACTGAATGATAAAAGGACCCCATACTGACATAATTAGGACGATAACAGCATAGTCAATACCACTCGTCATCGGCGCGTGGTATCCATTATAAAATGGGGCTGAATGTTCAGTGGCCAGAAAAAAGCCTCGGATTACAAGATAAAGCCATTGACGCCATAGTCTCTTGTTAGCTCTCATTTCTGAAATAGGTTAACAAGCTTAAGCCAATAGTATTTTCTTCTAGCTTTAAATTTAGAATCAAAGTCATACATTTTTTCTATCCCAAAACATTGTATTTTACCAGTCATGTCGACCGTTATAATGTTACTGCACCACACTTGATGATAACCATGAGAAGTTTGGATTGTGAACAGTAATTTGGTTATATCTGTATTCAAATGTTGTCCGACGATTCTAATATCTGTATGACCATTAGCACCTATTTCAAAAGAGTCATTATTAATAAATAAATTATCCGATAGAGATAATGTATCCATATATTCTGGTTTTTGATTGTTTTTTTCTCTACCTTGTAGGAGGATTTAGTATAACAAGCGGACGACTTTATATTTACAGGGTACGTTTTACTGTTTTTAATAACAATTATGTATGTGCTTTCAGAAGCTTTATTGTGGACAACTAACCTCTCAATTTTTAATGGCATTTGAGAATTCTTAAACCAACTCCATAAAACGGTAATAATTGCAATTAATGCCGCAGTTGAGCTTAATGCATCTACGACATATTTGTAATCTGCCATTTTTATCCTTGAGAGCTAACAAATTATTAGTGAGACCCTGCAAGCTATACTACCTTGTAAGGTAGGAGGTAGTTATGTATCGGCGCACTAATAAATATCAAAAAAATGTTAGCGAATCATACACGAACAGATCTAAAAATGAACAACGTCTTAAGCCCAGTGAGAATGTGTTAACCGAGCAAGTCATTCCTAAATTGAGGCGTGTAATCGAAATCACCGACTATGACACTGGGCAACCCGTAGTTCATCGTATTGAGTTGCGCAAATGTGACCGCATTGATTGCTATGAAGCATTTGTGGATGGTGAACTTTGCAAACGACCTGTAGGCTGGCGCAATATTTTGACAGGGGTACGTAAAGCAATGCCCAGATTAGCAAGGGCGTGAAGGTTCTTATTTAGGTTAAAGGTTAAATTTTAGCTCCCCCTGCCAGGGTAAATATTGGGCTATCCGCTCGCTCATATTCTACAACCATGCTAAAACGCGCTTATTCCCAAGGTAAAAATCAATCAACCAAAAAAAGGTTAGCCTCAGGCTAACCTTTCTACACTTCGCTGCTGCTTGTTATATCACGGCGTTTTATTGTGCTCGCTGGCGTTTAAACTCTTCGCCTTTAACGACTTTTTTATAGCCTGTCCAGCTGGTTTCATTCGGACGGTCATCATCGGTTGGTGGCGGCGTTTTGTATTTCGGCGCATGTTCGTTGATAAAGGTTTTCATGACTTCCCCCATATCATCGAAACTGTCTACTTTGCGTCCTGCTGTATGTATATAGATAGAGCCTTCACGTCCGCTCATCATCATAAAGGGTAACCAATCTGAAATACGTACCCAGCCCACATGCACGTCTGCGGTGTCTTTTTCACTGCTGGTTAAGCTTTCCAAGTCGCCTGAGAAGTTAAATAACTCAGAGGCGTGATACACACCACCTACTTGCTTTTGGTAATCGCCGCCTAAATCATTGTGATAAAAAAGCGGTACTGGGAAGGTCATCCACCAGTAATCACCGTTGATGTCGCCACCGAATTTTTGTTTCCATGGTGAGGCACTGCCGTCTTCGTTACGCGGAAAGCTCGGCGGCTGGTTAACGGGATCGTTCAGCACGTGGTGTACATCAACGACTTCATTGGTCCATGGGTTTTCCCATGTATCCAGTGGCTGACCCGTTTCTTTGTCTGTGTAGAGTAAAATTTCACGGGTCACTAAGCGATAAGCTTCGCCTTTTTTGCCACCGTCTACTGTGCCGCAAGTGCGCACGTTCATGCCTTCAACGTTAAAAATATGTTTGTCGACCTCACCTTGGCGACGGGAAAAAACCTTGCCTTTCCACCAGTAAAAAACCGGCTTATCATCAATGGTTGAACATTGAATTTTACGCATCGCGGTGTTGGCGCCCTCAGGTGTATTTAAATCAATTTTGGTGGCGGCAAACGCACTGTTAAATGAGGTACTTGCCAGCAAAAGAAGTGATGCCAATTTGAGTTTTTTCATGTGTTCCATTCTCTTATTTTTGACCTTAGCTAGACTAAGTGATCCCTATTTTGGCGCATTGAGAATTATCAATTTGCGCCTATGATTTTCCACACACCGGTAGCCTGTAAAATAATGTTTTTATTAGTAAATATTTGCCCTTGTGCAAAAATAACGCTTCTGGTTTTACGCACCACACTGCCCACCCCAAACAACACGTCACCCGCTTTACCGGCGGCAATCAAATTGCTGTTTAAGTTGATGGTGGCAAAACGAATATCATGGCCTATTTCATCGCCAATGGCGCGATAAATAATATAGTCGGTCAGTGCCAGTGTCACGCCGCCGTGTACTACCCCCTCGGGATTCAAGTGATGCGCCTCTATTTTGAGTGCTCGGTGCATAACGTCATTGATGCGCTTCTCAAAAAATGGCCCCATGTGCGCCGAAAACCCATCTTGCTTTTCGCATTGAGCAAAGCTGCTATCAAAGTGAATATCCGTCATTATGTAAACCTCCCTGGGCGTTTTTCGGTAAAGGCGGCAGCGCCTTCTTTAAAATCATCGCCGTGAAACGCATTATCAAATACCCCCTGAATAGCCACTGCTTCGGCTTCGCTGGGCCTTTGCGCACAAACGTAAACTAACGTGCGCTTTGTGCCGCTCACAGAATAACCGCTTACGTTTACTATTTGTTGCACCAAAGACTCGGTGGCTTCACTGAGGTTTTCCCGCTCAACCACTTGTGTGACTAATGCCCAATTTTGGGCCGTATCGGCATCTACTTTTTTACCTAAATACAGCAGCTCTTTGGCTCTGGGCAAGCCGATTAAGTCCACTAGGCGTTTGGTGTCTGCCACGCTGTATAATAAACCTAGTTTAGACGGCGTAATGGCAAAACTCGCCTCGTTCACTGCCACTCTGAAATCACAACACATGGCCAGTCCCATGCCGCCGCCCACACACACACCGTTTATCTTGGCGATGGTGGCAAACGGCAACGCCGCTAATTTTTGCTGGGCCGATTGAACAATCTCATTACTGGCAGCAAATGCTTGTGGGTTACTTAACATGCCTTGTAATTCAGTGATATCAGCGCCGGCGCAAAAGGCTTTCTCACCGGCGGCGCTAAGCACTAAAACCCGTATGGCTTTGTTGGCAGCGAGCGAATCACAGGCATCCGCAATGGCTTGCCACATCTCCTGGGTTAACGCGTTGTATTTGTCAGGCCTGTTCAGGTTCAAATACGCGACTTTTCCCTTAATATTCAAGGTCACTGTTGACATAAATCAATAAGCTCCGGTGTCGGTTTAGCACAAGGTTGCGTTGTGCGGTGCATTACGCCAAATTATCATGTATTCATCGCGACTTTAAATTGCGATTTAGCAATTTTCCCTTAACAAAGAGCACATTATGAGTGATCCCCTTTTAGGTCCCGTCGTCGGCGCAACACTGTTAGCGCCTCATCTTAAATTTGCCAGCCATTCTTACCAGTCTGGTATGGGGTACACGTTAGTTCGTGAAGAACGTGTCTCACAAGAAATGTGCGACTTGTGGAACGCCCCTGCTCTGTTGAATAACCCAATGCATATTTTGGCTGCCGCTAACGGCCATGCTTGGTTACGCATAGTGGAAGACAGAAATTGCACCACAACTACCCCCTTAAAAACACAAGGCTGGATGGCCCTTGAGGTGAACGTGGCCAACGTGGATGTTATCCGCAAAGAGATTGACACCACAGTCTTTAAAATCATCGGCGAACCAGCCTACTTGCAAATCAGTGATGCCATTAAAGCCATGCAAGTCATTGGCCCCTGTGATGAAGTAAGCTACATCACTCAAATCGATAAGCCCGTGCCACCGTTTAACCTTCCCATGACGCAAGCGCGCACGGGCAGTTTGTTTATCCCTGTGCTGTGTACGCGAAACCGAGATGCTAGCTTGGCTTTTTACGAAGCGTTAAATCAGGTCACTGGCCTAAAATTTGATACCAAGGTCACTGTATTAAATAACGCTTGGGGTCATGATATTGAACACCAATACCCTGTTGCCACCCTGCAACTCGCTGGCAATTGTTTATTTGAAATTGATCAGGTAACCCACGCTCACCCCAGCGCGCTCAACGCGGGCTCCTTGCCCTCAGGTATCGCCATGATCACCTGCATGGTGGACGACATTGAATTTGCAGCCAAGCAACTAAAATTACCTATTTCCCATATAAGCAATGCGTACTACCCCAGTGCAAAAGTCATATTGGCTACCGGGCCAGCGGGGGAATTAATCGAACTGCTTGAGCGTCCTGTTAGCTAAGCCCTTTATTGCTCAAGCCATTAACTAAAAGGGCCAAATCACATTGATTGGCCCTTTTTTTGTGGTGACCTGGTATTGCTCTGTTTTTGGTTTTACCTTGGGAGATAAACCAAAACCCGAACTAAGCCGGGTTTAGGTATTTATCAGCAAATGCTCATCACACAACGTTCGTTTAAAACACACGCCATCTTTGAACCAATGCCACGTTCTGGCGCGATGTTTTTTGTCGGCCCCCATCACAATGCTTTCATAGAACCAGGCGCCTGGTTCGTCTTTACGTTCAAGTTCCAGTAAAAAAATATTGGGGCTGGCAACCCAACCAAAACCTTTAAAGGTATCTGTGTCCCAATAGATTTTATCGTCTTTTATGATGCCATCAAACGCCACATTAAACACACGGCCGTCGTCCCAGGTAAATTGGTTTCGCTGTATGTACACTACAGGCCCTTCGACGGGAAACACACATTCCACCTGACTCCGATGAAAATCCAACGTTTGGCCTTGACTATCAATATGTCGGTAGGTGCCTTGCCATATGCCAGCATGTTCAAGCACAGCCGGCATGAGTTTATTAAGGGGGTTGCTCATGGGGTATCCTCAAGAAAAGAAAGAACTTCATTTGCCACATCCACAGGATACGCGTCTAAAAACCCCGCGCCCCAGTGCATGTAATCTTTGCGCAGACCAATTTGTAAATATTCATCAACCCGTTTGCTGTGCTCGTGCATATCATCATTTAAATTCATCACCAGTAACGGCTGGGCAAGTTGTTTTATGTTGTCAATATAGCGCTTTGCATGCTGAAATGCGGCCATGTGACCCCATTCGTAAGCGTCACCGCCACGTAAATTTTCTGCCATGGAATCGGCGCACATCTGCAAGGTCATTCCTGGGCCGCGATGTTCGAGAATACGCTGCCACATAATGGTAAATCGCGTGCCTGCTTCATCAATCGGCAAAGGGGCATACATATCACAAAACGTCTGTATTTCTTCATCACCGAAAATTGGGGCGGCAATATTAATGACTTTGTTTACCCGTAAAGGAAATTGCCGAGCAGCGCACACAGACACCATGCACCCGGTATGATAACCAAGCAAATCAACGTGTTGAATATCGAGATGATCCAGCACTTGTCACATAGCTCGGGCATAGTTTTCAATCGTCGCCTGACGTTCATCAGTGGGTAGACTCGACTCGCCGTAACCTGGATAGTCAATGGCAATCACCAGTCGGTCTTTGGCTAAAAACGGCATGACATTCTGATATGACCGACTCGATTTAGACACCATATGCAAACACACAATAGCAGGCTTGGTCGAAGCCTTACCTGCCATGCGGAAATGGAGCTGACCAAACTGGCCAGCAGTAAAGTGCCGTGTCACGTTAGGAATATGCATAAAAACTCCTGTGGTTCACGTCTTAGTTCGAATTGCTTGGAATAACCTTCCCCTAAGGAGAGTGTTAAAAACGGTACTCGAAATCCGCACCCCAAGTCAGTGGATCAGCAGCGTATTGGGAGAAATCCCCGGCAACCGCCGCTCTTGCATACACTTCATCACTGAGGTTTTTACCCCACAGTGCCACGGCCCATTTTTCATCATTAGGCTCATACGCAATACGCGCATTAATAATGGTACCCACTGAGGTAAGTGCATGAGCAGGTGCATTGGCAACGAGACTGTATGAGTCATCCTCAAACGAGAAATCAATGCGGCTCGTTAGCTCGCCTTCTCCTACTGGCATTCTGTGGGTAAAACCAATCGTGCCTTTATAATCAGGGGCATTTTTAAGCTCTAACTTTTTAGCACATTCAACCGAGACTTCGCCATTACAACCAGGGCTTGAACCGTTGTTGGTTAAGCCGCCAGCTTGGGCCAATGTGAGTTTTTTGTATTCGCCATCGATTGTGCCCAAGGTCGCATTGATCGTAAGGCTTTCAGATACTTCAAACAGGGCTTCTAACTCAAAGCCACTGATTTTTGTTTCATCTACGTTAAAGCGCGTAAAACCAAACCCTGGCACAGTAGAAGCGATTTGCAAATTATCGTAATTGTTGTAGAAATAAGTGGCATTTAAACGTAGACGGTTATCCAATAAATCACTGCGCACACCCACTTCAAATGCATCTAGCTCTTCTTCTTCAACGGGCAAAAAACAGGCGACTTCAACCGCAAAGCAATCCGGTGACCATCCACCGCTCTTAAAGCCTGTCGAGTAAGACACATATCCCATGATCTCTTTACTGAATTGATTGTTTAAGGCGATGTTGTAAGTCGTGTTACTAAAGTCGAGATCCTCATTACGATTGCCACCACTGACTAACATCAAGGCGTCAATTTCTTTGCTTTCATCGGTATAACGAATACCCGTTGTTAGCGTTAACGTCTCATTGAATTCATAGGTACTTTGCAAAAATGCGGCATAGGCTTCGGTTTCAATACCTAATTCAGAAGGAAACACAAATACCGAGTCCATTTGCACATCCTCGGTAAAGTAGTACACACCCGTGACAAAATTAAATGCCCCTTGGTAATTAGAACTTACGGTAATTTCTTGGCTGAATTGGTCTTGGTCAGTCTGCTGGGTATACGGGAAACCAATTCGGCTGGATAAATCGTCTTCCATTTGGCGATAACCCGTTAAAAAACCAATGTCATACTCACCCATTTGGCCTTGCACGTTTAATGACAAGCCACTGGTTTCAACTTCGCTACGGTAATCGTTAAAGCAACCAATACTTAAAAACGCAGCAGGTGTTGCCGCTGAGCATGTCACCCCAGGCACAGGCTCCACAGTAAACAGGTTGTCGTCCGCATCGTTTGCTTCTGCCACACTGTCTGGTACCGGATCTGAATTATCTTTGGTGTAATCAAAGGCAAGGTTCATATTCCAGTCTTCGTTGAATTCGTTATACAAGGCGATACGGAATGCTTTGGTCTCTTTTTCGCCCGCTTCAGTACCCGCTTGATCGGCAAAGTCACCATTTGGGTTGACCGTATGAAACCCGTCTCTAGACTTACTTAATACTGTGGTACGAATGGCCGCAGTATCTGACAAGCCAAAGTTTCCGGTAAAGCGCCCGTCTAAACGCCCGTCACTGCCTACTGTGGCTTTCAGTAAACCATAATTTTCATTTAACTCTGGGGCTTTACTGATAAGTTTAATCGCACCACCGTTCGAGTTACGTCCGTATAGTGTCCCTTGAGGGCCACGCAGCACTTCCACTCGCTCTAAATCGACTAAGTCGAATAGAGCCCCCACCTGACGACCAACATATACGCCATCGACATAGACACCCACAGCTGGGTCAGCTGATACCCGAGATTCATCTTCGCCTACCCCGCGTAGAAATATTCGTGCGCCGCTAGCGGTACCCGTATTCGTTGCCAAGCTGATATTCGGAATTGCATATTGTAAGTCCAATACATTGCTGACTTGTTTTAACTCTAAATCGGCCGCACCAATGGCGGTAACCGCTACGGGGACTTCCTGAATGGACTGAGCACGTCTTTGTGCGGTAACCACGATTTTCTCTAGCTCTTTACCCTTAGCACCTTCAGTTTCTCCGGCGTCTTGCGCCATAACAGGAGAAATAGTCGACGCTAATACTGCAGCAATCGTGGTAGCAAGGTACCCCTTCTTTATAAACGTACTCATGATGTCCCCTTTATATTATTGTAATGTCAAATGAGCCTAATGACATATTATTATATCAATGGGCAAAGTCAAGGACCAGAATAACTTGGGTAAAAAACCTAGCTAAATAACGTCTAACTTTATGATTTTTATAAATTAAATATCAAAAAACCGAGTAATACAGAAGGTTTCAGGTAAGTTAACACTCCTGATTTAGGCCAGATTGATTAGACCAAATAACCCATTCAGCTAGAGTTTTAAGAACATTTAGCAGTAAAGGATGAAACACAACTGAATTCGAATAGGCTGGCACCAATCACTTCACCCGAGATATCAGAGAGATAGAAAAAGATAAGCAGCGTTTTAGCGAAAAAACACGTATAAAAAAACCCGTTTTTTTTACGGGTTTGATATTTAACAAAGAACAGGTGACGTCTACATTATTGCTGTTTCGCGGGATGAACACCTGCAGTGTTATTTACACCTTTACCACAGCTTTCCCCATGTTTTCACCGCGCATTAAGCGACAAAAGGCTTCTGGGGCTGCCGCTAAACCCTGAGCGACATCTTCGCGAACAATAAGCTTTCCTTCATTGATGTAATTAACACAGGCGTCTACAAACTCAGCACGTCGCGGTTCAAAGTCATATACAACCAGTCCGTAAACGATTGCGCGTGCTTTTATCCACATCGCTGGCGGTGGGCCCATACTGCGGGTGGTTTTATTATAATCAGCCATTAGGCCGCACAAAATCACTCTGGCTCCCACCGCTAATCGTTCTGAGACGGTGTTGAGCATTTCGCCGCCCACGAGATCGAAGAAGATATCGATACCATTTGGGCAAAGTGCATCGAGCTGTTCGCCTAAATCGCCTTTTTTACGATTAATGCAGGCGTCGTAACCGAGGTTTTTGACCGCGTAATCGCATTTTTCGTCCGTGCCAGCAATACCAATCACAGTGCAACCATGTATTTTAGCTAACTGCCCCGCAACTGAGCCCACACCACCTATGGCCGCAGGGATCACCACAACATCACCGGCTTTGGGCTGGGCTTGCCATATCATGCCCGCGTAAGCTGTCAGCCCTGGCATACCTAAAGCAGATAACGCATAGGAAGGGTTGTCTATTTCTTTTTTCACTTTAAAGATGCTGTCGCCGTCATGTACTGAGTAATTTTGCCAGCCAGCAAAACAACGCACCACATCCCCCACGTTAAAATCAGCATGGTTTGACTCAATGACTTTACTCACGGTTTCACCGCGCATCACATCCCCCGGATTCACCGAGCCTGACATATGACGCCCAGCGATTTGACTACGCATGTACGGGTCCAATGATAAATACAAGGTTTCACATAACACTTGTTGATCACCGGCTTGTGGCATGACGCCTTTAACCAAGGCGAAATGCTCCGGCTGAGGTTGTGATTCTGGGGTTGATGCGAGCTGCACCTGCATATTCTCTTTCATCTTTACTCTTCCGATTAAGTTCTGTTTGATAACGGCCGCTTTACGACCTTTGACTCTGAAAGGCCGTAAACGCACTGGCCATTTCATTTATACCGCGCTGGACATCCGCATCACTGCGGACCCAATCCCACCATTGATTCAGCGCGTCCAGTCCGTCGGTTATGCTGTGATTGCTATATAAGCCCAAGGTGACATCCACCCACCAAAATGTGGGAGCAAGTACCATATCTCCTAAGGTTACCTGATGATTTTCAAGTGTAATATTGGCGATTAACCATTGATTGAATTTCTCTAAAGCGGTGCGCACCACGTCATGCTGCGCCTGTTGGTCAAAGGTGAACTCGGGTAACATCATGGCTTTAAAATACGGCAGTAACGCTGGGGCCAAATGGGTATCCGTAAAGCTTGCCATCACCCTCGACTGCCCTGCTGCTAAGGGCTCAGATGGCCGATATGGATGCGCTGGAAATGCATCTTCTAGGTATTCCATAATGGCAATTGATTCAGGCAAATATTGACCATTGTCCAGTGTCAGCAAAGGGATTTTCCCTAACGGATAGGCCGCTAAAAACTCAGGCGTTTTCAATGTTAAAGTCGGTGCCACAATGTCGATTGGCAGCTGTTTTTTACGGATCAAGATACGTACCCGCGTGGCGTACGGTGAATGGTCAAGATTTATCAACTGCATCATGTGCCCCCTTTATCTTCAGTGTTTTTATTGCTGCTAAATGCGCTATCCATTTGCTCAAACGCGAAGGTAACCTGCCTATTTACCCATACTGCTAAATTTAGTGCTGGCCATAGCCGGTGCCGCCTCGATATCAGTTTTAAACGTGGCATTCCAACGATTTAAAAAACCAAACAAGGATATCACCGCAACAATTTCGACTATCTGTACTTCGCTGAAGTGGTTTTTTAAGCGCGTAAACTGCTCATCGGTGACGGCGTTGGGCACCAGTGCCGCATTACGTGCCACATCTAATGCCTCTCGCTCTGCTGAGCTAAACAACTCACTGCTTTGGTACTCCCAAATCGCCGCTATTTTTTGCTCCGTAATGCCGTGTTTCAGTGCACCGTACTGGGTATGAGCTTGGCAATATTGACAGCCGCTGGCGCTACTGGTCATCAAGCCTAATAATTTTTTCAAATCATTATCCAGTGCGCTTGACTGATAAATAGACTGCACTAATCCCAAAAACGCTTTCAACATCAACGGACTACGCGCCATGATTAAACCATCGTTTGGCGTAAACCCCATGATGTCTTCACCCGCCGTCATAATGGCCTTGAGATCGCTCGGTAATGCGTCAATAGATAAAGCTGATAAACGTGACATGGTGTTATTCTCCCGTATGAACGTGATTACAGTGCGCGCTGAAACCCTTTGGGCAAACCAGCATCAGGGGTGAAACCGTATAATGGCTCGTTCGGTAACGCGTTGGCTAAAATGTTACGCGCAGCAAATAAGGCGTCAAAATCAATTCCTGTTTTTAGTCCCATGGCTTCGAGCATAAAAACGAGATCTTCAGTGACAATATTACCACTTGCGCCCGGTGCAGCCGGGCAACCGCCAATGCCGCCCATAGACGAGTCAACCGTGGTAATACCGACTTCCACCGCGGCTAGCGCATTCGCTAACCCTTGCCCGCGCGTATTGTGCAAGTGAATACCCGTGAGGTGTTCTTTGCCCACCGCTGCCCATACTTTTTTAACCAAGCGCTGCACTTGAGCAGGATTCGCGTAGCCTGTGGTATCAGACAGGCCCACTTCGTCGCAGCCAGCTTCCATTAGCGCAACCGCTAACTCCACCACTTTGTCTTCGCTAACAGCGCCTTCTATGGTGCAACCAAACGCAGTCGATAAACCGCCTTCAAATTTTGGACGCTGATCTACAGGCAGGCTTTTCACCAATTGTGCAATACGCTTAACCTCCTCTAACACTTGCTGATGATTACGTTTCACATTACGTAAGCTGTGGGTTTCACTGACCGATAGCGGAATACTCATTTTGGTCGGTCTGACAAGGATGGCATTTTGCGCGCCGCGAAAATTAGGCACTAAAACCGCAACGGATAAACCGGCAATCTCTCTGGCGTAACGGGCCACTTCAGCGGTATCAGCTAATTGCGGTAACACGCTAGCAGGCACAAACGAGCCCACTTCAATTTCAGGCACACCCGCAGCGGCTAAGGCATCAATCCAAGCTAATTTGTCTGCTGTGGGCATGATAGTACTAATACTTTGCAGGCCATCACGGGGCCCTACTTCGCTTATTTCAATATCAAACTTTGCCATTTCTTTTCCAATGTTAGGCCTTGTTTTCGAACAAGACTGAATAATGAAATCCCCTTACTAATGAGGGATGTGCAACCGTAAAGTACGTTGCTCGAACCGTGTTACGCAATGGTTATGCGCTCTGGCAGCCCTCTCAAATTGACAAATGTTAATTCGACTCTTTTACATTTAAACTCTATTGTTATAATATTATATCATACAGACAAAAAGTAGTCTTTTCTAAAAATAACGAGTCGATTAAGAAGACTCCGTGCGTTATCAACAGAACTGGGAATAGCATTTATGACAAATTCGGTTATGACAAATTCAGCAAGATTGCCGTTAACCGGCATTAAAGTGGTTGAATTCACGCACATGGTAATGGGACCTACCGCTGGGGTTATTTTGGCCGACTTAGGGGCACAAGTGATCAAAGTTGAGCCCCTTGGTGGCGATAATACCCGGCGCTTAAAAGGCTCAGGTGCAGGTTATTTTTCGATGTACAACCGCAACAAACAAAGTGTTTGCTTGGACATTAAATCTCCCGAAGGAAAAGACGTAGCACTATCGTTACTCAAAGAAGCGGATATCTTACTGGAGAATTTTCGCCCAGGTGCAATGGACAAATTAGGCTTGGGTTACGAACACCTAAAAAGCATTAATCCACGCCTGATCTATTGCTCACTGAAAGGATTTTTAAGCGGCCCTTATGCCCATCGCACCGCGCTTGATGAAGTGACCCAAATGATGGGCGGCTTGGCTTACATGACGGGGTTGCCTGACAAGCCCATGCGCGCTGGCTCATCAGTTATCGATATAACAGGCGGTATGTTTGGCGTCATCGGTATTTTAGCTGCACTTGAAGAGCGCCATCATACCGACGAGGGCAAAAATGTGACCTGCTCTTTATACGAAACTACAGCCTTTATGGTCGGTCAACATATGGCCCAACAAGCGGTTACGGGGGAAGCCCCACCACCTATGTCAGTGCGCCGTTCAGCTTGGGCTATATACGATATATTCCACTGTGCTAATAATGAACAAGTATTTATTGGCGTGGTCAGCGATTCCCAGTGGCGCATATTCTGTGAAGCATTTGCGCTGAAAGAGTTCGCCCTGGATCAGACTTTAGCCTTAAACAATGGCCGGGTTGCTCAGCGAGAGCGTATTTTACCCGTGATAAACGCCGTCTTCGCCAAGCACAGTAAAGAGGAACTGATGGCCAAATTAGAAAAATCTGGTTTGCCCTTCGCTCCTATTAATAAACCGTCTGATTTGTTTGACGACCCGCATTTAAATGCCGGTGGTTTATTGGATGTTACCCTGCCCGATGGGCATAAAACCAAGTTACCTGGTCTCCCCCTTGAGATGAACAATGCACGCATGCCACTAAGGCACGACATACCCACAGAGAAGGGTAACTCGGTGGCAACCTTAAAAGGGGCTGGTTTTAGTGATGATGATATTAAAAAGCTGTTAGCACTGGGCGTTGTTAAAGCCTAGTTTCAGCCACACGACAAACTGGCTTATACCCGGTTACATTGCTCTTTCATGAGCCAAAAAGCCGCCGGTTATTATCAGTAACCGGCGGCTTTTTTATCCATCAATGGTGTTCAAAGATGGCCCCTTGAACTGAGCAAACTTGACCTATTTCCCCATAAAAAAGAGCTGCTTTGGGCGACGACTTGCTTCAAGTTCTTAACACGCTAAGCAAGCCACGGGTATTGTGCTTGGTAAGTGTGCTTGAAGTTTTCAATTTTGGACGTTGACTTAAGCGTTAACGCGATACCATCTAGGCCTTCAAGTAACATGGCTTGCTGTGCTGGCAAAATGGAGAATGGAAAGCTCAGGCCTTCATTAGCGTCTTTACCTTTGTCATTTTTGGTATCTAGCACACTGACATAACAGTCAACTAAGTTGACGTTTAGTTGACACACTTGTGGGTCTCGCTGAACCTGTTTGGCTAATACCAGCACTTGGTCGTTTTGCAACACCACGGGTAAAATGCCATTTCTAATACAATTATGATAAAAAATAGAGCCAAATCCAGAGGCGACAATCGCTTTAATACCGTATTCTTTCAGCGCCCATACCGCATGCTCTCGTGATGAGCCGCAGCCGAAATTGTCACCTGCTAACAAAATACTCGTGCCTTCATACTGCGCTTGATTAAGAACAAAATCTGGGCTGGGCTCACGACCATTGGGCAAAGTATAACGCCAGCCAGCAAACAAGCCTTCCCCTAACCCTTGTTTTGACACTAACTTCATTTCCCTAGACGGTATAATGGCATCGGTGTCGATATTAATTTGCAACATAGGGGCGGCGACCCCTTGATGAACAGTGAATTTTTCCATTACAAGTACTCTCTAACATCGGCAATACAGCCCGCAATAGCACAAGCGGCAACCGTAGCCGGACTCGCTAGATGGGAGCGAGTTTCTGGGCCTTGCCTGCTTTCAAAGTTACGATTGGTACTGGTGACCACACGTTGGCGATAAGCAAAGCTTTCACCACCAGCAAAAAAGCACATCGAACAGCCCGCTTCTCGCCATTCAAACCCAGCGTCGATAAATATTTTGTCGAGCCCTTCCGCTTCCGCTTGGCGCTTTACTGTGGTCGAACCCGGTACACATATGGCGTTCACACCAGGAGCGACCTTGCGTCCTGTTAATACTTTGGCCGCTAAGCGCAAATCCGACAAGCGACTATTGGTACACGAGCCTATAAACGCCGCCCCGATAGGTAACCCTTTTAACGGTGTTCCAGGTGATAACCCCATATATTCGTAGGCGCGCTGCATCGCTTTACGCTGATTCTCGGTAGCGTTTTTATCTATATGTGGGACACTGGCATCCACTGCGCATGCGTGCTGTGGGCTATTGCCCCACGTTATGGTTGGGCCTATGCCCGCGCAGTCTATATCGATTACTTTATCGAACTGAGCGTGCTCATCAGTGAACAAAGACTGCCAAAACGTGACCGCTTGGGTCCACAACGCACCTTTAGGCGCATATTCACGGCCCTTTAAATATTCAATCGCCTTGTCATCGGGTGCCACTAGACCGGTAAATGCAGAAAACTCAACGGCCATATTACATAGGGTTAACCGAGCTTCTATATCAAGTCCTGTAACGGCCTCACCGCAAAATTCAATGACATAACCAGCGCCACCAGCTGCACCATATGCAGCGATTAAATACAAAATCATGTCTTTGGCACTGACGCCAAACCCCAGCTCACCGTTGAAGTTGACCTTCATGGTTTTGGGTTTACTGACTCTTAATGTTTTCGTTGCCAGCGCATGCTCCGCTTCGCTAGAGCCTATGCCCCACGCTAAAGCGCCTAATGCGCCTTGGGAGCAAGTATGACTGTCGGGGCAGACTAATGTTGCGCCGGGTTGCACTATGCCAAGTTCCGGCGACACTACGTGCACAATACCTTGCTGGGGATCAGTAACATCGAATAACTTTATCTTGGCGTCGATACACGCTTCACGCGTGGCCAAAATGAAGTTCTTACCACTGGGAACCTGCGTGTTGTCGCCTCTGCCGACCAAGGTATCAACAATATGATCCATGGTACAAAATACGTGCTCTGGGGAAACGACTGGGCGCTGATCAGCGGCTAAACTTTTAAGGGCAATCGAACCGGTACGTTCATGTAAAAACACCCGGTCGATGTATATCAATGCTGCGCCATCATCGAGCTTTTCAACGAGGTGATGTTGCCAAATTTTTTCAAATAATGTTCTGTCCATGATATTTACTCATCTGATGTTTGGCTAAGGCGGTGCATAGACGCCTTAAGTGCGATAAAACGCCCTTCCATGCCAGCCTGTGCAGGGCACATTTTTATATTCGACGGCAAATCAGCGTCGTCTAAGCGATCCACGTATTGCTTTAACAGACTCGATTGCCAACGAATAATGTGCGTGGGCACAGTCACAGGTTGCAACTGCTCAGGGCGCTCATTCATAAACGCCGCGCGATAGGCCAAATGGTAATTTTCACCTGCGGTTAAATACCCCATAACAGTGTCTTGAATTACCTGCGCAGGAATTTCAGCATTGCCGACGCGAGCATGTTCTGAACTATCAAACCATGGGAAATAGTGAAATAACTGACTCGACATTTTCCACACCAATGCCAGATGCGAACCATCCTCTTGCGCCTTAATATCAGGAAAATACTCGGCTAAAATGGCGTTGCGTTCGTCGTCTTTAAACCAAGCCGCATTTTCGAGCACCATGCCCTTGATTGTTTCTGGGTATGCTTTGGCATATTCAATGGCTATTTGTGCTCCCGTTGCCGAACCATATAACAAGGGTTTCTTCAGCCCCAAAGCGCTTATGAATTCATTCAATGCTTGCACATACGGCCGAAGACTTGGTGCTTGCGCTTCTAGGCCGTTACTTTGATTTGACGTCAAGGGATCTGACTGCCCATAGCCTGGTGTATCCATAGCAATTACCCAAAAGGAATCAGATAACGCATGCATAATGGGTAGCATAACGGCAGATGACATAGGTGATGCATGGAGCAAGATAATCACAGGTAGAGACGTTTTACCTTGGCTACGATAATGTATTTGCCAGGGTTTATCGTCGCCCAAGGTAACATAATGTTTAGTGACAGCAGCACTGCTCATTGCATTACTCCAAACCCAATGTTTCAGGATTAACTCGGCCATTAGGATCGACCATAGCTTTAATGCCTTGGATCAGTTTATAGGTGTCAGGCTGCAAGCCTTCTTTAAACTGATAGGTTTTACCTATTTGCAAATGCACACCGCCTAATTCTTTAAAAAACGTGCTTAACTCGATGCGTATTTCGTGCACTTTTACTCTAGCAGGCAGGTTCTCTTCATGTTTACCGACTTTGGCTAAATAGTCAGCCTCAACGCTTTTCTCATGGATTTCGGTGTACGCGTCAGGCCAGAAAAACACAGGCTCTAATACAAAACAGTTATTCGCCACGACCGCAAATAGATAACCCACCCCGATGTCGAATTTTTCAATATCGGCGGCGTGTTTAGCAAAAATAGCTTCCACGCCATCATGGGCTTGCTTGATTTTTGAATGGGGGAACAAGCCGTGCACTGGCACCCAACGTTCGCCGTCCGGGCCTAACATATTATTGACCGGCCCAAACGGGTTCGAACGGGTAATTTTAGGAATACTATTTTCGATTTCACTGCCGTTGTATTGCTTAGCAATGGCACGAATATCGTTCATACGGGCATCCACGGCGGCGTCAATGCGGTCCTCAACAATGATCTGTACCGAGTAACCCACATCTTTCATATAGCCTCGACCAGCCATAGCTAACTTAGCGCCATCTTTAAGTGCCCCCAGAAATGTGCCGGACGATTTCATCACGCCAGCCAACGCTTTTACATCTTTAGCCAGACTTTCACGCTTTAGACGCAAAGCTTGTAAGAAGGGATCAAAGCCAAAGCACTCCATGGCTAACCCTTGGCGAGAAACTTCGCTCATGGCAGCAATGCAATCATCAGCTTGTTTAAAATCAAACGCCAAGAATCCTTTCGCTGGCAACTCAGGGATTAAACGAAACGTAGCCGTCGCTTTAAAGCCTAGCGCGCCATTGTCACAGGTAAAAATACCAGTGAGATCAGGCCCATAATGACGGAAAAACGGGGTACCGTTAATTTGTGCACCTGAGCCAGTTGTCACTAAGGTACCGTCAACTAACGCGACCTCCAAGCCGATAACCGAATCAACCGCTGTGCCGAATTGGCCTGAGCCCCAAAAAATAGCGTTCTGCGACAAACCACCGCCTACTGTGGCTTTGCTACCTGATAGAGTGCCCCAATACGGTGTGCGTACCCCTTTTCCTTTAAGTGCTTCGTGGAGCTTTTTCCAGGTACACCCAGATTCAACGGTGACGTACATATCTTGCGTGTTTATTTCTAATACCCGATTCATTCGGCTAAGATCTACCATGACGCTGTGTGCTTTTGCTGGCACATATCCTTTGGTGTATGACATACCGCCCCCACGAGGCACCACATTCATTTCGAATTCAGCGGCTATTTTTAACACTTCGCTCAACTCATGTTTATCACCTGGGCTAACGACCATCTCGGCTGGGATGTCTTTGGTAAATACATCCTGAGCATACAAACTGGTGGAGTAATCATCGACCAATACATTATCTTTGCCTAACACTGAAATCATGGCCGTTAACATATCTTGCTTAGGTTGAGTATTTGTATTCAAAGCCTTCTCCTGACAATTTAATTTGTGTGCTACCTGGGGCAATACTACATGCCTCAGCGAATTAAAACCTATTGTTCTATCATTAGGACATTACAACATTAATTTCAACCTGACAACACATGATTGCATGGGCCTTTGACAAAAGACTTGCCGCGCTATTTATGTTATCTTGTTATATTGATATATCATTTCTTGCACCACGCAGATACTAAATGGAGATGGATAGCCCATGTCATTCGATTCTCAGTTCACTTCGCTAAATCAAACCAAGTTAAATGAAGAGTCACCTACCCCCCTTTACTACCAGTTATACAGTTTGCTCAAGCAAAATATCTTAAACGGTAGTTTGGAGGACGGTTCACAATTGCCAACCGAATTGGGCTTGTCTCAAGCGTTCAGCATTTCACGGATAACCGCTAAACGCGCCCTTGACGAGCTTGCCGCTGAGGGATTGGTAGCCAGACGCCGCGCAAAAGGCACTCATGTGACACACAAATATCAGCCAAAACCCGTGAAAGCACCATTAGTCGGCATGTTGCAAGAACTGGAATTTATGGGCCAACACTCTGAAGCAAAAGTGATTGAGCTAACAACTGCTCGCCCACCAGGGGATATTGCACAAGAGTTCGCATTACTCGAAGGGGAAACGTTATTGAAAATGACCCGAGTGCGTAGCCGTTTACATGAAGCCTTCGGCTATTACACCAGCTGGAGTAAAGGCCTGAGCAAGTTCAACGAAAAAGCCAGCTTAGAGTCCACTACTCGACTCGAGATATTTCGCAAAAATGGTATTGAAATCAAGCATGTTAAACAAATACTTAGCGCCACTGCAGCAACCCCAGAAGTGGCCAAAGAACTAGATGTTGAGCCAGGCTTTCCGTTATTGAGCTTGACCCGTCGCTCTTACGATGAAAATGAAAATTTAGTCGATTACTTGCATGCCCAATATCATCCTGAGCGCTTTCAATACCGTATGGATTTAACCCCCGATTCATCCAATTAGTGTAGTAACAAAACAAATAACAAAAACGCCACTTGAAGTGGCGTTTTTGCTATCTAACTGAAGTTTATTATCACGGATTACATTGGTTTAACCGCACCAAAGAAAGCAACCGTTAGGATCAATATCCAGTACAGATAGGCGAGCTTGCGACCAAAGCGAATTGAACGGTCTAAGGTGGTTTCGACTTCGGCGTTATCACCCATTGCTAACTGGCGGAATAACTCGGTCCATTCACGCATAATGAAGCGCAGTTTAAGCCCTATAACCAAGGTACAAGCGTAGAAGAACATCTTAATTGAGAACCATTTCTGTCCCGTCTCAGCCATTAACGGCCCATCGCCAAAGAGTGACCAAAGGCTGACGATCATCAATGCAGGGATCACGACAAAACGAATACCTTCGTCAATTTTAGTTAAACGCAGTCCCGTGTCCGTTTCACGGTAATAGTATGCTGACCAACATAAACCTAACCAGACCGCGAACGCGATCCACATACCCGTTAACCAGTTTCCGCCCAGCGGCTGAACGCCCCATAAATGCCCCATGTGTAAGCCAAGCGGTAACAACATAATGATGCCGGTACGGGCCAAGATATCGATACGATAAGCGGTTTCCATATGACGGCGACGTTCGTCCATCGTCAGTTTACGGTTGATGACATTAAACGATGTTTGAAATACCCCCCATTCACCGCCCAACCAATACACCATAGCAACTATGTGTAACCATCTTAAAATGGGTAACTGATAGATTTCCAAAAAAGACATAAATTGACCCTTGTAAAATTTAATTATTCTTAGTCGGGATAATCGCTAATTGATTATTATTTGCTGACCACCTAACCCTGAATAAAACTCTACGCTAGGGGCAATTAATGCAGAATGATGAATATCAATTTGTACATGTCATCAGCCGCTAAACGCCGAATAATAAGGGCTTAGCGATAAAGAGTTCTGCTGAGAATCACACTCAAGGCGTAAACGGATAGGTATAAACGAATGAAATCTCACTTTCGAGTCTCGCCCATTAAATGACATTATTGATACTCAGTTTTTTGATTTATGGCATTGAAGAATTAAAACGGCCAGATATACATAAAAAAGGCGGATATCTAAGATATCCGCCTTTTTTATGTATTGTGTTATCGGAGCAGAAACCAACGAGCGCTCGTTGCCAGTGAACAGATAACCAGCCCATTAACGGAGTTTATTCAATCGCGGGTAAGGTATAACGAAATGATGTGTGCTCTTGCCAGCGTTCGGCTAAGTGCAACAACTGGCTATCACTGCCCAGCGGCCCCATGATTTGCATACCCGCTGGCAACGGACTATCACTCAGCATAGGCAAGGATACTGCGGGTAAACCGGCTTGATTAGCAAAACTGGTTAAATCCGCTTGATTGGCCGGTACCGGATCGTCAAACGAAAATGCCCGCTGCAGAACGGTTGGCATTAAAATAGCGCAACCTTGCTTGAACAACTGACGGGCAAATATCTTAGCCTTATCTAAAATCCGTTCTGATTGCATTATGTCCATAGGGGATTTTCGTTCTATGTAGGACAGCATTCCACGCATATAATTGGAGAATTGTAGGGGGTTATTTTGCCAGTCATCTTGATGCTCAACACGCATATCAGCTTCACAAAGTAACAAACCCGCTCGCCGCGCCGCGGCAAATTCGTAATTTGAAAAATCAAAATACTGAATAGAAAATCCTAAATCCCTGAATACCGGTATATTCGCCGCGAAGTCAGCCGCAATATCGGCTGCCACACCCAACTGCTCAAGATTTTCAGGGACTAACAAGACCTTGTTATCATTGTACGACAGGCGATTAAAAGCACTGAAATCAATTGAAGACGCGCAGTTTTCGTCGAATGCCTGCATAACACTGGCTGCCAGGACGAGATCCCTTGCCGAGCGCGCTATGGGGCCGATGTTGTCCATCACTCGGCTACAGGTCACCGAGCCATAGTTACTCACAGCGCCACGGCTTGGTTTGAAACCGAAAATGCCGCAATATGCCGCAGGAATACGTAGCGAGCCCATGGTATCTGTGCCCAGCGAAAGGCCTACCATACCCGACGCAACAGCCGCCGCCGAACCACCCGATGAACCACCCGGCGTGAAGCCGTGTTTATGCGGGTTATGGCAGTTGCCAAAGTGCTCATTTTTATTTGTCGCCCCTAGAGCCCCTTCGTGCATATTAAGCTTACCCATAACCTGCACACCGGTTTGTCGTAACCGATTAATCACAAAAGCATCTTGTTTAGCGTGGCGATCTATCCGGGTTGCCATCCCTGCGGTGGTGACAAAGCCCTGCACATCAATATTGTCCTTAACCCCGATACACACACCTTGAAACAGAGATTTTTCGAACGATGTTGGCTGCGGAAATTCGGGCATTTGGTAGCGAATAAACGCATTAATTTTAGGGTTTAACCGTTCAATTAATGCATGTTGTTCCGCCGCCAACTCTCGCGCTGAAATTTGCTTATCCTTGATGAGCGCGATGTGCGTGCTTACATCTTGGCTGAGTAGCGCAATGTCCATTATTTAAACCTGCTATCAATTAAGCGAATGGGCTTCTGTCTTATATCCACTTGTGTCAACGGCGTGAGTTCTCCTTCGCCCACCAAAGCGACTTTGACCTCTATGCCTATTTTGCGTTTTAGCAGATCTGAATAGACCGCCAGTAAGGCTTCTCGCTCAGCAAGAGGGCTCGATACCTCGGCCCGAACAATCATTTCGTCTCGGCCACTATCATCACGAATGGCTTCGCAAATAAATTCCCCCATAAACTCATCGCGCTCATCAAGCATAGGACCAACACCTTGGGGGTAAATGTTGATCCCCCTCAATTTGACCATATTGTCGGAACGCCCCATAAAGCCTTTAATACGTTTAAAGGGCAGATTTAGCGTATTGTCCCCGGTAATTTCTTGGGTAATGTCATGGGTATTAAAGCGAATAATCGGATACACGTCATCCTTGTATAAACAGGTCACAACCATATTACCTGTTTCACCGGGCACAACCGGCTCATTAGTATCGGTATCGAGTAGCTCTAGAAATTGGGCGTCTTCCCAAACGTACATACCACTATGATCTGGCCCTTCGGCTGCTATGGTGCCGGTATCGCCCACGCCGTACCAGTCAAATAATTCAGGATTGCCCCAGGTTTTGGCGATACTTTCTCGGCTTTCCATACCCAAATGACCAATGATCATATCGATTTTAATGTCTTTCCCCGGCACTAAACCTTCTTCTTTAGCCACATCAGCCAGTCGCTTGATATAATCAACAAACCCAACTAGCACGTTAACGCCGAAAGTTTTCATTAAATTAACTTGCTGTACTGAGCGGGTTTCAACCCCAGTACCGGCGGATAGAAACATAGCGTTAGTGTATTTGGTCACCGCTTCGCGAATGTAATGCCCGCCATTAATCATACCGTGACCATAACAAGACTGGATCGTAGCGCCGGGTTTAAGTCCCATAAAGCGATATGAACGCGCAACCAATAACGACTGCACTTCTCGGCTTTTGGGCCCAAACAATAAAGGCTGCGGAGTGCCGGTAGTGCCACTAGTGGTGTGAAATACTAACGGGGGACGTTGCTCTAGCGGTATACCATCCAGACCATGAAAGTCACCAATGGGTGGATATTTCTCTACGCTGTCCATGATGTCTGCTTTTGAAATCAACGGCAGCTTTTCAATATCATCAAGACTTTGAATGTCCTCGGGTTTCACCCCGGCATTGCCCCAGATTCGTTGATAAAATGGAATGTCCCAAGCACGCTTTACCACTTGCATAAAGCGTGTGTTCTGCAACGTTTTCAGTTCCCCTTTACTCATGCCTGTAAACTGCTCAGACACAGCGTCCCCTAAGGGGTAGTCTTTCAACATTTGCGCGTAATCAAAAGATTCAAAATAGGTCGGGTACGTTGCTTTACTTGCTTTATTTTCTGTTTTCGGTGCTTTATCAACCATATTGTTCATCGGATTACCTATTACTGACGAGTGCTTCAACTAAGCTATTAATATTCGGGATCTGGTCGAGTTGGTCTATGCGTTTTATCAAAAAGCCAATATTATGCTGATCAAAATACGATCCAGCACTTGCACAAGCGGCGCTAAATTTAGCCAGTTGGGCATCTTCGTCCAGGGGATTTTGCGGGCTGCCCAGCACATGTTGCAGTGCCACTTTATATTTAGCCCCAGAGATTAATGTGACGGCCACGCTCACAGGAGCCAATGCATTGGGGTCTTGGGTGTCATTCAAATGGGTATGCACCTTAGCCCCAAGGGCCAGTCGGCGAGGATCCTTAAGACAGTCTGATTCAAAATCAGCCACTGAGACACTGCCCGTAAGCAACACACTGGCAGCGATATAACCGTTACACAGCTTGGCATAATTGGCGTCCATATCCTGCTTAACTGGGCGCCCTACCAGTTTGTTGATAAGCGGTGTGCCGTATACGTCTACTCGGGCTATATCCTGTGCGGTAAAAGCGTGCTGCTTTTGCAATTGTTGTAAGCCATCTATGGTGCCGTGACCTGCCCTACCAGTGGGAAACGGCTTGTGGCTAACGCGTTCAATCTGATATTCGCGGCCTACTTTTTGCACCAGCGGGCTTAAATCAAAACTCTCTTCGAACAAGGTAAAATACCCGTAGGGTCCTTGTAATATATCTTTGGGACCGGCAAAACCTGCTTGTGCCATGTCAACTGCACGAATGGCTGCAGCGGCGTTAATTCCGATTTGCATGGCCAACATAGGTGAGCCTTCTACGTGGGATTGCATGGTGCCGCTAAGCTGACTGTAAGCGATACCTAGGGCATTCTGTAACGTTTCACCCTTTATGCCTTGCATGGCACACATGCCAGCCGTTGCCCCCAAGCAGCCGCAAAGTGATGGTCGAAAAAATTTCAAACTAGAGGTAACGCTTTCACCAATTAATGTCGCCACGTCCACCGCAATCACCACACCTAAAATCAATTGCTGGCCGGATAGATTATGTTGCTGGGCATACGCCATTAATGCAGACAAGATCACTGCCATCGGATGCACCACGGCAGGCTCGTGCACGCAATCCCACTCTTGATTATGAATTTGATAGCCGTTTATCGCCGCTGCTGATACCGCAGGCAACCACTCTCCGGTGCCCCAAACTTGTGCTTGGTGGCCACTCCCCCATTGGCTGACAGCCTGCTTGATTTTTGCCACATTAGGTACTCGTGAACCACTTATTCCCACGCCGATGGAATCAAGAATAAAGGTTTTACTAGCAGCAACGGTTGAAGCAGGTAAATTTTGATAAGTGCTATTTTCAATATGCTTAACCAGCAATTTGATGGCATCAGGTGTATGGCTCATACCTTAAGAACTCAGTGCAGGGCGCAGCAGCGCCGATAAAGTCGTAATGGGTGCCGCTTGTAACCAATCAAACGCACACAGTTGGGCTATGTTTTCTTCACTCATGCCAGCATGACTCAACAGCATACGAGCCTTATTATGACGCTGTTCTGGGGTCAGCGGTTTTTCAGGATCCCCCCGGGTATCCTGCTGACTGCGTACCAAGGTTTGACCATTTTTGAACCGCACTTTGCATCTGGCACCGAAATGCTGGGGATACGCTGATTCAATATGCGCGTCAGTTTGCACGTTGATGCGCTGGCGCAGTGCGCTGCACTGGGCTTGTTCGAATGCGGCCTGCTTATAGTGCTCGAGCTTAGGTTCCCCCCACAGCAAAATTGCAGCTAGCGCATGCTGAATACTAAATTTAGCTTCAAGACTGGTTTCAGGTGTTAAGCGATTGCAGAACAACTGGGCATCTTGATAAACCCCCACGTCAATGCGTTCAATGTCGGCTATATCAATGCTGTTTTGTTGCAGTATTTCTAACAGTACATCCATGGCGCCATGGGCATGACGACAGGCAGGCCAAGGTTTAAAGCTACAATCGTACATGCGCCAAACTGACTGTTTTTCGACAAATACATCTGGCGAAGCGTCATCAGACAGTGCATTAAATATGCCTTGAGGTCCTTCCAAAATATACTCTGGCCCCGTTAAGTTTTGCTGAGCCATGAAAGCCGCCATCAGCCCAGAATGGCACGCCTGGGCATTATGCCATTGCTTGGTTAAGACCTTTTCATTGCGCATTTGCCACAAACCACCCGCAGTGCTTCCTGCGTTACCCATAGCCCAAAGTGTTTGCTGCTGAGATAAACCCAATATTGAAGAAGTGGCCATTGCTGCCCCTAATGTGCCGCATGTGGCGGTATTATGAAAATAGCGATAATGACTGCGCCCTATGGCTTCTCCCATGCGAATAGTCACTTCATAGCCTTTTATAATGGCGCTTAAAAATGTCTCTAGGGAGCAATTTATTTGCTCGGCGGCGGCCAGTGCTGCCGGAATAATCACGGGTCCAGGATGCAAGATAGAACGGCGATGAATATCATCCATTTCTAACACGTTGCCTAAGGCACCATTGTGCTGCGCGGCATTTTGCATACTGGTTTGTTGACCCCCTAACGCCGTACATTTACCGCCCTCATCGAGAGACAATAACCCTTGATAAGCACGACCTGCATCTGACAACTTACCTAAACTGGCGCACGCCAGCCAATCAAGTACATGTTCACCTGCCCGAGCACGGTCGTGCTGGGTAATGGGCATTTGATCTATGTCAATTAACAGCTGTTTGCTTAGTGAAAGTTTGATTGGCAATTTCACTTTATTCCTATACTCTTCGATTTGTCCGGACATATTTATAACAGGTATTTTTCTGTTATTCGACTAACCATTGAGCATAAATGACTAAAATCAAATTGTTATCGACGAAACATTCCCTGCCCAAATATCAAGGCATAGGTGAAACGCTGATCAACCAGATATTAGCGGGTGAATTTGCCTTAAATACCTTATTACCGACCGAAAAGCAGTTATGTGAACAGTTCTCTATCAGTCGGCATACCGCCCGTGAAGCGCTGCGTTATGTTGAAAAAACCGGTCTAGTTGAGCGTAAACAAGGTTCAGGTACGTTAGTCACACGCAACACTATGCCGGAACAAATTAATCAGTTTATTAACTCGGTAAAAGACTTGTTAGCTTTTGGCCAAAATACCCGATTCGAAGTACAAGTCAGTGACATGATCACCCTTGATGGATCCACAGCCGCTTTGCTTAATTCTCAGCAAGGTCAGGAGTGTATTCATATCGGTGGGGTACGTTTTGAGCCCCATGATAAAAAGCCCATTTGTTATTCCAACATCTACCGTCACCCGCATTTAGATGAAGTAGACGAAAAATTAAAAGATACCAAAACCGCTATTTATGCGGTGATCGAAGCCTTAGACGATAAAAAAATCGGTAAAATAGAACAGCAAATTTCAGCTTGTCTTCTGCCCGAGTCCTTGGCGTCACAATTGGATGCCTCTACCGATTCAGCTGCCATGAAAATTACCCGGCGTTATTTTTCGTTGAAAGAAGACGATTTGATTTTAGTGGCAGAAAGTATTTATCCCGCCAAGCGCTTTAGCTTTACCTCTGTCCTATACCCAAATAAATAGCGAGGAATGACTATGTTAGTGCAATTCAACTGCCTCGATAAAACACCGTCAATGCAAACTAAGCGCATACAGCAGTTGTCTGCTCACCTTGCTTGGGTTGAGGAACACATGGCCAATATTCGTGTTGCTGGGCCATTAAAAGACGACAGCCTGATTATTGGCTCTCTGTATGTGCTTGAGGCCGATACCATAGAACAGGCGGAACAGATTTTACACCGCGACCCCTATTACCTTGCGGATATATGGGCAAACGTAAAGGTACATGAATTTAATGCTTATGCCGGCAGTTGGGTAGGCGGTAAAAATTGGCCAACTTAGCTACGTAACCTAATTGGTCAAAATATTTCCATACCATTTCCAGATAACAACAAAAAACTAGGAGTCTCCCATGCAGTCAGTATCAGAAACAAGTGAAAGCCCGGTGCCCGCAACGGGCAAACGAATGGGACATCCTATGCACTGGATCACCGTTTTTATCGCCATGATGTGTTTATTGATTTCAAATGGCATGGTTATTACCGGAATCACTGCGTTTGACAGTGCCATGCTCACCGAGTTTAGCGACTGGTCCCGGGGCGATTTGAAACTACGAGGCCTGATTACGCTGGCATTAACAGGATTACTTGCTCCACTGGTTGGCATTTTAATCGATAAAATCGGCGTCAAGTTTCTCGTTATGGTCGGTACGGTTGTGCTCAGTTTGTGTTTTTATGCTTATGGCAACATTCGTGACATCACCGATTTGTATATTATTCATGCGGCCTTCTCTATCGTATTGCTGGCCTGTGGTTTAAATGTCGCGGTTATTTTGGTATCCAACTGGTTCGTTAAACTTCGTGGCACAGCAATTGGAATTGCCGTTGTGGGCACCTCCTTAGGCGGGGCGGTGTTGGCGCCGTTATTCAGCTCTTGGTTAGCCGATGGTATGACATGGCGTGAAGCCATGCAGTTAGCTGCGCTTATTCCTTCTAGTTTATTCTTATTGGCGTTGTTTTTACTACGTAATCGCCCCACGGATATGGGACTCAAACCATTCGGCTTCGATGGCAACGCTGAAACATCCAATGCAGATTTATCGCAACACGGTTTAACCTATAAAGAAGCGATTAAAACCCGCTCATTTTGGTCTATTGCCTTTATCGCCATGTTTACTTTTTATACCATTATGGGTTTCCAAGCTAATCTGGTGCTGCATCTCATGGATTTAGGTTTTACCTTGCAAGCGGCGGCCGCTGGCCTGAGTGTCCTGTTTGTACCTGCGCTAATTGGTAAATTTCTGTTTGGTTTGGTGGCCGATAAAATCACCGGCAAGCGCGTGCTTTACACTAATCTGTTACTGATGCTAGCGGGTTTGGGTGGCATGTTAGTAGCGGATAAAGACAATGTACTGATTGCCATTGGTTTAATTGGTTTTATGTGGGGCGGTTTTTACACTCTTTTACAGCTAAACGCCGTAAATAACTTCGGCTTGCGCGCCTCTGGTAAATTACTCGGCACGATTACGGTACTTGATGCATTCGGTGGCGGGCTAGGTATTTGGGCGACCGGCGCCATATATGATGCCTACGGCAGTTATTACAATGCCTTTATGATTTTCTGCGTACTGGTGGCCTTATCAGTAGTACTGATCAGCCAAGTGAAAAAGCACGTTTAACTAGGTTATGTACACCCAGCGCGGAAATACCACGCGCTGGGTATGTGTTCCCCACGTCAAAATATGACAAGCTTTGCTCAGACATCAAACTTACATTTTTGACCACCTCCCTGCGTCTTTCTTCTGCCCATTTTTATCTTTGATAAATCCATGCTAGGGCTCAATCCACCTAGTAATGCGCCCGAAAAAATCACATGCAAAGTGAACAAATCTCCCTATTTGCAATGCAGCTTAGCAAACGCCCCTTGCGCTAACAGGCCTATTTATTCGCTACTTAGATAGGTAATGCCAAACTCACTAAACGTTATCGTGCCCATAAAAAAACGAGCCTACATTGAGCTCGTTTTTTAATTTTCAAAACTATCGCCAGCGACGAACTGGTGTTAATTCAACATTAAAACCACCAAGGCGATGGCACGCCGGTGTTACGAATATAGGCCTTTTTACGCATGAAACGTCGTATCGATTCTGCCCCCATACGCGAGCCCCCTAACCCAGAGTATTTAAAAGATTGCTTTTCAGCTTCATGAATAAGCGCGGTTAATGACGCATCATTGATGCTCACCGCCCCCGCTTCTAATTGACGGGCGATTTGCTTGGCATAATCAACGTTTTGACTAAATACTGCTGCCGATAATCCAAACTCTGAGTCATTGGCTAAAACGACGCCCTGCTCATCACTGTCGATGATTGTCACCGGCAACACGGCAGCGAACGTTTCTTGGCTCACCACGGACATTTGCGGGTTCACATCAGTTAACACAGTGGGCAAACAATAACGCCCGCCACCTAAATTGAGTACCTCACCACCGCACAATATCGTGGCGCCTTTGTCTTTTGCATCTTGCAATTGAGCCTCAACAATTTTTACTTGTTTGGCAGAAATAATCGGGCCTATTTGTCCTTGCTGTATATCTGGATAATTGTGCTTAAGGGCGCGCACATTTGCCACTAACTTGGCAAGAAATATTGGGGCAATATCTTTGTGCACATAGACTCGCTCAAGTGACATACACGACTGTCCTGCATTCACCATGCTGCCCCAGCACAGCGCCTTGGCGGCTAGTTCTGGATCGGCGTCTTTACACACAATTGCAGGATCTTTTCCGCCTAGCTCTAAAAATGCCGGAATAAATCGCTGGGCACACAGTTGCCCTACATGACGACCCGTTGCTACGCTGCCAGTGAAACACAAAGAGTCCACGGCGTTAATCACGGCTTGCCCGGTTTCCCCTGCCCCTGTCACTAACGTCAGCACATTGTTTAACATGGGGATCCGTTTAAGTACTTCGTTAAAAGGGGCGACAAAACGAGATGTCACTTCGCTGGGCTTAATCAGCACGGCGCTGCCAGCAAGTAATGCCGGTATGGCGTCGACTAACGATAACAACAACGGGAAATTCCACGGGCTGATCACCCCGACTAGGGGATAGGGTAAATAGTCTTGTTGCAGTTCAATAAAAGGAATTTCTGCTGACCACGGCTCGCCTTTTGCCAATAAGGCCGGCACTTGTTTACACCATCGATGAATAGCATTGATGGTGACATCGACCTCTAGCTCAGATTCACTGGCGCGACCGGTATCGTTTATCAAGGCCGCAACCAAATGCGCTTTGTATTCAGCCATGCTGTTCGCCAAATTTTGCATGACCGCTATGCGTTCACCAAGGCCCATATTCCACCACTGGCTTTGATGCAGTTTTAAGCGTTTGGCCTCGTCTGCCACGTGCTGAAGAGTATACAAAGGTAAATCAAAATCACCTAAACCAGTGCGTGGATTACTGATGGCCATTGTTTGCATGTTATTACTCATCTGCTTGCTCCGCTAAAATGACCCCATTTTTTTTAAGATTTTGAATACTTTGCAGTTGAGTTTGAATGAAATGACTACGATCCGGCACACTAACCTGCTGAGCCTCATTGAGCATGGTGTTCGCGGGATAGACCGTTTGCCCATAGTGGGCGCTAAAAAGCTCATTGCGCTGGCGCGATAGTATATTCCCCATGCCAGGCTTATTGCGATATCGGCGCAGCGCTGTGATGTCCAGTTCTGCATTGGCGACCATGGTTTCTCCCATGCCAGCTTCAGCCATGACCCGGCCCTTAAAGTCGACCAATTTTGACATACCATCGGTGGACTCAGCGGGGAAATCAATGTCCGCTATTCCTGCCGAATTGGCCGAAACCACATAAGCTAAGTTCTCAATCGCCCGCGCACGTTTAGCAATGTCTTTGGGCGTCAATTCAACTGAACCAACTTCGGAACTACTATGCAATAACACCTCTGCACCATTCATGGTTAAGCACCGACTGATTTCGGGATACAAAATCTCTTCTGATGCAACGCAAGCTAAGTTACCTAATTCAGTTTTTACCACAGGAAATAACGACTCTTGCCCGTATATATCTACATATTTATCCAGTACATCATGAGGCGTAGGTGCAAACATAGATACCAAGCGGCGATAGCGCAAAATGCAATTCCCGTTGGGGCCTAATATAAATGAGGTTTGAAAATAGAGATCGGTAAAATGGGGATCAAGCTCATACACATTGCCAGAAAGATAAATCTGATTCTTCTGGGCAATTTCGCCAAGCATTTCATATTCTTTACCGTCTTGGGCAATGGCGCCTTTTTCTTTCCACTGTGATAATGACTCGCCCAGCGGAAAACTGGTCAGAAAATATTCAGGCAATACGACCATTTTGACACTCGGTCCCACAAAGCCCTTAGTCCCTTGGACATGCCGACCTACCCGGCGAATATTGTCATAAATTTTTTGTCTGGCATCCGCTACATTTAACTTGTTAACGGCGAAACATCGAGTTTGTAACGCGACTGCGGTATAAGCAAGGGACATAAATTACTCCAAAGGTGTTTGCGACAAACCATCGATCAGCATGATGTTAAATTCACCTGTGCCCTCGCGGTATTTTCTGGCATCTGCGTACTCAGGTGAATCCCAAAATGCATGGGCGGCTTGGCTATTTGGCCATTGGGATATCACCAAACTTTTGGGCGCGCTTTGTCCCTCAATTAATTCGGGCGCTCCCATCGCTATATAAACGCCACCAAATTTATTAATTAATGGCGTAACAACTTGGGTGTATAGGGTAAATTTTTCCCAATTATGAACCGTTGCTTGGATAATCAAATACGCACTCATTAGCCGACTCTTTAATAGAATTTTGCTTACTGTAACAAAAGGCACAACATATTGAAGTGAAACAAGTTTTAGTTCGTTCATTGTTTGATAATTAGCAATCGTAACCCACGTGATCGCAAAATTCATTAAATGAAAAATGGAGTGTTCAGGTTTCCCAAGTGTGTGGTGACATGAATCAGTGGAGTGACACAGAAAAAAAAGGGTAAGAAACCCACCCCACACTTAAATGATGCAAACTGAAGCAGCGTGAAACATAAATGAGGTGAAGTGAATAACATGTAGCAAAGAATAAAATCAGCCTGATAAAAAAGGAGTTAGACAGTTAGTTGCTCGTTGCTCACTTGGCTATTAGAGAAGCTGCTGTACCTATCATCTCAAAAAGCGAATTAGGTGTTCATACACTACACTATGGCAACCCACTCGAGCGGCGCCGACCCAGGTAATACTGCTGTTCTGTTTTTGTAGAAATCCAGTGTTTGGCCGTTCACCTGCTTGATGCAACACAATGAGGTGATTGATATGTTAAGACGTGAATTTTTAAATGGATTTGGCTTGAGCGTTGGCGCAAGCTTGTTGGCACCCAGCACAGTACTCGGTGTTCAAACGACAACGGCAATTGGTACTTCTCACATTCAACCCGGCGACTGGACTGCTTTACGTAATTTATTTCCATTGACCCGAAAGTATATTCAGTTGTCGACGTTTTTATTGGCGTCACACCCAAAACCGGTCGCAGATGCTATCGAAAAGCATCGTCACGCGTTTGACGAGAACCCTTCGGATTATTGGCATCATCATTTCGAAACAATTGACCGTGACATCTGCACGGTAGCAGGACAATACATGGGATGTGAGGCTAAGAATATTGCCCTTACTGACAGTACTACTATGGGGCTGGCAATGGTATACAGCGGATTGCAATTACAGCCTGGTGATGAAGTATTGCAGACTGTGCACGATCACTATTCCACCGATATGTCTTTGGCATACCGAGCCCAGCGCACGGGTGCAAAAATAAACAGAATTGCGTTGTATGATGACCCGGCACAGGTCAGTACTGACGATGTACTAAAGCGTATGAAAGCTGCCATCACTCCCAACACGCGAGTATTCGCAGCAACCTGGGTGCATTCATCCACAGGTGTTAAATTACCCATTAGGGCCATGGCTGACACCATTAGTGCACTGAACAAGCAACGCAACGCCAATCAGCAAATTTTATTTTGTGTTGATGGTGTGCATGGTTTTGGTATTGAAGATCAAAATATCAGTGAATTGGGCTGTGATTTTTTTATCGCGGGTACCCACAAGTGGATATTTGGTCCCCGAGGCACGGGGTTGGTCTGGGGGAATGACAAAGCCTGGGCCCAAAGTGAGCCTGTGATCCCCAGCTTTAGTGCGTCTTACGAGGTCTGGATGGGGGGCATGACTCAGGATCAAGTACCTGTGGGTGAACACATGTCACCCGGCGGATTCCATTCATTTGAGCACCGCTGGGCATTGCCTGAGGCATTTAAGCTGCATTTGCAGTTAGGCAAAGCCAATGTGCAACAGCGCATTCATCAATTGAACCAGCAAACGAAAGAGGGTTTGGCAAAGATGCCACATGTCACCTTATATACGCCAGCTGGTAATGAACTGTCATCGGGCTTAGTCTGTTTTGATGTAGAGGGAGTATCACCTGCAGAGGTGGTAAAAACCATGCATAACAAAGGCATTATTATGAGTAGCACCCCCTATCGCATTAGCTATGCTAGGTTCGCGCCTTCTTTGCTCAACAATGAACAAGAGATTGAGCAAGCATTAGCCGAAATTCAGGCCTTAGCTTAGACACAAATAACGACTGCAGGCATGAGAACGGGGGCGCTATAACGCGGCCCCGCTCTGTTAATTTGCCGCTACTAAGGTGTATGCAACTGCACGCCTTTGGCCATGTACAAATCATCGTATTTTAAACCGCCATTTCCATAGGGCTTTGCCACAGGGCCGGTATTACAGTTCATTAAGAAGTGCGTCAAAGGACGTGCCCGTTGCATGCGAAATGTCGCCCCTTGAAAAACCAAGGTTTGCTGCGCAAATTCATCACCACCTTTAACAAACACATCGTAAGTTTGTCCGCCTTTCGCAACCGAGGCATTATTGACCACATACCATATTTGGTACCAAATCCCTGGCACCAAAGGTTTCGCGTCTCGATTGTGTTGAATATTCTTAATATTGGCATAGCCATCAGGGACTTTAACCATTAATACACCGGTATTTTCATGTCCGTTTGATTCTGTTTTATCCGTCACCCTCAGCGTTGCTTCAAACGCATTGTAATCATGTTTTTTGATGTCTGCAGGCCCCATATCGCTCAGCCCAAATGCATGATTATTTGGGAAAGACTCAACATTAATCCGGGTGTAGAACGTATAGGTTTCGCCCACTGCCACGCGCTCAGGCAAAGCTTTAAACGTCAGCGCTTTGCGGTTACCCACTATGCCATCTGCGGCCGGTTTTTTAAGCATATAGCTGTTGGTGGCCGCACTATTGGTTATCTCCCCAGAAGTGGTAGAGGCCTGTCTTCGCTCGGTGATTTGCGGGTGTGCTATATGCGGACGCGTATCGTTCTTGGTGTCAGCTTGTGTCCAACCAGCAATACTATCTGTGTGTTCAAAATCATCGATTAACTGCCATTTGGATTCGGATAGGGCAAGATTATAGTCGTTTATGCCCTGTTGCTTATCAGTAGAAGTCGACGCACATGCCGTCAATAGTGCAAACCATAAACAGCTCAATCCAGCTTGTACAATGCTCATGTTGTTCACCCCATTGCTTAATGTTGTAGTCGCCACGCTGAGAAACATGAGTCCAGACATCAATATAAAATGTTAACCAAGCGGTATTTTATATTTATCTCGCCTGAACGTTTTTTTGTGTTGGCTAACACAGCTGCACCACATTGCTGTTTAGCTAGTAAATATTTTACACAACGATAAGTTGGTCAACAATGGTGCATCCCTAACTCAACGATTATATCGGTATATTTTATTATCAGTGAATAGCATTTTAAAAGCGCAACAAAAATGTAGCGCTGTCTTTTCGAAGCTACAAATTGGGACACAATAAAATGGAAAACAATCTTACTGACCCGTGTGTCATTTTATAAATAACTTGCGATCAGAATCGCACTGAGCAGCATTTAATGCAGATTTGTTGTTTCTTGGCTTTCACCGTTAATTTCAAAGGACGTAAAAACAATACTTACCTAATCCACGGAGATATCAACGCAACATTTTGTTGGCTCACGTCCATATAGCTCGCACAGTTTCGCCCAGCTTTTTTAGCAAAATATAAAGCTTGGTCGGCTGCCACAATCAACTCAGTCACATTATCACCCGGGCGAGGTTGGCACCATGAACACCCCAGAGAGATAGTTACCCAGTCAGCAACCAGTGATGCAGGGTGAGGAATATTTAACATTTCTATTGCCGTAACAGCAGTACGAGCCATTAACTGCCCGCCATCGAGCTGAGTATCTGGCAAAACCATTGCGAATTCTTCACCTCCCACCCTAGCAACCACATCGTTGTCACGAGACAACACCTTATCCAAGCACTGGGCAACTTGAATTAATATTTCATCACCGCGGCTGTGTCCAAAGTGATCATTAATCAGTTTAAAATGATCTATATCCGCACTGAACATTACGACAGGGCGACGATCCGCAATAGCGCTTTGCCAAACGTCTCGAATATGTTCGTCAAATGCCCGTCTGTTAGCGATACCCGTTAAGGGATCAGTATGTGATTCTTTAACGGCTTTTTGTATTTCTAGAGTGATCAGATGAGAGCGATGTTTTTGCTGCTGACTTTGTGAGTAATAGCCTGCAAGGTTCATAAACCCATCGGTAAATTCCTTACGCTGATGTAATTCAATCAAAAATAATAGCCCTTCAGCGTGCAGTCCTAATCTGGATGTTCTTAGCATATGCTGATTGAGTGGTTCGCAGAGACGAGTTTCAATCAATTCAATGGTTTTATTACGCAGCACCATTCGCCAGTCTCCTTGCCAGCGACTGGGCATGGAAAACATATCTCGCACACTATTGCCGTGTTGAGTAGACCACAGTTTTGTAAATGATTTACTGCACTCTAATAACTCGCCGTGTTTATTGCATATTGCCGTTGGCAGGGAATAAGCATTCAATAGGCTTGTAAAAGAGAAGTCGTTTATCAAACGTTAATCACTGGAATAATACTCACGTCCAACCGCAGAATCGTCTGGGCTGAGGTGCACAGTAACTTTACAATGATCATGATTTTTGGCAATCGATTCGTCTATTGACACTTTTGCATAACCGGTGTTTTCAGACGCTATAACACCAAAAACATTGGACGTCATCATGCACAACGCAGGCCTATCAAAAACACTCGCTCCAAAAGGACAATGGGTATTGCCGAACACTATTTTACCTGGTGTTTCATCAACCACATAAAAATCACCGCCAATTCTGGCTTTTAAATCAACTAACACTTCAGTGAGTTGAGCTCGTGATAATCGTTGAACCTTAAGGGCATCACGATATTGAGCGTCGATTTGCTCGCCGATTTTACCACCCACTATAGATATAAAACCTTCGGCTTCTTCGAGCCCAATAATATCCTGCAGCGAACCAGATAAGTGATTGAGCAGTGATTTAACAAAATCTCCGTTATTTAAAGGAATATCAATGGATTTGATCGGAATAGACTCTGTTGGCTTAATCATGAGTAATGCCTACATTTATCGTTACAAGAAGTGCAATACCTAAAAAATGTTGAAGCGACTACACCGCGCTGGTAATCACTACTATCAGTGCGAACTGATTAGGCAACTATTTTTTGTGCAACCCATGAGATCCAATACGAATGCTGCGCATCAGGATGATTTTACTCTCTTGACTTTAGCTTTGTTTAAAATATTCACTATTAGACTTTAGTATCGTTATTCAACAAACATTCATCAGCCGCAATATATAAATGTTTATTCAATAAGGCAAAGAGAGGAAGCTTACTTACCTGCCACTCCCTTCATTTTATAATGAAATGAAAATTTATTGCGGTTCATAAAACAGTCAAAAATCACACATTATGCCAATGACGCTGCATTTCGAAATATAAAAACGACGCCGTCCAAGTGATAAGAACCAAGCCCGTTAATGACTCTATTCCAGTGAGATATCTTAGCGGTCCTAATGGCTCAATATCGCCAAACCCGACTGTGGTATATACGGTAAACGAAAAATAGGCACTGTCCATCAAACTACCATTGAAATTGCCGACCAGACTGCCCCAACCTTCTACCCGATTCATCACATAATAAGCAAAAGCAAAAATCCAAATTTCACAAATATGGGCTGTTAATGCACCAAAAATACCAAATACAATCCGGTAACTGTGCTTAATTTTCATTTTGGGCAAGTAACGCATAATGCGATGCAAAAACTCATAGTGCAGCATGACCGTCGCAGCCACGAGTAAAGTATTAACAATTAGCACGTAAAACATTTAGCGGTCCTAGATAGTTCAGAGCATTAATATTCGTAAAAAGGCCGATTTAATCAACGATTTCAGTCATGGCTTTTCATTCCATAAAGTGCACGTTATATCGAGTATACACAAGAGTTTATCGCCAATTACCTGTGATGTCGTGACTAGCAAAAGTATGCGATAAGATTGTGTCACCTCATTGGGCGACAAGTAATGCATCACAAACTTGCAATTTTCAAGCTTAAGGTTTTACTTAGGGGGCAATATTAATCACTCACCATCTCTGGTAGCGAATGCAGGAAACATATATTCGTCACTAATCACAAAGGAATGACTTTGATGCATACTAATCTCATAACCACATTATTGATCGTCTCACTGAGCTTACTCGTCAATGGTTGTGCTACACAAAAAAAACGTTCTACTGACGACAATTCGGCTAGCTCGCCCGTCCTACCAGCGCCCCTAACAACGGACGGTGTTATTCAAGCAGGTACCACAAATCAGGCCTGTATCGATATCATTAAGCAGTCCGAAGGGGTGAGGCTCAACGCTTATCGCGGCCCAGCAGGGCATTGGTTGATTGGCTATGGGCATAAAGCAGACGTGACACAGGGCATGAAAATAAACGTTCAGCAGGCTGAAACCTTATTAAAAACCGATTTAATCAAAATTGAAGAGCAAATGGGCAAACTGGTAAAAGTCCCGGTAAGCAATAATCAGTTCAGTGCATTAGTCTGCTTGGGGTACAACATAGGGATGGGCAATCTGTACAAGTCGACTTTGCTGCGGACACTTAATAAAGGGGACTATGCAGGTGCCAGTGATCAGTTCAGTGTATGGCGCAAAGCTGGCGGTAAAATTAATAGTCACTTGGTCGCCCGCCGAGCAAAAGAGCAAAGGTTGTTTAATCAATAAGTAGAAACCATTTTGCGATGATAGACTGTCGAACAAGCAGTATGTGGCACCGGTAACAATATGCAATGAAATATCACTCATTGGCGAGCATTGGTTTTTAAGTCGACTCGCGTAGGTAAAGGAAAAAACAAACAGTGACAATTTGACTTTTTCCTTGCCGCCTACGCTAACATATTGAAATCGTAAATTTAGTTTACCATTGCCAAGGTCGATGCGCTTCTTGCTGCATGCGTCGCCGCTACAAGTTGCTCCCGCACCTGTTTGGCTGTGGTGCACGGCGTATCAAACGCTAAATACACAATCTGCTTGTCTACTTGCATATGTACCCCTTCAAAAAAGGCCGATAACATGGCAACGTTTGTGGCTCGTAGTCTAAATTGATGCTCAACGATAAGCGTCATAGCGTCTTGGTGGTCTTCATTCATATGTTGCACTATTTCACTACTTGCGTGAAGCCATTGCTCCACATCCGTAAACCAATCCGCCTTATTTATCCAAAAAATCTTGCCAAAACCACCTATGTAGCGAATACGTTCAGCTTTTATCTGGTAGAACATAAAATCATGAGTCTGCTGATAACTTTTGGCTTGGGGAAATAAACTGAGGTACTGCGCGGTCACGTTTTCGTTATCGATCAACTCAGCATCACCTAATAATGTCACCCGTCCAGACGCTTGAGAGTCATCTTGCATACTATCAAATATCGTCATAGATACTTTCGGGTTACCCTTGATATTACGGGTATGTTGGGCGATTTGACTGATGTAAATAATCAAATTGCCCTGTGTGGTCATAAAGTAAGGCACCACTGAGCCAAATGGGTAGCCCTCAACAGATTGTGAGTGAGTGCTCAATACACCGCTATGTTGCTGGCGTACAAGTGTTTTGGCATCAAAAATATATTTGTCCAGTTTCATTTTACTTCCTTTGCAATAAACATAAAAACCATCAGTGGGTGATATAGGGCACACTGTTGGCTTGTGGAATAAGTTTGGGCATCACCCCAAAACATTGATGTAAATTTTGCGCCGTGATAACACTCCCTGCTGAGCCTTGTGCCAAGCAACGGCCATTGGCTAACAAAATAACGTGCGTTGCATAGGGCAAAACGAGGTTAATGTCGTGACTTACGCACATCACGCCTAAACCCTGTTGGCAAAAGCCTTTTATCACGTCCATCATGGCTTTTTGAAAGCGAAAATCTAACGCTGAAGTAGGCTCGTCAAGCAATAACAATTTGCCCTCAAAATCCCTCTCGGTTTTGGCTTCGTTGGCGTTGGGTAATAGTTGTACTAACGCTTTGGCAATAAAAACACGTTGGCGTTCACCGCCAGACAAAGTTCTTACGTCACGACCGAATAAATGGCCAATGCTCAACTGTTCTGCTACTTGGCAAATTAATGCACTACTTTGCGCCAAGTTTTCATGCTGATTAATGCGACCTAATTGCAAGACCTCTTCGGTTAGAAAAGCAAACTGCACCTGATTGTGCTGATTAACAAAAGCACGCGCTTTAGCCAGCAATTTTGCTGGCCAGGCATCCACACTTCGCTGGCCAAAAGTCACATTTCCGCTATAACTTGCATGTAAACCAGCAATGCAACGTAACAAGGTCGATTTACCGCAGCCGTTTTCGCCAATCACCGTCATAAAATCCCCACTGCTAAGGGACAGATTAAGCCCGTCTAATAGCGTGAACGCACCGTGGCTCAGGGATATATTCTGTAAGTTAAGCATTCACACCTCCGGCTTTTTGCTTCGCCAATAAATATAAAAAGAAAGGTGCCCCCACCGCTGAGGTGACTATACCAATAGGTATTTCAAGAGGTGGAAACAACGCCCGTGACGCGGTATCTGCACCCAGCATTAATATCGCCCCCAGCGCCCCACACGCCGGCATCAAGTATTTATGATCTGCACTGAATAAAGTGCGCGCGATATGGGGCACAACTAACCCGACAAAGCCAATAATGCCGCACAGCGCCGTGGCCAATGCCACAGAAAAGGCCACCAACCATAAAATAAGCCGCTTATATTTACTCACCTCAAGTCCCATGCATTGGGCTTCGTTTTCCCCTAAAGCAAACAGGTTAAGCGGCTGTCTAAGGTGCATAAACAAGCCAATAATGGGCAAACTTAATGCGCCCACAAACAATACTTTTGACCAGGTAACACCGCCTAAACTCCCCATGGTCCAGTATGTTATCTGGCGTAAAGCATCGTCATTTGCCATATAGCTGATAGCCCCAATGTGGGTACCCGCAAGGGCATTAACTGCCACTCCAGCAAGAATCAACGACGAAATAGCCATACCAGCAGGCGTACGAGCCACAATTAACACCACCCAGACCGCCAGCAATGCACCAACAAACGCACTTAAGGCAATTAAGTACTGGCCGCCAACGGCAAGCTGCGGGTAGTGATTGATGAGTGCCAATGCTGTGGCGGCCGCGGCTGCTGCTCCGCCAGATATCCCTATTAAGCCAGGATCGGCTAACGGATTTCTAACCAAGCCTTGCATTGCACAACCTGACATCGCCAATAGCGCACCAACAAACATCGCCATGAATATTCGCGGAGCACGTAATTCAGAAAATACATACCACTGCAGGTATTGCTCTTGTGATAACGCCCGTTGATTGAGTTTATGAGACAAGGCTTCGAATAAAATACCAATAGATTGCTTGAAACTGCCCGCTTGCAGGCCAACCAGCAGCAATATAACCGCCAGTAACAAAGCTACCATAAAGGCGCGCAAGTGCTTTTTTCTGCGAGCATACAAAGTAAGCTGCAGTTGCACGGGAGAGACGTTAGTGTGCATCAGCATAAAACGACGCGGTGCGTGCAAGTACAGTGTGTAACGCTTGGGGATAACGAGGCGACAAGCCTAAAGCACTGCTGCTTTCCATCGTACTGATAACGCAATTTCGCCCAGCATGGGTCGCTTTAAGGGCCGGGTGTTGGCATAAACGCTGTAATGCTTGGTTATCTTTTACTCTATGACTCGCTACAAAAATGATATCTGGATTGGCTGCCAAAATAGACTCGTTATCCATGACTTTGTAATCAGCAAGACTTTGCGCAGCATTTTTTATCCCTGCATCATCAAATAGTGCCTGAGGTACGGTGTTCCCGCCAGCAACAGTTAAGCCACGATCACTGTCTGACATGACAAACAAAGCGGTTAGCGGCTTAGTATTACCAATTGATTGATTCGTTTTAATACGTTCTTGAGCTTCGCTTTTTAATGCTTTCACTTGAGCTGTAATACTGGCGTTCAACTGTTCAGCTTTATCGACTGAACTGAGCAGTTGACCCAACTCACTGATGAGTTGATGTAAACCTGCTACGTCGCGTTGCTCGTTGAATATATGGACCTCAATACCTGCCGCCTCAAGTTGCGCACTTAGGGTTTCAGGCCCAGTAGCTTGGGCGCCAAAAAGATGGGTTGGTTGAAAGCGCAAAATACCTTCGGTGCTCAACTGGCGAAAATAACCTAACTTAGGCAGTGCCGCTGCTGGTGCAGGAAACAAACTGGTGCTGTCGGTGGCAACAATTAACTGCTGCTTGCCCAATGCATATATGATTTCGGTGATACTACCGCCCGAGGCGATAATACGCATTTGTTGATTGCTTGGCGTGACCTCTGTCTTCACTAAATCGCCTGCAGAGGCCCATAGCTGAACACTCATGGATGTAATCAACAATACTAAACTAACGAACTTGTACATGGTGTATCCAATTAACGTGAATCCAAATGCCGAATGTAAATTCGGCTGTCGTGCTGGTTTATTTCCTCACGGAAATAAACCAGACTGGGTAAATCAAGGTTTATGCTTTTACCGTTAGATAAAACAGTTAACAAACAAAAAACTACTCGCTTGTCAGCTCATCAAAACGAAAGCTATAGTTACCCGAGGTACCTGCTTCATCGTAGTAACTGGTGATCTGCACTTTGAATGTGCTGGTATTGGTTTTGACTAAATACACCCCGTACTGTGACCACAATAAATGACCGGCATTTAAGTTGTATTGGTACCAAGGGTTGATATCAAACGCTAGCTGTTGGGTGACGTCTGAAGTGAAACCATAATATTGTGCGGCTTCGCTGTCTATCGCTGCATAGGTGTTATCCTCATCAACTAACGCTGTCGCATCTTCGGCAATGTGAATATCGAATTCAGCACCGGTTATGTCATCGATGGTGGTGCACGCCAAGGAAATATCCCATGCATCAGTAGCAGAAAGGGCTGCACCTAGGTCAAAGTCGATGTACAAATTTTCCGTACAATCCGCTGTATTTATAGTTAACGCCGATTCAGCGCCAAATTCGGTATCACCCGCTAAGGTGTCTTGTACTGCAACCCCGAAGGTAATCGACGACATAGTGCGTCCTTGTGTGGTTAAGTCAGTGACACGAAACTTGCTATACACGTCGTCGGAATCGACAATAAAATAGCGGTCGTCGTTTGCACTTACCACATGGGTGGTGATGTCGTAATCATAAAATTTAGCGCCAATAACACTTTCTTGGGTATCTCCCACAAAACTATCGTCTTCGGGAATATCAGTTGTACTAATTGCCAGGTAGTCATCTAACTCAGAATCGGCATCCGCGTTTAGAAAGCTGTCTACTACTGCGGCTCCATTTGCAGCAAAAAACTCACTGTTTACATCAGTAAAAAATGCGCCAACGCTATTTTCGCTCTGAGTATTTAAATATACTTTAGTGCGCTGAAATGCGATATCCCATACGCTATTGTCAGCCGCTTCTTCATCAGTTAATTCAAGTACTTCGCCTGCATCTAAGTCAAAATACACGCGAACCGGCTCAGACGTTGTGCCAGTGCTAAAAGGCCCGACGACTGTGCCCTCTTCGACTACCGGTGTAGTAGGCTCTGTGGGCGATGGCTCAACGCTGCTGTCACTTGAACTTGAACCGCCACATGCCGTGAGTAACATGACCGCACTCAGGCTAGCTAAATAACTGATTTTCATGAAATATATATCCTTAAATGTATGTGTGTGTTTAATAAAATTGATACGTCACGCCGGCGAATACACGACGACTGGCCAGAGGGCGTACGTCGAGCAAACCTGAGGCAATGGCGTCACTTTCTTGATGTTCATCGAAGAGGTTGTCGATACCGGCGTTCCATTGCCATTGGTCGTTAATGTGCTGATTTACATTTAGGTTCACGCTAAGCCAGCTATCTTTTTCGATGCCGGTTTGCGCACTACTTGGGTGTTCACCGGCCTCATAAACCACGTAGGCTAAAGCGTTGATATCAAATGGGAGTTGCCAATTAATATTTGATTTAATTTGATGGCTGGGGCGATCACTTAGATACTCACCGGTATCATCCGTGGCATGCAGGTAGCTGTAGCTCAGTTGATAATCAATTTTTGCCCAACTTAGCTTGGCCGATAGATCTACCCCTTTGATATAGGTTTTATCCACGTTCTCGTAGCGAGAGATAAGCAGGCCTGTTTGCGCCGACGCATCCACATCGGTCACTGTGTTAATAAAATCTTTTGCCTTGGAATAATGCGCGTTAGCACGCAAAGACAACCTAGGGGAGCGCTCGTTCGGTGTGCGCTTAAAAGCCAATAATTTGGCTACAGAACCGTGATAACTCAACTCTAAATTCGCACTTAGCGCTATTTCAGGGTCGAGAGACTCGTTACCCAAGACCATATAACCTAAGTTACTGTGATCAAAGATATAAAAGCGCTCTTTCAAGGTGGGGACACGATAGCTCTGCCCTGCCCCTACACGTAATTGCCATAAATCGTGCTTGTCGTTGCTAAGCGCAAATAACCCATTAACCCGAGTCGCGCTGTGCCAGCCAAAATCACTGTCATGCTGAACCCGCGTACCAGCCACAAGTTCGTGATCTGCGAGCTGCCAACTTCCTTGTGTATAACCTTCTATGCTATTGCGGCTCTTATCATCTATTTCAACGGTGCCGTTTGACGCGCTAACATCAACCCCTGATGCTGTCACACCTTGCTTCATTTGATACAATTCGTCACGGTGCAATACCAAGCCAGAGATGAAGGCCACGTCTTTTATTTGCCACTGATATTGACTGTCTAATTCTGCTAGTTTTATCTCAGCATCACGCAAGCCGTTTGAATCACCGCTGGTTTCATCGTGTTGCAGCAAGCGACCTTGTATTTTCCATAATTGGTTTTGACTTAAGCTAAAGTCTTGTTGCCATTGCTGCACATTTGAAAGATAACTGATGTCCCCAGACTGGCCAGGAATGGCATATCGTAACTTCACTTTATCATCGCTGAAGTAACGTGATTTCAACGAAATATTCACGTCGCCAAACGTACGGGCGAGCCCTAAATTAACAAATGTTTTGTCCGTACTTGGCGCACTTTGCGCAAGTGTATTTTCGTCATAGTCAAAACCAGGGTCGTCAATTTTTTGCGCACTAATACTTCCTTGCCAGCCAAGTATCATTTGATTCACGTCCAACTGATACAGTCCTGAAATATCTCCTGAATCAATACTATTTTGGGTATAATTACTTGCTTGATATCTAAATTTAGCGCTGTTTTTCTGCGCTTTGCGCGTAATCACATTGATTACCCCGCCCATGGCAGAACTGCCATAAAGCACAGACGCCGCGCCCCTCAATATTTCAATGCGTTCGATATTCAACACGCTGACTTGGTCCAAATCCACTGAAGAGCCCGTAGGTGCAATAAGCGGCTGACTATTCACTAAAACCAACACATGATCCCCATCAAAACCTTGCATTTGCACCGTGTAACCATCTTTTGCGTTACGTTTGGTCACCACTCCAGGAATATAATTTAAAGCACTAGCAAGGGTGCCATGACTAACCTGTTGCAGTTGTGCACCCGTGATCACGTCGATAGAAATAGGGCTTCGCGACTGAGCAAGCTCTGTTCGCGTACCTGTTACAACTAGGGTTTCAAGGTGTGACGCATCCGTTTGTTCTGACATCTGGGCTTGATTTAATTGGCCGTACGCGCTGGCGTTCAATAGCATTAAACAAGGTATGATTGGTTTAGGGTTCAAGATAATATCAACTACAAATAGTAATGGTTATCATTTGCATTTTAATTTGTCATAGGTGACTCCTAATGGTCAAGTAGAATTTTGATAATTTATTCTAATACACAACTAAAATATTCCTGCGCAGACAAAATAACGGTAAATAATCAGACCAAATTAATTTGTATTTTGATGGCAAGTGTCTACTCGATATGTGGGTTAATCTATAACGAAATGGCTTCTGTTTAGCGTGTATAAACCTGAACTGATAACGTGCCGGCATACGGCAATGAGAAAGGAGAAAGGAGAAAGGAGAAAGGAGAAATTAACCAAGCGTATTAAGTTAGGCGGCGCTAAAGCGGATAAGTGAGTAAATTAATTAACGAAAGAAACGATGCAGCGTATCGTAAGACAAGGGGCCCAAATTTGTGGGCCCCAGTGCAATTAATCTGTGGCCAGCTCTTTGAGAATGAGGGTCCAATGATCGAGCCCGTCGTAAAAGGCTTTAATGGGTAATCGTTCATTCAAGCCATGAGCAAACATTTCATCAGGATCCATAAATATACTGGACATTGCCCACGTGGGTATACCCGCTGCGCGAAAATGCATACCGTCTGTGCCGCCCGATTCCATATAAGCCATAATGCTCACATCCGGGTAGCGCATGTGAACCGCTTGACTAATTGCATGCGTCACATCTTCACGTAATTCAGATATCGGGCTAGCCGTTGGCAGGCCTAAAGTAACAAATTCAATAGCAGGGTTTTTAACCACACCTTGCAGTGTTTTTTTAACGTCTTCTACTGACGTGCCAGGAAAAATACGACAATTAATTGTCACAGTGGCCGATTGCGGGGCGGCATTTTCAGCATGACCAGCAGTTAACATAGTCGGAATGCACGTTGTACGCGTGGTGCCCACGTAAGAAGATTCTTTTTCTAAGCGGTCCGAGGCGCTTTTATCCTGTGGATTTTTGGCAAAGTTTTCCATGGCTTGACCTAATTCCCCGCCCAATTGCTTACCTGATTCACGGAAGAATTCTCGGGTCATGTCACTGTACTGAACGGGAAAATGGTATTGCTGAACATTTAATAACGCGCTAGACAACTCATAGATCGCATTATCCGCGCGTGGTCTAGAGCTATGACCGCCGGGGTTTCGAACAGTTAACTCAAAACTGACATAAGTCTTTTCCGCCGCTTGCACTAAATACGCAATCGCTTTGCCTTGTTTATCTAAATCCCCGCCACCAGCATCGGAATTTAAGGCGTATTCAGCCTCAAGCAGTGCCGGCATTTTGGCTAACATTATTGTGGTTTTCATGCCTGTTTCTTCATCCCCAGAAAACGCCAGAATAAGATCTCGGTTGGGTACAAATCCTTCTTTTTTCAGGCGAATAAACGTAGACGACAACATAGTCACGCCCAATTTATTATCCACCGTCCCGCGACCATAAAAGTATTTATCGTCTTGGGTTAACGTAAATGGATGGCGCTGCCAATCTTCGGGCAATGCTTCCACCACATCCATATGGCCTAACAATAAAATAGGTTTCTTGGCGGATTCACTTCCCCGATAACGCACAACTAATGCGGCTGTTTCACCACTTGGGATCACGGTCACATCTTGCTTATCGAAACCCGCAGCATAAAATTCAGACGCTAAGTAATTGGCCATTTCAGGCACGTTACCTTTGCCCGCTGCGGTAGGGATAGAGATAACCTTTCGATAAATTTCTAAGGTTTTCTGGGCATGTTCACTATTTTGATTGGTCGCTGAAAAAGCATTTGAACAAATAAGAAGGGTGACCACTGACGTAATTAATTTAAGCATTATGAATATCCTTGTGGTGTTAAAAATTAACTTAGCACAAGTAAGTGTCCAGTCAACTGGCCTCCCGTAAACTATCGCGCTAACCGTCAGGTTAATGTCGTGCATAAAACTCCGACTTTAAACCTGTAACATTAGGTTTAAAGGGTGTGTTGCGGGCGTAAAAATGGCAGAATATTGCGCTTTCATTTTCATGATTTTCCCTTATAAATTGGTTGGTATCATTTGAAATATTCACAACGTGCACAGGCCATTTCACCATTTTTTGCCATGGCTTTTGGCGCCAAAGCGGCCGAATTAGAAGCCCAAGGTCATCATGTAATCAAGTTCAATATTGGTGAGCCTGATTTTGGTGCGCCCCCAGATGTATTGCTCGCTATGCAAAAACTTGCTACCACAGCGCCTCTGCCTTATACCTCGGCATTAGGTTTACCTGAGCTGCGCGCAGCCATCGCGGGCTTTTATAAAACCGCGCACAATGTCGAGGTAAACCCTAATCGTGTGGTCGTCACCGCAGGCGCTTCAGCCGCTCTATTGCTGTTGTCCGCAGCCTTTGTGGATGCCGGTGATAACGTCATCATGGGTGACCCGTCCTACCCTTGTAACCGACAATTTATCAAAAGTTTTGGTGGTAACGTGCAATTGGTTCCTACCACGGTAGCGTCACGGTATCAGCTGAACATGGCTTTGCTCGAAAAACATTGGCAAACAGGCACCCGTGGCTTAATGCTCGCCACCCCATCAAACCCAACGGGAACAGCAGTCGCTCCAGATGAACTGGCGGCAATGTGCGAATTTGCCAAAAGCCGTGGCGCGTGGCGTATCATTGATGAGATTTACCTTAATTTGCATCATGGCGAGGCGAATGCAAAGCCTGTCACCGCGCTGTCATTTGATGATGAAGCCCTCGTTATAAACAGCTTTTCAAAGTATTTTGGCATGACAGGTTGGCGATTAGGATGGTGCGTAGTGCCGGAACGTGCCGTGCCTGTATTGGAACGTATGGCGCAAAATTATTATATTTGTCCGTCGACCTTGGCGCAAAAGGCGGCTTTAGCATGTTTTACTCCAGCCTCGATTGCGGTATGTGAATCACGTCGTGCCACCCTTAAATCACGTAAAGAGCTTGTGCTAACGGGCTTAAAAAAATGTGGATTAAACGTACCTGTGCAACCAGACGGCGCATTTTACGTGTATATCGATGTGAGCAACACTGGCCTTAATGCAATGACCTTTTGTGAGCGAGCTTTGCAAGAAGCCCATGTAGCACTCACCCCAGGCAATGATTTTGGTGAGTTTCAGGAAGACCATTATGTACGCTTATCATTTGCTTCTGCTGAAGCAGAATTAGAGGAAGGCATGCAAAGGTTAAAACGCTTTATGCACACCTTAGCTGTTTAATCGCACGGCAATAAAACGCGCTTCGCTTAGTATGATTTTCAAACCTTGCGGGCCTTGTAAATCCGTTGCTGTGGCTTCTTAGAATCGCAACAACGGAATTATTAGCGCGGCTAAAATCACCTTCTTATTTTTACTGCAGCACTTTAAAGTAAAAGCGCGCTACCTTTACACAACCTTTACTTTATTCACACTAACCATTTCCTAGTTCAAGCATCCAAAAAACCTGAAAGTAAATTATGGGAGTGTTGCTATGAGATTTCGTACCGTTTTTATTGCACTGGGTAGTTGTTTTCTTTTGTCGTCCTGTGGTTTGTTTCATGGCAGGCACTCCGGCGGTCATGGCCATGGCAACGTTAATTTTCGTGGTGGGGGTAATGGGCCAGCGGCCCTAATTGTTTTAGGTGTAGGCGTTGCGATTGGCACCATCATATCCGCCATACCCGGTAAACATACGCCGATTGATTCAGACCGCTATTATTCTGATGGGGTATTTTATCGTGACACCCCACGAGGCTACGAGGTCATTGCACCTCCTGTAGGTGTGTGGGTCAGTGAGCTGCCTGCTCACAACAGTGTGGTTCGTCGTCAAGGATTTAAATATGTTGAATGCAAGGGGGTCTGGTATCGATATGGATCTCAAAGTCGGCAATATCAGGTCGTTGCTAATCCTTATATTGTACCCTAGCCGACCGCTTGTGAAGTGGCATTGCCACCATCACTGAATGTCTCATCAGTAAACGTCCTTAGCACTTTCTTTCGCCAAATGATTACTCCCCACGTGCCTATTCTGTGCTTCAAGCATGAGATCGAGTGCATTAACAATGAAGCAATTCGGCGTATTCACCTACCTCATGCTGTTACGTTTTTTAGATGTGAAGTGCATAGTTCTCACGCCAAAATCAGAGTAACGACTAAACTATAAAAAACGTTGTGAATAGGAATATTCAATCACTGTTTCGTTGTTGAGTCGGCTGCCCAAGCCCACTTAGTCGTTCTATAGGGATAATGTAAATAAAAAAGGATATTGATATGAAAGCATTACATGTGGTTTTACCGTTTCTCATTACGTTTGCTGTCTCAGGCTGCTCTGAGCAGCGCAATGAAAGTAATGAAGAACTCATGGCAAAAATCGAAAAGCTAGAGGTAGAAATTGAAGATATGCAGCAAAATTTGGCTGCGCTGGAACAAAAAACACAACTGAGTTTTTCAGTGATTAGCTCCAACCCCTTTTTAGACAACGCGTTTGAGGATTTTGTCTTTGCAAGTGATGAGTTTTGGAAGAACACGGTAGATGTTGGTGTGTCCGAATGCACCAAGCGTTGCTCCGCCGACGCCAAAGGTAGACAAGCTACCTGTAATGCGCTGCCCGACGGGGATGAAAAGATTGATTGCCGCAATGACTCATCAAATAAGGCAAAGACGTGTAATAAGCAGTGTTAAACCTAAGTCCTAGGTAAAACGTTATGAGGTATGTGGCAGCTATCTATGTCGAAAAACCGCAACAGGGCTATCCACTGTAAATCCTCGATTCAAAGTCCGACCTGCTGTACGAGCATATTATAGTTCGAAACTTGGACTTAATATTTGAAAATCGCACGACTATATCAAGCCCATGTTTGGTCGGGTTTGTGCCAGGAGCGGACATTGGATTTTCTTTAGTTATTACGATAGAAAAAGCGCTAGCGGACACTTTAAGAGAGTGGCTGAAAAAGTCTGCTACTTCTTTGGATATTTCAACTCGCATCCATCGGACTTATTGCACCAGAC